>JGI12635J15846_10003050_pt1 | contig 14621 bp, 12 predicted proteins | sample BlaSpr_A8_OM2_M2_FD_15846 | JGI IMG/M metagenome (IMG submission 15846) | reverse complement strand
CGCAACTATTCGGAATATTCGGCGAACTTTGGCATGTGTGCGACCGTTTGCAGCGCCCTGAGCCGCGCAACGTTGAGGCCATCGGCCACGCTTAAAAAAATAGGGACGCACATATGCGCCCCTTCTTGACTCGCCTGCGCGCATCCGAGCGGGGAACCGTGACTCCGCCTCGTTTGCGGTCCTCGTCCGGCCGGGCGATGGCCGCACCGCCCGCAGATGCTTGATCTGCGGCGGGCCTGAGGCCGCCGAAAAAGATTGCCGGGGTATCTCGGCCTTAGCCTGAACCTCATTTATAGTTATTCCAGGGTGGACGACAAAAATACGCCACCCGAGAAGACCGTCGCGTGCCGATAAGGAAATGACGGCGATGCGGGTGACCTACGAGCCGTGGCTTGTCTTGCTCTCGATCGTGATGGCGGTCCAGGGCGCCTATGTCGGCTTGAGCCTGGCCGTGCAGATCGGCGACGCCACCGGAATGCGCCGACGCTTGCTGCTGGCAGGAGCGGCCTTCTCGCTCGCGGTTGCGATTTGGGCCATGCACTTTGTCGGAATGCTGGCCGCGCGATTGCCTTTCCCGGTCGACTACTTGGTGTTTCCGACACTCCTGTCCTTTCTTGTTTGTGTCATCGTCGTCGGCGCGGCGGTCCAGGCCACGAGTTCCGGACCGCTTACGTTGGTCCGCCTTACCCTTTCCTCCTGCCTGATGGGAGGCGGGATCTTCTCGATGCACTACATCGGCATGACCGCGTTGCATGCGAGCGCGCACATGGTGCACGCGAGCGCCTACGTCGCATCGAGCATGGCCGTCGCCATCGCGGCGTCCGGTTTGACCCTGTGGCTGGCGACTGGCCAGGGACGGCGTCTGCCGCTAATCCTGTCGGCGATCGCCTTCGGCATTGCCGTTTCCGGCATGCACTACACGGCGATGGAGGGGGTCACGCTGTTTCCGCACGCGATGGCGCTCGTGGGAGCACCCGTGCTTTCCATCGACCTCCTCGCGATCGTCGTGGCTGTCGTCGCATTTTGCATTTCCGGAATATTTTTCCTGATCCTTGTGCCGGATCACCGGCGACTCGCCTCCGCTCCCATTCAGGGCGTGCTGGCCGATCGGATACCGATGCAGATGGCCGGGATAGGGGAGGCGCTCACCGTCGCGGCGGCGGCCGGAATCCGTGGCGATAGTCCAGAACTCGGGCAAGGAACCCATGCGCCGATCGGCGGCACCGGTGCCGCGCCACTGCGCTTCGCGCGCCATCTTCCGGTCGAGCGTGACGGCGCCACGCATTTCGTCGCCGTGGAGGACGTGGTCGCGATCCACGCCAACGCGCACTACACCTACATCTTCAACGGAAACGACAAGCTTTTTTGTCCGCTCGCCATCGGCGACGTCGAATCGCGGCTGGACAACAATCGGTTTGTGCGTGTTCACCGCAGTCATATCGTCAACATCGAGCGCGTCGTTGGGTATAAGCGGTCCGGTGACAGCGAAATGGTCGAGATGGATGCCCTGCATCATTATCCGGTTCCCGTCAGCCGCAGCCGTGTCGGCTGGCTGAAGTCCCAGGTCGCCGCGATCACCGGAAGAGAATCCAGTGGCGCGCTCCGCCGCCGCTTCGCATCGCAATAGCCGCGAAAGGCCTTCGTTGATGAGCGCGAAGGGCCACCGGGCCGATCAGGTGCGTCAGTAATTCTGACGCAATTGGTGCAAGCCCTCCGCAATTCGTGCAGCCTCCTCGCCATTCGTGCGTGTTCGCGCGGCTCATGCACCGCACCTTGCTGCTGCAATGCACAGTCCGCCAAAGTTTCCTTACGCAGGATCGGGAGGCGCGCGTGATACCTGGGTCTTTCGACTATCACCGTCCGAAATCCATCAAGGAAGCCGTGGCCCTGCTCGCCGATCTCGGCGAGGAGGCGCGGCCGCTCGCCGGCGGGCACAGCCTCATTCCGATGATGAAGCTGAGACTCGCCACGCCCGAGCACCTCGTCGATCTCGCCGGGGTGGCCGACCTGAAGGGAATTCGCGCTGACGGCGGCGACATCGTGATCGGCGCCATGACGACGCAGCACGAATTGATCGGCTCCGATCTCATCAAATCGAAGATTCCGATCCTGCGCGAGGCGGCGCTGGTCATCGCCGACCCGCAGGTGCGCTACGTCGGCACACTGGGCGGCAACGTGGCGAACGGCGACCCGGGCAACGACATGCCGGCGCTGATGATGTGCCTGGGCGCGACCTACCAGCTGACCGGCAAGACCGGAGATCGCAAGGTTGCCGCCCGCGAGTTCTACCAGGGCACCTACGTCACGGCGCTCAAGCAGGGCGAGATCGTCACCGCCATTCGCATTCCGGCGCCGCCCGCCGGCCACGGCTACGCCTACGAGAAGCTCAAGCGCAAGATCGGCGACTACGCCACCGCCGCCGCTGCGGTGATCTTGAAGATCAGCGGCGGCAAGGTCGCCGAATGCTCGATCGGCCTCACCAACGTCGGCGATACGCCACTATGGGCCGACAAGGCGGCGAAGATGCTCGTCGGCTCGGCGCTCGACGCCGCGACCGTGAAGAAGGCGGTCGCCGCCGCCGAGGCGATCACCTCGCCCGCCTCCGACAACCGGGGGCCGGCGCAATACCGCACCAAGATGGCAGGCGTGATGCTGACGCGGGCGCTCGCCCGCGCCAAGTCGCGTGCGAAGTAGGAGTCCGCCTATGGCCAAATCCCAAGTCGCGATGAAGGTGAATGGCAAGGCGGTCGAGGCTTTGGTCGAGCCGCGCACCTTGCTCATTCACTTCCTGCGCGAGCAGTTGAGCCTCACCGGCCCGCACATCGGCTGCGACACCAGCCACTGTGGCGCCTGCACGGTGGACCTCGACGGCAAGTCGGTGAAGTCGTGCACCGTGTTCGCGGTGCAGGCGAACGGCGCCGACATCATCACCATCGAGGGCATGGCGGCGGCCGACGGCACGCTGCACGCGCTGCAGGAAGGCTTCCGCGAGATGCACGGGCTGCAGTGCGGATTCTGCACCCCCGGCATGATCACGCGCGCCTATCGGCTGCTGCAGGAGAACGCCAACCCGACCGAGGAAGAGATCCGCTTCGGCATTTCCGGCAATCTGTGCCGCTGCACCGGCTACCAGAACATCGTGAAGGCGATCCAATACGCCGCCGCCAAGTTGCAGGGCAAAACCTTCCAGGAGGCCGCCGAATGAGCGAGCTAACCAAAGAGCAACGCACCGACGCCCTGCAGGGAATGGGCTGCAAGCGGAAGCGCGTCGAGGACATTCGTTTCGTTCAGGGCAAGGGCAACTACGTCGACGACCTGAAGCTGCCGGGGATGCTGTACGGCGACTTCACGCGCTCGCCGCACGCCCACGCCCGCGTCAAGAAGATCGACACAACGAAGGCCGCGGCCTTGCCCGGCGTCGTCGCCGTTCTGACGGCGGAAACGTTGAAGACCGTGAACCTCGCCTGGATGCCTACGCTCGCCGGCGACGTGCAGATGGTGCTGGCCGACGGCAAGGTGCTGTTCCAGAACCAGGAGGTCGCCTTCGCCATCGCCGAGGATCGCTACACCGCCGCCGACGCCGCCGAACTGGTCGAGGTCGAGTACGAGCCGCTGCCCGTCAACGTCGATCCGCTCAAGGCCATGGATGCGAAGGCCCCGGTGATCCGCGAGGACATCAAGGACAAGACCGAGGGCGCCCACGGCAAGCGCAAGCACTACAACCACGTCTTCAACTGGCAGGCGGGCGACAAGGACGCGACCGACGCGGCCTTCAAGAAGGCGGACGTGACGATCAACGAGATGATCGTCTATCCGCGCGTGCATCCGTGCCCGCTCGAGACCTGCCAGTGCGTCGCCTCCTTCGACAAGATCAAGGGCGAGCTGACGCTGTGGGGCACGTTCCAGGCGCCGCACGTCATCCGCACCGTGGCCTCGCTGATCTCGAAGATTCCCGAGCACAAGATTCACGTGATCGCGCCCGACATTGGCGGCGGCTTCGGCAACAAGGTCGGCGCCTATTCCGGCTACATCTGCGCCATCGTCGCCTCGATCGTGACCGGGCGGCCGGTGAAGTGGGTCGAGGACCGCATCGAGAACCTCTCGACCACAGCCTTCGCGCGCGACTTCCACATGCAGACCGAAATCGCCGCCACCAAGGATGGCAAGGTGACCGCGCTACGCTGCTATACGATCGCCGACCACGGCGCCTTCGACGCCTGCGCCAACGCCACCAAGTGGCCGGCCGGCCTCTTCAGCATCATCAGCGGCGCCTACGACTTCCCCACCGCGCACGTGTCGGTGGACGGCGTCTACACCAACAAGGCGCCCGGCGGCGTCGCCTATCGCTGCTCGTTCCGCGTCACCGAAGCCGCCTACGCCATCGAGCGCGGCATGGACATCCTGGCCACCAAGCTAAACATGGATCCCGCCGAGCTACGGATGAAGAATCTCATCCGCAAGGAGCAATTCCCCTACACCTCCGCGTTCGGCTGGCAATACGATTCCGGCGACTATCATCCGGCCCTGCAGAAGGCGATGGACGCGGTCGGCTACAAGAAGCTGCGCGAGGAGCAGAAGAAGAAGCAGGAAGCCTTCAAGCGCGGCGAGACCCGCGAGCTGATGGGAATTGGCGTGGTCTTCTTTACCGAGGTCGTCGGCGCCGGCCCGTCGCGCGCCTGCGACATCCTCGGCATCGCCATGTTCGACTCCGCCGAGATCCGCATCCATCCCACCGGAACCGGCATCTGCCGGCTCGGCACCAAGTCGCAGGGGCAGGGTCACGAGACCACCTACGCCCAGATCATCGCGACCGAGCTCGGGCTCCCCGCCGACAACATCAGCATCGAAGAGGGCAATACGGACACCGCCCCCTATGGACTCGGCACCTATGGCTCGCGCTCGACGCCGGTTTCCGGTGCCGCGACCGCCATGGCCTGCCGCAAGATCAAGGCCAAGGCGCAGATGATCGCCGCGTTCATGCTCGAGGTGCATGACGACGATCTCGAGTGGGACATCGACCGCTTCCGCGTGAAGGGCAATCCCGAGCGCTTCAAGACCATGACCGAGCTCGCCTGGGCGGCCTACAACAAGGTGCCGCCCGGCATGGAGCCGGGGCTCGAGGCGGTGAACTACTACGATCCCCCCAACTTCACCTTTCCGTTCGGGGCCTACATCTGCGTGGTCGACGTCGACGTCGACACCGGCGAGACCAAGATCCGGCGCTTCTATGCGCTCGACGACTGCGGCACCCGCATCAATCCGATGATCATCGAAGGCCAGGTCCACGGCGGCCTCACTGAAGCCTTTGCCATCGCCATGGGCCAGGAGATCCATTACGACGAGGACGGCAACGTGACGACCGCGTCGCTGCTCGACTATTTCCTGCCGACCGCGGTCGAGACCCCGAAGTGGGAGACCGACTTCACGACCACGCCCTCGCCGCATCACCCGATCGGCGCCAAGGGCGTCGGCGAGAGCCCGAACGTGGGCGGCGTGCCGTGCTTCTCCAATGCGGTTAACGACGCCTTCCGGTTTCTCGGATCGACCCACATCGCGATGCCGCACGATCATTGGCGCACCTGGACGGCGGCGGACAAGCTCGGCCTGCACCCGTGAGCGCCGCGCCCTAGCTCGGCGCGTCACGCATGGGGCGCCACCCCGCGATCTGCTAAGATCGAAGCCGATATGACACTCGCTCGCGACCAGATCGCTGATCGCCTGATCGCCGTCGGCTATGTCGCCGACCGCGACCTCGCGACCGCCTTGTGGCTGATGGACTATCTGAAGCGGCCCCTCCTGCTCGAGGGCCAGGCCGGCGTCGGCAAGACCGAGGTGGCGAAGGCGCTCGCCGCCGTGCACGGATCGGAGTTGATCCGCCTGCAATGCTACGAGGGGCTCGACCAGAACGCCGCGCTCTACGAATGGAACTACCAGCGCCAGCTGCTCGCCATCAAGGCGCGCGAAGCGGGCGGCGAAAAGGCCGACCAAATCGAAGAGCACATCTTCTCGGAGAAGTATCTCCTGGAGCGCCCGCTCCTCGCCGCGATCCGCCGCGAAAAGCCACCGGTGCTCTTGGTCGACGAGGTCGACCGCGCCGACGAGGAGTTCGAAGCCTTCCTGCTCGAGCTGCTCTCGGATTTCCAGGTCAGCATCCCGGAGCTCGGCACCGTCACGGCGAAGTCGATCCCGCGCGTGGTGCTCACCTCGAACGGCACGCGCGAATTGTCCGACGCGCTCAGGCGGCGCTGCCTCTACCACTATGTGGAATTTCCCGACGTTGACCGCGAGGCACGCATCATTCTCGCGCGCCTTCCCGGCATCGACGGCGCGCTTGCCTTGCAGATCGCGCGCATGGTCGCGGCGATCCGCANGGAGGACTTGCGCAAGGTCCCCGGCGTCGCCGAGACGCTCGATTGGACGGCGACGCTTGCCGGCCTCGAGGTGCACGACCTGCGGGCGGCTCCGGAGGCCGTGCACGAGACCCTCATCTGCCTGCTCAAGACCCACGAGGACCGCGCGCGCCTGACGCGGGAAGTGAGCGACCGGCTGCTCGGCAAGGTGGCGTGAGGGAGGATCGGATGCCGGCCGCCGCGATCCGCGAGTCCGATCAGAGCGCAGGCGCCGGCATGCGCCGGCGGCTCGCCGGCTTCACGCGGACGCTGCGCGACAACGGCTTCGCCGTGGGCCTTGCCGAGACGCGCGATGCGCTCTCCATCCTCGCCTCGCCCGCGGCCATGCGGCCCGCCATGCTCAAGCCGGCGCTGCGTTCGCTGTTCAGCGCCACGCGCTCCGATTGGGAGCGCTTCAACGAGATATTCGACGCCTATTGGCTCGGCCGCGGGATGCGCGGCGTGCAGAAGCTGAGCGGGGTCGCCCCCGCGAGCGGGCCAACGCCGCGGCGGCTCCCCGCCCTCGGCGCGCCGCAAGGCGAGCCCGGCCAACCCGATCACGTGGAGCGCCGCGCCGGCCCCGAAGGCGAGCATCCCGCCGACGGCCGCGGCCGCCGCGAAGGCGCGTCGCGCGCCGAGACGCTCGCCACCGTCGACCTGCGCCACATCGTCGATCCCGACGACGTGGCGAAGGCCCACGCGCTCGCCGCACGCCTCGCCCGCACCATGCGGGCGCGGCTCGTGCGCCGCGAGCAGGTGCGCCGGCGCGGGCGGCGGCTCGATTTGCGGCGCACCATTCACCGCAGCATCGGCCACGGCGGCACGCCGATCGATCTCGCCTGGCGGCGGCGCAAGAAAAAGCCGCTCAGACTCGTGATCCTGCTCGACGCCTCGGGCTCCATGAGCCTCTACACCGCGTTCTTCGTGCGATTCCTGCACGGCGTGGTCGACGCCTTCCGCGAGGCCGAGGCCTTCATCTTCCACACCCGCCTCGCGCACGTGTCGGCGTCGCTGCGCGACCGCGACGTCACGCGCGCGGTCGATCGGCTGTCGCTGATGGCGCAGGGGATCGGCGGCGGCACGCGCATCGGCGAAAGTCTCGCCACCTTCAACCGCTGGCACGCGGCACGCGTCATCAACTCGCGCACGGCGGTGATGATCATGTCGGACGGCTACGATACCGGCGAGCCGGAGCGGCTCGGCGCCGAGATGGAGCGTTTGCGGCGGCGCTGCCGGCGCATCATCTGGCTCAATCCTTTGATCGGCTGGGAGGGCTATGCCCCCGAGGCGCGCGGCATGCGGGCGGCGCTGCCCTTTGTGGATTTGTTCGCGCCGGCGCATAATCTCGAAAGCCTCGCCGCGCTCGAGCCGTACCTCGCGAGGATTCGATGAGCCAAGCGGCCGACCTGCTCGATCTCGTTTCCACCATGAAGGCCAAGGGCGAGCCGTTCGCGCTCGCGACCGTGGTGCGGACGGTTGCCGCCACCGCCGCCAAGGCCGGCGCCAAGGCCATCATCCTGCCCGACGGCACGATCACCGAAGGCTGGATCGGCGGCGGTTGCGCGCGCACGGCGGTGCTGAAGGCGGCGAAAGAGGCGCTCGCCGACGGCAAGCCGCGCCTGGTGTCGGTGCAGCCGCCGGACGTTCTGCAGGAACAGGGCCTCGACGCCGGCGACGAGCGCGCCGGCGTGCGCTACGCCAACAACATGTGCCCGAGCCAGGGCACCATGGACGTGTTCGTCGAGCCGGTGCTGCCGCGTCCGCATGTGGTGATCTGCGGCTCGAGCCCGGTCGCGGTGGCGATCGCGGACCTCGCGCGGCGTACCGGATTCGCGGTCACCGTGTGCGCGCCGGCGGCGGAGCAGACGGCGTTCGCCGATGCCGACCGGCGCATCGAGGGCTACGCGCTTCCGGTCGATGAGGCCGGCGCGCGCTACGTCGTGGTCTCGACCCAGGGGAAAGGCGACGAAGGCGCGTTGCAGGCCGCACTCGCCGTCGAAGCCGATTACATCGCCTTCGTCGGCAGCCGGAAGAAGGCGGCGGCCTTGAAGGCGGCGCTCGCCGCGCGCGGCGTCGCGGCGGAGCAGCTGGACAGGCTCAAGGCGCCGGCCGGACTCGATCTCGGGGCGATCACGCCCGACGAGATCGCGATCTCGATTCTTGCGGAGATCGTCGCGGTGCGGCGACGCAAACATTCGCGCGGCGCCGCGGCGGCGTCGTAAGCGCCGCTCAGCCGCTCGTCTTCTGCCGGATCTTCTCTTGCGGTGCTCGACGCACTGGGCGCGGCGTCGGCGGCGAAGATGCGATAGCGCTGTGGCCTGAGGCCGATGAGTTGGCCTGACCTCGCCTCGTCCAGCCACGCGAGGCCCGCGATGTTGCGCAAGAAGGTTTCTCGGTGTAGCGGCGCTATACCACACGCCAACGGGCATGGGGCTGCAGCTGAATCCCCGCTACCCACAGCTAATCGCCTGAAGCGGCAGACTCTTCGCCGCGTTGTTTGTGACAAGGGCGAAAGCTAGCCTTTGGCATGCGGCGGAAGGCGAATAGCACTCCGACAGAGACGGAAATCAAGCTTCTGGTGCAGCCCGGCGACTTGACCGGGCTCCGCCACCATCCGTTGCTGCGCCCGGCGTTTGGCAAGTCGGTGAAGAGCCGGCTCAACGCGGTCTATTACGACGATCGCCACCGGACCCTGCGCGAGCGCGGGCTTACGTTGCGCGTACGCCAAATGGGCAAGCAGCGCATCCAGACGATCAAGGCGCTCAACGGCAGCGACCCGGCGCGCCGGGCTGAGTGGGAGACGGAGATCAAAGGCGCGCGGCCGGATCTTTCCAAGGCGGCGGGCACTGCACTCGAGCCGCTCCTGGAAAAGAAGGTGCGCGGTCCGCTCGAGCCGGTGTTCGAGACGAGGATCGCGCGCACGGCGTTTCCGCTGCATTTCGGGCGGTCCGACATCGTGGTGGCGCTCGACCAAGGCAAGATCGACACCGGCCGCGCCTCGCTTCCGATCTCGGAGGTCGAGCTCGAGCTTACCCGCGGCAAGCTCGCCGACTTGTTTCAGCTGGCGCTGCGGCTGAACGAGTCGGTGCCGCTGAAGCTTTCCTATGCCACCAAGTCCGCGCGCGGCTACGCGCTGGTAGAAGGAAGGACGGGCGGCGGCGCCATCGCCAACGACCTTCATCTGCCCGCCCGCATCCCGGCCGCGCAAGGCTTTCGGCTCATCGCGCACGAATGCTTGCGTCACCTGGTCGACAACTTCCCCGGGGTGGCGCACGGCGACGCCGAGGCGCTGCACCAGCTGCGCGTCGCGATCCGCCGGCTGCGTACGGCGATCTCGCTGTTTCGCGACGTGGTCGCGGGCGAGGAGACGCAAGCAATCGCGGCCGAGCTGCGCTGGCTGCGCGAGGTCACCGGTCCGGCGCGGGATCTCGACGTTTTCATCGACGAGGTCATCGCCCCGATCCGCGACCAGCACCGGCAGGACAAGAGCATCAACGCCCTCTACCAGCACCTGCGGCGGCGGCGGCTCAAATCCTACGCCGAGGCGCGCGAGGCGCTCATGTCGATGCGCTGCCGCGAGCTCGTGCTGCGCATCGCCACCTGGGCGGAGGTCGGCCAGTGGCGCGCGAACACCGATGCGCTGGCGCGGGCGCGCCAGCGGCGTCCGATCGAGGCGCACGCGGCCGAGCAGCTGCGCAAGCTCAGGCGGCGCATCCGCAAGGAGGGCAGGGCGCTTTCCGGCCTCGACGACGCGGCCCGTCACAAGCTGCGGGTAGAGGTCAAGAAGCTCCGCTACGCCACGGAATTCTTCGCCAGCCTGTTCGCGACCAAGCGCGCGCGCAAGCGGCGGCGGGCGTTCACCGGCGCGCTCCGGGAATTTCAGGAAGCGCTGGGAGCGCTGAATGACGTGGCGGTGCGCAAGTCGCTCTCCGCCGAGATCGCGAACCGCGTGGGGCCGCGCTATTTCGATCAGGAGTCCGGCCGCGCCCGTATTTTCGTGGCCGGCCTCGTCGCCGGTCACCAGGAGGCGCAGGTGGCCGACCTCCTGGGGGATGCGAAGAAGACCTATGCCCGTTTTCGCGCGGCAAAGTCGTTCTGGAAGGCGACGCCGCCGGCAACCGCCAGACCCGCGCGGGCGCCGCGCGCGAAGAAGCCGCGGCGTCAGGCGGCGCGGCGCTCGGCACCGAAGAAATCCACGTAGCCGCCGACCTGGCAGCCGGGCATTCGCACCGACTAGCTGTGGCCGTTTGCGTGCGGCAGCGCGTTGCCGAGCTTGATCGCGAGGTCGCGCAGTTCGTTGCCGGCGCGCTTCAAGCGCTCGTCGTCGAAAATATTGGCGATGCCGCCCGAGGTCAGCGCGAAGCGCACGGCGCCGTCGCGCGACTTCACCGGCACGCCGACCGAGTTGATCTGGCCGTTGTAGGAGCCCTTGTTCACGATGTAGCCGCGCTTCTTGTAGCCCTTGACGGCGGCGCGGAACTTGGGCTCGGTCTTCACCCAGCTCGATCCACTGGCGGCGCGGATTTCGGCGATGAGCTCGCGTTGCCGCTCGATGGTGATGCCGGCGAGATAGGCCCAGCCGCTCGCCGAATAGCCAAGGGGCAGGCGCGAGCCGATGCGAAGGTCAGAGCGCACGATCGCCGTGCCGTGCACGCGCTGCACGTACAGCATGTCCAGACCCTCGCGGATGGCGAGCGAAACCGTCCCTTGGAAGCGATCGGCCAGCGTTTGCATGTAAGGCCTTGCCGTCTCGGTGATGGAGTCGGCGGCGAGCACCGTGTAGCCGAGACCGAGCACCGGCAGGCCGAGGCGGAGCTTGTCTTGCCCCGGCACGGTGGTGAGAAACTCCATCTGCAACAGCGTATGGCAGAGGCGCCAGGCCGTGGGCTGCGGCAGCTTCACCATGCGCGCGATCTCGGCGGTGCCGAGCTCGGGCGACGACGGGCTGAAGCACTTCAGCACCTGCAGACCGCGGGCGAGCGCCGTCACGAATTGACGATCCTTCGTCGGCAGCGCGCCGGTTCGCGCGGCGCTCTCTTTTTGTTTTCGCACCGATTGCCCCGTCCCCGATTCCGCCTATGTCTATCACAACCAGTGGATGCGCCGCGAGCGCCGGTTGCCGGAAGGGATGGAAGTCCTGACCGGCTGTTGACGGGACGCTCCGGAATTGCGCTTTTGCGGGCGCGCGCTAAGGTTTCGGGAGAGATTCCCCAAACCGGCCGCACCCGTTGTCCCGACCGCTCGATTCTGAACGGAGTCCCTCGCTCGCGGCCGCGCCCGGTGTCGGGCTGGCGGTGGCGCTCGCCATTGCGGCATGGGTGGCGGGATTTCTGTTGCAGCCCTATCTCGCGGCACCCACCATGGTGATCGCGCTCATCCTCGGCATCGCGCTCAATCCACTAGCGAGCGCTCCGCGCTTCGAGCCCGGCCTCGATTTCTGCACCAGTTACGTGTTGCGCTGGGCGGTGGCGTTGCTCGGCTTCCGCATCGCGCTCGGCGACATCGTCGGTCTCGGCATCGGGGCCGCGGTGCTGGTGGCGCTCGCCATGGCGCTCACGCTTGTCGCCGGGTTCTGGCTCGCGCGCGCATTCGGCCTCAGCGCCGGCTTCGGCGCGGTGGCGGGAGCAGCGACCGCGGTATGCGGAGCGTCGGCGGCACTCGCCGCCTCCACGGTGGTGCCGAACTATCCCGACAAGGACAGCGACGTGGCCTTCACCATCGTCGCGGTGAACGCGCTCTCCACCGTCGCCATGGTCGCCTACCCCATCCTTTGCGCCTGGCTCGGCTTCGGACGCCACCGCCACCGGGCTTGTGCTCGGCGCCACCATCCACGACGTGGCGCAGGTGGCGGGCGCGGGCTACGGCGNGTCTGAAAGCGTGGGCAACGCCGCGGTGATCGTGAAGCTCTTCCGCGTGTTCCTGCTTCTGCCGGTGGTGCTCGCGGTCGGCTGGTATTTCGTGCGCGCTCGGGCGGCCCGCGCGCGGGTGCCGCTGCCGGGATTTGCGCTGGCGTTTCTCGCCATGTGCGTGCTCAACACCGCGCTCGGCGCAATGCCGGCGATCGCGCCGGCTTATGCCGGGATCAAGGCCGTGCTGGTGCAGGCCTCGAACTGGGGGCTGCTCGTCGCCATCAGCGCGCTCGGGCTCGGCACTTCGTTCACCGCCGTGGCGGAGCTCGGCTGGCGGCACCTCGCGACGATCGTGGGCGCCACCCTCGTCATCCTCGCCGCGGTGATCGCGGGCGTCGGCGTGCTCGCCTGACCGGCGCGCTGGAATCCTTTTCCGTCCGACCGGGGCCCGTCCGCTGGCGGCCGGTCTTTGCCGGCCGATCTCCCGCAGGGCGCGAAATGTCCTTGTAGTACTCGCCGAGATCCTGGTGGTGGCGCAGGCACTCTGGCCGATAGGCCGCCATCACGTCGTATTGCAGGACGGCATCGAGCTTGAAGCGTTCGCGGACGCTGTCGTGGAGGGTGGCATTCTTCGGCGGGTCGCGATCCTGCGTGCGCGCGTAGCGGAAGATCGAGCTTTTGGTCTCGTCGTGCTGCATGCTGCCGGCGGACGGAAATACCCGCAACAGCGATGGATTGATCTTGATGCGCGCCTCCGACGGCACGCGTTGTGTCGCGTCCACCATCCACGCGAGTGCGATGTCCGACAGGCGCGACTCGTTTTCGGAATAGCCGCCGCCGATATCGGAGTGGTTGCCGGCAAACCAGTACTGCTCGAACCAGATGTAACCGTGCTCGTCACGCGAGGGACGGGTTGCCTGCGGATCGCCCCATTTCACGCGGCCGAAATCGGCCCGGCGCTCGTCGAGGGAAAGCGCGTGCTTGGCGTACCTGACGTTGGGATTGAGCGTCTGGTCGTAGAATTGCTGCCGCAGCGCCGTGATATGAAGCGTCTGCCAGAACGAATAGTTTTTCAGGCGGAACGAGAATTTGAGATGGGTATAGATGTACGCCGCGAGCAGGATGACGATGGTGGTCGACGTGAGCAGGATCAGCCAGGGATAAAAGTTTCCAAAGAAGAACCACAGCGCCGCGCTCGCGCCGATTAGAATGGCGAGTAAGGCGACGGCGACGATGGCGAGCGCGCCTTTGTTGGCGAGGGCCGCGCCGGTCTCGAATACGCCGATGAAGTACGGATAGGCGTTGGAGCCGCCCTTTCCATCGTTGGAGCCGTACGCGTCGCGGAAGAGGGCCGCGAGTGCCTCGCGCTGGGGCAGATACCGGGTATCGCGCGGCGAGCCGACATGCTGGTAGACCTTGGTGACGGCCTCGCGGGCAATCTTCTTGGCCGAACTCTCGTCGCGCCGCAGCAATTGACCGTTCTTGCCGCGCGTGGGCACGCCGCATAGCGCGAGCACCGCCGCGATACAGCGCGCCGTGTAGGCGCCACGGCTGAAGCCGAAGAGATAGATGCGGTCGCCCGGCTGCCACATCCGGATGATGGCGGCGTGGCAATCGATGATGTTCTGGGTAAGCCCGAGGCCGGTGGCGCTGCTGACGAAGTTATAGAACTGGCGCCAGGTGCGAACGAGAAAGGCCTCGCCGGGCGGCCGGGTGCCGAGCCCGGGATCATAGAACGCGAGCTGTTCGGCAGGGTCGATGATCGAGTCGGGGCCGCAGCGCGTTGCGCGATAGAGCTTGTAGATGTTGGTGCGCAGCTCGTCGAAACTCTGTCCGCCGCGCTGGCCGGTACCGTCGGAAAAGATGAGAATGTTCTTCGGCAACGCCCCCTCCCGCAGTTGGCTCTCCCCGACTTTGCAGCGGCCACATGCGCGAAGCAACGCCGCCGGCGATGGAAGCGTGCGCGGTAATCGATCTGTCGGCCAGCGAGACCGGCGATCGGGCCGACCGCACGGCAGATCAAAAAAAAGCAATCAATTCAGCATTGTGGTTCATGCGGGATGGGCAGAATGGCAGCGCCGGTGGGCAGCTTTTACGCAGCGTAGTCATGCAGTTACTCCGATGGGCAGCAAGGGCGGGATAGTCCGTACCAATCTGCGGCTCCGGCTTTCGGTTCCGACAGTTGTTCGGCAAAGCGCAGGTAGGCAATAATCAGCCACCGCCGCCAAGACAAAAACAACGCGGCACCTACGGGAGGAATACATGCAGGAATTTGCCCGCCGGCAGCTTGCCGGGGTGATGAAATGCCTCGCCGTCGTCGGGCTCTTCGCCCTCGGCGCCGGGATCGCCCACGCCCAGTCGGGCGAGCCGATCAAGATTGGCT
>JGI12635J15846_10003049_pt1 | contig 14623 bp, 10 predicted proteins | sample BlaSpr_A8_OM2_M2_FD_15846 | JGI IMG/M metagenome (IMG submission 15846) | reverse complement strand
GCAAACAAGGGAATGAGGCCCACCATGGATCGAACCTTCAAGAAATGATCTTCGCCGTTAGGGAGGTGCAGAACGTCGTAATAAAAACCATCTTCTTCGTCCCACAGCGATTTCGAGTGCGATCCAAAATTGTTCATGGCATGGGCGATGTAGACGAAATGTTCAAAAAATTTGCTGGCAATGTCCTCGTAAGCGGGATCTTCTTTGGCTAGTTCCAGGGCAATGGCCAGCATATTGAGGCAGTACATGCCCATCCAGCTGGTGCCATCGGATTGCTCGAGATGGCCGCCAGTGGGGAGAGGCGCGGAGCGGTCGAAAACGCCGATATTGTCCAGACCCAGAAAGCCGCCTTGAAAAATATTGGAGCCGTCAGGATCTTTGCGATTCACCCACCAGGTGAAATTCAATAGCAGTTTATGAAAAACTTTTTCGAGGAATCCGCGATCGGCCACGCCGCGAACGCGGCGCTCGATTTTGTAAACGCGCCAAGCGGCCCAAGCGTGAACGGGGGGATTTACATCGCTAAAGGACCACTCGTAAGCGGGCAATTGGCCGTTGGGATTCATATACCATTCGCGCAGGAGGAGTACGAGCTGATCCTTGGCGAAGTCCGGGTCGATGATGGCCAGCGAGACGCAGTGAAAGGCCAGATCCCACGCCGCGTACCAGGGGTATTCCCATTTGTCGGGCATAGAAACGATGTCGTCGTTATAAAGCTGCGTCCAATCCTTATTTCTTCCGTTCCAGCGTTCCTCGGGTGGAACCGGTTGAGTAGGGTCGCCGGTGAGCCAGGTAAGTACGTCGTAATGGTAGAACTGTTTGGACCACATCATTCCAGACAAGGCCTGACGCATTACCGAGCGAGCATCTTCGGAAATATCCTTGGGCACACGCGAAGCGTAGAAATCGTCGGCTTCTTTTTGGCGCAGATCGAAAAGGCGATCGAAACCGGTGCCGAAATCGTTCGCGCCGGGAACCTCTTCGATGGAATCGGTATGTGCTTGTGAAGGGATGGCTCCCAACTTTTTGGAAACACTTTTCTTCGCACCCAGTGAGTCCATATCGGTGAGACGCAGCTTTAGCGTAGTGCTATCACCAGAACCAAGGGTGAGCGGGTAGTAAGCGGCCATCTTGGTGCCGATTTGCTGGGGATTTATTGCAGCTTGATTTTTGTGAATGAGATATTCGTGAAAAGCGTCTTTGACGAAGGGTGTGGGATTTTTTATATTAAAAATGCGCTCATAATCGGTCTGGTTTTCGGTAAAAAGTAATTGGGGCTGACCCGCGCACAAGAGCCAACGCTTTCCGTATTGCCAATGCTGCATTTCAGCGCATTGGCAGTTGTCCAGGCTAGCGGTCTTGCGGATGGTGGGCCGCCGGTCATCCTTGCCCCACGACCAAGTATTCCGAAACCAAAGCGAGGGCAAGAGATGAAGTGTTGCCGTCTCCGGACCGCGATTGACCACGATGATTTTGATGAGAATATCTTCGACGTCGGCCTTGGCATATTCGACGAACACGTCGAAATAGCGATTCTCCGCGAAGACACCAGTGTCCATCAATTCGAATTCGGGTTTAGTGCGGTCGCGACGGCTATTTTCGGCAATTAAGGCATCGTAGGGAAATTCTGCTTGGGGATATTTGTACAGCATCTGCATGTAGCTGTGAGTGGGGGTGGAATCCAGGTAGAAGTAATACTCTTTCACATCCTCGCCATGATTTCCCTGATGTCCGGTGAGGCCGAAGAGACGCTCCTTCAGGATCGGATCGCGGCCGTTCCACATGGCGAGTCCGAAACAGATCATCTGATGGCGGTCGCTGATGCCTCCGATACCGTCTTCGCCCCAGCGGTAGGCGCGTGATCTGGCGTGGTCATGTGGAAAATACTCCCAGGCCGTACCATACGGGCTGTAGTCTTCACGCACGGTGCCCCATTGGCGCTCGGATAAATAGGGGCCCCAGCGCTTCCAATATTTTTTACGCGTGCGGGTTTCTTCGAGGCGCTCGTCTTCCCGGGTCTGCAGTCTGGGCATAGGGCTTGGTTTTGGGCGGACTATCTAAAATTCTTCTTGTTGTTGTTATTGTGCATCATACGCGAAGGCGTAGCGGATCGCAGTTCTGCTCGCGTGCTCCTTCCCGCAATGAGTATGCTCCTTTGATGCGCGCAAGCCGGAGGCGGCACGCTCGTGGAATAAAAGAATACGGCTGCATGCAAGATTAAACGCGCTGTTCGGTGCCGGGAACAATCGGGGGTTTTGCGGCCACCGCAGGTTCGTCCGCCAGTGAAAAAGTTTTCCAACCGCGTCGCGACAAACTCCAATAAATAAAATAGCCGGACGCCGCGGCACACCCCAGCAACACCAGTCCCGGGAGCCATTCCTGCAGGACCAGCTCGCCTATCGCGAACATGCAGCAATACACCAGGGTGCAACCCATAATCCAGTCGAAGGTATTGGCTCCCAGATCGCGCACCGGGGCGAGCTCCGGTGCCAACGCCGCGATGCGCTGCCAACCGACTACCGTGGGGTGCACGCGGCGGTAGAATTTCACGAGGCGTTCGTCGGATTCGGGTTTGGTAATCAGGGTGGTCACCAACCACACCACCGTGGTGGTGATGGTCGTGATCAATGCTGCTTTGGCGAAGACCACGGAGTCGTTGCCGGAGAAGTGCACACGCTGCAGTGAAATGGACACCACGAAGGCGGCGATCATGGCGGAGATTTCGCTCCAGGCATTAATGCGCCACCAATACCAGCGGAGCAGCAAAACGCTGCCAGTTCCCGCTCCCATACCCAGCAGTAGTTGCCACGCGGACTGAATGGAATTAATGTTCGCGGCGGCGTACCCGCTAAGAATGACCAGCACCACGATAAAAACTTTGCTGACGAACACGTAGTGCTTGTCGGTGGCTTTGCGCACCAGGAATCTGCGGTACAGATCGTTGATCAGGTAAGAAGTGCCCCAGTTCAATTGGGTGCCCACAGTGGACATGAAAGCGGCTAAGAACGCGGCCACCATCAATCCACGGAGAGCCGGAGGAAGAAAATCGCGCAGCACCATCACGTAGCCTTTTTCGGGCTCGGCGGCAAACTCCATACTGGGACGCAAGCCGCCATGGGGGGAATAAACGGCGACGGCGACCAAACCGGTTAGAATCCACGGCCAGGAACGCATGGCGTAGTGCGCGATGTTGAACCACAACGTTGCACCGAGGGAGTTTTTTTCGTCCTTGGCGCTGAACATGCGTTGGGCTACGTATCCTCCGCCGCCGGGTTCCGCGCCGGGATACCAGCTAGCCCACCACTGGACTGCTAGATAAAGACAAAATGTAATGACCGGCAGGGTCCACAACGCGTCGGTGGTCCAACCCAGATGGAAGGAAGGAAAAAAGGAGAGAATCGATCCAGTGGGTTGTCCCGACTGACGCACCGCGCTATCCACGTGCGCCAACTGGATTTTGAGCATGGTCATACCGCCAAGGCTGGAGACGGCAATCCAGGCCAGGACCACGATCATGGTCATCTTCAAAATAAACTGGAACAGATCGGTGACCAGCACGCCCCACAGCCCGCCGATAAATGTATATATGCCGGTGAAGGGCACGAGGATGAGGACGCAGATCAGCAATGCCGTATGCGCCGGCGTTCCCAGCGTGTAATGCAGGAGCACGTGGCCACCGATGGCAATTTGCAGCACGCGGCCGGCGGCGATGGCTTCGCCAAGCAAAACGGTAGTGATGCTGATCATGGCTTTGATCACCCAGCCAAGGATCAGGCAATTCATCAGGGCGCCAAGATAAATGGCGCGAAAACCACGCAGGAAGGCCGCAGGCTTACCTTCGTAGCGGAGCTCGACAAATTCAACATCGGTAAGAATTTCCGCGCGACGCCAATATCGCGCGAAGAAAAAAACGGTCATCATGCCGCACAGACATTGCGACCACCACAGCCAGTTGCCGGAGATTCCGTTTTTGGCAACCAGGCCCGCGACCAGCAGCGGAGTGTCGGCCGCGAATGTGGTGGCCACCATGGATGTGCCCGCAAGCCACCAGGAAACATTTCGTCCCGAGACGAAAAATTCTTCGGTACTGCCCGATGAGCGCCGGCGGTAATACAGACTGATCAACAAATTGAGGAGTAGATAGGCGGCGATTACGATCCAGTCGGTGGTGGTGAGTGCCATTTTCGGTGTCTACTCTCCTGCTGCATTTGATCGGCGGCGCAAATTAAGATGCCCCTAACCGGTCGCATGGACAGGTTAAATCGTTTTAGTAATGGCCCGGCCAGCAATTCCTGGCGCGGATGTTGTAGTCTATCGGGACGCTGCGAAGCACAGAATGGTGGCCCAGAAAAGTCTAAATGGCAAGGGTGGCCTAACAAAAGTTGGCTGCCGGGTACATCGCTGAACTCCATAAAACAGGCGGGCGTACGTTAAATGTTGGTGGTCTTAAAATCCAATTATGAAGAGCTTAGTCTGGAAGCGGCACGCATTGTGGCCAACGCGATACGCCAGAACCCTGCGCTCCGGCTTGGCTTGGCCACCGGAAGCACAACCATTGGTGTTTACCGCGAGCTAGTGCGGCTGCATCGGGAAGAATCGCTCGATTTTTCTCGCGTGGTTACGTTTAATCTGGACGAATACCTGGGGATTTCTCCTGAGCATCCGCAGAGTTTTCACCATTTTATGACGGAACATTTCTTTTCACATGTGAATCTTAACCCCCGAAACATTCATATCCCGGATGGCACCATCAGCGGCGACTACGAAAAATATTGCGCTGCTTATGAAGGTGAAATTCAAAGTGCGGGCGGAATCGATCTGCAAATCCTGGGCATCGGGCGCAACGGACACATCGGCTTTAACGAACCGACCTCAAGTTTCGCGTCAAAAACGCGTCTGAAAGTGCTGAGCAAAGCGACCGTGGAAGACAATCGAAAATTCTTCGGCCCTGGGGAGACCGTGCCGCGCCTCGCGATCACCATGGGCATCGGCACCATACTGGCAAGCAGGCGCGTACTTATGCTGGCCACTGGTGCGACAAAGGCCGCCGCTGTAGCGAATGCGATCGAGGGGCCTCTCACTGCGTCGGTCACTGCGTCAGCGTTGCAACTTCATGCCGACGCCACGGCAATCGTTGACGAAGAAGCCGCCGCGCAATTGAAGCAAAAGGATTATTATCGCGATGTCATGGAAATGACGGCGCTGTTTACGCCGGGAAAATTGTCGTAGTTTCGCGCGACGCCGCCTGGAGTGAGGGCGACAAGTGGCGGAGAAGAAAAGTGAAAATACTTACCAACGAGATGAGAGGCTGCCGCCGAGGACCGCAAGATTGGTTCACCGGTACAGTGTGGATCGATGAGATCGTGGCTGCCGCCGCGCCCGCCAGATTTGTAGTGAATCGAGTTTCCTTCGAGCCCGGGGCGCGGACTGCGTGGCATACGCACCCCATGGGGCAGGCTTTGCATGTGTTAACGGGAGTCGGGCGGGTGCAACTCGCTGGCAAGCCGCCGCAAAAAATCACGGCCGGCGATTCGGTTTGGATTGAAGCGGGCGAACGGCACTGGCATGGCGCTGATGCGAGTCACACGATGGTTCATCTGGCGATTCAGGAAGCGGACCAGAATGGCGTCAGTGTGGTGTGGTTGGAACATGTGAGCGAGGAGGATTATTCAGCGCCACTCGAACGTTCTTGAGCTGCCTAAGTGCGCCGCAAGTTTTATAGTGTTTTTCTACAACAGCAAGATGGAGTGGTTTAGCTTTCCGGCATGCCTAAGCGGTAGCCCACACCGCGCACGGTATGAATTAATTTCGGCGCTCCACTCACGTCGATCTTCTGGCGCAAACGATTTATATAGACCTCGACCAGGTTGGTCTCGCTGTCGAAATGGTAGTCCCACACGTGTTCGACAATCGCGCTGCGGGTGATTAAGTCCGGCGCATGCAAAAGGAAAAGCTCCAGCAGCGCAAATTCCTTGGAGGTTAACGGGATGATTTCCTTACCGCGCATGGCGCGGCGGCGATGGCGATCCAGCTCTAAATCGGCATAGTGAAGGCGGGCATTTCCCTTGTGGAAGCCGCGGCGAACCAGTGCTCTGACGCGCGCGAGTAATTCGGCGAGCACGAATGGCTTCGTTAAATAGTCATCAGCTCCGGCATCCAGTCCCTCGACGCGTTGCTCCACGAGAGTTCGCGCGGTAAGCATCATCACGGGGGATTCGATTCCGCGCTGGCGCAATTCGCGACACACTTCAATTCCGCTTATGCCTGGCAGCCGCACATCCAAAAGGATGGCGTCGTAATTCACTTCGCGGCCTAGCTCGAGGGCTTTCTCGCCGGTATCCGCGATATCCACGGCGTAGGAATTTTCTCTAAGGGTGCGGGCGATGAAGCTGGCAACTTTTCGTTCATCTTCGGCGAGTAGAATGCGCATAAGTTGATGGTCACCATTATATCGCGATAGCTGGCCTTATAGCTCTAGCGGCGACGCCAGCCATGGATTCGCTACCAGGTTCACTTCTTGCTTGACAATTCAGCGGCCAAGCACTATTTCACAAGCGGACTATATAACTGATTTGCCTTTTCCCGAAGGTTCGCAACCCTCACCGGTCGCTATAGTCTTCGGCGGAGGATGCTGTGACCTGGACGCAAGTCTATGACCCTTTCGGTCATTGGTGGTTATCGACTCTTGTAGCCGCTATACCCATTCTCCTATTACTGACTCTTTTGGCGGGCTTCAAAGTGCGTCCTCATCTGTGCGCCATAGCTGGCGCGGCGGCCGCGGTTATTATCGCCATCGTGGCGTTCGGCATGCCCGCACGGTTAGCGGTGATGAGCTTCTTGTATGGGGGCGCGTTCGGATTTCTCAAAATAATATGGATCGTGATTGCTGCCGTATTTCTGTATGACATTTCTGTCGAGACCGGCCAATTTGAAATCATGAAGCTGTCGATAGCAGCCATCACACCGGACCGCCGCTTGCAGGTACTGCTGGTGGCGTTTGCGTTCGGCGCTTTCCTGGAAGGGGCGGCGGGCTTCGGCGCACCGGTGGCCATTGCCGGTGCGTTTATGATCGGCTTGGGATTCAAGCCATTTCAGGCCGCGGTTTTGAACCTGATAGCTAATACTGCGCCAGTTGCGTGGGGAGCGATTGGAACTCCGGTACATACCCTGGCGGCGGTGACCGCGCTTCCGGAATCGGATCTAAGCGCGATGGTCGGACGGATACTTCCCTGGACGGCAATCATCGTGCCGTTTTGGCTGGTTCGGACTTTTGTGAGCTGGTCGGAGACTTTCGAAGTATTTCCCGCCATTCTGGTGGTCGGAATATCGTTCGCGGGCGTGCAATATTTTTGGTCCAATCACGTGGACAGCAATCTCGTGGATATTGCTGCGAGCATCGCGTCTATCGTCGCAACGCTTTTACTTCTGCGGGTGTGGCAGCCGAAAAAGATCTGGCGTTTTGAAGATGAACGCGGGGAAGACGCAGCCAAAGTGAAACGCGGAGAATTCGCAGTAGTTCACACACCTGGGCAAATTGCAAAAGCGTGGATGCCGTTTGCGCTGCTATCTCTATTTGTTTTGCTTTGGGGGCTGCCAGTCATCAAGACAGCGATGGGCAAGGCCACTACTCCGGCGTTTAAGACTGGAGGATGGGCAGTTCCCTATTTGCATCAGGCCGTATTTCGGGCTCAACCGGTGGTGATGAAGCCTACGGCGGAGAACGCTAAGTTTGATCTTAACTGGCTGTCCGCGACTGGGACGGGGTGCTTCCTGGCTGCGGTACTTGCNGGGCTTCTGTTGGGGCTAAATCCTGGGCGAATATTCAAGATATTTCGTGCCACGCTGGTTCGGTTGCGTTTCGCAATCATTGCGATGGCGTGCATGCTGGGCTTGGGATATGTCACACGGTACTCGGGCATGGATGCGGTATTGGGATTGGCGTTCACGCGGACGGGCTGGTTCTTCCCATTTTTCGGCGCCTATATTGGCTGGCTGGGGGTGGCGCTAACGGGAAGCGATACGGCTTCGAACGCGTTGTTTGGCGGACTGCAGCGCATTACAGCGCAGCAACTGAATCTGAGTCCAATTTTAATGTGCGCCACGAATAGCGCGGGTGGCGTGATGGGCAAAATGATCGATGCGCAATCGATCTGCATCGCTACGGCGGCAACGAATCAGGTAGGCAACGAAGGCTCGATTTTCCGGTTTGTGTTTTGGCATTCGGTGGCACTGGCGGCCATTATTGGGGTGATTGTGATGCTGTACGCTTATGTTTTTCCGCAATTTATACCGCACGGATTGAACTTTGTGCACTGATAGCTTGTGAACAATTTACTGAAGGAACGAAGTTTTTAATTTAATTGGCGGCCCAATCTTTAGGGATGCGCACGTAAGAAGAATCAAGCGCTGCAACGCTGGGACAGCCCAACAACACCAAGGTGCGTTTGACGTCTTCGCGCAAAATTTCAATAGCGCGAGCTACTCCTGCTTCACCGGCGGCCGCCAGCCCGTACGCGTAGGCGCGTCCACAGAGCACAGCACGCGCGCCCAAGCACAACGCTTTCAAGATATCGGTGCCGCGTCGCACGCCTCCGTCCATTAAGACTTCTATTCGCCCATTGACCGCCGCGACCACTTCAGGCAACACGCGCAGAGTTGCGGAAACACAATCAAGTTGGCGCCCGCCGTGATTCGAAACAACAATCGCTGCGGCACCTTCGTCGACGGCCCTCTTGCCATCGTCTCCGGTCAGCACACCTTTGACGACGATTGGGCCGTTCCAGTGTTCTCTGATCCAGGTCAAATCCTTCCACGTCACGGTGGAAGCAGCCAGGGCGCGGCCAATATCCGTGAGGGGCATGGGGCCCTTTCCGGGCAAAACGACGTTGTGCAGAGGAGGAACTCCGCCGTCCTTCAAGAAGGAAAATAGCCATCCAGGATGCGCCAAGAATTGCTCGGCGTAAGGAATTTTCTGAAAAAAGCCAGGGTTCAGCAATTCAACCATGCCGTTGCGAGGATCGCGCTCGCGGATTCCGCTGACAGGCGTATCGATAGTGATCACCAGCGCCGCAAAGCCGGCTCGGCGCGCACGGTCGATGGACGCTTCGGCGGCGGCCCGTCCACCCATCAGGTAAAGTTGGTAAAAAACTGGTCCGGTCGACCCCGCCTTCACATCCTCGAGTTTGTGTCCTGAAATGGTGGAGAGGATGTAGCCGGTGCCGGCCTTCCCTGCCGCGCGCGCGGCGGCAACTTCTCCACCGGGATGCATCAGCCTGCTATAGCCGACCGGAGCCAGCATTGCGGGAAGTGAAAGTTCATGGCCAAGTACGGTCGTGCGCAAATCGGAATTCGCGAACGCTACCGCGTGACGGGGACGAAATGTTACATCGTCAAAAACGCGGCAATTCTCTCGTAGTGTGACTTCGCCTTCCGCGCCGCCGTCGAGATAATCGAAAACCACTCGGGGGAGTCGCCGCTTCGCTACGCGCCTCAAATCATGGATATTCACGACATGCGGTGACTTAACGGAAGGCATTCGCATTCACTCCAGTGAAAGAATCGGAGAATCGCGGAAACAATTAAGCCACAATTCGGCTTCCGACGCGATACGGGAGCGACCCGGGGCATTTCCCACAGTGTATTCATTCAGGAGTGCGAAGGTGACATGAACAGAGGCTGACTGGAGAGTGTGGGCAAAATGGAGCGACCGACTTGAGTTATTCGATAAGTTGCCGTGTGTTGGATTTGTTGTCAGTCTGCTAGTTTTAATTTTTCCAGATAGGTGTTGTAAGCGGCCTTGACCGCAGCCTGATCGGGCGGCGAGGAAACATGCGCAACCAGTGGAGCGATGAAGTGGTCCATGGCCTTATCGATCTCCTCGAACAATGAGTGGTTGGTTTTGGAGAGTGCGGCGTCTCCGCCGTAGTCTTCGGCTTTATCCCAGTCGCGCTCCAGGATGCGCGCCAACTTTGCGGCTAAGGCATTGTCGCCTTTTTGAGACGCCGCAAACGCGAGTTGAGCAAGCGCCCGATATGGCCCCATCTTGCTATCGTCTACACCGGCGGTTTGTGGAAAGTGTTTTTCCTGGGCCACGGATGTCAGGCCCATGGCAATGCCCAACGATATAACTATTACACCTACGGCGACCCCGTGATGGACCTTGCCCAATTGAAATCTCATTCTGCAATCCTCCTTTGCTCTAAGAGGGTAGTAGCGTTGCAGAAATAGTACATTTCGAAGCTTGCAATCGAGGAACTATTTAACGCCAAAAATATAAAGGGTAACCATCGCCATGGCGGTTATCGACCTTTCGCGGGCAGGACTCCAATTTGTCAGTGTGCAATTGTGGATATTTTTCTATTGGCGACTGTTGTACACCAAAGGCTTGAAGAAAAGACTTGAATAGCAGTTACAATCAATAAAATGACTCTGAAGGAAGCGTCGGCCTCCAGGTAGTTAGACCCAGATCGCGGTGTGCGCCGCAGCCGCGGCTAAAAAATGGAGGCCAGGGATTGACGCCATCGAAGATTTCGTGCGTTTGGAATCAACCAGAAATCGCGGGAAAGTATCGCGCCGCAGTTTCTCTCCATAGTCACACCAACTTCTCCAAAGAAAGCCTGCACTTCATCCCCGCATTTGCTGAGAAGTGGCCGGTCTTGCGGCGCTCTCTCGACAAACAGTGCAAGAAATCGTGCCGACCCGTGGATTTTTCCACGGCGTACTGGCGACCGCCAGTGTCGGCCAAGGTGGGATTCAAATTGGAGAGTAAGCAGATTGAACACCAGCTGGATTTGATGAGTCTCGTATCGCTTACTGATCATGACAGCATGGGAGCACCCATGTCTTTGCGACAACTGTCCGACAGCATACAGATCCCGCTGTCGGTGGAGTGGAGTGTACCGTTTGAAGATGCGGTCTTTCATCTGGGCGTTCACAACCTGCCGGAGAACCTNGCGGCGGGGATCATGGAAGATCTTGCGGAATATACACGCGATCCCTGCAAAGACCGTTTGGTGGAATTAATGGCGGCGCTCCACGAACTACCGGAAGTATTGATCGTGTTCAACCATCCTCTTTGGGACCAACTGGGTCCCGGAGAGCTTCCTTTCCAACTTGCCCTGGAACGATTCTTACAGGGACATGTCGAATTTCTCCACGCGTTCGAGCTCAATGCCATGCGCAAATGGGGCGAAAACAAAAGGGTTGTACAACTGTCTGAGCTTTGGCGGCGGCCGGTAGTTTCAGGAGGAGACCGTCATGGATGCGAGCCGAGCGGAGCCGTGAACTTGACACGCGCCGCCAATTTTTCTCTCTTCGTGCAAGAAATCAGGGAAAAGCAACTCAGTCATGTTTTGTTTATGCCGCAATACGCGGAGCCGCGCAGCTTGCGGTTCTGGCAAACGGTGATCGATGTGCTTCGCGAGTATCCGGAATATCCGCTGGGTTCCCGTCGCTGGGATGAGCGTGTATTTCATATTGACTGTTATACGGGCTGCGACAGTCCGTTATCTGCGTTGTGGAAAGCACCGCCTCCGTTTCTGGGGCGAATTTTTTCCGTTATCCGCGTGGCTGAAAAGAAGTCAGTGCGTCACGCGCTGAATTATACCTTTGGCGGAAATATGGAATTACCTCTGGCGAGCGAGATACCTTGCGATGCAAATGCGTAATTCCAATTGTGCCGGGCGGCAGCTAGCTCACGCTGCGACAGTGCTGAGCGCACTGATTACTCTATTGCTGCTGATGGGGACTGCCACTGTTCATGCGCAAACGCTCATTCTAGACACAGATGTGGTGGCGCGACCAAGCTTCGAGCAGCTGGTTGATAATCTGATCGCAAAAAATGCAGAACGTACGGCGGCGCTGCAACGTTATCAAAGCAGGCGATTTTATCGTCTGGACTACACCGGATTCCCCGCCTCCCTAAAGGCCGAGATGGTGGTTGATATGCTGTACGAGGCGCCGGCTACGAAAACCTTTAAGATCGTTTCGCAGAGCGGCCCCAAATGGATGATTGACCGTATTTTCAAGGGGCTTATGCAAGCGGAACAAGAAGCTCTAAATAGTAAGAATCGCGAGCGCGTGGCGCTCGATCGGCACAATTACGAATTTGGCAGGATGGAGTTTCAAGACGCGAACGATGGATGCTCTTACGTGCTTACGGTTCAACCAAGAATCCCGAACAAGCTTCTATATCGCGGACGGATCTGGGTGAATAACAAAGATTTCGCGGTATGCCGTATTGAGGCAGAGCCAGCGAAGAATCCCTCGATCTGGATTAAAAGCACCGCAATTCATCATATCTATCAGAAATTGGGCGATTTTTGGTTTCCCTTGGAGAATGAATCCAATTCCACCATGCGTGTGGGCGGACACGCTGTTTTATCCATCAAATACCGCAACTACGAAATCCTGGCTGCCCGTCCGCTTCAGGAAATAGATTCCCAACGATCCGACCTGCGCCCATCCTCCACCTCCGCGCCGCTGTCCAATCGAATGGAATAAATATTTTTTGGCGGTCCTTGTAATAAATATCAGTGAGAAACGATTGAGACGTTCATTGGCCGGATTGACGAGATAAAGAGCATTTTATAGTCTCAAACCGGTTAGAATGCGGAACGAAAAGTAAACCTTGCAGGAAAATTCGCTGAAGTGGAGGCGAAGTGAGCGAACCTCTCTTTCTGGTTCATTCCCAGGATTTGGCCGCAGGACAATCAGGTGAACTTTTTCACCTGGCCCGGGAACAGGCGGGATGGAAGTGGATGAGTATGTCGGTGCGCCGCTTGCAGCCGGGCGACATCGTTCGAGCGTCTGCGCGAAACGAGGAATGCGCATTTGTCTTGCTTGGCGGGAAATGCGTAGCTGATTGGGGTGAGGGGCCCAAGCACATCGGCAAGCGCGCAAATGTTTTTGACGGGTTTCCTTACGCGATTTACCTTCCTGCCGGTCATGAAATTACATTCACCGCCGAAACGGTGTGCGAGATCGCGGAATGCTGGGTTCCTTCAGAGGCCAAACTCGAGCCGCGACTGATTACGCCGGACGACGTGGCCACCAGTTTGCGCGGCGGGGGCAATGCTTCGCGTCAGATTGTAGATATTATCAGGCCTGATTTTCCTGCGGATAAGCTGGTGGTCATCGAGGTGTATACCCCGGGAGGAAACTGGTCAAGCTATCCGCCGCACAAACATGACGTGCACAATCCGCCTACTGAAGTGGATCTGGACGAGATTTACTACTACCGGATCGAGCATCCCAAAGATGGATTCGCTCTGCAGAGACTGTACTCCGCGGATAAGTCGCGAGACTTCACGGTGCGAGCGCAGGACGGCGATGCGGTGCTGGTTCATTCAGGTTTTCATCCGGTGGTGGCCGGGCCAGGGTATAACGTGTACTACTTGAATTTTCTGGCAGGGACATCGCGCACCTTGTCGGTGACCGAGGATCCCAACCACGTGTGGATTAAATCGACATGGAAAGAAACCGATCCACGTCTTCCACTTATTCGGTAGAAGCTTAATCGTTCGGGCTGTGCCGGAGCAAAGCCGGATAGACGGCATTGCAAAATTGAATCTTCCAGCATCCTCATCATGGGGCGCGCGAGGATGTTGCATGTGGAAATCGCTAGCTGAGGATTTATCTGGCGGTCCAGCCGCCGTCAATAAGCATGGTGTGACCGGTAATGAGCGCAGCCGCGGGCGAGGCCAGAAATATTACTGCTCCGGCGACATCCATGGGCTCGCCAATACGATGCAACCCAGCAATGCGTTCGATTACATCCGCGCGAAACGCGGGATCGGAAAGTGATTCTTCGGTTCCAGGTGTAGCGATGAAGGTCGGCGCAACGGCGTTCACAGTGATGTTTTGCGGACCCCACTCGACGGCTAAACATTTAGTCAATTGAGAAATCGCGGCTTTGCTGGCGCAATACACCGATTCCGTGGGTAGCGCAGCGAACGCCGCTTGCGAACTCATATTGATAATTTTACCACCGCCGTGGCGAGCCATAATTTTGGCGGCGGCCTGGCTTGCAAAAAACGTGGATTTTAGATTTAGCGTAAGCGTGGCATCAAATTCGGATTCAGGCACATCGGCAGCCAGATTTGTAAATCCGCCGCCAGCATTGTTCACGAGGATATCGATTTTCCCAAAGAATGCTTCGGTCTGTTGGATGGCCCCGAAGATTTCATCTAGTCGCATGACGTCCATTTGCAAGGCAAGCGCGCGCCCTCCCATCGCTTCGATTTGTGCCGCCAAATCAACTCCTGTTACTTTGTCGCGGAAGCCTAGAGCAACATCGGCGCCCGCGTGCGCAAGCGCGAGAGAAATCGCCCGCCCCAACCCCCGAGCTGCTCCAGTGACGAGCGCGACTTGGCCGGCCAGATCAAAACTAGGATATTCCGTCATGCAATTCGCCCATCGTAAAGGTATTGGACCAGCTAGTGTAAATCCTCTTTGCGGTCTGGCCGGATAATTTTTTAATCGCGCTTCATTTTCCGAAAACGTGGGGCCAGGAAGTAACTCCGGCGTTAGTATTGGCTGGGAGGCCTGGACTCGAACCAGGATAGCCAGATTCAGAGTCTGGAGTCCTACCAATTGGACGACCTCCCAGCCGGGAGGAATNNAA
>JGI12635J15846_10003047_pt1 | contig 14626 bp, 12 predicted proteins | sample BlaSpr_A8_OM2_M2_FD_15846 | JGI IMG/M metagenome (IMG submission 15846) | reverse complement strand
CGCCGCGGCGGTGGCCCTCGACCCGGGGCAGCCCGCGCGCGGCCGCCCAGCGCCCGTTACCGTCCATAATGATGGCGACATGTCGTGGCACATCGAAGCCGTCGTCTCCACCCGGGAGCGGCTCGCTTGCGCTGTTTCTCGATCGTGCGGCGTCACTCAAACCGTCATGATCTCCTTTTCTTTTCCGGCAAGGAGCTTGTCGACCTCGGCTATGGTCGCGTCGGTCACCTTTTGCACCTCGCCGGACTGACGAGTGTGCTCGTCTTCGCTGATCTGGTGGTCCTTCTCCGATTTCTTGAGAAGATCGAGACCATCGCGGCGCACGTGGCGCACCGCCACTCGCGCGGCCTCGGCGTATTTGTGCGCTACTTTGACGATTTCTTTGCGCCGCTCCTCGTTGAGTTCGGGAATGCGCAGCTTGAGCACCTGACCCTCGGTGGTCGGCGACAGTCCTAGATTGGCGGCCGAAATGGCCTTTTCCACCGCATGGAGCTGCGACCGATCCCATACCTGCACATTGAGCAGGCGCGGTTCCGGAACGCTGATAGTCGCTAGCTGATTGAGCGGCATGTGGCTGCCATAGGCTTCGACCTGGACGTGGTCCAGCAAAGCCGACGACGCACGTCCGGTGCGCAGGCCCGAAAGCTCTTGTTTGAGCGACGTAATAGCGCCTTGCATGCGACGCTTGAGGTCATTCATGTCAAACGTCGTTGCCACGGCGCCCTCCCCTGGCTTTTCAGGGCCTTTTCCGGTCCGCTACCCGGTTTTAGCCGACAGTGGTGAAGTGACCCTTGCCACGCAAGACGGTCTCGAGCGCACCGGGCTCGCGGATCGAAAAAACGATGATAGGCATGTTGTTCTCCCGGGCAAGCGCGAACGCCGTCGCATCCATGATTTTCAAGTTGCGATCGAGCGCTTCCTGGTGGGCGAGCCGATCATAGCGTTTCGCCGACGGATCCCTCTTGGGATCGGCGGTATAGACTCCGTCGACGTCGGTCGCCTTGAACACGGCATCGCAGCCCATCTCGGCGGCGCGGAGGATCGCCGTTGTGTCGGTCGTGAAATAGGGATTCCCGGTTCCACCGGCGAATATGATGACTCTTCCGTCATCGAGATGGCGAAGCGCCCGCTGGCGTTCGTAGGTCTCGCAAACCTGCGGCATGGCAAGCGCCGACATGGTGCGCGCGCTGACGCCTGAGCGCTCTACGGCGGCTTCTAGAACGAGCGCGTTCATGACGGTCGCGAGCATCCCCATCGCGTCCGCGGTGGGCCGCGACAACCCGTCTTCGGAAATCTGCGCGCCGCGAAGAATGTTGCCGCCGCCCACCACGATTCCAAGCTCTATCTTCAAGCTATGACAGACGGCGATGTCAGCGGCGAAACGGTCGATGGTCGGCTGATGGATGCCGAATTTCTCCGGACCGCTTAACGCTTCGCCGGAGAGCTTTACGATCACCCGTCGGTAATTCGGCTTTGCCATCGATCGATGGTCCGCCCTCATTCGCATGGGTTGAACGTCAACCCACGGCCTCTCGATTCAATCCCTGCGCCGCGAAGCTATTGCGGTCGGGCCAACGCGGCAACTTCGCCGCCGAAATCGCCGGTAGGCCGATCAATCCCTTCGCCGAGCGCATAGCGCACGAAGCCGGTAATCCGAATCGGTGCGCGCGCCCTACCCTCGCTTTCCTTCAGCGCCTGCGCGACACTCTTCTTGCCACCTTCATCGAAAATGAAAGACTGATCGAGCAGGCAGACCTCTTTGTAGAAAGTCTTAAGACCGGATTCGACGATTTTGTCGATGACGTTTGCGGCTTTTCCCTGGGCCTTGAATTTCTCCGCAAGCACGTTCTTCTCGCGCTCGACGACCGCCGGGTCGAGCGCCGACGGGTCGATCGCCTGCGGGTTGGCCGAGGCAACTTGCATTGCAACCATGCGACCGAATGCTTTCAACTCATCGGGATCGCCGTCGGACTCGAGACCGACGATCACGCCGAGCCGGCCAAGCCCATCGGATACCGCGTTGTGCACGTAACTCGCCGTCGTCCCTTTGCCGATTGAGAGCGACGCCGCGCGCCGCAGCGTCATATTTTCGCCAACCTTGGCGATCGTTTCGTTGACGGCATCCGCGACAGTGCGGTCGCCAACGGGCGCGGCCAGAATTTTCTCCACATCCGCGCCGGCGGTCAGAGCGACGTCGGCGATCATCTTCACGAGACCCTGAAACAGGTCGTTGCGCGCGACGAAGTCGGTCTCCGAGTTAACCTCGACGACAATCGCTTTGTTCGCGGCCAGCGCAACGCCGATGAGACCCTCGGCGGCGACACGGCCGGCTTTCTTGGCCGCCTTGGCCAAACCCTTCTTGCGCAACCAATCAACCGCGGCTTCGAGATCGCCGCCGCTTTCGCCAAGCGCCGCCTTGCAATCCATCATTCCGGCTCCGGTTTTGTCCCGAAGCTCTTTCACCATGCCGGCGCTAATATTCGCCATTGCCAACCGTCCTCATACATTCGTGTATCCGAGCAAACATCCGGACGGCCGCGGGAGCCGCCTGCTCTTTTTTGCTATCTCGCGCCACACAACAACACCGCGGGCCTATTCGGCCTCGGTCGCCACCTGCTCCTTGGCGCGGGCAATCCAGCCTTCAACGCGGCCCGGCAAACCGACCTCTTCGCCGATCTTGTGGGCGGCGATCGGAGATAATTCGGCGATCTGCCAGACGTGAAAGATACCGAGATCGTTGAGTTGTTTCTCGATGGCCGGCGAAACGCCGGGGAATTTCTTGAGGTCATCGGCCACGCCCCGCGGGCCCGACAGCGGCTGAAAGCCGAGCTTGTCGGTCTCGGTGGGAATCTCCTCGACCACCTGCGGCTCGGCCAGCGCGCCGACATCGATCCGCTCGCCCTGCGCTCGCGAAATGCCGTCAATGACGGCTTTGGCGATCAGATCGCAATAAAGCGTGATGGCCCGGCTGGCGTCGTCGTTTCCGGGCACGACATAGGTGATGCCATCGGGATCGCAATTGGTGTCGACCACCGCGGCGACCGGCACGTTGAGGCGCCGCGCTTCCTTGATGGCGATATCTTCTTTGTTGGTGTCAATGACGAACACGAGATCGGGGAGACCGCCCATGTCCTTGATTCCACCAAGCGCACGGTCGAGCTTGTCGCGCTCACGCTGCAGTGTCAGACGCTCCTTTTTCGTATAGCCCTGCGCTTCGTTGGACGAGAGCATCTCGTCGAGCGCGCGCAACCGCTTAATCGAGTTGGAGACGGTCTTCCAGTTGGTGAGCGTGCCGCCCAGCCATCGCGAATTGACGTAATATTGCGCGGATTTCTTCGCGGCTTCCGCTATCGCGTCTTGCGCCTGTCGCTTGGTGCCGACGAACAGAATGCGTCCGCCGCGCGCAACCGTATCTGAGACGGCCTGCAGCGCGCGGTGCAACATCGGCACGGTTTGTGTCAGATCGACAATGTGGATGTTGTTTCGGGTGCCGAAGATGTATTGCGCCATCTTCGGGTTCCAACGGTGGGCCTGATGGCCGAAGTGAACGCCAGCCTCCAAGAGCTGGCGCATGCTGTAATCGGGCAGCGCCATAACCTATTCTCCGGTTAATCCGCCGCGGACCGCTGAGCCCTTAGCCTTTCGGCCGGGCACCGGACGGCCTTTAAGGCCAAGGTCCGCGTGTGAAGTCGTAGGGCTTATATAGCGATCCGCCCCGGTGACGCAACTTGAACGTTACCAGCCGAAAAAGCCGACGTTCCGGCCACTTAATATCCCCGGCGGCGACGCTTCTTGGCCGCCTTCTTGGCCGCGAGGCGGGCTGCTGCCGCCGCATCAAAGCCCTCGGGCGCGGCCGGCTGCGTGCCGCTTGACGGGGTCGAGCCTGCTTTCGCACGGTCGAGGATAAAACGGGCATAGTCGTCCATGTCGCCGGCAAATGGCTTGATGCGGCCGTCTGCAGTGAGCCACAGCCGGTCCGCCACAAGCTCGATCAGCGAGCGATCATGAGTGACGAGGATGACGGCGCCTTCGTAATCGTTGAGCGCATCGAGCAACGCACGGCGGCTGTCGATGTCGAGATGATTCGTCGGCTCATCAAGAATCAACAGGTGCGGCGCTTGCATCGCGACGAGATTCAACAACAGGCGGGCGCGCTCGCCGCCTGACAGATTCGCGACGGTCGTCTCCTGCTTGTCGAACGACAGGCCGAATTGCGCGAGCCGGGAGCGGCGCGATGATTCACTGTCGCCCGGGCGCTCGCGCCGCAGAATGTCGAGCGGCGTGTCTTCGGGGTCCAGCGCCTCGATCTGGTGCTGATGGAACCAACCGACCCGGATGCGCTGCTCGCGCTTCATTTGGCCGGCCTGTAGCGGCAGCGCGCCGGCAATCATCTTGGCGAAGGTCGACTTGCCGGCGCCGTTGACGCCCAATAATCCGATGCGGTCGTCGACATCGAGCCGCAGATTGAGATCGCGAAGGACCGGCGCGCCGTTGTAGCCGACCGCGGCGCCTTCGAGTTGGAGCAGAGGCGGCGCCAGCGGTCGCGTCGGCGACGGCAGCGTAAATGGCGCAACGCGTTCCTCTACCACCTCCGCGATCGGCTCCAATTTAGCGAGACGCTTGATGCGTGACTGCGCCTGCGTTGCCTTGCTGGCTTGGGCCCGGAATCGATCGATGAAGCGTTGCAGATGCGCCCGCTCGACGTCCTGTTTCGCCTTGGTCGCCGCTTGCAGTCGGGTCTTTTCCGCGCGGCGAGTTTCAAAGTCGTTATAGCCGCCGGTGTAGAGATCGAGCTTGCCGTGACTGAGGTGGAGGATGGCGTCCACCGAATTGTTCAGAAGCTCGCGGTCATGGCTGATAATCAACGCGGTATGCGGATACTTTTTGAGCCGCGCCTCCAGCCACAAGGCGCCTTCGAGATCAAGATAGTTGGTCGGCTCGTCGAGCAGCAGCAAATCGGGCTCCGCGAACAGCGCCGCCGCCAGAGCCACGCGCATGCGCCAGCCGCCGGAAAATTCAGACATGGGGCGGTCAAGGTCGGCATTGGAAAAACCGAGGCCGCTTAAGATCTCGGCGGCCCGCGCCGGCGCACGGTCCGCGTCGATGGCGTTGAGCTCTTGGTAGATGTCCGCAAGCTGTTCGGGCTCGGCGACCTCTAATGCGGCGTTGAGCGTTTCACGTCGCACGTCGGCGGCGAGAATTGTGTCGAGCAGGCTTGTCGGTGTCGCCGGGTGCTCCTGATCGACCGACCCAATACGCGCGGACTTCGGCAACAAGACTTCACCGCCGAGCGGAACAAGATCGCCGACGATGAGCTTGAACAGGGTCGATTTCCCCACCCCATTGCGTCCCACCAGCCCGACTTTAGTGCCGGCTGGAATGAACACGCTCGCTGAATCAAAGAAACGCCGGCCCCAGGCGTCAAAGATGAGGTTCTCGATCCGAAGCATAACGCTGGCACCGACGGTGCGTGAGTGACCACGGGGTTTTTAAGGAGAGAGAGGCGCTCTCTTACCTCGCCGCGCTTGAGATGGCGAGCGGCAAGATGAAATTCAATCGGCGGCCGGAATTCGCAGATGGATTTTTCGCGGAGCGCTCAGCTAGTGTCCCGATTCCGAAGTTCGCATAACCAGGCGGCAACTCCATGTGCGAACTTCGGAATCATAGGGACGCTAGCAAACCTATTGATCTAGTGTGGCTTTGGTTCAGAAGTCCGCATGATAAGATGCCGGCAAAAATGATGCGGACTTCTGAACCGCCGCACTAAAGTGCTTCTACGGTTACCACCCCCCGAACCGCCTTGATAGCGCCGGCGATTTGCGGCGACACCTTAAAGCGGCCCGGAAGCTTGACCTCGACCTCGTTTCCGTTGCCGAGCATCAGCACCATGCTCACTTCGCCGTTGCCCTGCTCCGGCCCATTGCTGCCATTGCGGCCGGCCGGAAGCCGAATAGGTTCGAGGCGCCGCGCGACGCCTTCGATTGGCGCGTCGTCGCGCAAAAACACCCGCAATCCCATTTGCATCTTGGTCGCCGCCGCATCGAGCCCTTCGACCGATTGGATCCGGGCGCGCACTTCATCGCCTTGCACTTCGGCGGTGAGAAACAGCAATACGGCAGCGCCCGGTTCAAGAAGATCGCGATAGGCCGCAAGCCCTTCCGCAAACAGCACGGCTTCGTAGTGACCGCTGGGATCGGACAAGCCGATGATGCCCATCTTGGTGCCGTTTCTGGTGCGCCGTTCGGTGCGCGCGACCACGCTGCCGGCGACCCTGCCACCCGTTGCGCCTGCCTTTACGGCGCGAGCGAATTCGGACCATTGCTGTACACGGAGCCGCTTGAGTGCCGCAGCATAATCGTCGAGCGGATGGCCACTGAGAAAGAAGCCCACTGCTTCGTATTCGCGCTTGAGGTGCTCCGCGGGCAGCCACGGCTCGATATCGGGCAGGTTCAGCGGTTCGGGCGAAGCCGCACCGCCGAAAAGCTCCGATTGGCCGCTGCTGGCATCGTCGTGCGAGCGCTGGGCCGTCGCCAGAATGCCCTCCGCCGCGGCAAGTACACGCGCGCGGTTGGCATCGAAGCTATCGAAAGCACCGGCGGCGACCAAGCTCTCGAGCACACGCTTGTTGACGGCGCGCGGATTGATGCGCCGGGAAAAGTCGGCCAGATCGCGGAAAGCTTGCGCCTCGCGCGCAGCAACGATGGTTTCGACGGCTTGACGGCCGACGCCGCGTAACGCCGCGAGCGCGTAATAAATCGTGTTTCCGGCGACATCGAACGCCACCCCGGAGCGGTTGATTGATGGCGGCTCGACCGTGATTTCAAGCCGTTCGGCCTCGGCGCGGAATTCGGCGAGTTTGTCGGTATTGCCCATGGCGAGCGTCATCGACGCCGCGAGAAATTCCACCGGGTAGTTCGCCTTCATGTAGGCCGTTTGGTAGGCGACCAGCGCGTAGGCCGCGGCGTGGCTCTTGTTGAAGCCATAGTCGGCGAATCTCGCGAGCAGTTCAAAAATCGTATCGGCCTGCGCCGCATCGACGCCGCCTTTGATGCATCCGGACACGAAATGCTTGCGCTGCGCTTCCATCTCCTTGCGGATTTTCTTGCCCATGGCGCGGCGCAGTTGATCGGCTTGAGCGAGCGAATAGCCGGCGAGAACCTGCGCAATCTGCATCACCTGTTCTTGGTAGATGATGACGCCGTAGGTCTCGCGCAGAATCGGCTCCAATCTCGGGTGAATGAAGTCGGGCCGCTCGACGCCGTGCTTGCGCGCGCAATAAGTCGGAATATTAGCCATGGGTCCGGGGCGGTAGAGCGCGACCAACGCGATGATGTCCTCGAAACGGTCCGGACGCATGTCGATGAGAGCGCGCCGCATGCCGGCGCTTTCAACCTGGAACACGCCGACCGTGTCGCCGCGCGCCAGCATGTCGTACGACTTCACATCGTCGAGCGGCAGATTGCCGAGATCGACCTCGAAACCGCGGCGGCGCACCATTTTCACCGCAAGATCAAGAACGGTCAGCGTCGTCAGGCCGAGAAAATCGAACTTCACCAGTCCGGCCGGTTCGACCCACTTCATGTTGAACTGGGTCACCGGCATCAGCGATTTTGGATCGCGATAGAGCGGCACCAGTTCCGTTAGCGGCCGGTCGCCAATAACGATGCCGGCGGCGTGCGTCGAGGCGTGGCGCGTCAAGCCTTCGAGTTTTTGCGCGATATCGAAAGCACGCCGCACCACCGGATCGCGATCGCGCTCCGCTTGCAGCCGCGGCTCGTCATCGATGGCGCGGCCCAGCGTGATCGGGTTGAGCGGGTTTTGAGGCACCAGTTTACAAAGCTTGTCCACCTGCCCGTAGGGCATCTGCAGAACGCGGCCGACGTCGCGCAAGACACCGCGCGCTTGCAGCGTGCCGAAGGTGATGATTTGCGCGACCTGGTCGCGCCCGTACTTTTCCTGCACGTAGCGGATGACTTCGTCGCGCCGCTCCTGACAGAAATCGATATCGAAATCCGGCATGGAGATACGCTCGGGATTGAGAAATCGCTCGAACAGGAGCTCGAAACGGATCGGATCGAGATCGGTGATGGTCAGCACGTAGGCGACCAATGAACCGGCCCCCGAGCCTCGGCCCGGCCCGACCGGAATGCCCTGCGCCTTCGCCCATTGAATAAAATCAGCCACGATCAAAAAATAGCCGGCGTATTTCATGCTCTCGATGACGCCGAGTTCGAAGGCCAACCGGTCCTGGTAGTTCTGGACGGAATGACCGGGCGCGACCGGATGCCGCGCGAGACGGCGCTCAAGCCCGGCCGCCGCCGCGCGGCGTAATTCTAAAGCCTCGTCGTCAACTTGGCCGGCTCGGGCGGCAGCCGTTTGACCTTCCGACGCCGCTTTTGGCCCTGAGGAGAAGCGCGGCAGGATCGGCGCAAGTGTCCGCGGACGAAACGAGCAACGTTCGGCGATTTCTACGCTTGCGGCCAAGGCCTCAGGCAGATCGGCGAATAACGAGGCCATCTCATCGCGAGTTTTGAAGCGGTGTTCAGCGGTAAGCTGGCGGCGCTCTCCATCGGCGATGAGTTTGCCTTCGGCGATGCAAAGGAGCGCATCGTGGGCTTCATAATCTTCGCGCGCCGCGAAGAACGGTTCGTTCGCCGCGACAAGGGGAATGCCGAGCGAATAGGCAAGCTCGATCAGTCCCGGCTCCGCCATGCGTTCATTGGGCATGCCGTGGCGTTGCAACTCGATATAGAGCCGGTCGCCGAACAGGCGCTGCAAATCCTGGCACCGCGATTGCGCCAGCGCTGTTTGCCCGGTGGCGATTGCGATATCGAGCGGACCGCCCGGCCCGCCGGTGAGCGCGATCAGCGCCTCGGTATCGTCGGTAAGCCAATCGAGCTTCAGGTGCGCCTTCTCAGTCGGCGCCGTTTCCAGATACGCCCGCGAACAAAGACGCATCAGGCTCCGATAGCCGCGTTCGCGCACGGCGAGTAAGACGAGCCTCGGAAAATCGCGCCCGCCTGCGGGCGCGCGATTGTCCTGATCCCCGAAATCGACGCCGAGTGCGCAGCCGACAATCGGTTGAATGCCGACGCTCGCTATTTTCTCGGAGAATTCCAGCGCACCGAACATGTTGTCGGTGTCGGTCAGCGCCAAAGCAGGTTGCCGGTCCTTCTTGGCGAGCTCCGCCAAGCGGGCGATAGTCAGCGCCCCTTCGAGCAGCGAGTAGGACGAGTGCACATGCAGGTGCACGAAACCGGGACCGGTGGCGGCCGCAGCGGGCATAGCAGCAAACTCACAAAGGGTGATTCCGAACGATCGACAATGCTGGATCGCAAGCCACACTGTCTATCGCGGAAGCCCCCATGGTCCCCCGCCGCACACAGAAAGATGCGTTCAGGCTATTCAACGCAGCGGTTGCTCAAACAACGGCGAGAAGCTGAGCCCACACCGCAACCATGGCGAGGAACAAGGTGATCGACGCGAGGGCCAATGCTTCTTCTGCGACGGCACGAAACATAGCATACCTCCAGAACAATGAGAGAACATAGTTCCCTTATTGTTCTGGATTTGATCCGTCAAGCAATACTTTGAGCACCGCGCCGGCTAGTTAAGAAAGCCTTGGCGTCGTTTTACCGACTAACGCGCGAGATCATGGCTGCCCAAGCGAGCTGAGACCCATGGGTCATTCGCCTCAGTCTCTCTGGCTTCAGCCAAAAGCAGCCAACCGAAGAAATTGATAAGGATGGCCGCAACAAACCCAACCACGAACATGAGCATGGTGGCATCTCCCGGGTGTGGTGGCCTCCTGCCGAATCGCGCCTCTGGGAACATTTTCGCAAATTCCATCGTGAGATCATAGAACTTCGTGAGCCCTCCTCCCGATGCTGTCGAGCTTGGGGGCCAACGAATCGCGAAAGCGGATTAAGCGCAGCCTCCCGATAGGGTGCCGGCAATCGAGACGCCCGCCGCTACAAAGAACTTTAGCTTTTTTCCAAAAGCCGGTAGGCGAATACGCTTGGCAATTCGGCAAAAGCAGGATTATCGTTCTTCCGCATCGGGTTTCACGACCACTTTGGTCTTTTCACGGAGGGAGGCAACCTATGCGTAAGCTCTCGATCACACTGGCTGCCGCGGCTCTTGCTTTGAGCATGACGGCGTTGACCGTCAACGCGCAATCCCAGGGAGCTACGACCCTGAACGCGCAAGCGCAGAACGCCACCATAATCCATAAGGCTGCGTGCTTCGGATTTGGCCGCTGGTGTGGGCCAGGAATGCGCCGAGTCTGCGGCCCCTACCGCTGCTGGTGCGCGCCCTGCTGAGTGGCGTGGAGGCGAAGAAAGTAGTAGCGCGAGGCCGCCTGCGGGCGGCCTCGATGTTTTCAGGGGAGCTCCACGACCGCGCCATCGCGGAGGGTTACGCGCCGGTCCATTTGCGCCGCGATGTCGAGGTTGTGGGTAGCAACAATTGCCGCGAGGCCGGAGGCGCGCACCAACTCGCCGAGCGTTGCGAAGACGTGCTGCGAGGTCCGCACATCGAGATTACCGGTCGGCTCATCGGCCAAAAGGATACGCGGGGCGTTAGCGACCGCGCGCGCGATCGCGACCCGTTGCTGTTCACCCCCGGAAAGCTCGGCGGGCCGGTGAGTAAGGCGCTCCTTGAGCCCGAGATAGCTCAAAAGTTCGGCCGCCCGTTTAGCTGCATCAGAACGTTTAAATCCGCGGATCATTTGCGGCAACATAACATTCTCCAACGCCGAAAATTCCGGCAGCAGATGGTGGAACTGGTAGACGAAGCCGATGTCGGCGCGGCGTATGCGGGTGCGTTGCGTGTCGCTCATGTGCGAGGTAGCGACCGAGTCAATGTAGACTTCGCCCGAATCCGCATGCTCGAGTAAGCCCGCGATGTGGAGGAGCGTCGATTTGCCGGCGCCAGAAGGCGCGACCAGCGCCACCGACTGGCCCGGCCATACCGCCAATTCGGCACTCTTGAGAATCTCAAGCGTGTTATCGCCCTGGCGAAACCGCCGCGTAATCGCATGCAAAAAAACGATCGGATAGTCCTCGCCGACAGCCGCCGCTGGCGTCACCTCCGTGCGAGTTGTTGTCTCATCCATCGCGGCTAGTCACTCGTAGCGAAGCGCTTCGACCGGATCGAGCCGGGCCGCCCGCCACGATGGATAGAGCGTCGCCAAGAGCGACAGTCCGAGCGCCATCACCACGACGGCGGTAGTTTCGCCGGGATTCATGTCGGCGGGAAGCCGCGATAGAAAATAAAGCTCCGGCGAGAACAGCTCGGTATTCGTCAGCCAAGACAAGAAGTGACGTATCGACTCAATATTCAAGCAAATGATGGTGCCGAGGAGGAAGCCCACCAGCGTACCCAATACCCCAATCGCGGCGCCGGTGATGAGAAAGATGCGCATGATCGCTCCTTGCGTCGCACCCATGGTGCGAAGGATGGCGACATCGCTTCCCTTATCCTTCACCAGCATGATCAGCCCGGAAACGATATTGAGCGCCGCCACCAATACAATCAGCGTCAAGATCAAAAACATGACGTTACGTTCGACCTGCAGCGCGTTGAAGAACGTAGCGTTACGCTGGCGCCAATCGATCATGTAAATAGGCCGAGCCGCAGCCTCGGCAATCAATGCCCGATAACGATCGACCCGATCCGGATCGTCGGTATAGACCTCGATAGCGGTAACGTCGCCCGAGCGGTTGAAATAGGCCTGCGCTTCCGTCAGCGGCATAAAAACAAATGCCGTGTCGTATTCGGACATGCCGATTTCGAATACCGCGGCAATTTTGTACGCTTTAATGCGGGGCGTCGTGCCCATCGGCGTTACCGCCCCGCGCGGCGCCACCAGAGTGAGATTGTCTCCGGCTCGCAGCGAGAGTTGCTCGGCCAGGCGGCTGCCGACGGCAACGCCTTGGCCGGCGTCGAATCCGTCCAGCGTTCCCTGCTTGATGTTGTTGGCGATTGACGAAAGCTTGGCCAAATCGGCGGCGCGGATGCCACGGACCAACACGCCGGAGGCGTTGAACGGCGACGACGCCAGCGCTTGGCCCTCGACAATGGGCGCGGCAAGCCGCACGCCAGGAACCTTGGAAATTCGCTCTGCGACCGCCTGCCAGTCGGTCAGCGGCGATTCCAGCGGCTGAATCAGCAGATGGCCGTTGAGGCCGAGAATCTTCGACAATAGTTCCTGACGGAATCCATTCATCACCGCCATGACGATGATCAGCGTCGCCACGCCGAGCATGATGCCGAGAAAGGAAAACCCGGCGATCACCGAAATAAAGCCTTCCTTGCGCCGGGCGCGCAGGTAGCGCAGCGACAGCATCCACTCGAAAGGCGCGAAGGGATGAGTGCCGGTCGGCTCTCGCATTATGTCGGATCCCCGAGATAGGCCGGAGTTTCACATGATTCTGGCAGAATCGCGTAGCTCCTTACTAATCAATGAGTTTCTCCACTAATCTTTGGATAGAGCCGGTTTTTTCCGGCACTCCATACGCCGCAACCTGTTTGCCCGGAAAGTAGAGCACGAATTTTCCGAAATCGTGGCTAAGCTTAGGCTGGAAGGGGATAGTCCAGCTTCTTGAAGTGGTCCAGAAAGGCTCTCTTGATCCAAATGGGTTGGTATCATGGCATTGATTGCTTCGACATCCGGAGTCCGGCGGCAAAAGATCGTCGTTTGTCATGAGGGACACGAAAACGACGAAGGCTACGCTGAAAATATCTTCGAATTTCTTGTCGGACGTGGCATCGACCACGAGTTCCGTCACCTCGGTACCCCTTTCACCCTGGACGAGTTGGCGCGTTACCAGGCGGACGGCCGCAACATTGCGCTGCTCGGGTTCAATGCACAGGTCGATCACGCCTGGATCGACAAACAGCCGCTCGTCGCGGTCGCCGGCCGCTACGATATCACTGTGATGCAGTGGATACTCGACCATCCGAGCAGCCGCTGGCCCGAATTCAAATGCTCTGATCCAACCACGTCCCGCTTTTTATTCCACTCGCCTTATTCGCAGGCCTATTTCGAGAAATTCTGCTGTAAAGGCGCGATAACGGCCACGACCGGCAGCGTCGGTCCTAATGGGCGCTCGCGATCGAACGTAGACGGCTTTGCTGCATTCTCGCGGCGACCAATCACCTGCATCATCGCGCTCAACATGGCGCGATTGGGCGTATCAGCCGCCGAAACCGAAGCAAGCATCGTCGCCTTGGATCCGGCTCTCGCGGAAACGTTGCGGCAGGCTATTGCTCAGGCTCGCTTCGATCTCGATCAGCCCATGGAAATCCATCTGACGACGGCGCTCGCAGACAGCCGCCTGGTGCTCGATAGCGCGACCTTCAATCGGTGCTTTCGGCTGCTCAACGACACGGTCCAACACTTCCGCCGGGCGCATATCTTCAGGATCGCCAGCCGGTTTGGCGTCCTCATCCAGTCCGACGCAACCGCCCGTAGTCTGATCGGTGCCGGACCGTCGGACTTCCGCCAGGACGTCGGCACGCCGCAAACACTGACCAGCCTGCGCCTGTGTCGCGCGGTGCTGAGCGTCAGTCCGGTGAACGATTCGATCCACGACCGCACCTGCAACGCGCTCAACGCTGGCTGCCTACCGATCCTGGAAGACAACCACGCCCACCGCGGCCTATTCACGCACGGCGAGAACGCACTGCTGTTCCGCTATGAGGACGACAGCATTGCCGCCTGCCTGGAGCTGGCCTGCGGCGACCCCGCCGGCATTCATGCGATGGCACAGCGCGCCAAGGCAATGCGCGATAACGGCCGGTTCAGGTTCGGGCTGTTCGGCAATATCGTCAACGTCGCGCGTGGTGGCGCCTAATGTCTGATCCGAGAATCGGTCTCCGCTTTCCGGACTCATACTCTACACGGAATAGTTGTTGTAGCCGGGGATGCTGGACTTCTTCACGCGCGCCGGATTTCCCGCCACGAGACAATGCGGCGGCACTGCTTCGATCACGACGGCGCCGGCCGCTACCACCGCATTGTCACCAACGTCCAAGCTCGGCAAAACGACGGCCCCGGCCCCTACGACGGCGCCGCGCCCGAGGCGAACATTGCCGTTAATGACGGCACCCGGGCCGATCGAGACATAGTCGGCAATCTCGGCGTGATGGCCGATGCTGGCGCTACGATTAATAAAAGCAAACCGTCCGATATTGCCGGCGGCGCCGATTGTCGCAGCACTGTTGACGTAGCAACCCGGTGCGAGCGTCGTCGACGAAGCGACGACCGCAGTCGGATCGATCAAGCTTCGCGGCCTGGTCAGGCCACGAAGCCCTGCGTCGGCGGCCGCCTTCAGCCGATGGGACGGTGTGAAGAGCGGCACTGCGAATTCGAGCAGGGTCAGTTCGGGCGGTATATTCGCGGCCAAGACGACGGTTTGGCCTGGAGGCTCGTAGGTTTTTCCCTCGACATTCTTGACCCAAGCAGCAATCGGCAAGCCGAGCCGCGCGCAGGTTTCCGCAACATCGGCTACGATCATGGATCCAACGCCGTAGAGAATTATCGACATGCGGCCTCGGCATCGAGCAGCGCGTCGGCGATGACCTCCACTTGATCACGCGCAATCTGCGGCTGGATCGGCAG
>JGI12635J15846_10003046_pt1 | contig 14627 bp, 10 predicted proteins | sample BlaSpr_A8_OM2_M2_FD_15846 | JGI IMG/M metagenome (IMG submission 15846) | reverse complement strand
GGGATGGGAACCCTAAGCACAACGCTGCTCACTGCTCCCATGCCTGGGCCGAACGCCGGCCTTGGCGATTGGCACCCTGGCTCACTTCCTTGGGACTCCACGGGTACCGCATTTCTCTCTCTGGTTGCGTCGCGTGTTTGGATTTCCTCCCTTCCAATAACGTAGGCTCGACGGCCGCAGAACGGTCATTGAGGTGAAACGATGCTCGATACGGAAGCTTTTCGCGAGTTCAAAGCAGGTCTGAATCTTTTGCGGGATAACTTTGCCGGACGCGCGCTGCCGCACATGCAGCGCGCCATGGAACTCGACCGGAATAATCCCTATTACATGTCCTATCTAGGAGTGGTGCTCGCGCGCTCCGAACAGAAGTGGGGCGAAGCGGAAAGACTCTGCGACGCCGCGGTCCGCATGAAGCGGAACCAGGCGCAGCTCTACCTCAATCTCGCCGAAGTGTATGCGACGGCGGGCCGCAAGGACGATGCTGTCGACGCCTTGCAGGCGGGATTGAAGTACGCGCGGCGGGACGTGCGGCTTACGATCGCGATGAATCGGCTGACGCGGCGCCGCGAACCGGTGCTGTCATTCCTCAACCGCCAGCACCCGGTGAATCGTCAGCTCGGAATGATTCGTCATCGCGCACTGCAGATGATGAATAAGGACGAATAGCTAGCGCTGGGCGGAAAGTCTCCATCGCCAAGCGAACGGCAGTGCCCCGGGATGCGAAGTGGTATCAGCAGGGCAAGTGCGAGCGAATTCGGCATACGAGAGTTTGTTCCACGTTCCACCCCCACAGCATGAGAAAGGGCGCCCGAGTTCTTCGGGCGCCCTTTCTCTTTACATCGTCGGTTTCTGTATGTGCTGCGACCGATCACGTCACGCAGGCTCGCAATCCGCGCTGCGTCGATGGGCGCAGGGCTAGCGTGCGACGCGGCGAGGCGCCGCGGGCGAGCTACTTGCGCGAGACGGAGATGCCGTAGGAGTGGGCCGAGACCGAGCCCATCTGCATCAGGTACTTGAAGCCGATGCCGATCATGCCGTTGGCCATCGGTTCGACGCGGACGACCTCGGCGAGATATTCGTGGCTCATCGCCATCGCGCCTTCGGTGTACGGCATCGTTACGAACAGGCGCATACCAAGTTCGTAGGCGCCTTCGCTGGTCTGGAAATAGACGCCGGTGCGCGAGACGCTCATGCTGCCGCGGAGATCCTCGAAGTTGTCGCGCTCCGGGTCCGAGGGACGGATGCGCATCAGCTGGGTGATCTTGCAGCGGCGGTTCGAACGGCGCTCGTTGGCCTGGGTGATGCGGGCCCGAGGAGTGGAGCCGAGTGTGTTGCTAATAAGGTCTTGTGTCGCCATGACTTACTCCCTGGTGGCCGCTGCTGAAACCGCGGCTCGCCATCCATGGGAAAAGTTTAGGACACGGCCGAAAATAAACCCATAGAGGAGCCGTACCCGGAAAGAGGTAAGGCAAAGTTGGGGTCCTGGTAGTACTGAAGTACCCTAGAAAGATCAGGGTGGAAATTGGGTCGAGAGTCGTTCGAGTAACTCTGGGAGGGACTTCGGACTCGGGAAGCGGGGAGCACAGACAAGAGTGTCTGTGCCACCAAAGAGGTCGTTCCGAAGTGGCGCTCCGAAAGGTGACGTGGTACCGGATTGGGACCTTTCTCGCGACACCGCCATGACCGCTACGGACCAGTAAGACATGCCATTGCAATAACTTACGATCTCCTGATTACCGGCTTATTGCGAAAATTTCAGGGCTTGCGAATTGCACCCTTCTTGGCCAGATTTTGTCTCGCGGCGCATCGCTCCTCCTCGATGCCCACGCGACTGAAGTGGTGACGACGGAACGAATCGATGTGCCCAACTGCAATCGGAGATAGAAGGCGTGATGCGCTGGGAGTTGAGCGCTCGAGGCCAGAGTCGGTGCGCTCGCACACGAGTGGGGTGATTCTTCAGTCGAGCTCTGAAGAGGGGCCGATTTCGAGCGGCGCGGCAGGAGCTTCGAAAGTTCGCACGTACGTTTTGGCTGAGAATCAGTTGGTCCGAGAAGCACTTTGTCGCGTTCTTGGCAGGCACGAAAAGATCAGTGTGGTCGGTGGCCAAACCGAAGCAGCATCGGAGCTCGGTGGCCTGGCCAAGAATTCGGTAGGCGTGCTGGTATTGGTATCGCGGGAGCGCCCTCAGGCCGACTTGGAGCAAATCGCGGCGGTTCGAGAACAGGCTCCGGCGCTCAGGATTTTGCTGATTGGATCGGCGCAGGATGATGCGGAATTTCTGCAGTATGTCCGGGCTGGGATCAGTGGATATTTGTGGCGGGATGCTTCGTCTGAAGATGTGGTGCGGGCGATCGAGAACGTGCATGCGGGAAAGGCGGTCTGTCCGGGTGAACTTTGCGCGGCGCTTTTCCGGTTTTTTGAGGATGCGGAGCCGAGGCTATCTTTCGGGAGTCCGTCGCAGCGTCTGGGGCTTACGCGGCGGGAGCAGCAGATTGTTCCGCTGATTGCCAAGGGGTTCACAAACAAAGAGATTGCGAATCATTTTTGTCTGTCGGAGCAGACGGTAAAGAATCATCTTTCTCGGATGAAACACAAGATTGGGGCGGAGGATCGACTCAGCATCGTGCAAAGGTTTCGGCATCACGGATTGCTGCTTTAGCGGGCTGACTGAAATTTTAGAGCAGGCATGTACGCGGAAAGCCCTGTGTCTACACTCGAGAGAGCCCGTCGATGCAGATGCCCTCATTCGCCGCGGCTCAAAGCTGAATTGGCGAGTCTCACTTGTGAGCGAGGCCGATTGCTTCGATCAAGAACAATGGTTGGAAATCGCTACCTAGTTGTNGTNTACATCGTNACGTAAGTCGCTNTAAACCATTTCAAAATACCCAGGCTCCAGACCAGATGCGTGCGGACTGCCCAGTCTGGAAGAGGCATGGCNTTGACAAAACCACTCAACAAACAGCTCGCCTATCTTTACGGCCAGGTTGTTCACGCGGCGTATCAGATGTATTTGAAAGATCCAAACAACCTCACGCCGGATCCGATCGGTATACCTGAAGGGTACGAAGTCGGAGCCTGGATTCACATGTCGGACTTTGTTCTGAATTCGAGCGAGCTCAAATTCTACGGTATCGTCGTTCGTGAAATTGCGAACCCAGATTCACGGATCATCGCCATCCGGGGAACCGAGGGTCGTATCGAGTGGCTGGATGACATGTTTGCAATGCCGGTTCGATTTCGCCAAGTGCCGTCGGCGGGGCGAGTAGCGTATGGCTTCGACAAGATTTACAGCACGCTAAAGGTGGTTAAACGCCGCTTGCCATCGGAGGCCGGTGCGAGCGCCGAGGACCTTGAGCAACCGTCTGGTGGATCGTTCGTCGAACAGCTCGAGCAATTAGCAATCAGTCGCGAGAAGGAGCGCAACGTAAGGCCCGCCGCAGATGGCACGAGACCCCATCGGCCAACAGTGATCGCGGGACACAGTTTGGGCGCGGCACTTTCGACATTATTCGTGCTGGAAAATCATGACAAACGAAAGTTCGACGTCGGGACATCGTGTACCTTCGCTTCACCTCGAGTCGGGACTTTAGATTTTGTGAATTTATTTAACAAATTGCCGATCGTGTCCTGGAGGATCTTCAACAAGCACGACATCGTTCCGAAGCTGCCGCCGCACATACCTGTTGTGCTCGATTATGAGCACGTTGATGCGCAATACGAATTCGATTCGTCGAGTTTCACGCAGCACAATCTGGTGTGCTGGCATGTTATTGAGACGTACCTTCATTGGCTTGATTCCACTGTTCCTTTGAGACAGGGTTGTACTCTCCCTAGATCTCCTGACGAGCTGCCAAAACGTTCTAGTCGCGAGGTAACACTTTGTCAAAAAAACGCTCGCGCCTTCCTATTCAAGAAGGCGCGAGCGATATGACGTTGATACAGGGCACTGCAAGCGAGCGACGCAGCTGGTGTTGACGACCCACCAGTCTGTTCATACATCCGTTTAGCGGGGCTTGCTCATGTCGGGGACGTCTTCGCCGAGGGCGGTGGCGAGGTCGATCTGATGGTCTTGCTCCTGGACGAGGATTTGGCGGATTTGTTCGGCCATGGCGAATTCGCCGAGGGTTTCGCACTGGCGGACGCGCTCGCGGTAGTTGCGGATGGTTTCGTTTTCATTGTCGAGATCGAAGCGGAGCATTTGCTTGGCGTCTTCGGAGGTTTTCACCGGCTTGGGCGTGACGGTGGGCATTTTGCCGAGGTAGTCGATCTGGCGGGAGAGCGTGAGTGCGTGATCGAGCTCCTGCTTAGCATGGATGGCTAGCTGGTCGGCGATGCTCATGTATTCGGCGCCTTTGAGCACCTGAGAATACACGACGTAGGCGATGACGGCCTGATATTCGCGGGACAAATCTTCGTTGAGCAACTCCGCGAGCTTGTCGCGGGTGATGGGGGCTGCGCTGTCCTTCTCTGCTGGTGTTGCGGGCTTCTTGTCGGCCATGGAGCGTCTCCTGTCAAAATGAGGGGCGATGATAACACCGTTGTTTCGCCAGATTGGATGCAGCAGGCGGGCAAGATGACTTGCGATTCGGCTTGTGCGATGCTGCTCTCGCGAGCTGCTGTCGGGACCAACTCACATAACAAAGTTGCGTGCCACGACGCGAAGAAGGTGGGGTGAACCCCGCCCTACAAAAGCAAGAAATTCGGGAAAAAGGCAAATGCTGAAGAAATTCAAGGATTTGAGCGAGAAGGAAATCCTGGCGCTGGCGATAGCGTCGGAGGAGGAGGACGGGCGGATTTACGGCGAGTTCGCGGACGCGCTGCGCGAGACGTTTCCTTCGACGGCGACGATGTTTGAGGAGATGCGGGAGGAAGAGGCGCAACACCGCGATCGATTGCTGGAGATGTTTCGGCAGCGGTTCGGGGATCATATTCCGCTGATTCGACGGGAGAACGTGAAGGGGTTTTTGGCCCGGCGGCCAAACTGGCTGATTCGGCCACTCGGTGTCAACGTGGCGCGCAGGCAGGCGGAAGTGATGGAGCTGGAGGCGCAGAGATTTTATCAGCGGGCGATCGCGCGGACGACGGATACCTCGACGCGTGCGTTGCTGAACAAACTTGCGGACGAAGAGCGCAAGCATATCCAGACGGCCGGGAATTTGGAAGAGAAGCATCTGACCGCGGATGCGAAGGAAGTGGAGGATGCTTCGCACAAGAAATTGTTTTTGTTGCAGGTGGTGCAGCCGGGACTTGCGGGGTTGATGGATGGGTCGGTCTCTACGCTGGCGCCGCTTTTTGCGGCTGCGTTTGCGACGCATAAGAGTTGGGACGCGTTTTTGGTGGGGCTGGCGGCTTCGTTGGGTGCGGGAATTTCGATGGGGTTTGCGGAGTCGCTGTCGGACGACGGGTCTTTAACCGGGAGAGGATCACCGTGGATTCGCGGGATTGTGATTGGGTCGATGACGACGGCGGGAGGGATTGGGCATACACTGCCATTTTTGATTTCGGATTTTCATGTGGCGACGCTGGTGGCGATCGTCGTGGTGGCGATCGAACTGGGAGCGATTGCTTATATTCGGCATCGGTATATGGATACGCCGTTTTTGCAGGCGGCGTTTCAGGTGATTGTGGGAGGGGTGCTGGTGTTTTTGACGGGGTATTTGATTGGGAGTTCGTGAGGGGGAAGACGACGGCCCGACGCAGGACATATGCATATAGGGTGCGCTGAGAAAAATTTAGATCGTGTTGACGTTGAGATCCATCGGCCCCCTTCGGACGCCTCAGGATGACACGTCTCACTAAAGTGGTGCCAAGAGAAAGCAAATGTATGGGCCTGGGCGCTTGTGGCGCAGCGGTGCTGCGCCCGTACGAAGAGTTTGGCGAACGTTTGGGACTGCAGGGTTAAGTCTAAATCCCGCGATCTGGGAAACGATCGCGGCTACAGGATGGCGAACGGCTGATTTGCTTCGGGTGATTATTGGGAGAGGCGTTTGACGAGGTCGTAGAGGAAGGCTTGGCCTTCGTAAAAGGATTGGACGGGGATGCGCTCGTCGCGGCCGTGGAAGCGGATGTCGTTGCGATCGAAGAAGAAGCCTTGCACGCCGTAGGTGGGGATGCCGGCGATGCGCAGATACTTTCCGTCGGTTGCGCCCATCACCATCATCGGAACTACTGAAACGCCGGGGAAGACTTTGTTCGACGATTCGGCGATGGACTTGAAGAGCTCCGGGCGGATTGGCGAGGCAGGGCCGGCGAGGGGCTCTTCCGTCATTTTGATGCTGACTTCGTCGTCGGCGACGATTTGTTTGAGAGTGTTCTGAACGTACTCGGCTGAATCTTCGGGGAGCACGCGGCAATTCATTGTTGCTGCTGCGAGTTGCGGCAAGGCGTTGACGGCGTGGCCACCTTCGAGTTGAGTGGCGACGCAGGTTGTGCGGAGCGTCGCGTTGAACTGTGGGGATTTCGCGGCGAGACGCTCCATAGCGGCGCGATCGCCTTCGGCGACTTTTGCGAGATCGTCTTTGTTTGGGCCGGTTTCGATCTTGGCCATCGCGGTGAAGTAAGCTTTCGTGACGTCGTTGAGCTTGAGCGGGAAACCGAACTTCGAAAGCTTGTCGAGTGCTTCGGCGAGGCGATAGATCGCGTTGTCTGGAACCGGCAGCGAGCTGTGGCCGCCCTTGTTGTGAACTTCGAAGCGAAAATTGATGACGTATTTTTCGCTAACCTGCACATCGTTTGAGATTTTCTTGCCGTCGAGCGATTCACCCCAGCCGCCTTCGTTGAGCGCGTATTCGGCGTCGATCCAGTCGCGATGATTTTTGATGAGCCAGTTGATGCCGCTGTAGGGGCCGCCGCCTTCTTCGTCGGCGGTGAGGGCGACGACGATGTCGCGGTCGGGCTTGAAGCCTTCCTTTTTGTACTGGATCAGGTTGGCGATCCAGACGGCGGCTTGCGCTTTGTCGTCACCGGTGCCGCGGCCGTAGAAGTAGCCGTCTTTTTCGGTGAGGACGAAGGGATCGAGCGTCCAGTCTTCGCGTTTGGCTTCAACAACGTCGGTGTGAGCGAGGAGCAGGAGAGGTTTTTCCTTGCCCGTGCCGTGGTAGCGGACGACGAGGTTGCCTTTTTTGTCGATGGCGCCGCCGAGGGCGATGTCGGAATCGGGGAAGCCAGCGGCTTTGAGGCGTGCGGCGGCGGCTTCGGCGACGGGGGTGGTGGCGCCGGTGGTGAAGCCGGATCGGATTTCGATGAATTCCTTGTAGATGTCGTGAGCGAGTTGTTTTTCGGAGTCGGGGCGCGCGGATTGGGCGTGAGCGGTGGTGGTGAATAGAAAAATCGCTACGAGAGCGATGAACGCTTGCGACATTTTGAAATTCATGCGCGGCATTGTTTCATGGCAGCGGCAGCGGGCGCAATTGCGGAAAGGCGAAGAGCACAGGGAAGACTAAACGCAGAGGCGCGGAGGACACGGAGGAACGCGCAGGCAGAGATGGTCATGTCTCGCACGAAGAGCACAGACAGGAGTGTCTGTGCCACCCCCGAGGACAGGGTTATTGCGCGCTGTCGGTGAGTTGTGAGACGGCGGAAGCTGGTGGTGGCTCGCTGTTGAAGCGATTGGGCTGCGGGCGATAGCCGTTGCGCGTTCGCACGTGATATTGCTTCGCATGTTCGCCGACGAGCTTCACGTTGATGGCGCGCCAGCCGCGATTTGGATTCGGCTCGGGGTAGTAGCTGAAAGAGTAGAGATGGCCGAGATCGTCGCGAATTGAGGCGAAGGCTTTTTTCTCGTCGCGCCAACTGTTGGCGAAATAGGCTTTGCCGCCGGTGGCGGCGGTCATGCGCTCGAAGACGACGGTGGAGACGGGCTCGAGGCGCGCTTCGCGGGTGCTGATCATGTAGATCGGGATGCCGGCCGATTGGGCGAGTTCGGCGACGTCTTCGGGCGGGACCATGCTGGCGTTGTCGGGGCCGTTGGAGAACACGACGACAACTTTGCGGCCGGATTGTGTGGAGGCGTCTTTGAGCGTGAGCAGGAGCGAGTTGTAGAGAGCGGCGTCGTCGCCGGCGACGGTGGTGCGGACGCCGCGGACGACTTCGGAGCGGTCGGCGGTGAGCGGAGCGGAGCGGAAAAGGTCGCGGCTGTAGGAATAGAAGGCGATTTTGTCGGCGGTTTCGAGCGAGCGGACGAAGTCGGAGATGGCGTCCTGTGCGAAGACGAAGCCGCGATACATGTAGTTGCTGGTGTCGAAAAGAATGAAGACGTTTGAGCCGGCGATGGCTTCGGCGAGCGTTTGATTGGGATCGTCGGATGGATTTTCCGCGGCGGCGATGGAGGGCTTTGGCGGCGGCGCGGCACCGAGGCGCTGCGTGGGGCCGTTGCCTTCTTCGAATGTGGCGAGCTTTTCGGTGATGCCGTCTTCGGAGATCACGAAGTCGGTGGGCTTGAGGCCGGTGACGTAGTTGCCTTTGTTATCGGTGACGGCGACGTTGAGCTGCACGAGGTCAACCGAGATGCGAAAGCGCGTGCCGTCTTGCTGCGCGTGGAGGCGCACGGCGGTTACGCCGACTGCGGTGATGACCGCGAGTGCGATTGCTAGAAGTGCGAAGTAACGTTTGGCCATGGCTGTCTGTCCCGATGCGATTTTTACTCTTGCTGCGAAATGATTGCTTACCGCTGCGATCCTCCGACGTTGGCGGCGCGCTCCGACTGCGGCGGCGTGAGCTTGCCGACACGGAATTCGTCGCCGGTTTCGTGGGCGGCGCGCAGCAACGCGGGCCAGTCTTCGAGATCGGTGGCGAAGATTTTTTCGACCATGCGGCGCGTTAGTTCGGGGACGAGCTGGTTGAGCGCGACGGGCGAGAGGCCTTTTTCGTCGGCTAGGCGCGCCCAGTAAAGATTGTTGGAGTCCCACGACTCGGCAAGGAAGCGGCTCGAGTAGCCCATGAATGCGGGGAACGGCTGCACGTTGAGCAGGGCGCGGCCGTAGGTTTGTTCGAGCGCGGGATGCGGGACACCGAAATCGCGCGAGAGGTGATCGAGGCTGGCGTCGTCGGGATGAGATTTCGCGAGGGCGTCGAGCTCGGAATAGTTTGTGCCAATGGAAATTTTGGCGTCGGGGAAGCGGAGGCGATATTCGGCGGCGAGGTAGAACGTGTCGGCGGGCATCAACTGTCCGGCGAGAAGCTCGGCGCGCTTGTCGCGCAGGGATGTGGAGACAAAGGTGAGGCGCTGCGGCGACATGCGGTCGGCGAGGATTGAGAGGACGGTCGCGCGCGTGTCGTTGTCGTTTTGCGCGACGACGAGGAGCTCTTCGCCGGCACGTTGGTAGAGAGCGACGGCGTGGAGTTCGCCAGGGCTTACGCCCCACCAGCGGGGGACGATGGCGCTTGTGAGCAGACCGGGGACGACCTGTCGCCAGATGAGCGCTTGCACATTTTCGGGGGCGATGAAGTCTTGCTCGGCGTCGGCGAGAACGTAAGGAAGATCGGCGAGCGAGCCAACGAGACGCGCGCCGCCGCCCGCGGGAGAACCGGCTCCGAAGAGTTGCGAGGCTTGCCAGGCTTGCTTTTCGACGCCGGTCACGGTGTCGCCGGAAAAGTCGTGAGAGCGCACGAAGAGCGGATTGTTGTGCAGGATTTGCGCGCCAGGAGGCTCGTAGTAGGCGTAGTTGAGGCCGACGAGCGTGTCGCGCAGGAGCGACGAGAGCTGGCCGCGCGCTTCGGCGAGCTGTTCGGGCGAAGCCGGCGCCTTCACGGCTTTGGTGAGGTCGGCCTTCATCTGCGCTTCGGTGTGGTGATTGTTGTAGATGCCGGCGGCCCACTGGTCGCGCTCGCTGTTTTTGAAGATGGGCTGCGGCATTTCGAATTCGTGCAGTTCCTGCGCGAGGGGAAGCAACGTGGCTTGCTGCGCTTTGACGTGGGCTGGATCGTGGAGGCCGTCACCGAGATTGACGATGGTGTCGAGGGAGATGAGGCGCTGCGCATCGAGAACGGCGCGCATGCGATTGGCAACGAACTGGTGCATGCGCTGGCCTTCGGCGCCGACCTGCATCGGGCCGGCGAGCAGCTCGATGATTTGATCCTGCGAGAGCTCGGGCTTGTCGGTCGCTGCCAACGCGATTTCTTTGAGAGAGGCGCGCCCGGCGTCGAATGCCTGAACCGCCGAGTTGACCTTGCCCCAGGGCTTCAAGACTTTCTGAAAGGAGGCGTTGAGATCTTCGCGGCGGATTTCACCTTGACGCGCGAGGATCTGCCAGATGCTTACGGCGGACTGAAACGTGCCCATCGCGTTGCCGCGCAAGGCTTGGTTGTGGATGGCGTCGAGAGATGTGACGGCGTTGGCGAAGGCGGTGATCGAAGAGTCTTCGAGTTCGGGGAATTCAGCGAAGAGGAGGTATTGGTCGCTGAACTCGGAGAATTTCGAGGCAATGAGAAGCACTGTATCGGGCGTGAGTTTTTGCCCCGGCGCGCGGCGGCTGTCGAGGTCGCACATTAGCAAGTAGGCTTGCAGCGGTCCGGCTTCGGACTGGACGCGGGAGAGCGCGAACATGCCTTCGAGCATTTGCTCGGGAGTTTCCCAATGGCGCGAGCGGCGGCCCCATTCGCGCACTACAGGCGAATCGCTCTTTTGCGCGAGGATGCGGCGCCATGCGTCGATGTTGCCGGGGACGTGAGCTTCGCCATTCGGATCCCACTGCATGCGGGTCAGCAAGAGAAGCAGGCGTGGGTCGGAGCGGAAGACGCCGCGCGCTGCGTCAGTGGTGTTTTCTTTGCCGCGGAGGGCTTCATAGTCGCGGCGGAGGCGCTTCGATTCGGTGAATTTCGCTTGTTGCACCTGGTTTGTGCGCGACAAGGAATCGAAATATGCAGCGAGCCAACCGTTGTCTTTCGACAGCAGGCGGAAAACGAACTCGCCAGGATTGTCGGGGCTGGCGCCGACGAGATCTTTCCAACCGGCTTCGGCGCTTGCGCCGCCGGGAAGGATGACGCGACCGGAGGCGATTTGAATGCGGCTGCCGTAGAAATCGAGGACCGGGGCGAGTGGATAGAGCTTCTTCAAGCCGGGAGACTGGCGGAGGGAGTCCTGCGTTTCGCGATCGACGCGGCCCATCGCCCAATACAAACGGGCGAGGATGGGATCGTGGATCAAGGTGTCGATCAAGTCTTTGTTTTCGCCGGGCTTGTTGCGGCGCGAGGCCGAGATCCAATCGGCTTCGGTGAAAATTAGGGGGACGCGCGAGGTCGGGACGGAATAGGCGAACGGCTTCCCTTCCTGCAAAACTTTTTCGAGATCGGGCAGGGGGAAACCGGAATCGATCGTCAGAAACGCACGTTGCGGATCGACTGTTTCGACGAAGGTCGATTTTTGTCCGCAGTCGGGGCGCTCTCGATAGCCGAGCACTTGCAGCAGCGGCTTCGCATCCTCGCAGTTCGAAACGTGGATGATTCCCGTCGATCCCGCGAGGTTGACCAATTCCCTTGCCTGCTGGACGTAGCGATTCAGCAAGACCAGGTATTCGGTTTCGCGCGCTTGCGTCTGCGGACCTTCGTAGCCGAGCAGGAAAATATTGCGCGCCATCAGCGGCGCGATTTCATCGGGCGAAACTTTTTGGCTGATCGCCGCCATGCGAAGGAAGGAGCGTAGCGGTCCCGGGATCGAGATCGTAGCGCTGGGCGGAGCTGGCGTAGATTGCGGAGCCGGCGCGGAGGCCGGCGCCGGCGCTGCGGCATCTTGCGCACAGGTTTTGTGAAGAATCGGACCGAACAGACCAGCGAAGATCACGACTACAACGAGCGGAATACGAGCAAACCGGTTCATAGGAACGCTCTCCAGACTTTCGAGAGGCAACTGCAACAGCCAGTTCCGAAAGGCGAACTCACCACCACAAACTCGCGCTGCCGTTTTCGGCGCGCCGCAATCGCCTATCGCGCGTACGGCGAAGTGCGCAGACGGACGACGATTAAGCCGGCTCGAATACCCGTGCGAATTTCACGATTGTTTTCTGAAACTTCGAGTCGCACCGGTTCGATCGGCTGGTTCCCCCGTCGCTGGCCTGGATTTGCGACAGAAGATAAAGCATCGATGTAGCGAAACCAAGACATTTTATGTCTCTACACGGTCACAGAAATGTCTCTTAAGACGGCGGGGAGCCCGGAGACCTTGCAGGACGTTTTTAACCAGTTCGAGTTGACCGTCTCTCACACGCCTGTGCCGAACGGTATAGTGCATTTTTGCGTGGCTGTAAAGTTAAACGTAGGTCAGGGCCGTAGAGAGCGGAGGACGCGGCGGGATGTCATCCCATTTCGGGAATCGGGACGGCGATCGTGATCGTGAACAGGCGATTAGTCGGAATGCGCGGAGGCGGGCGTCGGGGCTGCTGAGCTCACTCGATGCCTTTGAATTCGTGTCTGGAGCCGGTCGAGATAAAGGTAGACGACTGGAGTCGTGAAGAGGGTAAGGGCCTGGCTGAAGATCAGGCCGCCGACGATGGTGATACCCAAGGGGCGGCGCATTTCGGCACCGGTGCCGGTTCCCAGGGCCAGCGGGAGAGCGCCAAGCAGCGCGGCAGCGGTCGTCATCATGATCGGGCGGAAGCGGAGCAGGCACGCTTCGTAGATCGCCTCGAGGCTGGACTTCCCGCGCTCGCGTTCCGCTTGCACCGCGAAGTCGATCATCAAAATCGCGTTTTTCTTCACCAAGCCGATCAACAAGATGATGCCGATCAAGGCGATGATGCTCAGGTCGGCATTGATCAGGCGAATTGCCAGTAGCGCGCCGATGCCCGCCGAGGGCAGCGTCGAAAGAATCGTGATCGGGTGGATGTAGCTCTCATACAAAATGCCCAAAACGATGTAAACCGCCGCGAGCGCCGAGATGATCAGCAAGCCTTCGCTTGAGAGCGAGTCCTGAAACGCCTGCGCGGTTCCCTGGAACATGCCGTGCACAGTCGGCGGCATGCGCATTTCCGCTTTTACCCGTTCGATCTGCTCGACAGCGGGCCCCAGCGAGGCGCCCGGTGCGAGATTGAAGGAAAGAGTGATCGCGGGAAAAATCCCCTGATGGTTCACGGTGAGCGCGCTCTTCGCGGGCTCGAAATGCGAAAACGAACTCAGCGGAATGAGCTTGCCGGTATTCGACGCGGCATAAATATTCTTCAGCGTCTCGGGATCGCGAAGGTACTGCGGCTCGACTTCCAGCACGACGTGATACTGGTTGATGCCCTTATAGATGTTCGAGACCTGACGCTGTCCGAACGCGTCGTTCAGCGTGTTGTCGATCTCAGAGACCGGAACACCCAAACGCCCAGCCGTATCACGGTCGATCACAAGCTGCGCCTGCAAACCGTTGAGCTGCTGGTCGGTGTTCACATCGCGCAGCGTCGGAATCTGCTTCATCCGTTCCATCAAGCGCGGCGCCCATCCGACGAGATCGGTGAGATTGTCGGCCTGAAGAGTGTATTGATATTGCGCGCCGGAAAAGCGCCCACCGACGTTGATATCTTGGACAGCCTGCAAAAACATCGATGCGCCTGGAATTTTTTCGAGCTTGGGCCGAATGCGTTCGATGACTTCGTCGGCGCTAAGCTTGCGTTTGCCGAGCGGTTTGAGCTGCGCGAAGAAGCGTCCGCTGTTGTTACCGCTGCCGCCGCCGGTGAAAGCCGTGACGGTATCGACGTCGGGATCCTGACGAACAATGTCGGAGAGGACTTTCACTTTGTCGCACATCGACGCGAACGAAACGTCCTGGTCCGCCTGAATGAATCCGTTGATGCGGCCGACGTCCTGTTGCGGGAAAAATCCCTTCGGAGTGTCAATGTAAAGGCCGACGCTGACGAACATCGTCAGGATCGTGACGCACAGCATCAGGAACTGGTGGCGCAACACCCAGCGCAGACCAACGTCATAGGTGCTGACCAGGCGATCGAAGGAGCGTTCGGCAAAATTGTAGATACTCCCGTGCTTGCTGGTGTCGCGACGCAAAAACAGCGCGCACATCATCGGCGTCGTCGAAAGCGAGACGAGAAGTGAGATTCCGACCGCGACGCTCAACGTGATCGCAAATTCCCGGAACAAGCGCCCGACGATGCCACCCATCAGCAAAATCGGAATAAACACCGCAACCAGCGATGTGCTCATCGAAATGACGGTAAAGCCGATTTCGCGTGCGCCCATCATCGCGGCTCGGAAAGGCGGAATTCCCTCTTCCAAATGACGCATGATGTTTTCGATCACGACGATGGCGTCATCGACGACGAAGCCGGTCGACACGGTGAGCGCCATCAGGGAAAGATTGTCGAGGCTAAAGCCGCACAGATACATCACGCCGAACGTGCCGACCAGGGAAAGCGGGACGGCAATGCTAGGAATGAGCGTCGCCCAATAATTCCGCAGAAAAACGAACACAACGAGGATGACGAGGACGACCGAGATAATCAGCGTCAGTTCGACGTCGTGAATCGCGGCGCGAATCGTCGTGGTGCGGTCGATGATCACATTGAGGTGAATCGACGGATTAATCGAGGCTTGTAGCTCCGGCATCATCGCGCGCACGCGATCGACGACCTCGATCATGTTTGCGGCAGGCTGGCGGAAAACGACCAGAATGATGCCTGTCCGGCCGTTGATGAAGCCGG
>JGI12635J15846_10003044_pt1 | contig 14634 bp, 16 predicted proteins | sample BlaSpr_A8_OM2_M2_FD_15846 | JGI IMG/M metagenome (IMG submission 15846) | reverse complement strand
CAATTCTCGCGTCTTCGCAAATCTGGATACGGTATTCGCTTTGATTCGGTTTCAAAAAATCTCCGCCCGTAACCGAAGCGCCGTTCCTTCGTCTTCGTGATCAAGGCGTCCAAGGCGCGCGGCGACGATATTTCCCTGCTTGCCGACGATATGCTCACTCGCCTCGGAAAAACTGAACAAGCCGTTGCACGAGTCAGCGTTTCTCGCGGCAAAAATATTGCCTAGGACCTACGTCGCAATGCCTTTTGCAATGACGCCATCAGTAAGGAGTAAAGAGAAATGCCAGAAGAAATAGGCGAGGGTGCAGGTGATCGGCCCGAGAACGGCTCGCGACGAGAGGCCAGGCGGAGAGAAGAGCGCCGATGGAGAGGCGGGCTTATCGCTGCGCTGGTGTTCCTGGGATTGGCCACGCTTTACAACGGAATTGCGTATCGCAGGTTCGCCAGAGCGCAGCAAAAACTCGCGGTAGCGTTGATTCGTCAAACCAATCGACGCGACCATAGACTTATAGGACTACTGTATGGATCCGGCTTTGGTGGCCGACCATTTGCTCTGCCCGGCGCACTGCCAAACTATGGCAGGCCCGACCCGGGCTTGTATCAAGGCTACCCAAATGATCAGGAACAGCAGCAGAAGCAAGTACCAAGCGGCCAATCCACGCCGAGCCAGTAAATAGTTGCGGAATAAGCAATCAGGTGAAAGGAATGAAGAAGCTCAGCGCAGTAACAATAGCTGGGGGATTTTTGCTGATAGTCCTGTGCGGTCAATCGAGCGCGCAGGGTCTCAGCAGCCTGTCACAAATGTTCGGAGGCGGGTCTAAACAATCGCGGAGTTCGAGTCAGTCCAACGCCGCCATAACTGTGAAGCGAGATGCGAGTCCCTTTGTCGGAAGGTTTGACGGCAAGCAAGGTGCGAGTGCTGGAACTCATCTCAAAGCGCAGTTCGCTTGTTATCCAGCACATGATTCTGCCCTACCGCAAGACAACACGTTCGTGTGTTACACGGCTCAGGCGTCGAGCGGAGGACCAAACGCAAGCGCTGAAGAGTAGGTCCCTCAACAAGACCTTTGCATAACAGCTTGGCGCCCTCTGTCGCCTCGCCCTGTTAGCGCGAGGATGAAGGCTTATCGCTCAGGCAAAGCAATCAGAAATCCCGAGATCGGAAGGCGCGCTGGACCGCCTTATCGGTCGGCTGTTAGGCGCGTTTTTCATCGCGATGGCCGTTATGTGGATTGCGACGACGATCGCCGATATCTTTAGATAAATCGCAATCAGCCCGATCTGTGTGCCAAGAGGTGTCGCTTTGAGTAACGAGCGTCCTGTGAGCGCATCGACGACCGCCAATCCCGGGGCGTCAAGAGCCGCGATTTCGTTCCACTACGATCTCGGCAACGAATTTTTCAGATTATTCCTCGACCGCGAATGTTGTTACTCGTGCGCGATGTACGACAACGAGTCCGACTCTTTCGAAGCAGCTCAACAACGGAAGCTCGAGTACCACATTCAGCAGGCGCGTGCCGATAGTGCCGCGCGCGTCCTCGATATCGGATGTGGCTGGGGCGCGCTGCAAAAGCGGCTGGTAAAGGAGCATCAGGTGAAAGTCGCGGTCGGATTGCCTCTTAGCGAGAAGCAGGCTGAATGGATCCGATCGATGAACCTGGCCGGCGTGGAAGTTCGGGTGGAAAGTTGGTCCGATCATGTGCCTGCCGCCTCATACGATTCGATCATCTCGATAGGTGCATTCGAACACTTTGCGCGCCCATCCAGCCGCGTAGTGAGAGTGCGGGGCTATCGCGATTTCTTTGAACGCTGTTACGGCCGGTTGAATCCGGGCGGATGGATGTCGCTTCAGACGATTGGCCTGGGGAGCGTCGACCGGGGAGTCGAGGGGCAGTTCGTCGCCGAAAATATCTTCCCCGGAAGCGACCTGCCGCGCCTGGGAGAAATCGCTGACGCCTCCGAAGGGATCTTCGAAATCCTCTCGATTAGAAACGATCGCGCCGACTATAAGCGCACCAATCACGAATTCCGCGACCGCATGTGGAAAAGCTGAGATGCGGCCGTGAGTCTGGTGGGCGAGGAGACTGTCCGCACTTTCGAATATTTTTGCGTGTCGGCGGCCGGCTTCAGCCGCGGCACGACCAACCTTTATCGAATTACCTTTCGGAGACTTGCCCACCCGCGTTTCGATATCGCTATGTGATCCCGAAACACGTGGCTGGGTCCTTTCGATCGGCCGGCAATGGCTTTCCGCTGGCTAAGCATGGGTGGCCGAGCTCGACTGGAGATCGTAACGAGATCGTAACGATCGAGTTCGACCGCTTTGTCTCTTGCGCGCTCTCTACTCGCCTTCCCGATCAGCTTCCAACTGCGGACGCGCTGATTTTGTTCCCAACTGCCTTTGCGCCTCAATCGCGAGGAATTTTTTTCTCACCCATCGAGTCCTATCGAGTGAAAGCGCACGTCTGCGCATCAATACCTAGCGACCTCTGAGCGCGGCAATTCAAAATGCAAGGTTTAAAAATTGTCGGCTTCAATCGATTCCCTCTCGCGAGCCTTTTGAATTTCAAAAGTTTTTTCTCGGACATGCATTGTGTAATTGGAAGCACGCTAGACCTATTCAAAAATATCAATTGACGCGCACAAATGAACTTAGTTTTGTGCGGCGATTTTTCACGCTTGAAGGGCTGATAGGTCTTACCTATCGACTCGCGGGAACTTTGGACTCAACCAGAGGATTCTCAAATGGTAAGTAAATTTGATCGCAACCACGCAAAGGAAACGAGTAAGAAAGAAAAATGAAAAAGAGAATGTTCGAAAACAAGATCTTCACCGCCTCTATTTTGGGGGCAGCCGGAGCGATTGCGCTCTGCGCGCAACAGGCGTTCGCGCTCGGCGGGATGGGCGGAGCAGTCGGTGCTCATGCCGGCGGGATGAATGCAGGAATGATTGGATCTGTAGGGAGCCACATGGGAGCCTCGGGCATGGCCGGCTCGGTTACGATGAACGGAATCACAGTATTGCCAAACGGATCGCTGTCTGTGCCAGCGGTAACACCGCGCGTGCCAACAGGCCCCTCTTCGAGCCTGAACCGTACAGATGATCAGATGACGGGGGCTCCCTGTAGAACGGCCGCCAGCTGTGACGGCTACTAGCCCTAAGCCAAACGTGGACCGGGACCGAAACAACAGAGTGATGTCATGTTCGCACAACTGGTCAGCACCTATCACCTCCACCAGATTGTGAATCACTTCATCATCGCGCTGCTGACCTCAGGGATCGCCGCGGAAATCTTCTCCCGCCGCGGCGATCCCGCTTTCTCGCGGCCGGGCGGCTTTCGCATCCGTTTGGCCAGCGTTGATCTAACTGGTGCACCAATTCGTGCGGACTTGGAATCGCATCCGGCGTTGATTTATCCGCTGAATCAGGAGCCGGCGTCGGTCGCCCATTTGGGCGCGCGCACCTCGACTCCTGGCCGCACTCCCTCGACCCGAATCTGATGTGGCCGACTGCCGCCGGCTGACGCGTAGCGCACCGTGTATTGCTCGCGCAGCTCAGCCGAAATGCTTTGGAAGTGAGCGTCGAGCGCCGACATATCGCTCACGCGGGGATTCATCACAAAGGTTGTTGCCCCGGTTTCATCGCTCAAGTGTTCCAACGTGGCCGCATCGACCCGTTCGTCCTCGCCGCCGCCACCCATGTGCCGCCCGAAACCGCCGCCGAACCGCATGCCACCACCGAACATCGGGCCCATCCCCATCGCGGACCCCCCAGTGGTGCCGAGGCCTACGGTATAAATCAGAACTCCTCCTCGGCGCCCAGCCAGGATTGCGTCGTTGAGCGAGTACGAGCTGGCGTTGTCCATACCGTCGGTCATCACCAGCAACGCCTTCTTGGGCCATCGACCTTGTTCGACCTTCTGGAGCCCCTGCACCACCGCATCGTACAGCGCGGTTTCGCCATTGGCGTGAAGGATCCCGATCGCGCGATTCAGAGCCGCGGGATTGTCGGTAAAGTCTTGCAGCAGGAAAGTGCGGGTGGAAAACGCCGTTAGAAAGACCTGGTCGCGCGGATTCAAGGTTCCAACGAAGTGCTGCAGCGCCGCTTCGGCGGCCTCCAGCTTCCAAGACATGCTGCCGCTGGTGTCAACCACGATTCCCATACTTATAGGCGTATCGATATCGCGCTGAAGACCGAGAACCGGCCGCTGCATTCCATCTTCATAGACGGTGAGGTCCTGCTTGCGCAGGTCCTGAACCCATCGTCCGGTGTCGTCGGTGGCAGTGACCTGAATCCTGCCCACACTGGTTTGCGGCTGGCCCTCAGTCGGCACTTCGAGCGTGCCTTCCTGACCCTGTGACCGTGGCGACACTATCGCTGGCGGCGGCGGTAAAGATTGAGGGGCTGCTTGCGGCAGCGTGAGAGTCTGATCGGGCGCTCCCTGCTGAGTTGGCTGCCGAGGAGCCAGCTGCTGCGGGACATAACCAGGCTGGAAACTTTGCGTTTGCGCCTGTGCAGTTTCGATCGCAGGAGCAGCGCCTTGCTGTGCCGCCGCCGCCGCTTTAGTGACAAAAGCAGTCAGCATTGCCAATACCATCACGGCAGCCGCAATCCCACCTAAACGAATTTTAATTTTTCGATTCATCTGCTTGTGCTCCGAAAACGATGGAGCAAGGGACTGTGCTCTTCTTAGACGTAGTCCCGCGGACTTTCGTTTCCGAGAATCTCTCGTTTTAGTGCCGCCCCTTACCACTTGACGTAACCAGAATTCATCGTCGCCGTATTTGCACTGAATCAATTGCGTGGCCGGCCCTGAGCTTTTACCTTACGAGCGCCGTGCGTATCGAGGAAGAACTAAAATGCGCCTGGTTCCAGTCGCCATTATATTGGTCGCGGCGATGATCTTTGCCGCAGGATGTGGTCTCTCCTATCAGGCGGCTTCTGAATATCGAGCGAACAAAATGGAGAGAGAGCTGAAGACCGGAGACACGATAGCGCAAGTTCAGGCAAAGTTCGGCGAACCTGACATCGAAGAAAGACCCGACGACCGGACTGAAATTTGGAGTTACGCGAAGCATGCGAATAGCGACGATGTCGCCGCCGAAATCCTTTACACCTCGGCAAAAGCGGGCGACCAGGGAACTTTTGAAGATTTGAAATTCACCAATGGAANCCTGGTCTCNTGGGGCNAGTCTCAACACACCATGCCGCCCAAGGAACGCTCGGAAATAACGACCACGCTGAGTTACGGACATCCCGGTACTGGTCGCACCGATACTGAGCATGGTGGTGCTGCATCTACTGAACCGTCAGGTTCCTCGACTCCGACCGGTCCTTCGAATCCGTTTTCAGTTACCTTCTAGCGCGTTCTCAAAACTTAACCTTCACACTGCCAAGCGCCGCCGGCAGGCCGGAGACCTCTATTATTCCTCCCTGACCGTCACCAACGTTGACTCCGCCTTGAGCGATCGCGATGGAGGAAGTTTTTCGACGACGCGAAGCTCCAATCAGTCGCCCGCCGCCGCTTCGCGGAGCTTTCTTAACGGTCAGACCTTGAAGGACCAAACTTGCAGAACCAGTGGAAGGAATGCTGACCTGCGGTGAAAAGGTGATCACGCTCGACGCCGACGGTACTGCGGCCGCGACTTGCGGCGTGTTGGTGCCCACGGTGGCGGTAAGCGTCAGAGATGAGAAAAGGAAGGGTGAACTAAGGTCGATAGTGACCGCCTGCAAACCAAGTGCGCCGCTGGTCGTATTGGTAATCGTGAAGGTTCCGGCCGTCGCGGTTTTGCCAGCTTTNACCTTCGTGGTGACCGGAGTCGTCGATGCGGCGGCACCCGGAAACGCGGCTACCAGCTTCGCGATGTCCGGCGATCCCCATCCAGTCACCAGATCGTAGCCAACCCCGGCGCTGTAGCCGGGGATTCCATTGTTAGCATTGTTGCCCGCGGTCACATCGTGGAGTCCGGAACTGGCACTTTGCAGATTACCCAGTTCGTACAATCGCGAATTTATATTGCCCAGCCGGGTTACCCCTTGTGCCTGTGCGATCAGACGCGAGACTCCCGCCCACATAGGAGTGGAGATACTGGTGCCGCCGGTGAGGGCAAAGGTCGGCGCCGGGTCGGTGGTCTTTTGTGTCGCGACAAAAAATCCCGGCAGCGCAATCGCCGGAGTCACACCCACCGCGGGACCGTCGGCGCCCATCGCCACGTCCGGGATATCACGCGCGCCGTCGTTGGGCACGCCGACCCCGGTCTGCCAGGCGGGCTTGCCGAAGATCACGCTCGGACCGCCGCCGCTCGCATCCTTGATCGGGCAATCGATGGGGGATGTGCCGCTATCGTTATTATTCCAGACGCTCTCGAGGCCGTCGCCGACGGAACTGAGATCGTTGCCTGAAGAATCATAGACCGGCTGGAACTTGGTGCCGCCCACCACCGTGATGTTCGCGCTGGCGGCTTCTTCGTCGATACTGGGCTGCCACAGATTGCCGTTGGCGTCGGTGTAGTTGTTGGACGTTGTTGGGCAACCGGATTGGTTGTAAGCCTCCTGATCCGGGGAACTCTGCGTGAGTTCGGCCGGAATTGGACTTCCGCACTTCCAGTTGCTGCCGTAGTCGCCCGAAGATTTGAAGATAGTCTGGCCCTGCAGCGCCGCTTCTGCTTCGACGTCATCCAACGCCAGGATGGTCGTCACGGGATCGCAGCTGCCCTCGACGCTGCTGCTGATCACACCGCATTGATTCTGGAGCACGGCGTATTGCATCGCGTTGAAATAGTTCTGGTTCACGTAATAAACACGGATCGGCGTGTTGGGCGACACCGCATGCGCCCATTCGATATCCAGATACGGCTCGTTGTCTGACGGCAGGCCCGGCGTCGCGGTGGGGCTGGCGCCGGCTACGGGCGGATTTACTGCAGTGTAGACAATCGGCGGCAACGCGCCCGGCGATGGGATCGCAGAAGGCAGGCCCTGAAACTGGTTGACGAAATTGGTCAACGTCACGGTGTTGATGCTGGCGTTTTCGGGCAGCGCGATGCAGTCGCCTGACGTGGCAGTGCCGCTGGTGCCGAGGTTGCCGCCATTGAGCACCGGAGTCTCATCATAAAAGGTATAGAGATCGCCGGGCCCGAAATAAGGGCTGGTATTGCATCCGGCCGGCTCGGTGCAGGAGCTGACGATAGCGTCGCTCTCTGTTTGCGCCGCCTCGCCGCTGTGCGTGCGCAACCCCTCGATCGACACAATCGTTGGCGCCAACTCGGCCGGCACCTGCGGATCGGTGACGTTGGCGTAGTTAACCCCATCGTTGAGAATCGTCGTCCCGAGTGCCTTTTTGACCTGCCAGTAAAGACCGGTGAATCGTACCGCGCGTGCCAGCGGATCCGTCGCGGTCACCATCAGTCCCCGGCTCCTGAGCCAGGTGGAGACCGCCTGCATCTGCTGGGTGGTCGGGCCAAAGTTGGCCGCGAACTGCTGGGGCGTCAGCCATCGATGATAGGAGGGAGAATCGCGGTTTTGAATGTCAGCCTCGAGCTGGGTCAACTGCGCGCGATTGTTCAGCGCCATTATCACTTCAAGCTGGATCGGCTGACTGTCCGGCAATTCATTGGTAAACGTGACGGCGTTGACGTGGTCGCCGGCGATCGGCGCATACTCCTGCGCCATCACGATCCCGCCACAAACCGCCAGCANCNCGATCANGNAAAAGCNNAGCGCGGCATACCGACTGCCGATCCTGTCTCTCCGTTTTANTTNCATCGNAACCNCTCTCCTCNTAAGCGGCTCTGGCNANNNCGCGACGCGCNGANGCATANAGCGCCTCGCGCAAGTTTGATCGGCGCTCCACCGTGCTCGTGGGCGGGATACTTTGCGGGAAATGAAAGACCTGCATCGGATCGACCTGCGCCTTAATCGATTCCAGCCGGGACAGGTTCGCGCCGTAGTAGTCCGTCTGCCACGTGGTCAGTGAAGGGTCGGGAAAATTGACGTAGGCTCCGCTGCTGAAATTACGCATCGCCTCGTAGAAGCCCGCCTGCCATTCAAGATTGCCCTGCACGCCGGATTGGCTATCGCGGTCGCTCCAGTTAAGCGCGATAGTCATCAGCCAGTCACTGTCGCGATGCACAAAGGCAGTAGCCGCGGGCGCGACAGTGTTGACTTGCGCGCCGGTTTGGAAAAGCACGAAATTGGCCGCTTCAGTAGTGCCCGGCCATGTGCGCAAGAAAGAAAATGCAGCCTCGATTGCCTCGGTGCTCGGCGGCGCGGCGAAAAATGACGATCGCTCCTGGTAATGGTCGGGAGGGCCGGCCTCGTCCAGGACGGTCAGTTGCGCGTCCCAGTACGCCAACTGCTCGATCTCGGCGTACAGCGGCGCCGCGATCTGATAGACGGGAGCCAGAATATCGGCCAGCTCGGCGGGCGTGCCCGCGAGCTGTCCCAGCAGCGTGATAGTAACGTCGTCTCCCCTGGCCAGTTGCGCNGGAGTCACGGCCGAAGCGGCAACGCGATTTCCCATCGATGGGGGAGCATCTTGCAGCGCATCCACCAGCGCCGCATAAACCGCGTCTGATTCCCCGCTCCANATGATCTCGAAGACAGTGATCAGGTCATCGGCNGGCATGGTCTGCAGACTGAAAGAAGTGTTAATCCCGAAGTTGCCACCGCCGCCNCCNCGACACGCCCAAAATAAATCGGGGTTCTCAGTGGCGCTGAGNGTCAGGATTTGCCCATCGGCAGTGACCAGCTCGCTGCTCAACACCTGATCGCAAGCGAGACCGTAGCGGCGCATGTTGAAGCCAATCCCACCGCCAAGCAGAAATCCCGCCCCGCCCACTCCCGTGCATCGGCCGTGAGTGATGGTCGCATCGGCGGACTGCAAAGCGGAATACAGATCGACGTTGCGAATGCCGCCACCGATGGTCACGATGCCGGTGGACGGCGCGAACTGAGCCTGATTGATGAGCGTCATATCGATCATCAATCCGTGGGTGGTCGAAAACCCGGCATAGGAGTGACCGCCGGACCGAGTAATCAGCGCGATATCATTTTGTTGCGACCATAAAATCGCCTGCGCCACGTCATTCGCGCTGATGCATTTGGCGATACCCTGCGGCAGAATCGAGGCGTAACGCAGATTGTTAGGCAACGCTGTCGCCTTGAAGCCGTGGTCGCCCGGCCGCAACACCGGCCCCGAGATGCGTCGGGCCAATTCTCGCCAGGCTGAATTGTTGGAACTCGAAGTGGAAGCGGAACTGGAACCGCCGCCGCAGCTGGTCATACCCAGCGCGCTCAGCCCGAACCCGGCGCCTGCCGCCAGACGAGCCGACTTGGCCAGAAACTGGCGCCGAGTCAACGAGACGTCACTGACAGACAATTCGCCACATCCATTCGACCCACAACATCATCCATCTCCCGCCCAACGGAATCGCTTCAGTGGCGAATGCTCATCGCTCAGGCGAAGGTACTCAACAAAACCCTGTTAACTCATTGTAGTGAAACCTCAGCCGGGTGTCAGCAGGCGGAACAGGCCGGCCCCGCTCGGTAGGAATTCACCCTTCGGGGTTGCTTCATGTCCTTCTTTTCAGTACTCTCCCATCAGTCGAGTAAATCAATTGACTATATGGAATATTAGAAGCGCCTGTGACCACTCAAATAAATCGCCAATTCACCTATCAGCCCGCTCAGACCACCGTCGCAATCATCGGCGGGGGTGCGAGTGGCTTGATCGCCGCAATTCAACTGATTCGACGTGTGCGCCGTCCGGTCAAGATCGTTTTCGTGGAGCCGCGGGCGAGCCTGGGCAGCGGTATCGCCTATTCGACCGAATTCGATTCGCATCTGCTGAACGTCCCCGCCATCAACATGAGCGCATTGCCCGATGATCGCGATCACTTCCTCCGCTGGATGCGGACGAACGTCGACAGGAATTTCGGTCGTCACTCGTTCGCACGTCGTTCGCTGTATGCGAGCTACCTGGGCGAGACACTCGTCGAAGCGTGCTTCCTGGCGAAGCAGCCGATTTCGCTGGATCACTATCGAAGTCGTGCGACGCACGTGGNGATTCATCGTTCCGGCGCGCGCGTGTGGATGGAAAACGATCTACGCATCAGCGCGGATCGCGTAATCCTCGCGCTAGGACATCCTCCACAGGAAAATCCGATGCCCGCCGGCTCCGATGTTGAGGCTGTGTCCGCGTGGTCGCGGTCCGCGTTTGAGAATTTGGCGCACGAAGCATCGGTACTCCTGGTGGGCTCAGGTTTGACCGCGGTCGATGCTGCACTGGCGCTCGATGAGCGCGGTCATCGCGGCACGATCCATGTCGTCTCGCGTCACGGCAAATGGCCGCTGGTGCATGGTCTATCGACCGCACAGATTCCTTCGATTCCGCCGCGGTCCGCAGCTACCGCGCGATCCATTTTGCGCGAGATCCGCAAGCAGGCCGCTTCTGCCGGCGGATGGCACGCAGCCGTCGACAGTTTGAGGCCTNACACCAACGCGCTCTGGGTGCAAGCGTCGCAGCGCGAACGTCAGCGGTTTCTGCGGCATCTCCGTTTCTATTGGCAGATTCATCGGCATCGGATGCCGCAGGAAGTGGCCGCGAAAATCCACTCGATGCGCTGGGGCGGACGACTGCTCCTCCATTCCGGGCGCATCATTGAGGCTCGCATCGAAAACGATTCGCGCCTTCGCGCTCGCGTCGCGCTACTGGGTGGACGCGACGACCTTTCCATTGAAGTAGCACGAGTCATCAATTGCACAGGGCCGTCTCCCAACCTCCGCGACTGGTCGCATCCATTGATTCACGATCTCGTGAAGACAGGGATCGCACGGACAGACTCTCTGGGGCTGGGCGTTCTCACGGACAACGACGGAGCCCTGATCGGACGTGGTGGCGCTGCGTCGAATGTCGTCTTCACGCTTGGTCCGATGCGCCGCGGAACGCTGCTCGAAACCACCGCGATCCCCGAGATTCGACAGCAGGCGGCCAGTCTCGCGAGGCGGTTGCTCGCGGAGTGCGTCCCCGCGTCGTTTCGTCATCAAGCTTCAAATCTCACTGAATTACTCGCAGCAGAAGGAGATTGACCATGTTTCACAAAGGCAAACGTCGACGTCGTTTTACTGCATTCGCGCAGGCGGAGCCGGAGGCATCTTCGTTCGACAGCCTCTCGGAGTTGACGCGAATCGCCACGAGCTTCGAGCCGGCGCGCTACGAGCTCGACGATCACAAGCCGGAAATCTTCGCGGTTCGCGATGAACCGCGCGGCGCGAAATCTCCAGGCGACGAGCTCCCGCGAGCACACACAGTTTCCGAGGCGCCAACTGGCGAGAGAGTTTTTCACTTCGGATGCTACTCGTCGCCAACCAGGTTCGACCTCGAAAGGAGGATTGCAACACCAGTCCGCGCCCATCAGGAAGCGACTCACGAAAGGACTGAACGATGACCTCAAGCGTTGAAGCCCGCAGCCAGAGCCCCACACACCTCGACAGCCACCGCTCGCTATCCGTTCCCGGATTTGAGACGGACTTCGTAGTACCGGTTCAGTTCTATGATTTGATTCGCCGCAGCGCGTTTCTCGACGGCGAGACACGGCTGGTTTTTGCCGTGCTCGAGGACGCAGTCCGCACCTATCTACGATTGCGCGATTCGCGCGGACGCTCCGCCCGCGTCGAATTNCAGGAAGTCGCACGATGGTTCGAAGCGAGGAACTTGAGCGCGCCTTTCTCCTTCGAGTACGTATGCGAAGTGCTCGAACTCGAACCTGAGTCGTTTCGNCGCCGATTGCCCATGGTGCAAGCTCACGCGTTGCCCACGAAGCAGTTGCGATCTGTAGGACGGCGCCAGCGCGTACGCAGTACTCGTTACGCGAAGAGACGTTCCTCGTGGGATGCCTAGATGGAAAAGTCGAGAAACTCACTGCCGCGCGTCGCCGATTGCGACCGCTTGAGCAGGTCCGCCAGTGTCGTCGAGTCGAATATGCGCGCGGTCGCCTCGCGCACATCGCACATCAGCAGCCGAACCGCACAAGTGCGTTCGTCGTGACACTCCTCGCACCTGCGGTATGCCGTCTTGCTCGCGCACGGAAGGGGGGCGAGCGGGCCTTCGATCGCGCGCAATATCTGTCCGGCGGAGATCATTGTGGGAGGCCGCGCAAGGAAGTAACCGCCGCCGCGTCCCTTTCGGCTGTCCAGAAAGCGGTGGTTCTTCAGCTCAAGGAGAATGAGTTCCAGGAAGCTGCGCGGAATATGTTCGCGCTCGGCAATATCCGCGATCAGAATCGGACCTTTGCCGTACTCCTCGGCGAGCACGATGAGCGCCTTGAGCGCGTACTTCGATTTCTGGGAAATCACTTGGCTTCTGGCGCTCCCGAGTGGTTAGCTCCCGTCATCACGTATTCCAATCTAGCAGATAATATAAGTCCGGTGATGCCTGTTTTCAGTAATTGATCGAAACGCCTTGACTCAAAATCATAAAACCATGTAAGTCTATCAAATTACTTGGCTATATGTCGCCTGAGCGAACATAAGGAGGCTCACGCAAAAATGGACAGAATCTCTGAATCACATGAAGCTGCCGGCAACCGTGCCGGGACCGCCGTCGAAGCATCGTTGAACTACATCGAAGAAGGCAGCGAGAAACCGGTTTACTACGCCTACGAACCGCCGGCCGGAACGCCGCGCTCGACGGGAAAATTTGTTGCGCACACCGTGCCGATTCGAAACGCGCGCGAAGTTGTCCGCGACTTGTCGCTCGACAAGCAGGGCTTCCAGTTGACGCATCAAGAGACCGGTGTGCGCGATTTCTACGATCAAGATGAGGTGAAGGCGATTTACTATCCGGAAGTCGAGCGCCTGCTAAAAGAAGCGACCGGCGTCGAGAAGGTCGTCGTCTTCGACCACCAGGTGCGCAACGCCGAACTTGCCAAGCGCGGCGAGAAGAACGCGCGCGAATACGGCCGGGCGGTTCACAATGACTACACCGCCAAATCGGGACCGCGCCGCGTGCGCGATCATCTGCCGCCGGCCGAAGCCGAACAGCGCTTGCAGAATCGGTTTGCGGAGATCAACGTATGGCGCCCGATTCGCGGACCGATCGAATCGACGCCGCTCGCGGTCTGCGATTCCAGCTCGATCGATCCGAAAGACTTCGTTCCGTCCGATCTGGTTTACCGCGACAAGGTCGGCGAGACCTATCGCTTCACGTACAACCCGAATCATCGATGGTTCTATTTTCCGCGTCTCGAGCGCAACGAAGTGATTCTGCTGAAGTGCTACGACTCGAAAGAGGACGGCCGCGCGCGCTTCACGGCTCACTCGGCGTTCGAGGATCCCACCAGCGCGCCCGACGCCGCGCCGCGCGAGAGCATCGAGGTCCGCGCACTCGTCTTCTGGCCGGCGGACAAGAGCGCCTGAACGTCAAGACGATCTCAGCAGCGGAGACAATCGATGCCACATTGGTACGAAGACAATTCACGCTCGATCGGACACACGCCACTGGTGCGGCTCAACCGCGTCATTGACGGCGCTCCGGTAACAGTGCTCGGCAAGATTGAGGGACGCGGCCCCGCGTATTCCGTCAAAGACCGCATCGGAGCCGCGATGGTCTGGGATGCCGAGAAGCGTGGCCTGCTCGGTCCCGGCAAGGAACTGGTCGAGCCGACCAGCGGCAACACGGGGATCGCGCTCGCGTTCGTCGCTGCCGCGCGTAACATTCCGCTGACCCTGACGATGCCGGATACGATGAGCCTCGAGCGCCGCAAACTGCTGATCGCCTACGGCGCCAAGCTGGAATTGACCGACGGCGCTCGCGGCATGAGCGGCGCGATCGCGAAAGCCGAGGAAATCAAAGCGTCGGCGCCCGATCGCTACGTCCTGCTGCAGCAGTTCAAGAATCCCGCCAATCCCGCCATTCATGAAGCGACCACTGGCCCGGAAATCTGGAACGACACTGAGGGCGCGATCGACATTTTCGTGTCGGGCGTCGGCACCGGCGGCACAATCACGGGTGTCTCGCGCTACATAAAGAAGACGAAGCGCAAAGCAATCGTCTCGGTCGCAGTCGAGCCGAGCGCCAGCCCTGTCATCACGCAACAGCGGAACGGTCAACCGCTGAAACCGGGCGCGCACAAAATCCAGGGCATCGGCGCCGGCTTTGTGCCCGAGAACCTGGATTTGTCGCTGGTCGATGTCGTTGAGCAGGTCAGCAACGAAGAGGCGATCGAGTACGCGCGCCGCCTGACTCGTGAAGAAGGAATTCTGTCGGGCATTTCGAGTGGCGCTGCCCTCGCCGTCGCTGCGCGCATCGCCAAGCGGCCGGAAAACAAGGACAAGACCATCGTCGTCGTGCTGCCAGATTCCGGCGAACGATACTTGAGCACCGCGCTCTTCGAAGAAGTCTCTCAAACCAAGGGCATCGCCGCGTGAGCATCGCAAACGGAAGCGACACGTCGTTGCGCGCGCGATGGGATCTGCACCGAATCGTTGCCGAGTTGCGCGCGTCGAGNGGAAGATCCCACGACGAGCGACGGCGCAATGGCATGATTATCGAAATGCCGTCGCGCAAGGCGCTGCGCGAAATCATGGACGGGCTGTTCGCCGCGCTGTTTCCGACTCACTTCGGCCTGGCCGACTTCAC
>JGI12635J15846_10003041_pt1 | contig 14638 bp, 11 predicted proteins | sample BlaSpr_A8_OM2_M2_FD_15846 | JGI IMG/M metagenome (IMG submission 15846) | reverse complement strand
TCCGTCGGCCGCAACATTGAGCGAATTGCTGGAATTTGCCGCTTCGCAGCGGAAAAACCTCAAGCGGCAAACGGCTCGCGAAATTCTTGGCGCGCTGACCGAGTGGCTGGAAATTCCACAGCTCGCCGGCGTGCGCGACCGCCGGTACGTGAAGCAGCTTGCGCAGTTCCTGAAAGACTGGGAGCCGAAAAGCGACACGCGCTCGCTCCCGGAATTTCTGGAATATCTCGATTATTTCGAGCAAGCGGGCGGCGCGGTTTGCCTGGACGACGACCCACCGGGCGACGCGGTCCAGTTGATGACCGTGCATGGCGCCAAGGGCCTGGAATTTCCGCACGTATTTTTGCTGCGCGTGAATCATGGCGCGTTCCCTCCGCGTGAACGCTTGCCGCTGTTCGAGTTTCCGGTGAAGCTGATGAAAGAGGAGTTGCCCGCCGGACAGTTTCACATTCAAGAAGAACGCCGGCTGTTTTACGTGGCGCTGACGCGGGCGGAGCGCAAGCTGACCATTACCACGCTGACGGAAAAGAAGGGAAAAGTGCCGACCTTCATCGAAGATATTTTGATGGAGCCGGCGGTGAAACGCCGCGACGTGCTGCAAATCGCGCCGAAGGTACGTCCGCGGGAGAAAGACGCGCGCGCGGCCAGTGGCACGAACAATGGGGCATCGGCGCTGTTCCCTTCCTTGTCGCAAAAACCTCGCATCTTTTCAAAAATTGCGGATTGGGCGGAGACGTTTCACCCGCCGTCGCCCGAGCCGCTGAAGCTAAGCGCATCGGCGGTGGACAACTACCGGAAGTGCCCGCAGCAATTTTTGTTTAGCCGCGTATGGTCGCTAAAGGAAGGGCCGCAGGCCACGCTTACCTTCGGAAGCGTGATGCACACGACCATCAAGCGGTTCGTCGATCAATTGCGCAAAGGTGTGAAGCTGCCGTTCGACGAAGTCGCGCGAATTTTCGAGACCGAATGGACCTCCGCCGGATTCGAGGACGACTACCAGGAAGGCGAGTATAAGAGGGAAGGCATCGAGCAGTTGCGCACGTTTCATTCCACCTTACTTGAGAATCCCCCCGCGATCCTGGAGCAGGAGAAGTCTTTCGAGTTGCCCCTTGAAAACGGCGTGATCATCAACGGGCGGATCGATCAGATCAATTCGCTGGGCCAAAACGAAGTGGAGATCGTGGACTATAAAACCGGGAAGTCTAGAAAAGAAGCGGACGCGCGTCGAGACTTGCAACTGAGCATCTACGCGATCGCGGCGAAAGAAATTCTGGAACTGAACCCGGTGCGGCTGGTTTTTCATTATTTGCAGAACAACCAGATTCAGGTTACCACCCGAACCGCCCGGCAGCTCGACGAAGCGCAGAAGATCGTCCAGGAAGCCGCTGCGGACATTCGCGCCGGCGAGTTTTCAGCGAGGCCGGGCTATGCATGCCGCACCTGCGCTTACGAAGCGATTTGCCCGGCGCACGAAGAAACTGTTTCGGTCTGACGGTGGCCCGCCCGTAGGCCAGAATCGGGATGATCCGATTCCACCCCACGGCCACCAAGGTCAGCGCTAAGTTCGCCGTCCGGAATAGCCCGCCCTACCAACGCTACCGAAACCTCTTCAAGCCAAAAAAGGGCGCCGCGAGTTTCGCAGCGCCCTTTTCTGTGCGGATACCGAGTGGTTGCTACTTGCCCTTTTTCGGGGCCTTCTCGTCCTTCTTACCCTTTTTCTTCATGGCGAGTCTCCCTCTAGCATCGTTCTCGAGGGAGCTCGCGTCGCCGCGGCCGCCCTCTCTGCTTCGTATACGAGTGCCGGACGCGGGTGTCAAGAATAATCCGCGCAATACCGGAAAAAATCGGCCACGACGCGCAGTGATGGAGCATTCGAACCTTGGCAAATCATCAGGCCGGTGGGGTCGGTGCCGCCTATTGGATTTGCGCCGCCGGAACCTGGCCGGCGTAATAGCCTTCGCGGGTCTTGATGTCCAGACCCTGGCGCTTCACACGAACCTCGATGGTGTGGTACTCGGCCGAAGGGTCGGTACCGCGCGGCACGTAGGCGAGGGTGTACTGGTTGCGGGCCTCTTCGGTCAGGCGCGAGTAGAACTCCTCAAAGCTGTGCTCTTTCGTGGCGTGATAGACCTCGCCTCCGGAATGGTCCGCGTAGCGGATCAGCGGTGAGCGCGTCCGGTCGATCGGAGAAACCTTGCGTTCGAGGTAGGCGCTGGGAACGGCGATGCTGTAGACCGAGATATTTTCGTGGAGCAGTGCCTTGATGACGTCGTCGGAGCTGACTTTATTGAACTTCTTGCCCCCATCGACACCGTCGGAGATCAGCAGGATCACCCTGCGGCGGCTGCGGGGGCGGTCGTGCAAGAGCTGGGCGGCGGCAAAAACGGCATCGTCGAGAGCCTTGGTCGGCTGGCCCTTGATGATCTGTGTAGATTTGTCGATCGAGGATTGGTCGACAACAGAATGATTGTTAATGGTCGGGCCGCTGAAGGGGCCGCTTGGCGTGCCGACGCTGGGTTCGGTGTCGAGACTGGTGCGCTTGAGTTCCTTCAACAGGGTGTCCTGATCGGCGGTAAAACCCTTGCCCGGGTGAAAAAACTGGTCGAAGCGGCAGACGAAGGCTTCGTCGTCGGTACTCATGCCGCCGATGATGGCGTCCAGGCTGGCTTGCACCTTTTCGGCGTCTTTGTCTTTGAGGTCGTTGTCGATCAGGATGACCATGGAGAGGGGAAACGCTTCGGCGGTGAATACGTCAATGCGCTGCTCGACGTTATCCTCGAAAACACGGAATTCATCCCTGCGGAGGTCGGGAACGAGTTCGCCGGAGTGGTCTTTGACGGTGACGGGAAGGACCACGAGGTTGGAATTCACGGTGATGCGCGCTTGCGCGTCGCTCAGCGAAGGAGCGGTCGGTTGGCGCATCGACGCAGACGGCGACGAAGACGCCGGCGATGGGCTCGACGACTGCGGAGTTTGGGCTGCCAGATAGATTAAAGGCGCCAGCATCAGGCTAACGCTCGTTGCTACCGCTATTTTTCGTAGACTTTTCATGGTCCTCGGGCCAAACTTCTTTTGCTTTGATGCCGCTTTGACGGATTGCGACACTGCATCCCCTGCGCCGCTTCGCGGCATCCTACGCTAGCGGAAGCATCCCAGCGTCGAGCGACTTCGTGCCGGGCATCTCTGTTCAAGGAAAGTATACATGCGTTCAGTGAAGAAATTGCTGGCGGCCAGTGTCATATCGGTTTTCGTAGTGGTCCTCTCGGTCGCCCTGGCGATACCGGCGTTGCCGCAAGACCCGCAGTCGCAGGGTCCGGTGATCCGCACCCAAGTCAACCTGGTGAACGTGTTCGCGACGGTGCGCGACAAAAACAAGCGCATCGTCACGGACCTGAAGCAGCAAGACTTCAAGCTGCAAGAAGATGGCCAGGATCAGCAGATCGCCTTCTTCTCCAAAGAAGTGACGATGCCGATCACCTTGGCTTTGCTTCTGGATACTTCGGGAAGCGAACAATTCATGTTGGGCGGGATACAGGACATGGGAGGCCGCTTCCTCGACCGCGTTTTGAGGAAAGGCGATGAAGCGCTGGTAATGTCGTTCGACACCGACGTGGACTTGCTTTCGGATTTCACCGACGACCGAGGACAACTGGACCGGGCGATACGTAAGACGCGGATCAATTCGCCGATGAGCGGCGGCATGATCAATCCTGGGCCCGTGCCAACAAGTCACGTGACCGGAACTGCCTTCTATGACGCGGTTTACCTGGCTTGCAACGAAAAACTAAATACCGAAGCGGGGCGCAAGGCCATCGTGGTGGTTACCGACGCCCAGGACGAAGGAAGCAAAGTGCGCATCGAGGAGGCTATCGAAGCGGCGCAGCGCACGGACACCGTAATCCACATTTTGCTGGTCGCCGACCCGCACTTCGGCGGAAACCAAGGCGCGGCCAGGAAGATGACCGACGAGACCGGCGGGCGCATGATCGTCGCCAATTCCGAAAAGCATCTGGCCGAGGCGTTCGACCAGATCTCGGAAGAGCTGCGGAGCCAGTACACCCTGGGATACTACCCCACCAACAACGCGCACGACGGTAAGTTCCGTAAAATCAAGGTGGATATGTCGAACCACGATTACAAAGTGCTGGCGCGCAAAGGCTATTACGCCCCAAGAGGCTAAGTGCAAAACCGCGAAGGAAGGACGGACGCAACTGTCCGTGCTTCGCTCGATCGGAATACCCCGAGGGGCACACCTCACGCGCAGGGGCCGACTCCTTTCATATGTTCGTTAACGCAATTCACTCATTGTAAATGGCTTAGTCGACACTTTGCTGCGGGCCAACGCCCGCGTCGAAACCGATCCACAAACCTTTTGCGAGCTGTCGACCGGTTCGCTGTTTTGCAACAGGCGAGGAGCCGGAGGCTTGCGGTATTGTAGAGTCGATTGCTTTCAGAAAGCGCCTGCGGCGTGGTGACGGAGTCGAAGGGGCGGCAAGCCGAGACGTTCCAGAGCAGGAACGGGCCAGGAGGTTGTGTTACGCCATTTCGCGGATCTCCATCGCATGACACTTTGCGCCTTTGACAAGCAAATTTCGCTTTCGCTCGTGAATTGGCATTCCCCATGGGGCCTTATTTGGGCCGTCAGGTTTCGACCGTGCTGAACTGGATGGGAGGATTTCAGATGACGCGAAAAAATGGCGTGGCTGGCTTGTTGCTGTGGGGAATCACGTTGGCCTGCGCGCTTTGGACGGGCTGCGCTCAGACCGGACCCGCGACACAGTCCGCGGCGGTGGCTGCGAGCGATGGGGCTACGTTCGATTCGGATGGGACGGCACACATTACGCGGGTTGTGCCGATGCCATCGACCGTGAGTCCGGAGGCGCAGAACTGGCTGGCGTCTTTGACGCAGAACAGCAACGCCCCGCAGACCTTGGAGCAGAGACGGACGGCTACCGATGAGTGGCGAAAGAGGCAGTCGGCAGAAGCGCGGAAACTTTACCCGGTGAATGTGGAGGAGAACACCACGGCAGGAGTGCGCACCGACATTATTATGCCCTTGGACGCCCCTGCCGCGAACCGCGATCGGGTGCTCGTCAATCTTCACGGGGGCGGGTTCAACTCCGATTCTGGTTCACTGATCGAAGGCGTGCCAATCTGCAATCTGGCGAAGATCAAAGTGGTGTCGGTGTACTACCGCCTGGCGCCGGAGAATCCGTTTCCTGCGGCGGTGGATGATGTCGTGGCGGTGTACAAGGAGCTGCTGAAAACGTACAAGTCTGGGAACATTGGGATTTTTGGCACTTCGGCGGGAGCGACATTGACGGCGGAAGTGACGGCGAAGCTTAAACAGTCAGGACTCCCGCTGCCCGGGGCGCTGGGGATGTTTTCGGTGCATCCGGACTATACACGGCCTACGGATTCGCAGGAATTGTTCGCGCTGGACGGATTTCCGGGGAGGCTGGAGCTGCGCGATCCCAACAAGCCGCCCGAGGATGCGTATGCCGGCAGCACGGACCGCAAGGATCCAGTGCTGTCGCCGCTTTTCGCGGACTTGAAGGGGTGGCCACCGAGTCTATTGGTAACCAGCACGCGCGATCTGTTGCTGAGCGATACGGCGATGTTTCACCGGGCGTTGCTGCGGGCCGGGAATGACGCGGAGCTCGTCGTTTACGAAGCGTTGCCGCATGCGTTCTGGTATCACTACCAGTTGCCGGAAACGAAAGAAGCACTAGATGTCATGGAGAAGTTTCTGGACGAAAAGGTCGGGCGGTAGGCGCGCCGAGGATGCGGGGGTTGTCGCGAACGCGGCGCGGCGAATTGTCTGAACGGAGCGATTCGGAGAGGTGCATGCAGGTTGAGATTGAGGCGCGTGAGGATGCATCCCGGCAATTAGCTGGCGGGTTGTTGCGCTGTTGCAGCTTTCGGAAGCAGATTCAGGACGATCTGGAACCACCAGTTCGGTTGATAGCGGATCTGCACCGGCACGCCACGTAACGCGCCCTGGGTACCTAGCAACAGCGTGAAGTAAACTTTCTTTCCGGTTGTTTGGTGCGTGGTCACGAAATCGGCTTGGAGAAGTTCGCTGTAGCTCTGCTCGGTCAGTGTACCTCCCTTTGCCGAATTTACCTTCACCGACCAGGTGTGAACCGGCTCGAGGTGTTCGAGCGTCAGTGTATTGACCTGCGCGTCGTACACGTAACAGAGCGACTGCGGCGCTTTGCCGCCCTCGATCGCGGCATCCGCCAATTGCGAGACGCCGCCCAGAAATTCGCCGGCCCGCGAGCAGCCGGGGGCATTGTCCAGAGTGCGCGCAGCTTTGTCCGACGAACTGAGTCTTTCCAGCATGATCGGTTCCGCTTGGGAATACTGGTGCAGGTTGTAGTCTTCGCTGGACGCCAACGGCACGACCAGCGAAATGGCGCGTCCGGATTCCACCCGGCTGAGAATTCCGGTGAATTGATGCTCGCCGCCATTCTTTTCCTTGCGAAGCTCTTCCTGCATTTCGGAGAGGGACTTTCCTTTTGAGGACTTCATGAAGCCGAAGAAGGCGCTGGCGACCACGTCATCGGTTCTTGCGGGATGGACTGCGGGATCCTTGTGCCACACGACTTCGGTGCCCGCGCCCCAGCGGTTGATGGCGCGCGGCGCTTTCGCGGGGTCGGAACCAAACAGCACCTGAAGAAGTTCCTGGCGAGGATCGGATTTCGAAACGCCCATGCGGATGTACCCGCCACCAACGTCGTCTTTACCGCCCCAGAAAAACAGGAAACGCACGCGGACGGTCATCACATAGTCGAATTCGGCGACGTCGCGAGGGGCGCTGCGCACCCAGCCGAGAGCTTCAACGATGGGAACGTGGTCCGCGGTGGTGGTTTCCGCCGCGGGCGGAACGAGGATGGAAANCAAGGCGAGCAGGAACGGGAATCGGCAGGCGCTGATCATTCAATCGCAACTCGCTAACGCACTCGTGCGGGGAACTCTTTTGTCGCCGTCGAACAGCATACGCCATAATCCTTACCGAGGATTGGCGGAAAATTGAAATAAGAAGAATCTTGTCGTAATAAAGTGTTACGGGCCCTCATCGTAAGCTGAATCGTGCCACTTTCGACGACGCAAACCTGCGCACAACCCGCCCCGAGTTCCCTACGGCAGCTTCCTACTGCCGGCCACCTTACCGTAAGACAAGCGTTCTTGCTGCTCCTGCGCGAGCCCGCGAAGTATCTGTTGCACCGATGGAACTGGAAATCGGCGGTGCTGAGTTCCCTTCTGCGCGCCTCGCTGTTCTTCGCCACCAACCTGGCAGCCGGGCTGCCGGCTGCGGTCGCGGCAATGAAAACGGAGCTGTTTTTTCGAGGCATCACTTCGGGTTTTTACGGCGCGCTCACGGAGGCGTTCCGCGAGGCTGAACCGCCGTGGGCCGCTGCGTTGACGGTAATGCTGCTGCTGCCGGTCGCGAATCATTCCGTCGAGCTGCTGGTGCACTGGATACGCGGCACTCAGAAACTGTTCCCCAGCATTCTTGCCTCGGTGATTCTCACCGCGTTTTCGACATTGTTTAACTTCTATGTGATGCGCCGGGGCGTGTTGATCGTGGGCTCCGGGCGTCATTCCCTGGGGAAAGATCTGCTGCATCTGCCGCGGCTGGTGGTCGATTTGTAACCTGGGTGCCGCGGTACGTTATTCGCCGAGCGTCGAAAGGAGTGGATTCCGGCCGCTCCGATGGCGATTAAGACGCTGCACATCACCAATTCCTACCATCCCACGTCGGGCGGCATTCGAACTTTCTACCATGCCCTATTGGACGGCGCGAATCGGCACCGCCGTCTGGTGCGCCTGGTGGTTCCGGGGCCGGAGACTCGCGTCGAAAAGGTCGGGGAGTTCGGACGCATCTACCACGTGGCGGCGCCGCGCGTGCCCATCGTCGATTCCCGCTATCGATGGATGCTGCCACATACGTATGCGTGGGGCTATGACAGTCCGTTGCGGCGGATTCTGGCGGCGGAGCGCCCTGACCTCGTGGAGGTATGCGACAAATTCTGGCTGCTTTATTTGTCGGGCGTTTTGCGGCGGCGATGGATTCCGGACGTGCCAGTGCCGGTGATTGTGGGCCTGACCTGCGATCGGCTCGACGACAACGTGCGGTGGTATGTCAGCGACGGCTGGGCCGCGCGGGCCGTGTGCAAGAGATACATGCGCCAGTGCTATGTGCCGCGATTCGATTTTCATGTTGCGGCGTCGGAATACATTGCCGGGGAGGTGCGGCGGCTTCTACCGGAGCGGCTGCGCGATCGGCTGCACGTTTGTCCCATGGGCGTGGACTTCGAAGCATACCGCGAGCCGAACGACGGAAATGGCATACGGCAAGAACTCTTGCGCCGGGTCGGCGGTCGTGAAAGCACCACGCTGGTTCTGTACGCCGGGCGATTATCGAAGGAGAAAAATCTTCTGGTGCTGCCGGCGGTGCTCGCGAAGCTCTCGGGCCACCCGCGATCTGACCATCGATTGCTCATCGCGGGTGACGGGCCGTTCGCGGACCAACTGCGGGATGCACTAGAGGAACTCACTCCGGGGCGCAGCTTATTTCTTGGCCACTGCCAGCGCGAAGAGCTGCGAGCGCTTTATCACGCGGCGGATGTTTTCATTCACGCGAATCCTCGAGAACCTTTCGGTATCGCGCCGCTGGAGGCGATGGCGGCTGGTTTGCCGCTGGTCGCACCCGCGTCCGGCGGGGTACTCACCTACGCGAATGAGCAGAACGCGTGGCTGTGCGCGAACACGGCTGCCGCTTTTGCGGAAGCCGTGGAACGCGTGCATGCCGACAACGAGATGCGCCGCCAGAAGATTGCCAGTGCGCGTCGAACGGCGGAGGAATTTTCCTGGACGCGGGTAACGGCAAACTATTTTCAGCTCTACGATCAATTTCACGAGTGGTCGTTGCGCGAGAGACTGCGCAAGGAATCTGCAACGCTTACGTTCGTTCCCGATGGAAACGGTTCGGGAATCGGCTCGCTCAAAAGGGCCGCAGAGCTGCGCGAACCCCACTCTGCGCTAAACGATGGACCGCCTGCAGACCGTTGAACGCTTTTTTGTGTCGTATGGATCACCGCGCGAATGAATCTTGACCGCGGTGTCATCGACTCGTAACACGCACTGCTTAGCGTTAAAGAAACGTCGGCAGGAGCGTGTGATGCAGAGCTGCCCAACCCTCGTCCTAAAGCACGACCAAGCGTTGCTAGGTTCCGGGACCTACCGTACCGGCGTGTCACTACACAGCCACACCATGTACTCACGGGAGTATCTCGGACGGCTGCCCGAATATATTTCCAAGATCCCGATTGCGTCGTACATCATCGAGCGCGAAGTGGGGCGCTTGCATCTCTATACCGGCCGTATCGTGGATTTCCGCGCCATCTACTGGACGCCTCCGCTGTCGCCGCGAGAAGCGTTCGAGTTGGAGCGGCGCCAGGTGGACGAGAAGCTGGGATTGCAAGCGCTGGTGTCGCTGTCGGATCACGACAACATCGAAGCGGGCTTACGCTTGCAAATGCTGGAGAGCACGTCGCGGGCGCCGGTCGCCGTCGAATGGACCGTGCCCTACGATCAAACGGTGTTGCACCTGGGCGTCCACAATCTGCCGGTGATGCGAGCGAAGCTTTGGATGGAAGAGCTGGCGCGTTTCAGTGCGAATCCGCGAACCGAAGTGCTGCGTCAGTTGCTGCAAGAGCTGAATGCCGAGCCGTCGGTGCTGTTGATCTTGAATCATCCCTACTGGGATGTGGAGAGCCTGGGTCCGGACCAGCACCGGGATTCACTGGCGATCTTCCTGCAAAAATATGGGCACCTACTGCACGCTTTGGAGTTGAATGGCCTTCGCTCCCGCAGTGAAAACGAACAAGTACTGAAACTCGGCAAGACCGTTGATTTGCCTGTGGTGTCGGGCGGCGACCGTCACGGGTGCGAACCAAACGCGGTGTTGAACCTGACTGCGGCAACGACGTTCTCTGAATTCGTCGATGAGATTCGGCGGGAACGCCGCAGCCACGTGGTGCTGATGCCGCAATATTTCGAGCCGCGCCGGCATCGCCTGCTGGAGAGCGCCTGGCACGCACTGAGCGATGCTCCCGGTGAATTTGGGCGAGCGCACTGGATGACGCGCGTTTTCATCCCGGGAGCCGATGGCTCGCCACACCCGCTCTCCGATTTTACAGGGACACGATTTCAGCGCGTTGTGGATATATTCCGGCGGATCATGGCGTTTTTGGTCAGCCCCAAGGTGCGGCCTGCAGTGCGTCTGGCACTGTTCGGCAACGAAGAGGGGGGCTTGTGAGCGCGCAGCCGCGCGTCGCTTTATTTTGTGAGACGTTTCATGAGGTCAACGGTGTCGCGCTGACAGCGCGGCAACTGGTGGATTTCGCAAGACGCCGGGCTCATCCCTTTCTTGCTGTGCTGGGTGGGGCGCGCTTGGCGGAGTACACCGAGGGCAGCGTGACGCGGCTCGAATTGCCGCGCAGCTGGGCGAGCTTCGGCATCGAACGCGACTTGCGCTACGACCTGTTCTTGTGGCGTCACATCGGCGAGGTTCGCCGCGCCTTGATGCGCTTTCGGCCGGACGTCATTCACGTGACCAGCCCCGGGGAGTTTGGGCAACTCGGCGCATATCTGGCGCACCGGATGCACGTTCCTTTGGTAGCTTCCTGGCATACCAACCTCCATCAGTTTGCCGCCAGGCGCCTGCGCAAGCTGCTCGATTTCCTTCCGGCTCTGTATTCTGAGGGCGTAACCTCCTGGGCGGAACGGGCAGCCCTTATACCGCTGCTGCGTTTTTACCGCATCGCTCGCGTCACTTTGGCGCCGACGCCGAGCCAGGTCCGCTGGCTCGAACAATGCACCGGGCGACACACGTTCCTGATGCCCCGCGGGGTGGACTGCGAACAATTTCATCCGCGAGAGCGCTCGGTCAACGACGGCGTGCTGCGGCTTGGGTACGTCGGCCGGGTCACCCCGGAGAAACGTGTGCGATTTCTGGTGGACCTGGAACGCGCGCTTCTTTCTGCGGGTCACACGAACATTTCGATTCTGGTGGTTGGCGATGGGAATGAACGCGCTTGGCTTGAGAGGAACCTGCGACATGGCGTTTTCACCGGCGTGCTTCGCGGGCAGTTCCTTGCGGAGGCATACGCCAACATGGACGTCTTCGTATTTCCATCGCGGACCGATACATATGGCAACGTCGTGCAAGAAGCAGCCGCGTCCGGGGTGCCGGCGATTGTCACCTCGCACGGGGGGCCGCAGTGTTTGGTGGTGCCGGGCGTGACTGGATTTGTCGCGGAAAACGATGACGAGTTTGTGCGCACAGTTTTGCAGCTCATGGCCAAGCCGGGACACAGGCGCACAATGGGCGCGGCGGCGCGGCAAAACATTTTGGCGTCATCCTGGGATGCTGCCTTGGAAATGACTTATTCGGCTTATCGTTTCTGCAAGGATGCTGCGTCTGCCGCCAGGCGCTCGGGAGTTTTGGTCAGGCCGCCGGTGTCCGCGGCTTGATCGTCGGACTGCGCCTTCTCGGCCGACAGGGTTTAGCGGTAGAGAGTTCTGTAGACGGGGCGATCGATGCGGAAGGTTCGCGTGGCAAGCGAGCCATCCGTGATGAGCGCGTTGGCTGGAAAATGAGAACGGCGGACCCTGCAGAGCGGGCCGGAACGCCGGAGCTTTCCGCTGCGGCCGACCTCGCCGGTGAAGACAACTTCGCCGCGATTGTCGATGATCACGAGTTTGAAGGGCGGCGAGAATTTGCGTGTTTCCGTGGTGCTTACCAGGCGCGCCATCTCTGAAATCAAACCGCCGATGATGGCTTGATAGCTTACCGGCGCAGCGGCTTCGTGGAGCGCGCCGGCCGGATGCATTCTGGACAAAGCGTTTAGGGTCTTCATGGACCACTCCTCGCGAGGACTACCGGCGCACCGTTGTGCTTGGCCCCGAAATACGCTGCACTGAAAACCGCCGTCCGTTCGCGCCGTAGAAGCTACCGACGCGAACGGAAAGCAGGAAAACCGGGGTGTTTGGGAAGTACTATGCAAGCGATTCTTGCGAAAGCGGGACGGCGTGTCAAGGAGAAAGTTAACGCTTATTCATTGAGGATTAACGATTATCCTAAACGCGTGTTTGGTGACCTGACCGGAGGCTTTGCCGCAACCTTATGTGCTATTCTCTGCCTCCATGAGCGCCACGCTCTCCGACATCGCCAAGGACCTGAATATCTCGGTCGTGACCGTCTCCAAGGCTCTTCGCAACAAGGGACGCATCAGCGCGCGGACCCGGACTCGTGTGCTGAAACGCGCCAAGGAACTGGACTACCGTCCGAACTGGGTGGCGCGGAGCCTGGTAACCCGGCGTACCTACACGATTGGACTGCTGCTGCCGGACTTTACGCATCCATTTTTCGCGGACATCGCCAAATCGATTGCAGAGACGGTACGGCCGCGCGGTTATCACGTGATCATTTCCTATTTCGAGGAAGATCCTGATCTGGAACGGGTCGAAGCCGATTCGCTGCTGGCCCGGAGAGTCGATGGATTGATATTGGCGTCGTCGCAGTCGCCGGACCGGTTGGAGTTATTCGAAGAGTTGCGCTCACGAAAGGTGCCGCTGGTTTTAATTGACCGGCCGGTCGACGGGGTGCGAGCGAGCTTTGTGGGCGTGGACAACGAAGCGGTGGGCCGGCTGGCGACCACGCACTTGATCGAGCAAGGTTGCCGGAGAATTGCTCACCTGCGAGGGCCACAGATTGGACTGGCTGCGAAACGGTTGAGTGGTTATCTCGCTTCGCTGAAGAAGAACAAGCTGACGGCGCCGAAGGGTTTCGTGGTGGACGCCGGCTTCCAGGACCACACCGGATACTTGGCGATGAAGCAATTACTCACCGCGCGTCCGGTGCCGGATGGGGTCTTCTGCTACAACGACCCGGTCGCGATTGGGGCGATGAAGGCACTGCACCAAGCCGGACTGAAAGTGCCTGAAGACGTGGCGGTGGTGGGCGCCGGCAACGTGCATTACGCCGACGCGCTGGCGGTGCCGTTGACGACCATCGATCAGAAGACACGTGAAATGGGAGCGCGCGCGGCCGAGTTGCTGCTGGGGCAAATTGGAGCGAAGCGCCTTCCGCGTCCCAAGAAGATTTTTATCGTACCTGAACTTGTGCCGCGCAAATCGACGGAACGACCAATTTTCCAACCTTCGACGAGATAACGCTTGTCGTTCCGCAAATCTACGCGTTCGTTCGATTTGCCAAACCGAAACGCCTGCCGATTATTCGGAACGCCCAATGCGGAGCGTACATCGCCCGCGTCGCGCCGACCGGTAATGACTTCGGCGATTCGCGAGTGAGTGATTGACCGAGTTCGCGGCACCGACTACCATCGGTGTTTCAACCGCGAAATATGGACGGTCAACTCATCGCGCACTACCGAATTGTCCGCAAGATTGGCGGCGGCGGCATGGGTGTCGTGTATGAGGCCGAGGACACCAAGCTGGGACGTCGTGTCGCGCTGAAATTTTTGCCGCCGGAAACCGATCGCGATGTCGCCGCACTGGAAAGATTTCTGCGCGAGGCGCGGGCGGCGTCGGCGCTAAATCATTCCGGAATCTGCACGATCCACGCCATCGAAGAGCATGACGGGCGGACCTTCATCGCAATGGAACTGCTGGAAGGCCAGCCACTGGACAAGCTCCTGGCGGCGGGCTCGCTGCCCATCCCGCGGACGGTCGAGATCGGGATTCAGTTGGCGGATGCGCTGGATGCCGCTCACAAAAAAGGGATTGTGCACCGTGACATAAAGCCGGGAAACATTTTCGTGACCGAGCGGGGCACGGCCAAGATTCTAGACTTCGGGCTGGCGAAACTCCTGAAAAACAGGGACGACAGTGGGGAAGGCGAAACCATCGGGGACTCCACAAATCTGTTGACCAGTCCCGGGATGGCGGTGGGCACCATTTCCTACATGTCGCCTGAACAAGCACGCGGCGAGGAACTGGATGCACGCAGCGACCTGTTTTCGCTTGGAGCGGTGCTCTATCAGGTGTCGACCGGCAAGCAGCCTTTTCCGGGCTCAACCAGCGCCATAGTTTTCGACAACATTCTGCACCACGCGCCGGTGGTTCCGGTGACGCTAAATCCGGCGGTGCCCGCGGAGTTCGAACGCATTCTGAACAAAGCGCTCGAAAAGGATCGCGACGTCCGCTACCAGGTGGCGGCGGAGCTTCGTGCAGACCTCAAGCGGCTGCAGCGCGAGTCGGACTCGGGACGCACGCCTGCGGAAGCGTCCACACCCCGGCGAGCGGCGGCGGCCGAAAGCCTACCGACTCCGGTCGATGGAGCGCAGACCACGCCGAAGTCCAGCGGCTCGGTGCTGGTGGAAGCTGCGCGCAACAACAAACTGGGTGCGGGCCTGACCATTGCGCTGGTCGCAATCGTCGGAGCGGCTGCCTCCTTCGGCATCTATTCTTTTCTCAAGAGCGAGCATCACGTACCGTTCGAGCATTTTTCCATCGAGAACCTGACCAACAACGGGCACGTTTCGTTGTCGACACTCTCCCCTGACGGCAAGTATCTCCTTCACGTGCGTGACGAGGGCGGGTTGCA
>JGI12635J15846_10003039_pt1 | contig 14640 bp, 15 predicted proteins | sample BlaSpr_A8_OM2_M2_FD_15846 | JGI IMG/M metagenome (IMG submission 15846) | reverse complement strand
TCTCGACGACAAAATACGAGTCGAACTGGGAGCTTTCTTCTGCACGGGCCGGCTCGCTCGTACGATTCCTGGTCGATAGAGGTATCGAGCCACACAGACTCGTAGCGATCGGCCGCGCGGACAATATTCCCGCTGTCATGGGAGATGACTTACTTGCCCGCGCAGCCAATCGTCGGGTCGTGATCATCGTGCAATACGATTTACCGAGTCCCTCTCAGTAAATCCATGTGGAATACTGTAAGCCCGACGATCACCCTTTCATCCCGGCTTCGACCCTTCCGATCAATCGCTCAACCCAGCTACGGAGTAGCCTGTTCGATGGCACCAGGGGCACCGAATACGCCATGACCCGGTACACGTTGCTACGCGGTATCTTTGAGACTTTATCCGGGTCCAGCCAATCGTCGTTGTTCACAAGAAGCAGTAGCGTCTCCAGCCCGATGAGGATCGGCCATAAACAGGCCAGCCGCAGTCGAACGGAGAACGCAGGAATAGCGAGCGCGTATTCGAGGGCTTCACGGAAGTGATCAAGGGTCCCGTGGACAAGTTCGAACATGAGCGGCCGGGCGCGACGGGAAGCATCCGGTAACAACAGGTCCTGCGGACTCAAGCCGGATCGATCAAGCATTGTGGCGGGAAGGTAGCAGCGCCCTATGCGCAAATCTTTGCCGCAGTCACGCAAAACATTTGTCATCTGCAGCGCTTTTCCGAAACGAATGCCACGGTTCAACATCGTCCTGGGACTGTCCTTAAGCGTTCCCGGCATGTGCGCGTAAGTCATCTTTGTCCAGAATTCCCCAACGCATCCCGCGACCATGTACGTGTATCGATCAAGTTCGTCCGATTCCTGAAGCGCGACAATCTGCCCGGAATATTCGTTGGGAAAAGTACGCAGGTCGAATTCCATGCCCTCCGTGAGCGTAGTGACAATCTCGCGTACAGCCTCCTGATCGGACCCGCTCAGTTGAGACAACACCGTCAGCGCGGGGCCGAGCGACTCAAGCAAATGCTTTTCGTCGGACTGCGTCTGCCGACCCGCCACTTCCACCGCAATACGAGTCAGCGCTCCTTCGTCCGAGACGCCGTTGACCTGACTGCGAAGCGACAAGAGCAGCTCCAGCCGCTGCTCCGGCGGAATCAGCGACGTATCCGCGATCGTGTCCGCCGCGCGTGCCAAGAGGTACCCGAGGCCGATAGGATCGCGCATTCCGGCGGGCAGTATGCGCAGAGTGAGGTAGAAGGAACGTGAAACGCCTTTCAGTAGCGGACCGAGAAGGAAGGCTCGAGCAGGATTACGCATGGATCGGATCGGGTCGTTGTTGGACAAATCAGGCGCCGCCGCATTGTATCCGGCAACGTGCTTCCGGTCTGCTGCGTGTGACAGCTCCTTCCGGCCCAAAGACCCGCCCCGACCGAATATCGGTCGATCGCATCTACCGTGCTGGCGGCTGTTCCTCGGTGGCCTTGGCGCCCATGCTGCGCGGATTGTGTCCGACCTTACGTGCGGCGATCCGGTCGAGCGACGCCTTCAATACTCCAACAATTGAGACCCGCACGTTCGTGAGCGTCTTTCCCGTGCGTCACTTAGTGATAATCGTCGACGATCGCGCCCTCCGACATCCGGAGGCAACGCGGATGATCGTCGAAAACTCACGAAACCACTGCAAGCCATCCCATCGGNCCCATGTTCTGCTCGCTCGGTGGGACGGCTGCGATTTTGCTTGCCGGTGTACTACGGCTTGCGGGGCGAAACGATGCCGGCGCCGCTACGGCTGGTTGCCGGCGAACTGAACACCCCATGAGTGGGTCCGTAGCTAGGACGCGCATTGACGTCTGCCGGAGAACTATTGTTCTTCGCCACGCCGCCCGAAGACGGCGCGTTCAGCGCTTGCGTTTCCAGTAGTTTTTTATTCCGGTCGTTCAGCCCAGCGTTGCCCGTTTCGAGTAAGCAACAGCAGCATATGAAGCCAAGGATAAGGTTCCGTTTGGTCATGAGCGCCTCCTCTTCAAGTACGCGCTGCCACGGGAACTCCAACGTCTCGGTTGAACCGGCGACCTGGCGATTTAACGCTGCCCGTGGCTTGTCCAACGACGCTTGACCCGGAACGAGGGAAACATGATCGAGTAATCAACAACTCGTCCGCGGAATCATCGTCGATTTGATTATCGTGCGCCTTTGTGAACTGCATAACAAGATGGTCCAGGGCTGAGTTCAGCTTATCGCCTGATAGCGAAATCCCGATTCGATGTGTTCTGTTGGCGCACCGCAAAATCGGACGGCACTACACCCTGGAACAGCGCTCGCCTCCTCAAACTGTCTCTGCAATTGATGACCGGCGCGGGAGAGTTAGCTGCCCACCCGTTCGCGATGAGCACCGGCAACCCTTACTCTTCCTGCCCTTTTTTTGTCCATTTCTTACGTGACCATTGACAGCTTTGAATCGTTCGCTAAAATGGCACTCTCAGTTGCATCCCTTGGCCCAGGTGGCGGAATTGGTAGACGCACATGGTTCAGGTCCATGCGCCGCAAGGTGTGGAGGTTCGAGTCCTCTCTTGGGCACCAAGAAGTAGTCTGGAGCAATCCGAAGAAGTCCGAGAAACCCCGTAAAGCCTTGTGCCTGCGGGGTTTTTTGTCTTTTGTCGTCCGATACGTTCCGGGGTGAGCCGATTGCAAATGAGTACATTGAAAGTTCGAGTTAGGAAAATGTACTCATCATGCTCCTCACTGCGCGACAGGCCCAAACAGCCAAACCTCGCCCGAATGCCTACGGGATTGCCGACGGCGGTGGCCTGACCCTGTGGATCACTCCAGATGACCATAGGTATTGGCACTTCCGTTACAGAATGGGCGGAAAACAACCGCGCATCTCGCTCGGCACTTATCCCGCCGTTTCGCTACAGCAATTTCGGGAGCGAGCGGCAGAATGCCGAGCCTTGGTCGCAAATGGCATTGATCCCCGCAAAAAGCGGCGAGACGACAAACATCGCGACGCGCTGGTCCAAATCAACACATTCAAGGCTGCCGCCGAATACTGGTACAAACATAAGGCTGAGGCGGGGCGCGCTGCCGCAACGCTCGCCAAGATTCGCACCTATCTGGACAAGGACATTCTTCCTGAGCTAGGTGACAAGCCGTTACAGCACATCACGTATGCCGACTGCGCCATGCTGCAGGAACGCATCGAAAACCGCGATGCGCACAACGTCGCGAAAAAAACCCGAGGCTGGCTCAAACAAATCTTCAGCCAGGCCATTGCGCGCGGGCTTTGCGAAAACCATCCTGCGTCTGAGCTTCGCGCCATTGCAGCAGCGGCGCCGGCGGTCAAGCACCACCCTCACCTGCTCGAACCTGAACTGCCCGAATTTCTGAAGGCCCTGGACCGCTCAACCAGCCGTCTTACTGCTCGCGTCGCAGCATGGATGACACTTTGGACGGCAAGCCGGCCGGGCATGGTGCGTCACGCTGAGTGGGTCGAGATAGATTTCGACAAGGCGTTGTGGACCGTTCCTGCCGTCAAGATGAAGATGCGCAAAGCCCACGTCGTTCCGCTTCCCACACAATTGCTGGCTGCCTTGCGTGAACTGCATCAGTTAACGGGACGTGGCCGATATCTGTTCCCCGGGATTGGCACCAAGCATCCGATCCTGAGCGAAAACACCATCAATCTGGTTTTCTCCAAGATTGGTTACAAGGGTCGACTGGTTGGACATGGCACGCGGCATACCGCCAGCACCCTGCTCCGTGAACACAATCGCAGACGTTTCGTCTTTTCTTCATGCGGGCCGATCATGCTGATCGCGCACCGTTTTCGGTGCGAATCAGAACGCCGCGCGACAACATGCTTTGATATTTGCCGACGTTTTTATTCCGTAGCCGGCATTGCCGGGCCCCGCCGCCAGGCAAGGGCAACGAAGGCTGCGGCGCCGAGCATCAGCGGGGAATAGAGTGTCGCGAAGCGCCAAAGGACCAGCGTTGTCGCCATAGTGTCTTGCGGAACCCAGTTCGCAAATGCTGCCGCAAGCGCCAGGTCGCCGGCAGCCCCGCCGGCGGGTATGCCTGTCCAAAGCGCCGCATGCAGCACCACAGCCTGCACCGCCAAAACGAACCCGAGCGGCAACCGGTAGCCGAGTTCGAGCAGGATGAACCACAGAACGCCATAGCGAGGCAGCCATTGCAGCGTGGTGAACAGCAGTAATCCGGCAAACCGATGGAGCGGCCCCGTCATGAGCAGCCCGAATTGCTGGCGCACGCTCTGGAGAAACTTGTCCCACCGGGCCCGCTGCGTCCCGAGCCATTGAATCCGGCCGCACGCGGCATCCAGCGCGCTCGCGACTTGCCGGCGGCATGCGCATAGCGTGCCTATCAGGATCGCGGCACCTGCCAACATCCCGACGACCATGGATACGTTTGCCCTCGGAACAACCTGAGCTAGCGGACCGATGGCGAACGCAATCGCGATCGGCACCGCCACCGTCAGGAACGCGAGGTCGAGCGCTTGGTCCGCGCCGACGACCGTCGTAGCAGTCGCCCACGACGCTCCAGCGCGCTGCAGCAACCCAATATTGACCCCATAACCGGCTGCACCCAGAGGCGAGACGAGAAAGGCAGAGTCAGTCACCAGGGCGATTCCATACGTGCGCATGAAAGGTAGACCAAAGCCCAGGGCCGTTTGCATCAACTGCTGCTTGCCGGCCTTACCCAGCGCGCTCACAGCGGCGCTCGCGGCCAACGCCAGAAACATATGCATCGAGACGGTCCGCAGGCCGACAAACGACTCGTGCGAGCCCAGTATGAAAGGCGCGCCCACGGCCAGTCCGACGCCAAGCAAAGCCAGCATCGTCGCTGCGTTACGTTTGCGAGGCCCGCTCAAAAGGGCCGCCTCAGAACTTGCCGAGGAGCAGCGGAGCTAATTGTCCGCACGTTGACTGACGCCGACGGAGCAGTCGCGTCATCCGTCACCATCTGACGTTTGAGTGGCCGAAGAATATGCATGTGCATTCTGTAAAAATCCAGCGCGAACCAGATTCCTTCACGTAAGTAGTGCAACGCTGACGCAAGCGCTCGTAGAAACGCATCCTCGGTGTATGTGCGATCCATACACTTCGTGCTGTTTTCGCCTCCAAAACACCTCGGCGCGTTCCTACAAGCGCTTGCAACAACCGTCTACGAAAAGAAGGCGAACGGTAAGATTGCTGCGAGATAGACAGCTACTCCGACCGTAGGAAAGCCTAGGCTAATTGCCAACAATGCCAGAATGCTCGCGGTTACTGCAAGTCCGAAGCACCAGCGGCGCCGAATTCGACGGCCAACGATTACACCTCTGTACCCACCTGTTGCGCCCACACTTTCTGCTGCATTCTCGTATTGACGAAATCTCAACCGAAGCATGTTGAACCTCACTCTTTGACCATTAGATTCTGTCAGCAACCGTATAAAGAATTTCTAAAAGCAGAGGGGGCGCGACCAGCCGCCCCCGACCCACTACGGCCCTTCAACTGTGCGAACTAAACGACTCCCTTGGAGGTACAACGGCCTTTCCCGCAGCATTCACGTCGATCATGGCGGCGCCGCTGGCGCAAACGTTGGAACCTAAATTCGCGCACCACCCTCGCGGGACGTTAGTGTGCCCTCAGTCCGCATACCGTAAGCATAGTGGCTTTCGAGGGAGGCTCGACTCTTGCCCAATCCCGAAAAGCCGAACGTCATCGTGCCCAGAATCCCCTAAGGCAGGTTCGAGCAACCGCGCATTGTTCGGCTGGAATGCGCAACTGGTCGCCCACGAGCGGCAATATCGCCAGTCGGCACAATTGCCGCCTACTTCGCGCCTACGACCATTGGGCTACCCGGCCAAAACAAATCTCATTTGGGTACGGTCATACTCCACAGGATGGGCCGAGTCTTCCGGCGAATCGGCGTTCTCAGCGAAAGTCTCTACCATTTGAACGGCCGCATTCGCGGAGTCAGCGACCGCCCGCACAATGCAGTCGAACGGCTCAAACTGGGCCGGGAACCGTCTCATGCGATTGGCATGACTAGCCAATGCCTTGCGCGGCTCCGAACGGCAGCACGCCACCCTTCTCCGGCCGTTGGAGCTAGCGCGACGTGAACGGCGGCTTCTGAGTCCGGCGGTCACTCGTGACTCGTGCTGCCCGTCAAGTCATCGGCCATATGGCCGGTCGGGCTTCGTTATAGCTGTCGTTCGGCAACGTTTGTTTTTTGCACCGTGAGCTGGTGCTGTGGACCCGAAGTTGCCTCTTGTCGGTACAGGACTAGACGTTCGAACAAGCGACCTCACTAGTCTTCGGATATAGCAGATCAACGTCGCCGTGCTCCGCCTGGTTCAGTGCTCGCAAAAAGCTTGAACTCCACCAGCGGATATCGAATTTGCGAATTCGACTCAGGAGCGCTTCATGCCGATTGATCCGCTCGTCGAGCGGCATCCTCAGCGCGCGCTGGATCGCCTGCGCGGTTCCCTGCGTGTCGTACGGATTGACCAACAGGGCTTCCTTCAGTTGTTCCGCGGCTCCGGCAAAACGCGAAAGCACCAACATTCCGGGGTCGGCGCGGTCCTGGGCAGCGATAAACTCCTTGGCAACCAAGTTCATGCCGTCGCGCAACGGTGTGACTAGTGCCACGTGACTTGCGCGGTACAGGCCCGGCAAACGCTTTCGAGCGACGTTGCGGTGGATGTAACGTACGGGCATCCAGTCCAGTTCGCCGTAGTCGCCGTTGATCTCGCCGCACAGACTGTCCATTTGACGGCGCAACTCGTCATAGGCGCCGACGTCTTCGCGGCTGGGTGCCGCAATCTGGATGAGTGTCGCGCTATTGCGGTTTTCCGGGTAGCGCGCGAGCAATTCCCGGAAAGCGTGAATGCGTTGCGGCAGCCCCTTCGAATAGTCGAGCCGGTCGACGCCCAGCAGCAAGCGGCGGCGCGAGTATTCCTCGCGCATCCCCGCAAACATCTGGCGTCCTTCGTTCGCCTCAGCGAGGCGAGCGAAATCGTCGACGTCGATGCCGATCGGGTAGGCGCCCACCTGCAGCGTTCGGTTGAACGCCCGCAGACGGTTGCGCCCCAGCTTCTTCGCCCCCGCTTCGGATTCGACGTAGTGGGAAAAATGCGCCATGTCAGTCTCGCTCTGAAAACCGACCAGGTCATAGGCGAACAGGGAGCGCGTCAACCATTCGTGCTCGGGAATCGCCGCCATGATCAACGGAGGCGGCATCGGAATATGCAGAAAGAAGCCGATGCGATTGCCGCACCCCATGCCACGCAACTCAGCAGCAAGCGGGATCAGGTGGTAGTCGTGCACCCAGATCACATCGTCCGGCTTCAAGAGCGCCATCAGCTTGCGTGCGAACAACTGATTAACTCGCCGGTAACCGGCCGCGAACCGCGTGTCGAAGGTCGCCAGGTCCAGCCGATAATGAAACACCGGCCACAAGACAGCGTTGGCGTAACCGAGGTAGTAGGTTTCGTGATCTTCTCGGCTCAGATCGAGTGTGGCCAGCGTCACGTTGCCGACCGTTTGCACCTGCGGTTCGCTCGTGCGAGGGGTTCCACCGTCCCCTTCTTCCGCGAATTTGCCGCTCCAGCCAAACCAGAGGCCTCCGGTCTGCTGCAAGCTTTCTCTTACTGCGACGGCGAGTCCGCCGGCAGCAGCGTTGCGGGGATCAGCAGTACGATTTGAAACAACGACAAGGCGGCTCATGTATCAACGCAATCCGGCAGTAAGTTCGCGAACAGATTGCGCGCTTGTCGAAGTGAGCCTTCATGCGCTCCTTGATTAACGCCGGTCTGATGCCGCACGTCATACGACCAGATGCCTGAATACATGATCAGTGCGCGTTTATTGTGACGCGGCATCGATCGATCGGCCCGATCATCGCTCGGGGCAGCGTTAAGATCAGTGTATTCATCGTGGAATCGAGATCCTCGGGCGCGATGCCAAAATGCACGTTGGCCATGTCGCGGACCACCTTCGTACCCGTCAAATAAGCGCCGACGGGAGAATTGAATAGTGCCCTGAGTTGCGTGCGCGATTTGTCTTCCGACTCGCGCGGCACGGTGACCTGCAGCAGTACGCGCCGCGGCGGAAGTGGGATGGTGGTGTCGCGTGGGATCGACTGGGTATGACGCGGGATCGCGTCATGGACATCGAGTAGGTGTGCGAAGGCCATGCCATGCGGGCGTAGCCGCCCTCGTTGTTCAAGAGGTTCAGGATAGGCCCCTCGATATAAATCTCACGCAAAAATACGGCCGTCAGCGGGAAAAAAATCGTAGCGATCGGGCCGCGTACGGTGCGCTGCGCACGCTCCGCCACTTGACGCCAGAAGCGAACGGCCGCTACGGCCGCCGACGACGGATCGAGTCTGTACCTGAATGTCCGGTACCTGCTGCGTAGCCGGCGTTCAAATGTCCGCACGAAAGTGCGAGTCAACGGCCGCAAATGGCCCGACGGCTGCCTGNGGGCGCTGGCGCCGCAAAGCTGCCCTTCACCGAAATGCGCGGCTTACCCGACGGCCACTTTGAGACGTTCACTTAGGCCCCTTCAATGGCCGCTCCGGGGCCTACTTGCCGCTCGCGCCGATCCGGGTGGCCCTCAAATGTCTGCCTCGGTATGTTGGGAATCGTGGCTTTCGACCGGAAGCACAAATAATCTCGCTCATTGAGTCGACATACGACGACGCGGAGGCAAGCGCGCCGCGCCGCTACTTCAGCGGCGCGGCAACAATAACCCCAGCACTCAGTTGTTAGCCAGTCTTCGTGGCATGCACCCAGTTTACCGGCGTCTTTATCGATATTCAGAGCCGCCGTGCGACCTCCGATACAAAGACGCTGTCGGTCATTGCAAGCTTCACTCCCTCGTCACGAATTTCCTTCGTCTAGACGGCCTTCGGGATTCGATTCATGTATGCCTCCATTCCTGAATCCGCGGAACGTCAGCATCCACTTTTCCGGCTGGTCTCACAAAAAAAGACGAAATACCGCCGTAGCGACCATCACAGAGGCAACCCGGCATACAACTGGACGAGCCTCCTGGTTAGGCTTGGACGCTCCGCCTAGCGATTATGGTGTCAAACTTCAGCGTGCCAGTGCCATGCGCCTGCATGGACACTAGCTCATATCCGTGCCCTGTCATCAGTGCCATCAACTCTTTCGGTGTACGTTCGGCAAAACGAAGGGTCGTTTCCCGCTTCAGATCAGAGGCGCAGTTGCGCATCGTGACGTGGGCCTTGTGGTGACCGTCCTGGCCGAACTCCCAGGTATATCGGCAGTGGTACGCGACGCCATCGTGCGTATTCGCGTAGTCGTGATCTTTCGGGCCGCTAACGACGCTCGTCCAGTCACGCACGTTGAACAACAGATGTCCACCCGGCCGCAGTACATGGCTGATCCCGGCAAGGCATTCCCGGAAATAGGTATCGTAATCGAGGACTGAATCCGGATAGCTGTAGATGGCGTAATTGATCAATACACAATCGAACTTGGCCGACCACGACTCGATATGCTTCAAATCGGCAAACGCGCTTTGCCGGTAGGCCTCTGCAGGAATTCCGGCCCTGACACCGTTGGCCCTGGCGCTGCTCAACATGCTTTCGCTGTAGTCTGCGCCAAACACGCGATATCGCTTGCCGCTTTGCTTCGCCGGCAAACCGCGATGCAGGGCCACCATATGAAAGCCCATTCCACACCCAGCGTCCAAAATGGAAGCTTGATCGGGCAACGTGTTGACGATCCAATCGGACATCACGGGATCGTGAATGTCCTTTGCCGAAACTTCTTCCGGCGAGACCATCGACAGGTACAGATCATTGATGTCGCGGTAAGCATCATCTTTCATGTCAATTCCGATTTTTCCAAGAAGCGGTTGCGAATTACTCGTACGGTAGTGCCATGGGCAAGGCGCGTCGGGTCGTGAAGCACTCGATTGCCTTGTTCCATTCCTTCAGACGCCCACGATTCGCTATGAACGATATGCTCATTTCCAGTAGGCCTGTTTGTCGCTCGTTGCTCATTGATTCGCTGTAACTGGCTAGATCCGCTTCTCAACTGATATCGTCACAGCCACGCCTCACCGGAAACGGCGGCGGGATATGCGCAACGCCCCATGCCGTGAGCAGCGCGTCAAATGATGGCGCGGCAACGTCCTTACGGGCTGCCGGCAGCGGGTGACCGGTCAGCCGGTACTGGACCCTTTCGTTCGCTCTGGCCCCTCTACGCTTGATACGCTCAATCACGCCGTGCCGCACGCCGTACTGGATCGCGTCCGATGCGTCGTGCGAATTCATAACGCCGGCGGCGGCGATGCGCGCGATGGTGACTGGCTGATGTTGTTCACGCAGATACCCAATCAGTCGTTCGGTGTTGCTGCGTGTGTTCAAGATTTGAGGTTCCCCGCGCGTGCGTGTTGCATCGTTTGTATGAGTCAGCCAGTCAATGTCGACGGGTTCAGGTCCGCCGGACGGCGAAAAAAAGTAATTACAGTACGAAGTACGTCAATTTGCTGAAAAGAGAGAGACAGAGCGCATAAACCTTTTGTCAATTCCACAACTCGGGTGTCTTGGCCAATGTAGTCGAGGATATTCGTCGAATAGCCGGTCGAGGTTAGCGATCAGAGGCAAGCCCCGTTGTGCGGGTCCAGCCCGTGTTGCTCATTCGAGTCCCATCACGCCTGCGAGTGCGAGGCGATCAAAAGGGGGGCACCAAAAAGTAGTCTTAGCAGATCCAAAGAAGTCAGGAAAACCCAGCAAAGCTTTTAGCCTGCTGGGTTTTTTGTCTTTTGCCGTCCGATACGTTCCGCGGTGATCCGATTGAAAACGAGTACATTGAAAGTTCGAGTCAGGAAAATGTACTCACCATGGGTTGTTTTTTTGGATTTCCGTCGTCCTTACCTAGCTGCGCCATGCCAAAAAATAGAGAAAAACCTGAAGCTGATACTTCGTCGAACTCGGAGCAGCTTGGTGACGCACCGAGCAAGCCGAAGCGCTGGCGACCGTCCCGTGCTCAGCGCAGCATCCTGATGGTGTTTGTCGGCTTCGTCGCTTTCGTTATCGTCTCGGGCATTGTGCTGTACAAGCCGATCATGTACGGCGACATGATCGAGAACTTCGGCATTGTGATGATGCTGACCGTTCCGGTGATCGTGGCCGTCGCGTTCCGCGTTGGCCTGGATTCCTGGCTGGATGCAGAATAAACCGAGTCGGGAAGGCACGGCGCACCGCCCGTGCGAAAAAGAAGATCCATGCGCCGCAGATCGGGCAGCCCTGGACATGGACCGGACGGATTCACACATTGTCCCTCGCGTCAGCGCGGGAAATCGACAATCCACAAGTCGAGCGGCATTTCGACGGAATGCGTGCCGGGGCCCGGGATGTGCTCGGTCTCGATGGGTTGTCCGTCCAAAATCGCCCTGTCGAAAGCCGCGGTTGACGTGACGCGCGTCGAGGCGGCGAAATAGGTCAGCAGGTACGGCAAGCCGTTGGAGGCCAGGGGCGACCCGTCGGTGATCTGAAAATGCAGATGAGGCTCGGACGATCGGCCGGACGTGCCGACCAAGCCCAGCAACTGGCCGGCCTTCACGCGGTTGCCCTCCCTGACCTTGACGGAATTCGGCTTGAGATGGGCATACAACGCGTAGCGGCCATCACCCAAATCGAGCACGACGTGGTTGCCGTCTGCATCCTCGAGACTGATGCCCTCGGGAATAGAGCCTGGCGGGGAGTCTTTCCTGCCGTCCACGGCTGCAACCACGCGGCTGTCCGCAACGGCATAGACGGGTTTCCCGTAGATGATGTAGCTGTCCGGCAGCTTCGGATCGCCGACATAGATGCGGCCCTGTTCATTCACTTGCTCCCAGTCGATAGCGAAGCGTTGCGCGTCGAAGAAGGTCCCGTTGACCGCAAGCGTCGCGCGAACATGGCGTGTGGAATCGCAGCAGCCGTCACCGGCAATTGTCGCGCACCACGGCTGCCTTTGAGGGGAGGACTCAGCAGCAGCTCGGTAGGCGCCAGGAAGGCCGTTTGCGCGACGGTTTCCTGATACGTGTCGTTTCCCGCCTGACCTGAAAAACGGTGATCCACTACGGACGGGATGGCGCTCGCGTTGCCGAAAGTCAGATGCAGATAGACCAGACCCGTCTGGGCGGCACCGAGCATGCCCGGCGACGCTTTGTGATCCTTGACGACAAGCCGCAGAGCGAGATCGGCCGCGTCAAGAGACGCGATATGCGCTCCCGACTTGGCATCGAGAATGTCAAGCCCGGCGGGCGAGCGAAAAGCCGTCGTTTTGTCAGCCCTCTCAACGAGCTGGAAGCACCGTCATCCAAACAGCAGGCGCGTTGAGATCTTTGAAGTGCATGTCGGTGAGATCGAACCGTCGATCATCGTTTCTCGCACTGCGCGATGAGACGCTGCATAGCCGTCCAGCGTAATGGTTTGCGGAGCCATCCCTTGGCTTTTTATCGTCTTCGAAGAAGGCCTTGGCGACAGCGACATCGCGCTTGGCGCCTGAGCGGACCTCGCGGGTAACGACCCAGCGAATGGAATATTTTTCGTCTGTTGAGTGTTTTGAGTGAAAGAGCGTACGACGCCAAGGTGGGCGATGCCAATCTTCATGGACCTGACGGGGACGGCAGCCTTTACGAAAAGCGCTGCGATCGATACGGAGAAGTAATGCAGATTGCTTTCTACACGCAAAGCGATCCTCTTTTTCAGAGGATCGAGCAGGCGTTCGAAGAAGACGGAAACTATACTTGCGTACGCTTCGTCAGCGAGCTTTCGTTGATTCGCTTTTTGGAGCACCATGCGCCCGCGCTTGTCCTGTTCGACGTCGGAAGGACGAGTCCGTCGGGGTCCACCGTGCTGTCGTGGCGCTCGTGTCATTTCCATCATTACCCGCCAGTGATGGTGATTGGTCACTCATGGGACTGCGAAAGCGTGATAGAGGCACTCAATGACGACGCTGACGAGATAGTGGTCGGAACGCCATCCGCGCGAGAGATCCTCGTGCGTGCGCACCGCACGATCGCGAAGCACCGCGGCAGCGCCAAAACCGCTACCCGCATTTCGCTGGGCGACTACACAATCGACCGCACCGACAGGACTGTCAGCTTTCGCGGACGTTGTGTCCGCCTGACCGTGCACGAACTGAACCTCGCGTGGCTATTGTTCACGACCTCGGGCTCGTTGCTGACCCGCGAGAGGATCTCGAACTCCGTGTGGGGCAAGGGCACGGGTTGCACGAGCGGTTCGCTCGGGCAGTATATCCACAGGGTGCGCTGCAAGCTTGCCCTCGGCGAGGAAAGCGATCTCCAGTTAAAGACTATTTACTCGCTCGGCTATGTGTTTGAACATAGGAACACCCCGCATGCGACGCAGACCGTACCATGCGACCGTTTTGCGTCGTCAACCACACACTTAGGAGAACAAAACCGCGACACATCGACAGCAGGCAGTGTCGGCGCGGAGAAATTTCATGAAGGTGCGGCGACAACTCCCGAAGGACATGCGCGTCGACACGTTGGCAGAGTCGCCTCCGCCCAAGAAATTGGCGGTTGTGAGGATAGTCGACATTGAATAGCGAGAGTGAGCAAGACGGGTGGCGTGTTCTGTTTGACGTACGGTGTTTCTCACGGCAGTTTCAATTGGGCGCCGTCGCTCAACCGCGGCCCCCTCGAAACGGCTCCGGGTTATACATCCAACACCTTCTGATAGTGGGCGATCATGCATTCGTTTTCTAAAATACTGCTGTTTTACGACGGAACGAGCGAAGGAGGCTCCGCCTTACTTAGCTGCGCAGCACTCGCCACCGCGTTTGCGGCCCCGGTCGATGTCATTGTCGTAGTGGATTACATCGGTCTAAACGCGAAAGCGGGTGGACTGATCTGCGCCGATGCAATGCGGACGTTGGAACAAGACGCCCGGAGCGCTCTAACCGAGGCGATCAATCAGTTGGGCGCACAGGCGGGCGCCGCACAGGGCCACATTGCGTTTGGAAATGTCGCCGACGCGATTTCACGAAGCGTGGCGCTACTGAAATCCAGTGTGGTGGTAGTCGGTCATCGTGCGCGCAACCGCACGCGCTTTGCACGCTGGATCGGCGATCGATCGGTTCACAGCGATCTTGCAGAAAGGTTGCCGCCCTCGACCCTCGTTACCGTCACGGCGCGCTAACCTTTCGCCGGCGCCGTTAGCTTAAGCGGTGCATCGCCATCTCACGCGTGCTGCTGACTTCAAGCTGTCGAATCGGTTGTAATACGGCTGGTTGCAAAGCAATAGGCGTTCCCGAGGCTCCGATCGTCGCACACCATCACTCGCGGACTGGCTAAAGGTGGTCTTTTATTTGCAACTTCACAAAGAAGAGACGGCGCAGTACCGGGAGTGGACGTTAATGCCAAGGATGGGAAGGCAAAGTTGGTTGGCAATCCTTTACGATTTTTCGCGCCTCTGGGAATAAACCTGACGCCGGGGTGTTTTATCCTGTGAGCAGGCTTTCGCCGATGCCGGACGCGAACGCCCGATAGTCCGATTCAACGCCGCCCATGGGGCGAATGGAAGCCAGCCAGTCATGCAAAATCTTGATGAGCATTCGATCACGCAGGCGGTTCTGCACAGCCACGCGGAAACGGCCAATCCCC
>JGI12635J15846_10003037_pt1 | contig 14647 bp, 10 predicted proteins | sample BlaSpr_A8_OM2_M2_FD_15846 | JGI IMG/M metagenome (IMG submission 15846) | reverse complement strand
TTGACCGGCTGCGGCTGCCGCTCGACCCGCCGTTCCTCGCGGCCTGGGACCCGGAACCGCGCCGCCACTTCGACGCGACGCTGGTCCGGGTGGAGACCGACGAGGGCGTCACCGGGTACGGCTCGGGCGACACCATGGACGGCTTCGAGCCGTTTGCGGAGCTGTTCGTCGGCCGCGACCCGCTGCGGATCGCCGCGCACGTGGCCGTGCTCGAGACGATCAGCTTCCACGCCGGGCGGTACTGGCCGCTGGAGGCCGCGCTGTGGGACATCATCGGCAAGGCGTCCGGGCTGCCGGTCTCGGTGCTGTTCGGCGGTGCCGCCGGCGGCCTGCCCGCGTACGCGTCGTTCGGTGAGATCCGGGGCCCCGAGGAGCAGGCGGAGGCGGCGCTGGCCGCCGTGGCGGCGGGTTTCCGGGCGGTGAAGATCCGCATTGCCGCTCCCGGCCTCGCCGCCGGGCTGGCCGCGGTGCGGGCCACCCGCCGCGCCGTCGGCGACGCCGTCGACATCATGGTTGACCTGAACCAGTGGTGGCGGATGCCCGGCGACATCTCGGCCGCACTGGACGCGGCCGCGGTCCGGCGGCTGGCCGGCGAGCTGGCCGATCTCGGCGTGCTGTGGCTGGAGGAGCCGCTGCCCGCCCGCGACGCCGCGGGCATGCGGGCGCTGCGGGAGCAGACCGGGATCCGGGTCGCCGGGGGCGAGATGGCGCGTACCTCCGGTGAGCTGCTCGACGCGCTCGCGGCCGGTGCGCTGGACGTGATCCAGCCCGATGTCGTGCTGGCGGTCGGCCTGCTGCGGGCCCGCACCGTGGCCGAGGTAGCCATGCTCGGCAACCACTGGTTCACCCCGCACACCTGGACCAACGGGCTCGGCCTGCTCGCGAACCTGCACGTTGCCGCCGGCGTCGGCGGCGGCCCGTACCTGGAGTACCCCTACGACCCGCCGGGGTGGACGCAGCAGCGGCGTGACTTCTTCCTCGCCGAGCCGCTGCTCATCGACCCCGCCGGGTTCCTGGCCGTGCCCGCCCGGCCGGGCCTTGGCGCCGAGATCGACGAGGTTGCGGTCGCGCGGTGGGCACAATGAAAGTCGGCTTCGTTGGCCTCGGCCACATGGGCGCGCCATCAATGAACCCATCGGATGACCGGGGGTGACCGCGGTGATGACCGTACACTCAGCCGTCGCAGGGACCGAGATCGCGATCACACCCACGCCTGCCGCCTACCTCGGCAGCGGCGCGGTGGCCAAGCTACCCGGGATCCTCGGCGGCACCGGCGGCGACGCCGCGGTCGTGGTCACGGACGCCGGGCTCGCCGCCACCCCGGTAGTCGCCCGCGTCACCGGCGTGCTGGATGCGGCCGGGATTCCGGTGACGCTCTTCAGCGGGGTACAGCCCAACCCGACCACTGGCGACCTGGCGGCCGGGGCGGATGCGGTCGCCGCGACGGGCCCGGCGCGCGCCCGCGTCGCGCTGGTGGCGGTGGGCGGCGGGTCGCCGATCGACGCGGCCAAGGGGATCGCGCTCGCCGCCGTAAACCCGCAGCGCGGCCGCGACCTGGACTACCGCGGCCAGTTCGCGCGCCGCGCGCTGCCGATCGTCGCGGTACCGACGACGGCAGGCACCGGGGCGGAGACGAACGCGTTCGGTGTCGTGACCGATCCGCAGACGAGCCGCAAGTTCTACGTGGGCCACGCCAGCTCGCTGCCCGCGGCCGCGATCCTCGACCCGGACCTCACGACCGGGCTGCCGCCGGCGGTGACGGCTGCCACCGGCATGGACGCGCTGACCCACGCGCTGGAGTCCTACCTCTCGGTCCGCGCGAACCCCTGGTCCGATGGCATCGCGCTGCAGGTCATCCGCATGATCGCGACTCATCTGCCCCGGGCGCATGCGGACGGTGGTGATCTGGAGGCCAGAGCGCAGATGCTGCTGGCCGCGCACATGGCGGGCGTCGGGATGGCCACCACCGGCCTCGGCCTCTGCCACGCGATCGGCCACGCGATCGGCGGCCGGTTCGGCATCGCGCACGGCGTCGCGCTGACCGCTGTGCTCCCGCAGGTGCTCCGGTTCAGCGTGCCGGCCTGCGCGGGGCGCCTGGCCGACGTCGCGTTCGCGCTCGGCGCCGGCGACGCAGCCAGGGACACCGGCTGGAACGCCGGCGCGGCCGTCGGCGCCGTGGCCGGCCTGGCCGGCCGGGTCGGGCTGACCCAGCGGCTGGCCGGCCTTGGGATCACCCGCGCGCACTTCGGCCGGATCGCCGCCGACGCGCTAGACGACGAGGTGCTGGCCAGCACGCCCCGCCAGCCGACAGCCGCCGACATCCGCTCGATCCTGCTCGCCTCCGACAAGGATTAAGTCGCCGGCGGCGCGGCCCCCAGCCGCATGGATGTCCCCCGGACTGGACACCTCTTCTATCCAGCTCATCGGTACATCGATAAAACTGATCGGGGAGCCCGTGCCCGGTGGGGCGAGCCCAGGCAGGGGGCCCGTGCCCCGGCGGGGCGAGCCCGGGCAGGGGGCCCGTGCCCCGGCGGGATGAGCCCGGGCGGGGACAATGGATGATGAACCGGAAGCGGCGGTGACCCGCCGTGGCTCGCGATCACCGACTCGACGAGGAGGCGGCCATGACCGCTGCGCCCACACCCGGCCGGCGGGCAGCCGGGCCCCGCCCGGTCCGCGCACCCCGCGGGACCACCCTGACCTGCAAGGGGTGGCCGCAGGAGGCTGCGATGCGGATGCTGATGAACAACCTCGACCCCGAGGTGGCCGAGCATCCGGACGAGCTCATCGTGTACGGCGGATCCGGCCGGGCGGCCCGCAGCTGGGACGCGTTCGACGGGATCGTCGCCTCCCTGCGGGACCTGGAGGCTGACGAGACGCTGCTGGTCCAGTCCGGCAAGCCGGTCGGCGTGTTCCGCACCCACGAGTGGGCGCCGCGGGTGCTGATCGCCAACTCGAACCTGGTGCCGCAGTGGGCGACCTGGGAGGAGTTCCGCAGGCTGGAGGCCGCGGGGCTGACCATGTTCGGCCAGATGACGGCAGGCTCCTGGATCTACATCGGCACCCAGGGCATCCTGCAGGGCACCTACGAGACGTTCGCCGCCGTGGCCGCCAAGCGGTTCGGCGGGTCGCTGGCCGGGACCATCACGCTCACCGCGGGGCTCGGCGGGATGGGCGGCGCGCAGCCGCTCGCGGTCACGATGAACGGCGGCGTCGCGATCTGCATCGACTGCGACGGGTCCCGGATCGCCCGCCGCATCGAGCATGGCTACCTGGACGTGGCCGCCGACGGAGTGGACGACGCGGTGCGCCGCGCGGTGGCCGCGCGGGACGCGGCGGAGCCGCTGTCGATCGGCCTGCTCGGCAACGCGGCCGAGCTGGTGCCGCAGCTGCTCGAGATGAGCGCGCCGATCGACATCGTGACCGACCAGACCTCCGCGCACGACCCGCTGACCTATCTGCCGCGCGGCGTCCGCTTCGAGGACATGGCGGCGTTGCGGGCCGAGGACCCGGCCGGGTTCACCGTCCGGGCGCGGGAGTCGATGGCCGCCCACGTGGCGGCGATGGTCGGCTTCCAGGACGCCGGAGCCGAGGTGTTCGACTACGGCAACTCGATCCGCGGCGAGGCGGAGCTTGCCGGGTACGAGCGGGCGTTCGAGTTTCCCGGGTTCGTGCCCGCCTACATCAGGCCGCTGTTCTGCGAGGGCAGGGGCCCGTTCCGGTGGGCCGCGCTGTCCGGTGATTCCAAGGACATCGCGGTGACCGACGCGGCCATCCTGGACCTCTTCCCTGGCAACGAGGCCCTGGCCAGGTGGATCCGGATGGCGCAAGAGAAGGTGCACTTCCAGGGGCTTCCGGCCCGGATCTGCTGGCTCGGTTACGGCGAGCGCCACCTGGCCGGGCTGCGCTTCAACGAGCTCGTCCAGCGCGGCGACGTGCAGGCGCCGATCGTGATCGGCCGTGACCACCTGGATTGCGGCTCGGTCGCCTCGCCGTACCGTGAGACCGAGGCGATGGCCGACGGCTCCGACGCCATCGCCGACTGGCCGCTGCTGAACGCGCTGGTGAGCACCTCATCGGGCGCGTCCTGGGTGAGCATCCACCACGGCGGCGGCGTCGGCATTGGCCGTTCGATCCACGCCGGCCAGGTCTGCGTGGCCGACGGCACGCCGCTCGCCGCGCAGAAGCTGGAGCGGGTGCTGACCAACGACCCCGGGATGGGCGTGATCAGGCACGCGGACGCCGGCTACGACCGGGCCACCGAGGTCGCCGCCGAGCGCGGCGTCCGGGTGCCGATGTCCGGCGCCGAGGTGCCGGCTTCATGATTGTGGTGGATTTGTTACCGTATATGCGAAAAATCCACCACGATCATGAACGAGGCGGGGTGGTGGGCGGCATGGGAGAGCGCGTTGGGATTCGCTGAGCTGTGGGACACGCTGCTGCCCGTCGGCAGGGACGCTGCCACGGGCGGGTACCGGCGTTACTCGTTCACCAAGGCGGACATGGCCTGCCGCGAATGGTTCGCCAGCGCCGCGGCGCAGCGCGGCATGCGCGCCAGCACCGACCGCAACGGCAACCTCTGGGCCTGGTGGGACGCACCAGGCGCCACCGGTCCGGCGGTGCTGACCGGGAGCCATCTCGACTCGGTCCCCGACGGCGGCGCCTTCGACGGCCCGCTCGGCGTTGTGTCGGCGTTCGCCGCGATCGATCAGCTCCGGGCGCAGGGGTTCACCCCGGCGCGGCGGGTCGCAGTCGCCGCGTTCTGCGAGGAGGAGGGCGGCCGGTTCGGCCTGGCCTGCCTGGGCAGCAGGCTGCTCACCGGCGCGGTACAGCCGGCCGCCGCGCGCGAGCTGCGCGACGGCGACGGCGTGACCCTGGCCGAGGCCATGGCCGGCGCCGGGCTCGACCCGGACGGGCTCGGCGCCGATGAGGAGCTGCTGGCCAGCGTCGGCGCGGTCGTCGAGCTGCACATCGAGCAGGGCAGCGCGCTCGACGGGCTCGGCGCCGCGGTCGGGATAGCCGAGGGCATCTGGCCGCACGGCCGCTGGCGGCTCGACTTCACCGGCCGGGCCGACCACGCGGGGACCACCCGGCTGGCCGACCGCCGGGATCCGATGCTGCCGTTCGCGGCCGCGGTGCTCGAGGCCAGGCAGGCGGCTTCCGCGCACGGGGCGCTGGCCACGTTCGGGAAGGTCACCGCGGAGCCGGGCGCCGCCAACGCGATCAGCTCGGTGGTCAGCGCCTGGCTGGATGCCCGGGCGCCGGACCAAAGCGCGCTCGATCGCACGGTCGGCCAGATTGAGGCCGCCGCGCGGCGGGCCGCCGACGTCCAGGGGGTCGAGGCCGGCGTGCGCCGTGAGTCGTTCACGCCCCCGGTGGAGTTCGACCCCGCGCTGCGGGCCCGGCTGGCCGCGGCGCTCGCGGCCCAGGGCATGCTGGCCCCGGTGCTGCCCACCGGGGCCGGCCACGACGCCGGGGTGCTCGCGGCCAGGCTGCCGGCGGCGATGCTGTTCGTGCGCAACCCGACCGGGGTGTCCCACTCGCCGGCGGAGCACGCCGAGCCGGCCGACTGCGAGGCTGGCGTGGCAGCGCTGGCCGCGGTCCTCGCGGAGCTGGCGGGCCGATGAGCACCCCGGCGCGTGCCTGGCACGCCGAGCTGGCCTGGCTGCCGGGCAGCGGCGTGCGCCCCGACGTGCTGATCGAGGCGTCCGGGGACCGGTTCACCGCCGTCACGCCGGACGTGCCAGCCGCCGACGTCCCCGATGGCCTGCGGGCCGGCCTGGTCCGGCTGCCCGGCCTGACCCTGCCCGGCCTGGCCAACGCGCATTCGCACGCGTTCCACCGCGCGCTGCGCGGGGCCACCCAGGTGGGCCTCGGCACGTTCTGGACCTGGCGGGAGCGGATGTACCAGGTCGCGTCCGGGCTCGACCCGGACAGCTACCTGGCCCTGGCCCGCGCCGTCTACGCGGAGATGGCCCTCGCGGGTGTGACCTGCGTCGGCGAGTTCCATTACCTGCATCACCAGCCCGGAGGCGTCCCGTTCCAGGATCCAAACGAGATGAGCCGGGCGCTGATCGAGGCGGCCGCGCAAGCCGGGATCCGGATCACCCTGCTGGACACCTGCTACCTGGCCGGCGGGCTGGGCGCGGACGGCGCGCCGCTGCCGCTGGAAGGCACCCAGCTCCGGTTCGGCGACGGCGACGGCGAGGCGTGGGCCGCCAGGGCCGAGCGCCTCGGTGCCGACGAGCACGGGCTGCTGGGGCCGCTGGCGCGGGTGGGGGCGGCGATCCACTCGGTGCGCGCCGTGCCGCTCGGCCAGATGCACCCGGTGGTCGCGTGGGCGCAGCGCTACGGCGCGCCGCTGCACGCGCACGTGTCCGAGCAGCGGGCGGAGAACGAGGCGTGCCTGGCCGCGTACCGCCGGACCCCCACCGAGGTGCTCTACGACGCCGGCGTGCTCGGGCCCCGGGCCACGGCGGTGCACGCAACCCACCTGGTCGGCCGCGACGTCGACCTGCTCGGCGGCAGCCGCACCTACGCCTGCCTCTGCCCGACCACCGAGGCCGACCTGGCCGACGGGATCGGCCCGGCCCGCGAGCTGGCCGGGGCGGGCTGCCCGCTGACCCTCGGCAGCGACAGCCAGGCGGTGATCGACCTGTTCGAGGAGGCGCGCCGGGTGGAACTGGGGGAGCGCCTCGCCACCGGGCAGCGCGGTCACTTCCGGGCCGGTGAGCTGGCCCGGGCCGCGACCACGGACGGGCATGCCAGCCTCGGCTGGCCCGATGCCGGGGAGATCGCCGCGGGCGCGATCGCCGACCTGGTCACGGTGGGGCTCGACTCGCCACGGCTGGCCGGCGCGACGCGGACCACGGCGCTGGCATCGGTCGTGTTCGCCGCGTCGGCAGCCGACGTCCGGAACGTGGTGGTGGGCGGCAGGGATCTGGTCGCTGACGGGCGGCACCTGCTGATCGATGACGTCCCGGGGGCACTGGCCGCCGCGATCCGGCCGCTGCTCGGAAACTAGGCCGGTTACGGCGGCGTGCCGGGGTCGGGGTTGGCGCCCGGCATGCCGGAGCAGATGTTCTCGGCGGCATTGCGCGACTCGATGCCCGCCGACTGCCCGGGAACGGTGGGCTGCTCACCGCTCGGCTGCTGGCCAGCATCTGGCGCGGTGCTGGCGGCGGTCCTGTGGCGGTGCTGCTTGGCCGCCGGCTGCGGCGGCACGATCCCGCCGAAGCCCGTGCCGAGCGTCAGCGTCAGCCGTCCGGAAACACCGTCCTCGACGCTGCCCGGGGCCTGTGCGAGCGCCCCCATCAGGGTGTAGGCACCGCCGGCCTGCGCCGGGCCCGGGTAGCTGACCGTGGTCGCCGGCGTGTACGGGGCGTTGCCGACCGCGGCGACGTGGAAGCCGAGCTCTCGCAGGCTCGCCGCGGCCTGGGCGGCCAGCCCGGTGACGCCGCTGCCATTGAGCACGGTGACGTCGACGCGGCCGGCCGGCGGGGAGGGCAGGTGGCCGGCCCACGACGTATTGCTGTCCAGCGTCTGCCAGATCATGTCGTCTTCCGGTTCCTCGGGCAGCAGCCGGTCGTCGTTGGCCGCGTCTACGACCGTCGGCATCGTGACGAAGTTGACGTCCTTGGTGTGCAGGTGGCGCAGGGTTTCCGCCAGCGAGAGCAGCTTGGAGATCGACCCGAGGCCGCGATCGACGGTGACCGCCTGCGTGGCTGTGTTGGCGATGTCATAGAGCTGGACCGGGTTCCCGAGCACTCCCTCGCTCTCCACCTTCTGGATCAGGGAGGAGAAGAACTCCTGCTGCAATTCGATGCGGCCGAGGTCGCTCCCGTTGCCGACGCCATGCCTGGTCCGGACGAACGCAAGCGCCTCGTCGCCGGTGATGAGATGCTTGCCCGCGCTGATGTGCAGCTTGCTGTAGGGGTCGTTGATCGCCTGCGGCACGCACACCTCGACGCCGCCGAGCGTGCTGACCATCGTCCGGAACGAGTTGAAGTCGAACTCGATGAAGTGGTCCATCCGGATCCCGGTCAAGTGCTCGACGGTGGCCACCGCGCAGGTCGGGCCGCCCTGGTTCATCGCGCCGTCGATGATCGCCTGCTGCTGGGCTGGCACGGTGTAGTTGCCGAACCTGGACTTGCAGGCGGGCTCGTAGACCATCGTGTCCCGCGGGATCGACACGACGGTCGCGTGCGTGTGCGCCGCGTTCAGGTGGACCAGGAGCAGGTTGTCCGACAGGTTCGTGTTGGGGTCGTAGCCGAACCCCGGGCCCTGGCCGTCACGGGTCTGCGAGCCCAGGATCAGGATGTTCTGGACGCCGTAGTCGGACCGGCCGGTCAGCCCGCCGACGTTCGTCACGTGCAGGTTGCCGTCCAGCTTCAGGTACAGCCCGTAGCCGACCAGGCCGATCACCACAGAAATCGCGGTGAGCACGGTCGCGCTGACATAACCAAACTTCGCGAGCCGGCTCAGCCCGCGCCAGCGTGCCCGCAGTGACCGCTTGGGCTGCCGTCGCGCCGGGGGCCGCCGCGACGGCTGCCGGCGTGGCGCTGGCTGGAGTGACGCTGGCTGGCGTGATGGCGACTGGCTCGGCGCTAACTGGTGCTGCGCCGACCGCCGTGGTGGCTGGCGCTGGGTGCTCGCCCGTTCGGGCACGCGCTGGCGGGGCACGCCCTGGCGCGGCAGGTCCTGGTGCGGCACTCCCCGGGCCGGCGTTCCCTGGCGTGGCGAGGCATGGCGTGCCGGGGCCTGGCCGCGGCGCCGTGGCTCCTCGCCGCGGTACCTGGGCTCCCGGCCGTTCGGCGCCGGCCGGCGTGGGCCCTCGGTGCCGCGGTCTGGCCAGTCGTCGTTCATCCAGTGTTCCCCGCTGGCCTGCGGGACGCCCCCTTCGGCTGGTTCATGCCTTCCTCCCCGGCACCCGAGGCAGCGCCCGGGACCGCCGGATCCGGCTTCTTGCAAAGCTGCGCAACTGCGCAAGTCGAAATACAGCCCCCGCTGTCGCCGACGGGCAACGCCACCGCGTTGGAACGGACAGGTCACACCCGCGGGAATCCCGCCTGAGGTACCAGGACCTGGCGCCGACGACGGCAAGAGCGTAGCCGGCCAGCACGCTGCGGGCGGCGGATAACAGATCAGTTACAGCGCCTGCTCGAGCGTTGCCGCGAGTTCCGGGATGAACTGGGTCGTGTTGCCCCAGTAGTTGTGGGCCTGCAGCCCGCCGCCCGAGCTGTTCGCCAGGTTGTCCACCTGGAAGTCGGCAATCGGATGGGGCTGCTGGCGGCCCTCGTCACCGAGCGCCCAGAACAGCCCGAGATCGCGGATCTCCCTGGGCACGACCTCGTTGCCGAAGTGCCAGCCCGCTGGCTGGTCGAGCGGGTCGGCGACGGGGTCCTTCGGGTCCCAGAAGTTCAGCCACTTGCCCACGGACGCGGTCGCGCCGACATCCCCGCCCCAGGAGAACAGGTCGGCGTACTTGCGCAGCGGGCTGCCGGCCGTCAACAGGGCGTTCACCCTCGACGTCACCTGCGGCGAGCTCTGCTGCAGTGCGTCGTAGCTGGCCACGGTGCCCTGGCTGTGCGCATTCACGACAACCGCGCGCACATCGGGACGGGCAACCAGGCGCCGTGCGGCTTCCCTGACGAATGCCTTGACGCTCTCACGCAGGTCGTTCCGGCAGACGTACGCCACCACGTCGTCCTCGAGCGTCATGAGCGTGCCGAGCAGGCTGCCGCCCGGCTGGTTGGCCGNCATGTCCGGGTGCAGGAACCTGAAGATCGAGAACTGGTGCGCGGCGANCAGGTCGGTCCGCGGCCGCAGCGCCGNCTCACCCGCCGGGNCGCCCTTCTTGTGCAGCGCGGCCCAGGCGTCACCGCACAGCAGGCGCATCGCACCGGCGACCGAGGCGTACTGGCCGAGCAGCAGCCCGGCCTCGGAGACCGTTCCCGTGCCACTGCCGAACCGCGGGCCGACGTTCTCGAGTGAGGTGTAGATCAGCGCTACGTGCGCGAATGGCCGGTCGGGCTCGGCCAATGGCGTGCCGGCGACGTCGATGGCGCCGTCACGCCAGCTGCCGAGCCGGCTCAGCCCCCACTCGTGATCGTGGGTCTCCGGCTTCGCGCTCATCACGTAGACCGGCCCGTCGGTCTCCGGCTGCCGGTTCGGATCGTTGCCGAGCTTGTCGCCGAGCACCTCGGCGAGATTGCGGTGCAGCCCGTCCGCGTAGCCCGGNATCCGGGGTNGCGGCGGCTGCTGGAACCCGATCCCATGCACGGTGAGTATGCAGATCTTCGGCGTAANGGCCATGACGCGCTCCTTGCCCCCGGTGCTGCGCTGCTACATCCTCTCCAGAGACCCGCCGGCCGTCCACTGATACGCGGAAACGAGGGATTGCGCACGTGAGCGTCCTGATCACGAACATCGCAGAGCTGGTAACCAACCGGCAGGAACGCGACGCCANCCCCCACTCGCCCGCCACCGGGCCGGACGGGTTCGCCGCGATCNCCGACGCCGCGCTGCTGATCGAGCAGGGACGGGTGGCCTGGACCGGCCCGGCATCGCGGGCGCCCGCCGCCGGCGAGATCGTCGACGCGGGGGGTCGGGCGGTGCTGCCCGGGTTCGTCGACTCTCACGCGCACCTGGTCTTCGCCGGGGAGCGCGGCGCAGAGTTCGCCGCCCGGATGGCCGGGCAGCCATACCGGGCTGGCGGCATCCGCAGCACGGTGGCAGCGACCAGGGCGGCCACCGACGATCAGCTCCGGGCCAACCTGCGGCGGCTGGCTGCCGAGATGCTGGTGCAGGGGATCACCACGTTCGAGTGCAAGTCCGGGTACGGCCTCACCGCGGGTGACGAGGAGCGCAGCGTGGCGATCGCCGCCGAGGTCACGCCGGAGGTGACCTATTTGGGCGCGCACGTGGTCCCGCCGGAGTTCGACGGCGACCCGGCCGGGTACGTCGACCTGGTCTGCGGCGCGATGCTGGACGCCTGCGCGCCGCATGCCCGGTGGGTGGACGTGTTCTGCGAGCAGGGCGCGTTCGGCCGGGACGAGGCGGCGGCGGTGCTGGCGGCCGGGATGGCGGCTGGGCTGCAGCCACGTGTGCACGCCAACCAGCTCACAGCGGGTCCCGGGGTACAACTCGCGGTAGGCGTCGGCGCGGCCTCGGCCGACCACTGCAGCAATCTCACCGATGCCGACGTCGAGGCGCTTGCAGCCTCGCCGACCGTGGCGACCCTGCTGCCCGGGGTGGAGTTCTCGACGCGACACCCCTACCCGGACGCGCGCCGGCTGCTGGACGCCGGGGCAACCGTGGCGCTCGCGACCGACTGCAATCCGGGTTCCTGCTTCACCTCCAGCATGCCGCTGTGCGTCGCGCTGGCCGTGCGGGAGATGCACATGACCACGCAGGAGGCGGTGTGGGCGGCCACCGCGGGCGGGGCCCGCGCGCTGCGCCGCACCGACGTCGGTCATCTGGGCGTCGGCGCGCGGGCGGACCTGATCATGATCGACGGGCCCTCCCATGCCTACCTCGCGTACCGGCCGGGCGTGCCGCTCGTCGCCGGGGTGTGGCGGGCGGGCGAGCAGCTGGTGTGACCTCACCCGCCCGCGCAGCACAGCCACCTCGATCCGCATGATGACTGATCGGGGTTGGTTCGTCACTCTGCGTGCTGTCTCAGGTAGCGTTCCCGCATGCACAATCGGAGCCAGTCCGCCCGCGAGCTGACGCTCGAGTTCGGTGAGGCTGACGAATTCTTCGCCGGCAGCGAGTCCAATGTGGCGGCGGGTCGGCCGCCGCTGCCGCCCGGTATCGACCAGATCCGCGAGGAGCTGGACGCACACTCGCTGCCGGGCGCGCTGGCCACGGTGATCGTGCTGCCACGCGCACAGGTGAAACCCGGGCTCTCTGCCGAGATCGGCAGGGCCGTGGAACGCTACTGCATGATGGGGATCGGCAAGGCCGAGAACGAGATCAGGATGCTTCGCCGGGAGGGCATCAAGACGCTGCTGATCGGCTTGTCCCTGTTCGTCGTGTTCGGGATTCTGGCCGAAACCGTGGTGCGCACCAGCCTGCCCAGCCCGGTCAGGGACTTCCTCGGCGAGGACGGGCTGTTCGTCGTCGTCGGGTGGGTCGGGCTGTGGTACCCGATCGAGACGCTGCTGTACAGCCACCGGCCGTACCGCCAGGAGATAGCCGTTCTGCAGGTGATCCGCCGGATGCAGATCGAGATCCGCCCGGCGGACTGAACCGGGGCCCGCTTGGGATGCCAGGTGGGGGTAACCCACGGGCTGGAGCGGTCAGGGGAGGGGGAGGGAGGGGTACTTGCTTCGGAACCTGATCAGGGGCTGGCCGTCCTCGGCCAGGTAGGGGACGTCAAGCACGCGGGCAATCACCAGCAGGTGATCGCCCGCCTCGACCCGCTGGGTTGCCTCGCAGTCCATGGCGGCGAGGCCGCCGGCCGGGATCAGCGCCCCGGAGTGCGCCCCGCGCTGGTGCGGCACGCCGTCGAGCAGCAGCCGCGCCCCCGGGCGCCCCGCCGCGGCGAACCGGCCCGCCAGGGCCCGCTGGTCCGCCGCGAGCACGGTCACAGCGAACCGGCCAAGCCTGCCGAGCAGCTCGGCCGGGTAGGAGTCCGCGATCAGCGAGACCAGCACCAGCGGCGGTTCCCCGGACACCGGGCAGAACGCGCTCACGGTCGTCCCCACGTCGTCGCGGCCGTCGGCCACGGTGACCAGCGTGACCCCCGACGCGAATGCGGTCAGCACGTCCGCGATGGCCGGGCCAGGCCGGGAGGGAGCTACCCGTTCTGTCACTCAAATGTCCAGGGGCCGGGCAGGATCAGCGGCCCGTATGGCGTGAGGCCGGCCTGGGTCGCCAGACGCCACACCGGTCCCCAGGCCTCGGCGAGCAGCGAGGCGCCGGGGGCCAGGGCCGCGGCCCGCTCGCTGGACGGGCGCAGCCGCTCGAACGGCGTGTTTCGCGGGTAGATGCGCAGCGGGGCGGTGGCGGGCAGGCCGGCGCGCCGGCGCGCGATCGCCGCGGCCCTGTCCATGCCGCCGAGCTCGTCCACCAGGCCGTTGGCAAGCGCGTCCGCCCCGGTCCACACCCGTCCCCGGGCCAGCTCGTGCACCCGGTCGGGCGACATCCGCCGGCCGTCGGCGACCTTGCCGGTGAAGTCCGCGTAGATGTGGTCGAGCCAGTCGTTGACCAGGGTCCACTCGTCCTCGCTGAACGGGCGGGTGGTGTTGAACATGTCCGAGTGCGCCCCCTCGGTGACCGAGTCCGTGGTGATCCCGGCCCGGCCGAGCAGCTCCCCGAGCACCGGCTTGCCGGACAGCACNCCGATGGAGCCAGTTATCGTGCCGGCCTGGGCGACGATCGCGTCAGCGGCCATCGCGATGAAGTAGCCGCCCGAGGCGGCGACGTCCCCCATCGAGACCACGACCGGCTTGCCCGCGTTGCGGGCGCGCACCACCTCGCGCCAGACCGTGTCGGAGGCCACGTATGAGCCGCCCGGGCTGTTGACGCGCAGCAGGATCGCCCGGGCGCCGTCGTCCGCGGTGGCCGCGCGCAGCGCAGCGCTGATCGTGTCCGAGCCCATCGCGCCGCCGGACAGCGGCCCGCGGCCGCTGCGCCCGCGCCGGATCGGGCCCGTCGCATAGACGAGCGCGACGTGCCGCTGCTTCGGGTTCGGCAGGCTGCGGGCACGTTCGGCCAGCGCACGCGAGCGCTGGTAGCGGCCCAGGTTCAGCAGGATCGCGTCGGGGCCCGCGTGCCGCTTGACCCGGGCGTACACCTCATCCCGGTAGCCGAGCTCATCGACGAGCCCGGCGTCGCGTGCCTGCTGCGCGAGGAACGGGCCGCGGTCGATCAGCTCCCTGACCTTGGCCGGGTCGAGCCTGCGGCGCTCCGCGATCGCCTCCGTCAGCTGATCGGTGACCGAGGCCGCCATGCGCTCGGTGGCCTCCCTGGCCGGCCCGGAGAAGCTCCGCTCGGTCAGCTGCTCGGCCGCGCTCTTGTACTCGTGCCGCTTGGCCACCTGGAAGTCGACCCCGAGCTGATCCAGCGTGCCGCGCAAGAAGTACCGCTCCATCGCGATCCCGGTCAGCCCGAGATCACCCGAAGGCTGGAGGTAGATCGTGTCGAACGCGGTGGCCAGGTAGTACGGCACGTTGCCGGCCGAGAACTCGCCGAAGGTCTCGGCCCACGCGACGGTCAGCTTGCCCGCGTCCCGGAATTCCTCGACCGCGCGCCGGATCTCCTGCACCGTGGCCAGCCCGATCGGGCGACCGCCGAGCTTGACGACCAGGGCCTTGACCCGCTGGTCGTTGCGCGCCCGGCGCAAGCCTTCCAGCAGGTCGGCGAGCCTGGAGCGGCGCATCGTCAGCACCGCGGACAACGGGTCGGCCGGCGGTTCCTCGGCGATGCCATCGGTCAGGTCGAGTTCCAGGACCACCGGGGCCGTGCGCTGGCGGCGCAATCTCGCCAGCTGCTCGGCAATCATCGACTGCGGCATGTGCCCCAGCCTACGGCGCATCCATTTAAGCCGGTCCATAGCGGGGCTGTGGCCGGGGCGGGTGGGGCTGGGCCGGGGCGTGTGGGTTGAGCCGGGGGCGGGTGGGCTGGTCCGGGTGGGTCCGAG
>JGI12635J15846_10003033_pt1 | contig 14651 bp, 15 predicted proteins | sample BlaSpr_A8_OM2_M2_FD_15846 | JGI IMG/M metagenome (IMG submission 15846) | reverse complement strand
GGAGCGCTCCCTTTGTTCGCTAGCCGGGCTGAAGCCCGGCCGCTACAGCGGATGGCGAGATGAACTCGCCGCTACAAAGGATGGGGAGAGATTCATCGCTCGCAAAAAGGCGCGAGGCGATGGGGCGGCAGTCCTCAGATGAAGAAAAGAGAGATTCCTCCCTACGCGACCCGGCGCGCAAACAACGCGCGCAGGAAAAAACCGGGCCGCTCCGCTCGGAATGACGGTAGGGGTTGGGTGGTGCAGGGTACCCAGGCCTCACGGCCTGGGCTAAATTGTGACGCACCTCCGGCGCTTGAGAAGATGGCGAGATGAACTCGCCGCTACAAAGGATGGGGAGAGATTCATCGCTTGCAAAAACGCGCGAGGCGATGGAAGAGGTGGGATTCGCGGGTGACATATGCGCGAAAGCGATGCAGATTTTTCCACAGACCTACCACCTACCAGCGGCACGTCGCTGTTTGTAAAATAGGCGAGATTTTACTTCTATGAGGGGTGGCAGATGCTGTTTGCTATAGTGTCTCGCGGCAAGAAACTAGAACCCGTTTATTTCCGCATCGCTTCAACGACAACCGATACCACGTCCATCTGGGGAAGGAAGGCCCCTATATTCCGGTCACGGATTACCGCGATATCCCTTCTTATCTTGCAAATGGCTATTCTCTTCAGATGAGTGACGGAGCCCAGAGCCACACGCCAAGTCTAATCAGACCTGAATCAATCCACGGATGGAGTACGAACGCTAGGGACCCTTTCTTCCCCGCTCTTTGAGCTTGGAGCTTTTTTCAAACGCTTTGTCGCTTGTGCGCGAAGTTATACCCGGACAGCGCTTTTCTGATCGCTGGCTGCAAGGGCTTGACATATTCCCATATCGGAATGTATACTGCTTCGCATGGCTCGTGCTGCTACCACCTCCGACGCGTTCAATGCCGTGGCGGAGCCTCGCCGGCGTGACATCCTGAACTATTTGGCGCTGCAGGAACGGGCGGTTGGCGACATTGTGGCGTCGCTAGGGCTGGAGCAGCCTTCCGTTTCCAAGCACCTGCGCGTCTTAAGGGATGTCGGCCTCGTGCGTGTGCGGCGGGACGGACGCCACATGCTTTATCGGACGAATGCGGAGGCGATTCGGCCATTGCACGAATGGGCCAGCACATTCGAGCGCCTCTGGCAGCATCAATTGCAACGCGTGAAGGAACGTGCTGAAGAGAAGATAAAAAAAGTTTGATTCTGATTTCAATTCCAGGAGGAACGATGATTTCGACAATATCCACGATCGAGAAAATGACGCTCAGCCTTACCGAGGAGATTCGAGTGCAGGCGCCGATTGATGTGACGTTCGCGACGCTGCTCGAACAACTAGGGCCGCTGAACGACACACCGGAAGGGCAAGCGATGAACATGAAGATCGAACCATGGCCGGGCGGAAGGTGGTACCGCGACCTGGGCGACGGAAACGGACACTTCTGGGGACACGTGCAGGCCATCAAGCGGCCGACGTTGCTCGAAATCACGGGACCATTGTTCATGTCCTACCCGGTCGTCTCCAATGTGCAGTACCGATTGAGCGAAGTAGATGGCGGCACGCTGATCAAATTTCATCACACGGCGCTTGGCCTGATTCAGGATGAGCACAGAGAAGGGGTAGGGAAGGGCTGGGGGCATATGCACGCCAGTCTGCGGAAACGAGCCGAGGCGGCTACGCGGCCCGGAAAAGCGGCTGGGCGCTGATCGAAGGGCTCTGGAGTACGCGGGCTACGAGCGTTCGTTACGCGATGGCGGAAGCGGCGCGGGTCCTTGTGGGCGCGACAAAGCCGGCGCGTTCGTGGTCTTCCCGACGAGCCTGGACGATGGCCCAGAGCACGTTGGTGGGTTGGCAAGGCGAGGTAATTAAATCGAAGGCTCCATGGTGAAGTGCGTCGAGGTTCTCGTCCCAATCGGCGAGTCGCGAAGTCACGACTACGCGTATGTGCTGGCGAGACGCGCGCATTGCGGCCACGACATCGCGATAGCTGCCATCGGAGAGCCGGCGGTCGCAGAAGACTAAGGAAACATTTTGCGTTTGCAGAGCTTCCTGGCATTCGCTGACCCGCGAAGCGCAAATAGTTTCGTAGCCCTCTTGGCAGAGAATTGCGTTCAGAGCGCGGCGATTTTCCAATTCCGATGAGACGATGAGGATTTGAGGAGCGGCTTCCATGACGCCTCCAGATCTTTGCTGTTGGCGCGAGAGCGCGCCATTGCGGATGGACGTTGCGAGAGTGGTGCTCGCAGTTATTTTGCTACCGCCCAGCGTTAAAGGCTCAGCCCCATCCGATCCAAGGAGCGCAGGCTAAGCTCGCAAAAGGACATTTCCCATCCATCAACATACGGATAAGGGGCGGGGAATTACTGTATGCGGCCTTACGCCGCGAGCTGCGCGCCGGAACGAGGCCTTTTGAGCAGCGATTAAAACCGCTGCAAGCACTCGCGCCATAATTTTTCTCAAGCGGCGGCATTTGCCTCGTCCTCCCACTGTGGCAGGTCCCGTTTGCCGAGCATAGCCTCGGCCGCCCACGCGCCCAAATACACTGAGAGCGCCACCCCGTGCCCGCTGTACGCCCCGAGCACAATCACGTCACGATGCTGCGTGTGCCGCCGGAAAACCGGCTCCCAGTTATCGGCGATCAGGATCGGGCCGCCCCAGCGGTGACTCAGCCGCACGCCACGCAGGGTCGGATGCAAATCGCGCACGCGTCTTTCGAGATCCGCCAGAAGCTCCGCTGCCTGGCCCTCTGCAACATTTAGCGTCAGCAATTCCCGCCAATCCTCGAGATGTACCAGTCCGCTTCCAAAAATCACGCGGTTTCTATGGAAGATACGCCCCCACAAATACGGCAGATCGACAGTGTAAAACGGCTTCCCTGAGGCGAGCCCTAGCGATGAAATCTGTTCGGACGACACCGGCTCCGTTGCTACCGCCATTGTGAATTTCGGCTGCGCGCGGCCGGCAAGGCCGCTCAGCTCCAAGGATTCGGCGTTTGTCGCAAGCAGGACACAGCGAGCGCGCACTGGCTTTCCGTGGATGTTCAGGACAGGCGATTCCTCCAGGCTCAGGGCTTCGACGGGCGCATTTTCAAAAATCAGCGCGCCGCTTTTGCTCGCCGCTTGTGCCAAGCCGCTCAGCATCTTGCCTGGATCGATCGTGCCTCCGGGCACCTCGCGCGTGACACCCAGCTTGCCTGAATCGTTCCACGCGATCGGGGAATTCGGCAGCACTCCACGCCGGCCGATCTCCAATGCGCCAGGGAGTGTCAGATCGCAGTGGACCTGCAACTCCCGCAGAATGCCGGAAAAACCCGCCAGCACATCTCCGAGGCCCGGCAGGTCCCCTGCGGCTGTTTCCGAGAGGGCCATGCCCCCTGTATGTCCACTGGAGCCCGCGCCGATGCGGCTGGCCTCAAAGAGTGCCACGCGCTTATTGGGTTCCAAATGTCGCAGCCAAGCCGTCGTGGCCAGGCCCGTAAAACCTCCGCCAACAACCGCGAATTCAACTTCTTCCGGCAGCGGAAGGTGCTCGGAATGAAAATTAATGGTCCAGGGCGGCAGACCCCATCGTGGTATTCCTGCCGTATTTGGCGGTAGCGTCGCGCTCATCTGCGTCACCATGCTCTTACGTTAGATACCTGAGTACAAGCCTGGTTGCGATCCGGCAGTCCAGCAGGAGCTCGATTGAACCCTAGGCATGAAACATGACACGTTGGGAACGAGCCAAGTCATGAAGCGAATCCTTCAGCTTTCAACGCACGTCGTTAGGGAAGATGAGAGGATGGGGATCCACGGGGCCATTCGAAGTCGAAATCATCGATGGGATTGCCGCGCTGGCTTCGGCATGAGAGGTTCTACTGCTGGCCCAGTGATTAAATGAACGACGTGTCACACCAGAAGGGCGAGCAGCGTATCGGCGTGGCTCGCAGCCAGAGTATGCGTCCGGTGCGATACCAGTTGAGAACTCGGCAGTTAGACGATTTTGCCTTTGCAGTCTGCGTGAGGGCAGAGGCAATCGAGGTCGGGCGTTTTCTCCATGGCCTCGCACTCCACGCTGCAATATTTGCTGCCTTCGCTAGCCGCACAACTGCAGGGTGGATGCTCGCATTTCCTCTCTTTTGCTGCCATAAGTCCTCCTATCTCCAGAAATTTTCGCGACTCGTCATTTGAAATTTCCTCTGCTGTGGCCGAAGCGAGTCCACCCTATGTCCGTGGTGGCCGGGGCTTCCATACGGCGATGACCTGACCAAGAAGGGTAAGGAACCCCGAGACGGGCTGAAGTCGTGCTTCGATCCTTCGACGCCCTTCAAACGGTGCCCAACTTCAGTGCTATGCGCCTTGTTACGCACTCACGACGAAAAGCTTAGAGACATTTGTGTATGGACGCCGCGCGGTCCACCTTCTAACGTCGCAGAAGGCCCGCGAAACGCGAGAGTCTGGAAAATTGCCAAAAGGAGAGCAGCAATGCAGCATAACGCCTTGATGGAATTGTATGTCGACGAATTGAAGGATTTGTATGATGCGGAGAACCGTTTGGTGAAGGCTATACCAAAGATGGCCAAGGCCGCGTCCTCAGAGAAGCTTCGCTCCGGTTTCGAGGAACACCTGGAGCAGACGCGCGGCCATGTGGACCGCTTGAAGGAAATCTTTGACAACCTCGGCGAGAAGCCCGCGGGCAAGAAATGTGCCGGCATGATTGGCATTATCAAGGAAGGCGAGGAACTCATGGAGGAGGATTTCGAAGGCGAAGTTATGGATGCCGCGCTGATCTCAGCGGCGCAGCGCGTCGAGCATTACGAAATCGCGGCTTACGGATGCGTGAGGACTTGGGCAGACTTGTTGGGGGAGAGCGACGCGAGTGCTTTGCTGGACAAGACCCTCGAGGAAGAGAAAGAGGCTGACGAAAAACTTACGCAACTAGCTGAGGAAATCAATGTGCAAGCCAAGGAAGTAGGAAGTGAGGGCGAGGAAGGCGAAGAGGAAGAAGAGGCCCCGCGCGGAAAAGCACGGGGAGCGCGGGCTTAAACCGTAGACCGCAAGCACTCTCCCCATTCTTCATTGGCCGGCGGCTGGACGTCCCGATAAGGACCCAGCCGCCGTTTTGTATCTAACGGCTATTCCCTCAGCTTTTCTGTTGGAAGGCGGTGGCTCAAGGCTTCTAGCGCCGCGTCCAGAGTTTGCCGCTTCCTCCAAAAGTCCTTCCATAAATCGCCGACGGTTTCCAGCCGAGATGTCACAGTTTTGATGGTCCAAGCGTCAGGGTCGATGTTGCCATTCATAACCTCGTCGGCCGTCACGGGGGTCGACACAGTGGCTCCGGGATGGGCCCTTGCGGAATAGACAGCGGCCAGGGGCTTACCCTTGGCGTTTTGCAACGCATCGAGCAGCACGCGCCCAGGCGGGCGCTTGCGGACGCTGCGCTCGAGCGTGGTATCTCGCGGCAGTTCAGAAGCGACGATCTGGCTAATGATCTCCGCGAAGGTGCGCGTCTGCGCGTACTTGTAAATCGGTTCGAGGGGCACGTAAATGTGAAATCCGGTGGCACCAGAAGTTTTTAGAAAACAGACCAGGCGCGTGGAGAGCAGCACCTTGTAAATCGAGCGTGCCACGCGAAGCACGGTGCTGAAGGGTGTCTCCGGCGTGGGATCAAGATCAAAGAAAACGTAATCGGGATAATCCTGGTTGTCAAAGCGGCTGGACCACGGATTATGGTCGATGCAGCCGAGATTGGTGAGGAAAAGGAGCGAAGGGCGGTCTTGGGCCATCACGTAGTCCATTTCTCCGCCGCGCTCGTCGGAATACACGCGGGCTCGCTTGATCCAACTGGGAATCGATTCCGGCGCTTCCTTTTGGAAGAACCCTTTTTCTTGGATCCCGTTCGGGTAGCGCCGCATTACCAAGGGCCGATCCTTAAGGAAGGGAAGAATATAGTCTGCGATGCGGTAGTAATACGCGAGGAGGTCGCGCTTCCGGATGCCGGACTCCGGGAAATAGATTTTATTCAAGTGCGTGAGAGCGAGCGTCCTGCCATCAACCTGCAGGCGCAGACTCTCTGCTGTGCCGTGGGCCAACTCCTCAAAACCCGCGTCGCTTGCGGGGGCTTTTGGCCGCGAAGTTCGGGTTGCGATAGATGGCTGGTCTTCAGCGTGCTCGGGAGCGCGCTCCGGCCGCGCAGCCTCGAACGTGCATTCTTCCGGAGCGCGGTCTTTACGGATGCCCAGGAAAACGGGCGCGCGCAAGTGATTATCTTCCGTCCAGTTCGCGTATTTGATTCTTGCGACCAATGCGGGCCGCACCCATTGGACGTGTTCACGCAATTTGGGAGGATTGCGCAGAGGTGAATGCGCAACGCGCAGTTTTTCGAGTTGCGCGAGCAGCTCTTTTTGAGTTTTTTGGTCGAAGCCCGTGCCCGCGCTGCCGATAAACTGCAAGTTCTTCTTTTCGTCGTATAACGCGAGAACCAGCGCCCCGAAATACTGGCGCGTGCGCCGCGGCGCCGTCCAGCCGACGATTACGGCGTCGAGCTCGTTCACGATTTTGAATTTGAGCCAGAAGCTCGTGCGAGTTCCGGTATAGGGACTTTCGATCTGTTTCCCGACGATCCCTTCCAGGCCTTTCTCCTTTGCCGCGGCGTACAGTTCTTTCCCTTTCTCGGGTTGGTGCTCCGAATAGCGCACGTCGTCATCGCCGCGAAGCACCTGGCGCAGCAGTTCTTTTCGCTGCAGAAGCGGCGTTTTTCGCACATCGAAGCCGTTACAATAGAGCACATCAAACAGGTAGTAGGTAAGCGGGACATCTTTTATCAGCTTCTGGGAAGGCTTGCTGACGCCAAAGCGGTTTTGAAGCTTCTGAAAATCACTGCGCCCGTTTTCGTCCAGCGTGACGATTTCACCGTCAAGAATGGCGGTGCCGGCACGCAGGTGTCTGGCCAGGTCCTGAAACTCAGGGAATTCCGCGGTGACCTCGCGCTTGGAGCGGGAAAATAGGCGGACGTCGCCATTGTCCACAAAGGCGACGGTGCGAATGCCATCCCACTTAATCTCGAAAAGCCAGCTAGGATCTGAGAATGGCTTGTCCGCGAGCTTGGCCAGTGTAACGGAAACCTCGCGCGGCATCGGGGCCCTAACGGCTCCGGGCAACTCCGCAGGATTGAGTGGAGTAGAGTCCTGGTCGGATCTCTTCTCCTTTTGCGTTTTGGGCAAAGGGCGACCGCTGACCACGGACTCGCCGTGTTCCTCCACATTCCACAGCGGGTCTGCGTACTCGTCTCGGTGTTTGATCAGCAGCCATTCATTTTTCGCGCGGCTGTGTTTCAGCTTGACCAGTACGAAACTTCCATTCAATTTCTTGCCGTGTAAACGAAACTTCAGCTCGCCGCGTTCGAGTTGCTCCGCGGCACTGAGAGGGCCTTCCGGTTCGTATGTGCCTTGGTCCCAGATGATGACTTCGCCGGCGCCATAGTTTCCCTCGGGGATCGTTCCTTCGAACGTGCGGTATTCAAATGGGTGGTCTTCCACCTGAATCGCCAATCGCTTGTCCCCCGGATTGAGCGAAGGCCCCTTGGGAATGGCCCAGGATTTGAGCACCCCGCCAACTTCTAGGCGCAAATCATAATGAAGCCGTCGTGCGGCATGCTTTTGGATAACAAAGATCTTTTCGTCTTTGCGAGCTTTCTTCCCTCGAGGCTCGGGCGTCTCCTGAAAGCGGCGCTTGCGACGGTATTCGGCGAGTACAGCCATTGTTACCGCATTATAGTGCGGCGCAGAGCGCGATCTGCCCTGAAATATCTCGTGTTCGGGAAGGGTCACCGCGTAATAGGCTTGGTTAGTGGGTTTTTGACTCTCCCGGTTCGCTGCGCGAGTCCGAGCGCGTGAAGGCTTTACCCTATTGCGCGCCGGTCTTGCCGACCTAACCATTTGTCCAGGAGAAAAGAAGATGAGGACTTCAGTCTGGAACGGGGCCATCAGCTTTGGCCTGCTCAGTATTCCCATCCGGTTGTATGCGGCGGCGCGTGGCCAGCGCGTCAACCTGCACCAGATTCATAGGAAATGTCACACGCGGTTGCGTCACCCCCTGTATTGTCCGACGTGCCATCGCATCGTCGACCGGTCGGAGGTCGTGAAGGGGTATGAATACGAGAAGGGGAAGTACATGCTGATTGAACCTGAGGAGTTGAAGAAGATCACGCCGCCGTCGGGCAGGACGATGGAGATTCAGGCGTTCGTCAAAGGCTCGCAGATCGACCCGATATACCTTGAGTCTTCTTATTTGGCGCTTCCGGAGAAGGACAACCCAAAACCGTACGTCCTTCTGGTGAAGGCCCTCGAAGACTCGGATCGAGTGGGAATCGCGAAGGTGACTATGCACCAGCGGGAATACACCGTGTTCATACGGACAAGAAGCCATGGACTGACAGTTCACACAATGTATTACGTCAATGAAATTCGTAGTGTCGAGGGTTACGGCAAGATTGTCCTAGATGTGAAGCTGAAACCGCAGGAGATCAAACTCGCCGAGGAGCTCGTCGAAAGCCTCTCCGAGGATTTTAAGCCGCAGAAATATCACGACACATTTCAAGAGAATTTAAAGGCGTTGATCGAAGCGAAGCGGGAAGGGAAGACGATAATAGAAGAGGCACCGCCCAAGCGGGCGCCGGTCATCGACATGATGGAAGCCCTGAAACGCAGCCTGCAGGATTCGGAAGCGCTGAAGCGAAAAAAGCCGATGAGGGCGCGCCCGGCGGCTCGCGAGCGAGAAGGGCGTCGGCGCTTGGCGAGTTAGCGCGTCCGGGACAGAACAATCTGCCTAATGCATGGTACCGCTACAGCGTGTTGGTTGTACTGGATTTAGCTTATTCCGGCATGATGCCGTGGTTTGCTATTCCTCCTTGCGACTCTCGTTTTAGGATTGTCAGCGCCGGCGGGCATCCGGCACCTGCAGGCGTTTATCAAACACTTGTGACGCGCTGTTCCTGCATGCGTCACCCAGTTGCCCAGTTGTCTCCTCCCAGCCATCGAAGTTTTACATTTAGCGTGCACACGATAGGTTCAAGGATGAAGCAAAACATCACAAGTCCTATCTCCGATTTGGAAGGGATCGCTACCGAGAGGCGCAGTTCCGAAACGGCACGGGACGCTCGGCCGACCTTGAGAGGTGAGGCCAGGCGCACGACGGAAAATACATGGCGCATTTATGTAGTGGCATATAACCGCCTGCTCCGCGAAACATTAGGGAAGCTGTTGGCCAAGCGTAATGATCTGCAAGTTGTGGGGCAGAGCGCCGCCACCATCGAGGCGTTGCAAGGGCTGACGGCATCCCGCGCGGATGTGCTGCTGTTGAATTCCGGCGGCGATGTGACCAACGATTTGTCCATTGTTCACATGGCCCGCATGCAGGCGCCGCGCGTGCGCATCATGATGCTGGGAATGAACGACGAACCTCAGGAATTTCTGCACTGCGTTCGCGCCGGTGTTGCCGGATACGTTTTGCGCGATGCGTCGTCGCAGCGTGTGCTGGAGGCAGTGCAAGTGGCAGACCGTTAAGAACCATCTGTATCGCATGAAGCAAAAGGTAGGCGCGGCAAACAGACTGGGAATCGTGCATCTGTGCCGCAGTCACGGACTGAATGTTTAGCTGGTACATCTCGTACACCCGACCTCCAACCCGAACGAGAGCAGCCAAGCTTCCGCGCGTCTACAACCAGCTGCCCTAAAGATATCTTAAGGAATAAAAAAGGGGGGACAGGTGCCTGTGTTCGGTGTGAGGAGGCAGGCACCCGTCCGTCAGCGAGGGTCGGTCTCGCCATGAGCGTTTTCACGCATGGTGTTAATTCAAAAGGTAAACCACGCATGATAAACCGCAATCAGGTGTTTCCTGTAGCTGAGCAGATTAAGACCCTGAGATCGCAGGTTCTTTATGTGTTCTCCACTCTGCTCGAGGCTTGGCGCTCATGCCGGGCCGAATCTCCAGTTGTAACCATCGCCTGCACAGCTGCTTAGGTGGAAACCACCGGCTTCAACCCGGAGGGCTNGGTTGGAAGTAAGTCCGCTCAGGCCGTCGGCCACNGCCTAATATCCTCGTCCTCGTTCATCACTCAGTTCTGGAAAACTTAAGTTCACGGCTGGTCCTCCACACACGTCCCATCGGAGCAGGTAAGTNCCCGCCCTCTGTACTATGTCTGCCGTATTGTGCGATTCGCTGCGCCCTACCTACACTCAGACGTGGGGTAGCTGTCGCCTGAGTCTTTGTCGTACCGATATGTGTCATTCCCTCTCGCCCAGCCGGATGCTCAGGAGTGACCGTCCATTCGGTGCCTTTCTAACCGAAGGGATTGGAACACCGTTCCAATTGGCCTTCACTAAGTAGCAAGTATCGGGAATCTGGATTAGTTCTTTGCCACAAGTCCAAAGCCACGGGAGAACCGCGTGTTTGCTGACACCGCTAGCAGAGAAGTGCGCCTATCTTTGATTCTTCGCTCCTTGACGATTTTGTTCTTCTTTGCGTGTACCACGCCGGCACAAAATGTGACCACGCAGCACAACGACATCGCGCGAACAGGCGCGTACACGACCGAGACGGTCCTCACTCCCTCCAATGTGAATACCAACAATTTCGGCAAGGTGTTCTATTACGTTGTCGATGGTTATGTATACGCGCAGCCGCTGTACATGGCGAACGTCACCATGGGTGCAGGCACCGCCCAGGCTGGCACCAAACACAACGTGGTGTTCGTAGCCACCGAGCACGATAGCGTGTACGCGTTCGACGCCGACGGCAACCTTGGAGCCAACAGCAAGCCTTTGTGGCAGATCACCCTGCTGGATTCCGCACACGGCGCTGCCGCGGGAGCAACCACGGTGCCACCCAGAGACACGGGCGAAACAGACATTGTTCCGGAGATTGGCATTACCAGCACTCCCGTAATTGACCCTGCGACGAACACGATGTACCTGGTGGGAAAAACCAAAGAAAACGGAGTGAACGTTGCTCGCTTGCACGCGCTGGAAATTACCACTGGCAGCGAGAAACTCGGTGGCCCCGTCGTTCTATCCGCGTCGGTTCCCGGGAACGGAAAAGGAAGCCTGAATGGCACGCTGCAGTTCAACGAACTGTGGGAAAATCAACGCGCCGGGCTTCTCCTGCTGAACGGGATCGTTTACATCGCGTTTGGCGCACACAACGACAGCGGACCGTGGCACGGCTGGATCCTGGCCCACAACGCCGCAACCTTGAAGCAGACGGGGGCTTGGTGCTCGAGCCCCAATGGTTGGGGCGCCGGAATGTGGACTGCCGGAGCGGGTTTAACTGCCAATGTTCCGGACCCTGTCAATCATCCCTACGGTCGTCTTTTCACGGCCACAGGAACGCCCAGCTTCGATGCTGTGGCTCCGAATTACGACAACACGATGGACTACGCCGATTCGGTGATCAGGCTCGACTTGGACAATGGCATCCCCACGATGTTCTCAAACGGTGTCACTGTCGGTGACGAATTCACGCCGTTCGATCAAGTTAGTTTGGGCATCTCGGACAAAGACCAAGGCTCCGGTGGCGCGCTTATTCTTCCGGACTCAGTGAGCGGGGGCAATCATCTTTTCGTGCAAGCAGGCAAGAGCGGACGCATCTATGTGTTCGACCAAAACAATCTTGGCGGATACCATCCAAATAATACGTCGGACCCCCAAGCCAAAGCTCTTCTGGGTGGCGACTTCTACGGCGTACCGGCGTATTGGAAGGGTAACCTGTATTTTTGGGCCAGCAAGGATCGTTTGAAGGCATTTTCTTTCGCCAACGGCGTATTATCCGCCACTCCCACGTCGACCGGCGTTGAGCCATCCAATTTCCCGGGTTCCACTCCAGCCGTTTCTGCAAACGGAACCACAAACGGTATCGTTTGGAACGTGCGAACCGATGCCTATGCCGCTCCGGGTCCAGAGATTCTTTATGCCCACGATGCCTTGAACGTTTCCAAGCTGTTGTACTCAAGCGACCAGAATCCAACCCGCGACGAGGCAGGCAATGCGGTGAAATTTGTCGTGCCCACCGTGGCGAATGGCAAAGTGTACGTCGGCGCGGAGTACCAGCTTAGCGTCTACGGCCTGCTGAACGGTGCAACCCAAGCGGCTATGCCGGTCATCAATCCCAGCGGTCAATTGTTCAATCCATCCATCCAGGTGAGCATCGCGGACTCTTCGCCGAATGCGCAGATTTTCTATACAACGGACGGAAGCGTGCCCACGCCGGCGTCGACGCTGTACACCGGGCCCATCACCGTATCGAGCACGCAGACGATCAGGGCCATGGCCGACGGCCCTGGCTACCTCGCAAGCGTGATCGCCAATGAGACCTTCACGTTGATCACCGAGGTTCCTACGCCAGTCTTCAATCCCCCTCCAGGTAATTTCAGCTCCGCACAGTCCGTGGCAATTACAACGGCGTGGAGCGGTTCGACTATTTACTACACGACGGACGGCTCTGCACCGACCACGTCCAGCAACAAATACGCTGGACTTGTTTCGATAAGCGCGACGGCAACGCTCAAGGCCATTGCCACTGCCCCCAACCTAAGCAACAGTGCGATCTCAAGTGGGCTATATACCATCGTCCAGAACGCCGCCAGTTCGATCAACTTCGGGACCGGCTTTACCGCCGGCGCTATGGCTTTCGTGGGCCGCGCCAAACTGAACGGCGGTCACTTGCGTGTAACGGATGGCGGGGCGAGCGAAGCGTCGGCGGCATGGTATCCCACGCAGGTGAACGTGCGAGGGTTTTCCACCGATTTCGCCTTCCAGCAAACGCCCGGAACCAACCCTCTAGGCGACGGTTTGACGTTTGCGATTCAGGGCGTCGGCACATCGGCCGTTGGACCTGGGGGAGGGGGCCTCGGTTACGGAGCTAACCTGCCCGGTGGCACTCCGGGCATTCCGAAGAGCGTGGCGGTCAAGTTCGACCTCTTTAGCAATTCGGCCGAGGGCAACAACTCCACGGGCCTTTATCTCAATGGCGCCTCGCCCACAAGGCCGGCAATCATTCTCGGCAGCGGCGTCAATCTCCAGACCCACGATATTTTCGCCGCGCACATGACCTACGATGGCACGACCCTTACGATGACCATTTCCGACACCACCGATTCGAGCAAAGCGTTTACAACCTCTTGGCCGGTGGACATTCCTGGAACCGTGGGCGCAAATACCGCGTACGTGGGTTTTACCGGTGCAACCGGGCATTACACCGCCGTACAAGATATTTCGTACTGGACTTATGTCTCGAGCGCTTCAGGTTTCCCAAGCGTCGCCATGCCCATCATCAATCCCACAACCGGCGCTTATACTTCTCCGCAGACCGTTACCATCACGGACTCCACTTCTGGCTCGACCATCTTCTACACTTTGGACGGTAGTCAGCCGACTACATCCTCTACGCAATACACTGGCTCGTTTACGGTCAGTGCCACCACGACGGTAAAAGCCATCGCCACCGCGCCAAATTTCAACCACAGCCCAACGGCGATGTCCGTTATCACCGTCAATTCGCAATCCGCCGCTGCCACACCGGTGATTTCTCCTGTGACCGGCACCTATCCATCGCCGCAGACCGTGACCATCACTGACGCCACTTCCGGCTCAACAATCTTCTACACTCTGAACGGCAGCCAGCCCACCACCTCCTCGACGCAATACATCGGCTCGTTCACGGTCAGCACCACCACCACAGTGAAAGCCATCGCCACCGCTCCCAACTTCAGCCAGAGCAATACGACAACCTCCGTTATCACCATTCAGGGTGGTGGCTCAACCACCATCAACTTCGCTTCCGGTTTTACCGCCACAGGCTTGAGCTCCAACGGACGCACCAGACTGAACGGAACTCGTTTGCGGCTCACCGACGGTGGGCAGTCTGAAGCAAGCAGTGCTTGGTTCACGACGCCCGTGAACGTGCAGAGTTTCACCACCGACTTCAGTTTCCAGCTAACGAATCCCAACGCCGATGGCATGACCTTCGCGGTTCAGAACGCGGGCACCGCAGCGCTCGGACCCTCCGGCGGTGGCCTCGGCTATGGAGCGACTTTGCCCGGCGGAACGCCTGGAATTCCCACCAGCATCGCCGTGAAATTTGATCTGTTCCAGAATTCGCATGAAGGCAACAACTCCACAGGGCTGTACACCAGCGGCGCCTCTCCTACCAGTCCGGCGGTCACATTCGGCGGCGGAGTAAACCTTCACAGCGGCGACATCTTCAAGGTTCACATGACCTACGATGGCACGACGCTCACCATGACCATCACGGACACCGTAACCAATGCCACGTTTACGAATTCCTGGACCATCGACATCCCCGGGACGGTCGGCGGAAACTCGGCTTTCGTCGGTTTCACTGCTGGCACCGGTGGGCAGACCGCCACCCAGGAAGTCATCACCTGGACGTACGGTTCGTGATTACTCGGCGCAATCGTCGTCCGTTGATTGGACCTTGACGCGGTCGCTTCGCCGGCTCAGTTTGACCTGCCATCGCTCATCCGCTATAGTGATGAAGCGGGGTGGAGCAGCCTGGTAGCTCGTCGGGCTCATAACCCGAAGGTCGTCAGTTCAAATCTGACCCCCGCAACCAATTTCTTGTTTGTTTACAAGGGC
>JGI12635J15846_10003029_pt1 | contig 14660 bp, 13 predicted proteins | sample BlaSpr_A8_OM2_M2_FD_15846 | JGI IMG/M metagenome (IMG submission 15846) | reverse complement strand
GGCATGATCGCCGGCGGCGTGGTGGCGATGCTGGCGAGCCTGCCGATCGGCTGGCTGTGCTTTCGCCTGCGCGGCCCCTACTTCACGATTGCCACCATCGCCACGGCGCAAGCCCTGATGCTGATCTTCCTGAAATTTCGCGACCTGGCCTGGGGCGCGGAGGGCACCACCATCCCGAATCTCGGCAGTGCGCCGCTGATGATGCAGTTCGAGACCAAGGCCTCCTATTACTACGTCGTGCTCGGCCTGCTCGCGGTCGGGCTCGGGGTCACCTGGCTGATCGAGCGCTCATGGGTGGGCTATTACCTCGTCGCCATCGGCGAGGACGAAGACGCCGCCGAAGCGATCGGCGTCAACGCGCCAAAAATCAAGCGCGACATCTACCTGATCTCTTCGTTCCTGACCGCGCTCGCCGGCACCTTCTACACCCAGTACATCTACTTCATCGATCCCGCGACCGCGTTTTCCTTCAGTATCTCCATTGAAGCCGCGCTGGTTTCGATCGTCGGCGGCATTGGCACCTTGTGGGGTCCGGTGATCGGCACCGTGCTGCTGGAAACGACGTCGACCCTGTTGCAGAGCTGGCTCGGCAGTTCGATCGGCGGCGTGCAACTCACCGTGTACAGCCTGATCCTGATGGCGGTGATCCTGTGGCGGCCGACCGGGCTGATGGGCATGATGGTCGAGGCCTGGCAGCGCTACACCGGCAAACCGGCGCGGGCGTAAGATCATGGCAGACGCGCTCGTCATACGTGGTCTCAGCAAGCGCTTCGGCGGATTGCGCGCCGTGCAGGACGTCAGTTTTACGGTGAAGGAAAACGAAACCGTCGCCTTGATCGGACCGAACGGCGCCGGCAAGACCACCAGTTTTCATCTCATCACCGGCTTTCATCGGCCGGATTCAGGTTCGGTTTCGGCGTTCGGCCGCGAGATCGTCGGCCTGAAGCCGCATGACATCTGCGCGCTGGGTCTCGCCCGCACCTTCCAGGTGGCAAAGCCGTTCGGCGCCATGACGGTGCTCGACAATGTCATGACCGGCGCATTCCTGCGCGACCGGCATATCGCGGTGGCGCGCGACAAAGCCCGCGAGGCGATCGAGTTCGTCGGGCTTTCCGCCAGGGAAATGACCGCGGCCAAGGACCTGACTACCATCGACCAGCGCCGGCTGGAGATGGCGCGGGCGCTGGCGACGGAGCCCAGGCTGCTGCTGCTCGACGAAGTCATGGCGGGGCTCAATCCCGCCGAGATCGATCAGGCGGTGGCGCTGGTCGAAAAGCTCTCCGCACGCGGGCTCACCATCGTCATCGTCGAGCATGTGATGCGCGCCATCATGGCGGTGGCCCGTCACATCGTGGTGCTCGATCACGGCCAGAAGATCGCGGAAGGATCGCCTAAGGAGATCGTGGAAAATCCCGAAGTGATCCGCGCCTATCTCGGCTCCTATGTGCACCCACCTTCGGCGGGAGAGGTCTAGTGCTCAAACTGCAAGGCGTCAGCGCCAGTTACGGCTCGGTGCCGGCGATCGCCGGGGTATCGATCGAGATCGGCGAAGGCGAAGCCGTGGGCCTGTTGGGCGCCAACGGCGCCGGCAAGAGCACCACGCTGCGCGTGATCTCGGGCCTCGTCAAACTCAGGGCCGGCAGCATCACCTTCGCGGGCACCAATCTCGCCTCACTGCCGCCGCATCGCATTCCCGAACTCGGCATTGCACATGTGCCGGAGGGCCGCCAGGTGTTTCCCGAAATGACGGTGCAGGAAAATCTCGAGATCGGCGCTTTCGTGCCGAAGGCCAAGGCGGAGCGCAGCCGCACGCTGGAGCTGGTCTACAGCATCTTTCCGCGGCTCGCCGAGCGCAGGAAACAGCTTGCCGGCACCATGAGCGGCGGCGAGCAGCAGATGCTGGCGGTCGGCCGCGGCCTGATGCTCAAGCCAAAACTCCTGATGCTCGATGAGCCTTCGCTGGGCCTTGCGCCGGTGATGACCGACGTCACCTTCGAGAAGATCGGCGAAATCCACAAGATGGGCACCGCGATCCTGCTGGTCGAGCAAAACGTCAGCCGCGCGCTCTCACTCGTGCAGCGAGCCTATGTACTGGAAAGCGGCAACGTGATCATGCACGGCACCAGCGCCGAACTCGCCGACAACAAGCAGGTGCAGGCGGCGTACCTGGGGATTTAGAGCCCGGCGCTCGCGGAATCCCTAACGTCGTCCCCGCGAACGCGGGGACCCATACGCCGCGGCCGTCGCTTTGAGAGACGCTGTTCAACGGCTTTCGCGCAACTCGCAGGGACGCATAGAGATCGCAGGGTGGGCCAAGCGAAGCGCGCCCACCAATCAAGACCGCACGCTTCACCGCCTGCTCGCTCTATTCGATCACCTCGTCGGCGCGTAGCAGCACCGAGGACGGCACCTCCAGGCCAAGCGCCTTGGCGGTGGCGAGATTCAAAATGGTCGAGAATTTTGTCGCCTGCTCGACCGGCAAGTCGGCCGCCTTGGTGCCCTTCAGAATCTTGTCCACATAGTTGGCGGCGCGGCGGAACATGTCGGGAAAGTCCACGCCATAGGCGAGCAGGCCGCCGGCCGGCGCGAAATCCAAAAACCCGCAGGAATAAAGCCGATGCCTCAACGCCAGCGCAGCCACCTCACTGGCCTTGCCGATCAGCATCGCATCGTCGAACACCACCAGCGCGCGAACACGTTTGGCCGTCATGGCCGCGAACGCGGCTTCGAAATCGCCGGGTTCGCGGACGTCGAATTGATGCAGCACCAGCTTCAGGGACTGCGCCACCTGGGCGACCTGCGGCAACACCGGTTCGTTCATCTGGTTGGCTGAATTGAGCAGCACGCCGACGTCCATCAGGTCGGGCACCGTTTCCTTGAGCAGCTCGAGCCGTTTCGCATTCAGCTCCGGCTGGAAAAACGTCAACCCGGTGACGTTTCCGCCCGGCCGCGCCAGGCTCGCCACCAGTCCCGACGCCACCGCATCGCCGACCACGGCGACCACGATCGGAATCGTCGAGGTGGCCTGCTTGGCGGCCATGACGCCCGGCGTGCCATGGGTNACGATCACATCGACGTTGAGACCGATCAGCTCGGTGACCAGCGCCGGCAGCCGGTCATAATTGTTATCGGCCCAGCGGTACTCGATGATGACGTTGTGTCCCTCCTGATAACCGAGATCGCGCATGCCGGCGCGAAACGCCTCGGTGCGCTTGGGCAGACTGTCGGCGGCGGGCAGGCCGAGAAATCCGACGCGAAAGACCTTGCCCGACAGCGTCTGAGCGCNGGCATTGCCCGGCCAAACCGNCGTTGCCGCCGCACCNCCNAGGGCCGCGACGAAATCACGTCGTCTCATTCGATCACCTCGTCGGCCCGCGCCAGCAGCGTGGGCGGGATTTTGATGCCGAGCACCTTGGCCGTCTTGAGGTTGATTGCCAAGCTGTATCGGTTCGGCTGCTCGACGGGAATATCCGCAGGAGCGGCGCCGCCCAGGATTTTCTTCAACAATCGGGCGGTGGCCTGGAGCGCTTCCGTTTGAACGCGGCCATAGTTGATCAGGGCGCCTGCCTGCATAAACGCCAACGTAAAGCTGCCGAAGATAGGCAGCTTTTGCGCCATGGCGCGCGCGACGATGGCGTCCGCCAGCCCCTGCAGGCTGTTGTCGGTCAGCACGATGAGCGCAGCCGGATGCTGCCGCGACACTTCGGCAAAGGCGGCATCAAGATCGTCGGGTGAGCGCACCGGAACCGAACCGACCGCAAGCCCGGTGTTAGCCAACTCCCTGGTCAGCATGTCCAGCATCAAGGGATTCGACGAGTTGGTCGGATTGAATATCACTGCGAGGTTCCGCGCCTCCGGCAGAATCTCGCGGATGATCTCGACCAGCTTGAGCTGCAGATCTTCCGCCATGGTGGAGACGCCGGTGACGTTGCCACCGGGATGCGAAAGGCTGGCAACAAGGCCGACGGCCAGCGGCGCGTTCAAGCTGGTGCCAACGATCGGAACGGTGCGCGACAAGCCCTGCACCGTCGTCACCGCGAGATTGGTCGAGACGACGACCGCGGCGGGATGCAGCGCCAGCAACTCGGCCGCCAGCGCCGGAAAGCGGCTTGGGTCGCTGTCCGCCCAGCGTGCCACGAACACGTAATCCTTGCCTTCGACAAGGCCGAGATCGCGCATCCCGGCGCGCATCAATTCCAGTTGCGTCTTGCTCGAAGGAGCGTCCGCGGCGCCGCTGCCGAGGATCGCGATCACCGGCACCGGCGGCTCGGCCCGCGCCGCCAGCGGCAACGTCGCCGCACTGCCAAGTGCTCCAAGAAATTCCCGCCGTCTCATGCCATTCCTCTTGCCCGGAAAAGGCATCCTAGCGGCTTAAGTGAGCTTCGCGCCAGCCGTCATTCCGGGGCGATGCGCAGCATCGAACCCGGAATCTCGAGATTCCGGGTTCGCGCTGCCGCGCGCCCCGGAATGACAAGTGCCTCAGCTCACTGCCGTCCGCTTCGGTTCGACGATTTCGAACATCCGCGGGAATTCGTCCATCAGGCCCATCAACTCGCCGAGCCGCATTGCGTTGCCGGTGAATTTTATCTTTCCACTGGCGACCGCTTCCGGGAAGGACGTCTGCTTCGCGATCACCGCGTCGAGCGCGGAGCGTGCGAGAGTAAAACTGGCATCGGCCGCAGCCGCCGGCGCGCCCTCGACGTAGGTCAGCGCGCAATTCTCCAGCGTCAAGACAAAGCTCTCACCGGTATCGGCAAAACTCCAGTTCAGCACGATGTGTTTGCCCTCGGCCTTCGGCCCGTTGAGCCGGATGCCGAGCAAATCCCATAATTGGCTGGTGCGCAGCGCGGCCACCGTCTCGATCGGCATCGGCGGGCGCGGCGAGGTTTTCGGCATGCCCTGGCGCAATTCCTGCGCGCCGAACAGATAGGCGTTGCGCCAGGTCGCGCTTTCGGCGGCGTAGCCGAGTTGCTCGAGGGTGTCGGCCAGCATCGCCCGCGCCGCCTGATTGTCGGGATCGGCGAACACCAGATGGCTGACGGCCTGGGCGACGAAACGGAATTCGCCCTTGGCAAAATCCGCGCGCGCGCGTGCGAGGATCGCGTCGGCGCCGCCCATGTACTCGACATATTTCTTGCCGGCCTCGACCGGCGGCAGCGGATCGAGATTGACGGGGTTGGCGTCATACCAGCCCAGATACTTTTGATAGACTGCCTTCACATTGTGCCGGATGTGGCCGTAGTAGCCGCGCCCGTGCCACGCGCCCTCGAGGCTCGCCGGCAGTTTTATCACTTCCGCGATCTCGGCCGCGGTCAGCCCGTGATTCATCAGGCGGATGGTCTGGTCGTGGGCAAACTTATAGAGATCGCGCTGCTGGCGGATCATGGTGTCGATGCGCTCTCTTCCCCACACCGGCCAGTGGTGCTGGCCGCACATCACCTCCGCCCTGCCGCCCCACATCTGCAGGGCTTCGCCGAGATATCGCGACCAAGTCAGCGCGTCGCGGACCTCGGCGCCGCGGAACGGCAGCAGATTGTGGAAATTATGCGTGCAGTTTTCCGCGAGGTTCAGGAGCTTGCAGCGCGGGACGTAGAAATGCATCTCCGCCGGCGCTTCGGTGTTCGGCGCCATCTGGAATTCGAATTCGACGCCGTCGATGACGCGGCTGTCGCCGGTCTGCATGATCAGGTCGGTTGGGCGCAACAGCTTGACCGATCCCGCCGCCATCGACTTGCCAAGCCCGCAATCGACCTGCCCGCGGGATCCCTTGGCGAGCAACGGCCCGAACTGATACTGCGCACGGCGCAGCATCGCGGGGCCGGCAATGATGTTTTCCGACACCGCGTGCTCCATGAACAGATTTGGCGCGATGATCGGTACCTTGCCGCCGGCCAGCGTCGCGTCGTCGAGCACGCCGCGCGCGCCGCCATAATGGTCGGTGTGGGTATGGGTAAAGATGACCGCGGCCACCGGACGCTTGCCGCGGTGCTTGAAATAAAGCTCCATCGCAGCACGGGCGCCCTCGATCGAGGTCAGCGTGTCCACCACGATCACGCCGCTATCGCCCTCGATCAGCGTCATGTTGGCGATATCGAGACCGCGCACCTGGTAGACACCGGGCACTACCTCGAACAGGCCGTGATTCATGTTGAGGCGGGACTGCCGCCACAGGCTCGGGTTGACGGTGGCGGGCGCCTTCGCTTCGGAGAGGAATCCGTAGGGCTCGAGACTCCAGACCACGCGGCCCTGCGTGTTGGCGATCCGCGCATGCTCGATGGTGCCGAGAAAGCCGCGCGCGGCGTCGTCGAAATCACGGGTGTCGGAGAATGGCAGCGCGTCGAGCATCGCCGCCTGCTGCGCGATTACCGTGCGAGATGCTTCCTTGGGGGTTTCCACGGGTACTTCGCGGATCGCTGCTTGTGTCATGATGTGGTCCTCCCTGGTCTCGTGTTTCTTGCAATACCGTGGCTTCATCCTTCGAGACGCATCGCTTCGCGCCCCCTCAGAGCCTGACCGAAAAAGCAGTGAGTGATTTCAGGAGGCTGTGATTCCTTCGGATTTGCAAGATTCGAGGGAGAGCACCATGCCATGGACTGAAATCACTCGTGCGCAATATCGACGTAGTGGGCTACGTTACGCAAGCGATATGACGGATGCGGAATGGGCGTTAATTGCCCGACGGATGCCGGGGCGACGTCATCCGGGCCGACCAAGAGAGGTGGACTTGCGCAAGGTCGTGCAGGCGATCCTCTTCATTCTGTCCAGCGGATGCCAGTGGCGGGCACTACCGAAGGAATTTCCACCGTAGACCCTCTCCCCGCGAAGAGCGGGGCGAGCGAGAAGAAACTCACTTCTTCACCTTGCTGGCGTCCATCTTGACCGAGGTATCCAGCATTTTCGTGGAGAACGCGGTCTGCACGTCGAACGGCTTCTCCATGCCGAGATAGGTCTGCACCAGATCGTAGTCCTTTTTCATCCGCTCGCCGTCGATCCAGCCCAGTGCCTTGGTGGTGGTGAAATCATCGGTCATCAGGAACTTGATGCGTTCCCACTGGCGCTCCTGGTTTTCCTTGTCGAGGCCGGAGGCCTGATCGAGCAGCGCCTTCAGGCATGGGGCGACGTCGGCGACGCAGGCGGCGAACGCCTTCTGGCTGATCCTGACAAAGTCCTCGACGAGCTTCGGGTTCTTCGCCAGGAACGCGCCGTTGACGATCAGCGAATTGCCGTACGGATTTAACCCGATCTCCTTCCAGTTCAGCGAGCCGAGGTCGGCTCCGAACTCGATCACCTTCAAATCATGCTCGTTGTAGAAATCGGAGATGATATCCACGGTGTGGCTCTTCAGCGCCGCGATCTTCGCGGTCGGCCCGACATTGACGAAGTTCACCGAGTCCGGCGCGATGCCCGCCGCCTTGGCGAACGCCGGCCACATCACCCGCGAGGCATCGCCCGGCGGATTGCCGATCTTGTGGCCGGGAAAATCCTTGACCCCGTTCACGCCGTAGCTCTTCAGCCAATAAAAGGTCTGCCCGGTGTTGGCATAGATGCTCATCAGCGCAACCACGTCGGCGCCCTTGCCGCGCGCCACCAGCATGGTGGCGAGATCGGCGATGCCGAACGGCGAGCCGCCGGAGCCGACCTTGAGCGCGGAGATGCCGGAACCCTTGCCGACCTCAATGGTGAGATCGATGCCGGCCTTCTCGTACCAGCCCTGCGCCTTGGCGTAATAGAACGGCGAGTGGTCGGCGGTCGGCGTCCAGTTCAGGATCAGGTTGACGGCTTCGCCGGCCGCGGCCGGAACCGAGGGCGCCAGCAGCGCGAGCGCCAACCCTGCAATCCCGATACGCTTCATGGCCACTCTCCTGGTTTGCGGCTAGCCCCGTCAGCCTTGTCGTCGCGCGCCGATGCGTCTACCAATGCAACAAGGGAAGAACACAATTGTCAACTGTCTGGTTGGAAATGCCCAAACAACGATCACCTGGCGCAAAGCCGCAGCGGCGCGATCCCGTCGCCACCCGCAACAAACTGCTGACGGCGGCGCGGCGCGAATTTGCCAGAAGCGGGCTCGCCGGCGCGCGGGTCGACGAAATCGCGAAGCGCGCCGGCGTCAACAAGCAGCTGGTCTATCATTATTTCGGCGACAAGGACGCGCTGTATCTGGCGGTGCTGGAGTGGGTCTACGAGGAAATCCGCGCCCAGGAGCGGAAGCTCAACCTCGCAGGCCTGCCCCCGCAACAGGCCATCAAGAGGCTGATCGAGAGCTCGTTCGACCACCTGGCGCGGCATCCGGACTTCATTGTCCTGCTCAACGACGAGAACCGCAACGGCGCCTGTCACGTCCGCGCCTCGCTGAAAATCGAGGACATGCATTCGCCGCTGGTCAGCCTGGTCTCGAAGATCCTGAAGGAAGGCGTGCGCAAGGGTATCTTCCGCAAGGGCGTCAACCCGGTGCACCTCTATATCTCGATCGCGGGGTTGAGCTATTTCTTTTTCTCCAACACGCCGACGCTGTCGGCGATCTTCGGCAAGGATCTTTCGAGCAAGGCGGCCAGAAGCGCCCGCCGCAGGCATGTGGTGGATTTGGTGATACAGGCGCTGCGGCCGTGATGGCCTTCTGTCATTCCGGGGCGCGCGATAGCGCGAACCCGGAATCTCGAGATTCTCAGATGTGCAATTGCACATCGTAGTCCGATGCTTCGCACCGCCCCGGAATGACGGGTTACCTAATCAACCAAATGGTTGAAAGACTTGGAGCACCGCGATAGATTACGCGGACCGTCGCCCGCCAGGGCAGCCGCGACAGGAGCAAATAGTGTCCACAGACGGAATCCGCTCGGCCCGGACGCTCGCGGTCATCCTGATCGTGCATCTGGCCGTGATCGTGCTGTGGCAGGTGCTGGTCGACGCCTTCCAGGTGCCGAAATTCATCCTGCCCTCGCCGCTCGCCACCCTCGCAACGCTGTCGTCGGCCAAATACGCCTGGCTTTCCAACCTCGCGGTGACCGCGGTGGAAATCCTCGGCGGCTTTGCGCTCGGAGCCCTCGTCGGCGCGACGCTGGCGGTGGTGTTCTGCTGGTCGCCCCTGGTCAGCCTGTTGCTGCTGCCGTTGTTCGTCACGCTGAACATGATCCCGAAGGTCGCGCTTGGCCCGCTGTTCATCGTCTGGTTTAGCTACGGTATCTTTGCCAACATCCTGATCGCGTTCAGCATCTGCTTCTTTCCGATCCTGCTGACCACTGCGCGCGGCTTGAGCGAGGTCGAACCTGATTTGCTCGATCTGGTGAAGTCGCTGCGCGGCTCGCGCTGGACTTTGTTCCGCAAGATCCAGCTGCCGGGCGCGCTGCCCTACGTGTTCTCCGGCATGAAGGTCGGCGCCATTCTCGCCGTTGCCGGCGCCATCGTCGGCGAGTTCATCGCCAGCGAACGCGGGCTCGGCTATCTCATGATCCAGGTACAGTCCTCGCTCGACACCCCGGCGATGGTGATGGCGGTGCTGCTATTGACGCTGCTCGGGGTCGCGCTTTACGGCCTGGTGCTGGGTCTCGAACGGCTGTTCGTGGTCAGGGACGTGCGGCTGCAATGAAAAACAACAAGGGAAGCGACATGCTGCTGACGCGCGACAATCTGCCGGAAACGATCCCCGACATCGCAGCGCTTGACGAATTGCTGTGCCGGCCGAGCCAGGCGCTGCTCGACGATTTGCGAAAGGTCGACGGCGATATCATGATCCTCGGCGTCGCCGGCAAGATGGGACCGACGCTGGCGGGCCTTGCCAGGGCCGCCCTGCCCGGCCGCCGCGTCATCGGCGTCGCCCGCTTCAGCGATCCGGCCGCAAGAGCGTGGCTCGAGGCGCGCGGCATCGAGACCATCGCATGCGACCTGCTCGATGAGACCGCCATCAAGGCTTTGCCAAAAGTGAAAAACATTGTCTTCATGGCCGGGCGCAAGTTCGGCGCCGAAGGCGATCTGTCGCTGACCTGGGCGATGAACGCGCATGTCCCGGCGCTGGTGGCGCGGGCGTTTCGGGAGTCGCGGATCGTGGCGTTCTCGACCGGCTGCGTCTATCCGTTCGTGCCGGTCGACGGCAAGGGCGCGGACGAAAGCGTCGCGCCCAATCCGCCCGGCGAATACGCGCAATCCTGCGTCGGTCGCGAGCGCATGTTCGAATATTTCTCGCGCCAATATGCGACGCCCGGCCGGCTGTTCCGGTTGAATTATGCGATCGACATGCGCTACGGCGTGCTGCATGACATCGCCACAAAGATCGTCGGCGGCAAGCCGATCGACGTCAGCCTCGGCCACGTCAATTTCATCTGGCAGGGCGACGCATCTTCACAGGCGCTGCGTTGCCTCGCTTATTGTGACACGCCGACCTCGCCGATCAATGTCAGCGGCCACGAAATTCTGGCGGTGCGCGATCTCGCGGCAAAACTCGGCGCGCGGCTTGGTCGCGAACCGATCATCGTCGGCCGCGGGGAGCCGACCGCCTGGCTCACCAACACCGCGCAGGCGGTGAAAATGTTCGGTCTGCCCGTCGTCGACACCGAGCGACTGATCGCCTGGACCGCGGACTGGGTCGCCCGCGCGATGCCGAGTCTCGGCAAGCCCACCAAATACGAGGTGCGCGATGGCCGCTATTGAGCAAAGCGAAACCGTCCGGCTCGGCCCCGACGACGCGCGCGCGGGCCTCGCGCTGTCGACGGAAGCACACTGGAACCAGAACGAAGCGGACTGGCGTTTCTTCCTGACCGAGGGAGAAGTGTTCGGCGTTCGCGACAAGGATGGCCTTCTCATCGCCAGCGCGGCACTGTTGCCCTACTCCGCCGGCAACGCCTGGGTCAGCATGGTGCTGGTGACGGAAAACTGGCGCCGCCGCGGCCTTGCGACAAAACTGGTCGATGCCTGCCTCGCTGCCGCGGCCAGGCAAAAGCTCACGACATGGCTCGATGCGACGCCGGCCGGCGCCACGGTCTATGGTCCGCTTGGTTTTGTGCCGACGCTGCAGTTGCGGCGGCTGCGGCTGGAGCATGCGATCTCGACCAAGGCCGAAGCGCCGCCGTCGCTTTCGGCCTGCGGCATCGACGAATTCTCATCACAGGACCGCCGCGCCATGGGCTTCGATCGAAGTGCCCTGCTGAGACGGATCAGCGCACGTCCGGGCTCGCGGTTGCTGTCCAACGGCGAAGCGGTTGCGCTCGTTCGCGACGGCCGCAAAGCCCGGCATATCGGCCCGGTACTCGCCCCTGACGCGGAGCAAGCGCTCGCCATCGTGAGCGACATCGTCCGGTCCGAGAACGGTGCGTTGTTGATCGACGCCGTTTTCGAACAGGATGAATTCCTGAAGGGCCTCGCCCGCTCGGGGTGGAAAATCGAGCGGCCATTTCAGCGCATGCGGTTCGGCCACGTCCTCGGCCAGTCCGCGCACCTGCCGTTTGCCGTTGCCGGCCCGGAATTCGGATAAGGATACTTGCCATGCACCACAGCCAGATTAAATCCGAGGTGCGGCGCCTGATCGCCGACGGCACGGTGCTTCCCGCCCATCCGCTCGCGCTCGATGCCGGCCGCAAGCTCGACGCCGTGCATCAGCGCGCGCTGACGCGCTATTACATCGATGCCGGCGCAGGCGGGCTGGCCGTCGGCGTCCACACCACGCAATTCGCCATCCGCGACGTCGGTCTCTACCGCCCGACGCTGGAGCTCGCCGCCGAGACGGCCGCCGCCTGGACCAAGCGCCCGCTCGCGCTGGTCGCCGGCCTCGCGGGTCCGACAAGACAGGCGATCGCGGAAGCCGAAATCGCGCGCGGCATCGGCTATCACGCCGGCCTGCTCAGCCTCGCGGCGATGAAATCCGCCAGCGAGCACGAAATCATCGCCCATTGCGAGGCGGTGGCGCGCGAGATCCCGCTGGTCGGGTTTTACCTGCAGCCGGCGGTCGGCGGCGTCATTCTCAGCGCGGATTTCTGGCGGCGCTTTGCCCTGATCGACAACGTCATCGCGATCAAGGTCGCGCCGTTCAATCGCTACCGCACGCTCGACGTGCTGCGCGGCGTCGCCGCGGCGAACGCGCTCGACCGCATCGCGCTCTATACCGGCAACGACGACCACATCCTGCTCGATCTGACGCTGCCGTTCGACCTGCGCGACAAGGGCGTCACCACCCGCGCCTGGTTCCGCGGCGGCCTGCTCGGCCACTGGTCGGTGTGGACGGCAAGTGCGATCCAGCAATTCGAAATGTGCCGCGCCGCGCGCGGCAAGCCGACGCTGCCGGCCGACCTTCTGGCGCTCGATGCGCGCGTCACCGATTGCAACAGCGCCTTCTTCGACGTCGCCAACAATTTTCACGGCTGCATCGCCGGCTGCCACGAAATCCTGCGGCGGCAAGGTCTGATGCAGGGTATCTGGTGCCTCGATCCGGCCGAGGGTTTGAGCCCCGGCCAGATCGAGGAGATCGACCGGGTTTGCAACGAGCATGCCGACCTTTCCGACGACGACTTTGTCGCCGCCAACCTCGACAGATGGCTCGCATGAGCGGGCCGCCGGAGCCGTTTATCCGCCTGCGCAACGTGCGGAAAATCTATCGCTCGCAAGGGCAGGAATTTCTCGCCGTCTCCGACGTCACCATGGACGTCAACGAGGGCGAGCTGATCTCGCTGGTCGGTCCCTCCGGCTGCGGCAAGACCACGGTCCTGAAGATTCTTGCAGGCCTGCACGACGCCGACGGCGGTATTGTCCGGATCGGCAATGCACAAACGCCATTCGACCCCGGCCGCGACGTCGGCATGGTGTTCCAGCAGGCGCTGCTGTTGAAATGGCGCACCGTGCTCGACAACGTGTTGCTGCCGGCGGAGATCGTCGGCCTGCCGATGAAAGCGGCCCGCGCCCGCGCCCGCAATCTGTTAAATCTGGTCGGCCTCGCCGGCCATGAGGAAAAATATCCGCAGCAATTGTCGGGAGGCATGCAGCAGCGCGCCGCGATCGCGCGCGCTTTCATCCACGATCCGAAACTGATCCTGATGGACGAGCCGTTCGGCGCGCTCGACGCGCTGACCCGCGAGCAGATGAATCTCGAAATGCTGCGGATCTGGCGCGAGAGCGGCAAGACCATCATCTTCGTCACCCACTCGATCCAGGAGGCGGTGTTCCTCGGCTCGCATTGCGCCGTGCTCACTGCGGGTCCGGCACGGATGGCGGAATATTTCCCGATTGAGCTGCCGTTCCCGCGCGCGCTGCCGATCAAGACCACGGATGAATTCGGCGCCTATGCGCGGCGGATTTATGCGAGTCTGGGGCTTGGCGCCGGCGCGTAGACAGCGAAAGGTCGAAGCCGTCTTTCATTTCGCTTCGTTGGCGATGTGCAAGGCACTTCTGCTTTGCCCCTGAAAGCCGACCTTCGCTGGCAGAAGCGGCACGCCTGAAGAATGCCAAACTCGGAAGTCGACAGCATACCTACTCGATGACTTCTTCGGCGCGGGCGAGCAACGTCGCGGGCACGGTGAGGCCGAGCGCCTTCGCTGTCTTGAGGTTGATGAACAGCTCGAACTTCGTTGGCAACTGTACCGGTAGATCAGCTGGCTTCGCTCCCTTCAGGAGTCGGTCGACGTACGAGGCCGCTTGCTTGTAAAGATCAGGCACATTAACCCCGTAGGACATTAGACCACCATCCGTAACGAAGAAGCGATACGGATAAATGGCGGGCAAGCGGTGCCGCGCTGCTGCGGCAATTATTGTCTGGCGATGCACGACGGTTTGAGGACCCGGGAGCACAACAAGAGCACCATTCGGCTCGCGTGCGAATTCCGTGATGTTAGTTTCAATTTCTGCCGCATCGCTTATGGCGGCAGGGACCAAGCGCATGCTGAACGTTGGCGCGGCAGCCTCGATTGTGCGCAGGTACGCGGCCCAAGATGGATTTGCCGGATCAAAGACAACCGCGACACGGCTGACGCCGGATACGCACTCCTTGATCGCCTGCAACCATCGTCCCCCGATCGAGAACTCAAAATTGGTGAAGCCCGTGATATTGCCATCTGGACGCGCGAGGTTTGTGACGTAGCCGGCTGCGACAGGATCCGGAACCTGCACAAATACAATCGGTATGGATAAAGTCTGCTGCCGCACCGCCGTCGCGGCGGGACCTGTCGAAGCGACGATCACATCTGGCTGGAGAGCTAACAATTCCTTTGCGAGCTTTAGCATCGGGGTTACGTCACCTCCGCCGAACCGATAATCGATCCGGACGTTGTGGCCGTCGGTCCAACCAAATTCCTCAAGGCCCTTGCGGAAGGTGCTGACCCATAACTGGGCTTCCGGATCGCTCTCTGCGCTCGACGTCAGAAAGCCGATCCGCCGCATCGGACTGGCCTGCTGCGCCCGCGCTGCAAGCGGCCAAGCTGCCGCGCCACCAACAAGCCCGATGAACTGGCGTCGCTGCATGGCCGTCTCCAAGGATCAGAATGCGGCAGTGTAGCCGTCTGAGCTCGACACTTGGAAGACGTCCGGGCCGTTCGAAGGAAGTATATTTGGGGTACGCCGATGTCCGTTCCGGGTCTTGGCCGTGTAAAAACGCAGCGACGCTGCGACGACATAGAATAGGTATTCCGCCAAGCGACGTTTCTGATCGTCCAAGCTTCGTGGGCCTGTTCGGTTGCGATTGATTTCGG
>JGI12635J15846_10003026_pt1 | contig 14666 bp, 13 predicted proteins | sample BlaSpr_A8_OM2_M2_FD_15846 | JGI IMG/M metagenome (IMG submission 15846) | reverse complement strand
CCACCTACGGCGTCACCGAAGAAGTCGCCCAGCGCATCGCCGCCCGCCTCCACCTCGAAGACGTCGACGTAGGCGGCATCGGCGGCACGCTAGCAGGCAACGCGCTTTCCCTGGCCGCCATGCGCGCCACGCTCGAGCACATCCTCACGCCCGCCGCCTTCGCCCACATGATTCCACTAGCCAACCGCTTCGCTGACGCCGTCGCCAATCAAATCCGCGCTGCCAAACTCCCCTGGAACGTTACCCGTCTAGGCGCCCGCGCGGAATATACTTTTGCGCCACGTCCGCCGCGCAACGGCGGCGAATCCGCTGCATCGGCCGATTTCGAACTCGAACGTTTCCTCCACCTCTACACCCTAAACCGCGGCATCCTCCTCACGCCTTTCCACAACATGGCCCTAATGTCCCCCGCCACCACCGAATCCGACATCGACCTCCACTCCAAAATCTTCGCCTCCGCCACCCTCGAACTCACTGCTTAGGTGGCACAGCCAATCCTGGCTGTGCTTTCTCTCGAAACCCCGTTTCAAGCGTGCAATCCCGTCGGTTACAAGGAACATTTCATCCCGAGCGGAGCGAGGGATCTTCGCGACGCCCTAAGTCGTTCCACCATCTCCACTTGCAGCCGTTTCATCGCACCAAAGGCCTTCCCAGCTGAACGGCCGCCGCGCACATCTTGTTGACTTATAACTATTTATAAATATATTGACATAGTTATCTAGTTATGGTACCATAAACTGTGATTTGGAGTGGTTGTCCCTTTCCGACGAGCCTGTCGTCTCAAAGCCACTTCTTTACCCTCAGCCTCTTCCCATCAAATCCTTCCTGCTCGCTAAGTCCTCTTTATCTCTCAAGCCGTTGCTTCGATTCGCAAAAAGGCCCGTCCGTAAGTCCTCTCCCTGCCACTCTTACGAACTCTTCGCAACTACATGACAACACAACAACTTTAAGTCCAGCATTTGCCACTCTTACAAACCGCGTCATGTATAAGCCCTTTGCTTGCCACTCTTGCAAAAAACACCCCGGGTGGGGGGTAGTGGAACAGGCTTTAGCCTGTTCTCCCTTCCTACAGCCAGTCACTGATGATTCTCATTCTCCACGCTTTACGACCGGCCGGTTCGCCGCTCTCTCAATTTTCAATTCTCCACTGTCGATCTTCTCCGTATCCCCTTTAGAATCAACAGCTCCAAAGCATCTCGCAGGTGTTGATTCTAAATCACTTACAGCATCGCTAAAGCCTTTAGATGCAACACTTACAAAAAACGCGGGGGAGGGTAGGGCGCGGCCTATCAGCCAAGCTCTTAACCTGCCTTGTCGCGAATTCAACGGTGGCAGTACAATCCATTGTTTGCCTATCGAGGAGGAGATCCGCCATGGCCACAGCCGAAGCGAAAATTCACGTTTCTGAATTTTCTAACGAGCCTTTCATTGATTTCTCGAAGCCGGAAAACCGCAAAGCCATGGTAGACGCGCTGAAAAAAGTCGCCTCCGAATTCGGCCGCGAATACCCCATGTACATTGCCGGCCAGAGAGTCACCACCGCGGAAAAACGGACCTCGACTAATCCCTCGCACCCATCGCAGGTCATTGCTATTTTCCAGACGGCGACTCCCGAGATGGCCGCGCAAGCCGTCGAAGCCGCCAGCAAAGCGTTTGAATCCTGGAAGCGTGTGCCAGCAGCACAGCGCGTCGAATGCCTCTTCCGCGCCGCGAAGATTCTTCGAGAACGAAAATTTGAAATGAACGCCTTGATTTGCTACGAAGCTGGCAAAACCTGGCCCGAGGCCGACGCGGACACTGCCGAAACTATCGATTTTCTCGAGTTCTACGGCCGCGAAATGCTGCGCCTGGCTGGACCGCAGAAAGTCACCCCCATGAAGGGCGAGAAAAATTATCTCGTCTACATCCCGTTGGGCGTTGGCGTGGTGATTCCGCCTTGGAACTTTCCCGCCGCCATCGCTGCCGGCATGACTATGGCCTCGCTCGTCACGGGAAACACCGTCGTGCTGAAACCGGCCGGTGATACGCCAACGGTTGCTGCAAAATTTGTCGAGATCGCCTACGAAGCCGGGATTCCCAAGGACGCGCTCAACTTTCTGACTGGTCCCGGCGCCGAGGTCGGTGACGTTCTGGTGAAGCACCCCAAGACTCGCTACATCGCCTTCACCGGTTCCAAGGAAGTCGGCCTGCGCATTAGCGAACTGGCCGGCAAGACGGTCCCCGGCCAAATCTGGATAAAGCGCACCGTGCTCGAAATGGGCGGCAAGGATTCCATCATCCTCGATGAAGAAGGTGATGTGGACGCCGCGGTCGAGGGCGTCGCGCAAGCGGCCTTCGGCTACCAGGGACAGAAGTGCTCGGCATGCTCGCGCGCCATCGTTTCCGAAAAAGTCTACGATGTCTTCGTTGAAAAACTTGTCGAGCGCACCAAGAAAATTGCCGTCGGCCCAAGTGAAGATCCCAACAATTACATGGGCCCGGTCGTAAGCAAGTCCGCGATGAAAACGATTCTCGATTACATCGAAGTTGGAAAAAAAGAAGGGAAGTTGCTCCACGGAGGTGGCCGCGCTCCTGGTGATGGCTATTTCATCGAGCCGACGATTATCGCGGACGTTGCCCCCAAAGCGCGCATCTCCCAGGAAGAAATCTTCGGCCCTGTTCTGGCGGTAATCAAAGCGCGCGACTTCGACCACGCGCTCGAGATCGCCAACAATACCGAGTTCGGCCTCACCGGAGGCGTCTACTCAAAGAATCCCGCGAAGCTCGAAAAAGCGCAGGAATCCTTTCACGTCGGCAATCTCTATCTGAATCGCAAATGCACTGGCGCAATGGTGGGCGCGCATCCTTTCGGTGGCTTCAATATGTCCGGCACCGATTCCAAAGCAGGCGGGAGAGACTACTTGCTGCTTTTCTTGCAGGCAAAAACCGTCGCCGAGAAAATACAGAACTAGGAGAAGTTTTGAAAAGGAAGTTCAAGTAACATGGCGGCGCCTATTAAGCCGATGAGTCAGTCAAAGTTTTATCTTTCGTTGCCCACTTCAGCGTGCGAAACACCGGGTAACTGAGCACCAGCACTGCCAGCGCCAGGACAGCTGGGCTCGGCGGCCAAAAGCGCCCCGACGCAATCGAGCCTTGGAGATCCGTCACGATAGAAGCGACCAGAAACACGACAGAAGCGGTCAGCGCGATTCCCGTCGTCCACGGATAACCCCATGCGCGATACGGCCGCGCCATCTGTGGCTCGCGCTTGCGCAGCAGAAAGAGCGACGAGTACGACAGCGTGTAATTCGCGACGAAGAAAAACGAAAGCATGTCAATGACGCGCTCGAACGTTCCCGTCAGCAAGAAAAGCACGCCGGCCACAGTGCTGAGAAAAAGCGCGAGGACCGGAGTGCCCCCTTTATTCACGCGAGAAGCGCGGCTGAAAAACAATCCGTCGCAGCTCATGGCATGCAAAGTCCGCGTGCAAAAAATCTGGTTGGCGTTGAGCGAGCTCAGTATGGAGACGATCATGATGGATCGGATTACCGGGTTGCCGTACTTTCCAAAAATGCGCCCGGCTGCTGCGCCCAGCGCAAAGTCATTTCCGGCGATTTCGTTCATGGGGAGTACGTAGAGCACTGCGAGGTTTAGCAGCAGATAAATTCCCATTACGGAGAAAACGCTGCCAAAGATCGCGCGTGGAATATCGCGTCCCGGATTGCGTACTTCGCCTCCGACGTAAACAACGCCATCCCAGCCGTCGATGGTGTATACGACGGCTTGCAAGCTGAGAATGATAGCGATGACAAATGGCCAACCGGATGGAATCGACGGCAGTGGGGAAGCACTGGCGGGAACAGCGGAGCTGGCATGGCCGCCTAGCGCGAAGCAAGCAGCGACGAGCACCAAAAAGGAAGCAGTTTTGATTGCAGAGGTAACCAGCTGCGTGCCGCTGCCCCAGCGGATTCCGCGCCACTGCAAGAAAAAGAATACACAGATGATGGCGACTGCAATCACCAGCTCGTGTCCTGCGAGGGCGGGAAAAAAATCGCGGCTGTATTCTGCAATGACGATGGAAACCGCGGCGGCCGTGCCGCACGTCGAGAGCCAGTCACTCCATCCGACGATAAAGCCCGCGTATTCGCCGATGGCGCGCCGCGAAAAATTGTACTGGCCTCCACTGCGGGGAATCGAAGCGCCGAGTTCCGCTAGCGAGGATGCGCCGAAGAATGCGTACATTCCGCCGACTACCCAGACGCCGATGAAGAGCCAAGCGTTCGGCAGCATCTTGGCGATGTCACCGGGGGTGCGTACAATGCCCGCACCGATCGAGTTGCCAATGGCGACGGCGATGCCAAACCACATACCCAGCACCTGGAGCAGCTTTCCGTGGCTACCCGGTGCGCCCGCCGACGCGGCGATGGTGCTGGTGGAAGACTCGGCCGATGTGTTAGACAATGTGGAGTCTCAGGAGCGTAGCGGAAACTCCGCCATCATAATGGCGGCACGAAAGAATGCAAGCTGGAAGTCATGGCGCTGCGATATTGGCGCGAGAAGCGATCGTTCCGATTTGCCTTCAATCGGGTTGGGGAGGCACTGAACTTGGCCGTGGACCGCGCGCCCGCCATCAAAAAGGAGTTGACCACGCAGCTTGACGTGAGCAGCGACGCGCCGCCTGCGGATGTCTCCGTCGTCATCCCGTGTTTAAACGAAGCGAATTCTATTTCCTTTTGCGTGGAAAAGGCGCTGAAGTCTTTTCAGGTTGCGGGATTGCGCGGCGAAGTCGTCGTCGCCGACAACGGTTCAACGGACGGCTCTATTGAAATTGCGGAAAACCTCGGCGCGCGTGTGGTGCGCGTGGAGCAGCGCGGCTATGGCGCAGCGTTGCGCGCGGGGATTGCCGCGTCGCGCGGGGCATTCATCATTATGGGCGACGCAGACGACAGCTACGACTTCAGCGAAGTGCCGCGCTTCGTGGAAATGTGGCGGCACGGTTACGACGTGGTTATGGGCAACCGCTTCCGGGGAGAAATCAAGCCTGGCGCGATGCCCTGGCACCACAAATATGTTGGCAATCCCGTGCTCACTTCCGTTTTGAATCTTTTTTTTCATGCCGGAATAGGCGATAGCCACTGCGGAATGCGCGGTTTCACCCGCGCCGTTTACGACCGGATGGATTTGCGCAGCACAGGCATGGAATTCGCCTCCGAGTTTGTCATCAAGGCCGCGCAGCTTGGCGCACGTATCACGGAGATTCCCATCACGCTCTGGCCGGATAAGCGCGGCCGTCCGCCGCACCTTCGCAGCTTTCGGGATGGCTGGCGCCACTTGCGTTTCATGCTGCTTTACGCTCCGAACTGGCTTTTTCTTCTGCCGGGCGCATCGCTTGTGGTGCTCGGACTTTTTATTGTCTTCTGGCTGCTGCCGGGGCCGCGCAGCGTTTCGCCGCACATTATTCTCGACATTCACACCATGATTTTTGGAGAGATCTTCACGCTTCTCGGAGTACAAATTCTCTCGATCGGATCTTTTGCAAAAGTTTTCAGCTATGCGGAGCGGTTTGATCACAACACCGTATCGCTGAAGCGCATATTAAAACGCGTCACGCTCGAATCGGGATTGCTCCTCGGTGGCGCGCTGTTTCTTGCAGGCTTTGCCGGATGCGTGTGGGTCACCTGGCAGTGGGCGGCCAGCGGCTTTGGTCCCCTTGCCGAGGTTCGCCAGGTTCTTTTCTGGTCGATGTGGCTGTTCATCGGCGTCCAAATAATTTTTGCTTCTTTTTTTCTGAGCATGCTCGGCATCAGCCGCGGCACGTACATCGGCGACTACGACCTAAAATAAATGCCCTATACCGGGATCGACCACTTCATCGCCAGGCTGCGATTTCGCGCCGCCTATCCTCATATTCGCCCCGGTTCGCGCGTCTGCGATCTCGGTTGCGGTTTGGAAGCTGCATTTCTGGAATATGCTTCCGACCGCATCGCGACGGGAGTTGGCCTCGACGATCAGGTTGCGGACGGCGTACAAGGCCGCTGGCAGCGCGTGCGCGGAGATTTGCGTGCGCCGCTACCATTTCCGGGGGGCCACTTCGATCACGTTGTGATGCTCGCCGTTCTCGAACATCTCACCGAACCGGAGAAGGTGCTTCGCGAGGCATATCGCGTGATCGCGCCGGGCGGTTCCTTAATCATGACGTGGCCCTCTTCGATGGTCGATCCCATACTCAACGTCCTGCACTCGCTGCATCTGATCAGCGACGAGATGGAAAGCGACGAGCACCAAAAACGCATCCCCGTCGAAATGCTGCAACAAATGCTCCAGCGCATCGGTTTTCAGAAGTTTGTGCATCGCCGCTTCGAATTCGGTGTCAACAATCTGATGGTGGCTTCCCGCTGAGATCGGGTCGCACCGTCAACGACTAGGAGCAAATCACTGGTCGGGCGGCGGACTGTAAGGTTTGATTTCGGTGTTGTCGACGTCGGGTTCAACCAGCCAAATATGGCGGTCCTTGAAGTATTCGAAGAGTTTTGCGTTTTGGTCTTGATCGAGTTCGCGCGCCCAGATGATTTTTGAGCCGTCGATGTCGGCGCCGTTGTAGACCCATTCGTCGTGAATGTTGTGATCGTCGGAGTACCGCACAACGATCAAATGTTTTCCTGGCGTGGCGAGAAGTTGTTTCATCACGGCGACGCGGCTTGGATCGCCGGTGCAAGTCCACCAAAGCGGATCGCAGGAGCGGCGTCCAACGCTGACGGAAAGGCTTATCACGAGCAACGCGACGAGTGCGCGGGACGCCGCTACGCCCACCGGCCGCGCCTTCCATTTCATTGTTCGCAGGTGGCGAACGGACTGCGCCAGTAGGGCATAGATGACGCAGGTCAGCGGCGCGGCATAGTGTGGCGCCGACCAGATCACCGCAAAAACCCCTGCAACGCATAGTAAAAACGTGACAACCAGCAAGCGCATCTTTCGGTCTCGAAACGCAAACGGCAGGGCGGGCAGCAGGAACAGCGCGGCCGGCCAGAAGAACTCAACGCCCATTCTCGCCAGTTTTTCTGCCGTCACATCTCGCGCGTCCTTCCATGTGGTTTGATAATCTTCGCGCTCCCAGCCGTTATAGAAGTCTTCGAACTGCTGGTTGTTGTACGTAAGTTCGGGCTTTAGGTGCTCCCAGAGGAAGAGCGGAGTCGAGTGATACGTTCGCGTATTCAGAACATGCGGAAAGAGCAGGGCATCGCCCGTTAGCCGCCAGTTGTAATACCCAATGAACGCTAGAGTCAGGACGATGACCGCGGTCAGCGGCAGAAACACCGTTCGAACGCGTGCCCTGATTACTTGGCGCGATCTTATTTTTCCCACAAGCCACGCGAGGAGCCACACTCCCGCGGGAATACAAAAGAGAAGCCCTTCATAAGGACGGCTATTCGCGAGGATGGCGATGCCTAATCCGAGGAGAAGCGCACTGCCTACACTTGCGCGCCGTAGGATGCGCGCCAGCGCTCCCAGCACCAGCGCGCCGCCCGCACCGGCCACGGCCCCGCCCCAGTAGCTGTTCATCCAGTAGCTGGCGATTCCCAAATTCAGCGCAGCAAAGACGCCGCCCAATAACGCCCATCGCGCAGGCATCCACGCTTGCAGCATCCACAAAATTGCGGCGCACATTGCGGCGTCGCTCAGCAGCACGCCGATCCACGGATTGCCGAGCCATTGTCCGACGGCCATGACGAAACCCTGCGCGGGCGCGTACATCGAGGAATACGTGGGAAGCCAATTCACGTGAAAAGTTTCGAAGCTCATCCACATTGGGTGGGTTGGATTGGCCAGGCGGCCATGCGCAAACGTATCTGCCATCAACAAATAGCTGAATTCGTCGTGAATCCCCGGAATGGGCACCGGCAACAGCGGCAATACAGCGAGGCGGATGGCCGCGACCGCAAAAAACATCAAGCAGACAGCGAGCTTCTTGCGTTCCGCAAAACGCGCGAGAGAGTGCTCTGCCCTCTGAAAAACACCCTCGCCAAGAGTTGGTTTCCACAAAGCCACCAGCCCGAGAATGAGGGTGAGCAGGAGCGCTATTTCCGCTGAGGGCCAGAAGTGCGTATCCGATTGGCTGCCGAGTGGATTCATCTCGCGAGAGGGATTCTAACGTGGATTGCTTCTGGAATGCGCGCGTGAGGAAGCGCACCGCAATTGAGGAGCAGGGATTTAAGAGTATTGGAGCGCGATCAGCGCTCGATTTCCATCTCGACGTTTTCGGCGGGCGTTTCGGATTTCTTGGCGCTTGCTGATCCTTCCTTGAAATCCGCAAGTTCTAGCCGCAGGTTTCCCGCGTTGGTAGAAAAAGCAAGGCCAGTCTCCATGCTTACATCGCCAGAGCGGATCATTTTCTCGATTTCTCCATCGAAATGCTGCATGCCTTCGGTGTCGCCGTCACGCATGGCGTCGAGCAGTGACTTGCCTTCGGTTTCGCCCTTCTCCACATATTCGCGCGTGCGCATCGTCGAGGTGAGAATCTCAATCACGGCGACTCTGCCCTTGCCGTCTTTGCGGGGCAAGAGGCGTTGGGAAAGGATGTAGCGGAAGGCCTTGGAAAGGCGGTTCCGTATGCCTTGCTGATCGCTCATGGGAAACGCGCCGACAATGCGCTCGACGGTTTTCGCGGCGTCAATGGTGTGCAGGGTGGAAAGGACGAGGTGCCCGGTCTCGGAGGCTTCCAGCGCGATCTCAATGGTCTCGCGGTCCCGCATCTCTCCAACCAGAATCACTTTGGGCGCCTGGCGCAGCGCTGCGCGGAGGGCGAGCGCGAAAGTCGGGGTGTCGCTGTGCAGCTCCCGCTGGTGAATCGTAGCCTTCTTGTGTTTGTGGAGGAACTCGATGGGATCTTCGATCGTCAGGATGTGAAACGCCTTTTCCGTGTTCATCATGTCGATGACAGCGGCTAACGTCGATGACTTTCCCGAACCCGTTGGCCCGGTGACGAGGACAATCCCGTTTCTTAGCTGCACGATGTCCCGCAACTTTGCGGGCAGATTCAATTCTTCAAAGCCTGGAATGCGATCCGGAATCACGCGCATGACCACAGCGCAGCTTCCACGCTGACGGAAAATATTCACACGGAATCTGCCCACGCCCGCAACGCCGTAGGAAAGATCCGCCGAACCTTCGTGTTCGAGCTTGCGTATCGGATGTTCGTTTTTGCCCATCAAGTCGCGCGCAATGTTGTCCGTATCTAACGCGGTGAGGCATTCGAGTCCCTTGAACTTCAGCTCGACAAGCTGCCCGCTGACTTCAATTTGCGGGGCGCGGCCCGGCGAAAAAATCAGGTCGCTTACATGACCGTGAGCTTTAAGCATCGCGGTGATGAGCTGCGCCGTGTCAAATTTGCGTTGCGCCGGTGGTACCTGTGCTGGTGCGGTTTGCGCTGGCGCTATTAGTGTTGGGGTTCCCATTGTTTCCTGACCTGGTCACCTGAGGAATAGGCTCGGTCGAACGACTAACGACAGAGATAATTGTAGATGAAAGCGAAGGCGCGCGGGATGTAACTCTCGGCAGACGTGCTCAAAGATTACCGGGAGGGGTTAGCCCGGCTTACGCTCCAGGACTGCAGGCATCGCCGAGCGGCGTGGTTCGGTCACGACTTTCCCCCATCCAGATGGAATTAGGCCACTCGCCGAAACGGGAAATTGTATCTCTTTTCCGTCTGAGCTCGCGCTACTTCCTCTCTTGCAGATGAAACGCGAGACCGGCGGTTAGTCCCTGTAGATCGAGAGAAAGCGCGCTCAAATCGTTCGCAATCCAATCCGCTCCTGCGGATAGGAGCTCCTCTTCCACCGAGGTGGTGAGCAATCCGAGCACGCGCGCGCCGGCTGCTTTGCCCGAACGAACGCCCGAAGCGGCATCTTCGGCGACAACGCATTCTACTGGGGCCATTCCAAGAATCTCCGCGCCTTTGAGATAGGGATCGGGGAAGGGCTTGCCGCGCTGGAGATCGCTCGCGGTGACCAGATGTTTCGGAACCGGCAATCCTGCCGCGCGCAAACGCACTTCCGCCAGCGCACGACTCGCGGAGGTGACCACCGCCCACCGTTGCGGCGGAATCGCTTGCAACAGATGCAAGGCGCCGGGGAGGGCCACCACGTCTGCGATATCTTCGATTTCGCGGCGCTCGACTTCGCGATTTTCAGCGTCATGATCGCCATAGGGCAGCAATTCGATGATCGTGGCTAGGCTCGGCCGGCCATGCGCTTGGCGCACGACTTCGTCAGGAACCAGGCCGTGTTCAAGGGCCCAGCTGGTCCAAACGCGCGCGACGGCGGGCGTGGAATCCACAAGCACGCCATCCATATCGAATAGTACGGCACCGCAATGAATCAGAGTCATCGGCAGAATCGCTTACCTCTTATCAAAAGTCTCATCTTGAAGGGCTTTCAGAGTGCTGAAGTCTGGAACAAGGAAGGTTGGGGTGGGAGACGGGATTTGAACCCGCGACTTTCGGTGCCACAGACCGACGCTCTACCAGCTGAGCTACTCCCACCGCCGTACAATTCACCTAGTTTACGCTACTTTCTCCCCATGGAAAAGTGCCTCGGAAAAGCATCCACCGGGCGCGTCTTCTGGGACAAATTTGAGTCCGATCCTCGTCCCGGCTTTGTATGAACCTAAGCGCCAGCTCGGAGCATCCAATTTTTATTACGGGGATTGCAAGAAGCAGGCCCAAACGCTTACAGTACGCTATGCAAAACTCAGCCTTGGCCTGAGGACCCGCCGTTCCGCATCCGTTCTCCGTGGTTGCTGGGAGCTGCCTCCGCGAGTTTTTGGCGATGCCGGCACCTTTCGGGCTTTTTCGAAGGGGGCTGCGGTCAGGCCGTTGATTTTTAGCTTTGTGCCAGACCTAGTTGAAGAATTTGTAGAATTCGCAAGGCGGGGAATGATTAGGACCTGCGATGATTTCGCTCCGCAGGCGAATCAAGTCCGGTGGCGAGATTGAGATTCAAATGAGCATCGAACATCCAGCGTGGCGTGGCAATGCAAAGGAGCCCGATGAAAATTCGGGCCGCGGCCTGCTCTTGAGACTAGAGTTTCAAAGCGATCCCAGCCTGCTCTGCGCGGTGCGCGGGGCGGTGGAACGCTTGACGGAATCGTTCGGTTTTTCCGAGCCCGAGTGCAGGGCCATCACTCGCGCTGTGGACGAAGCGCTGACGAATATCATCCGGCATTCGTACCAGGGCCGGCCGGACCAGCCGATTGAAATGTTCCTCCGCACCGTCCAGGAACAAGCCAACGCCAAGGCTTCCAAAGGTCTCGAGATTCTGCTGTGTGATCAAGGGCCGTCCATCGAGCAGGCGGATCTCTGCATGCGAGCGCTCGAGGAAGTAAAGCCGGGCGGGCTTGGGCTGCATTTTATCAAGCAAAGTATGGACATCGTCGAATACAAACGCGCGAATGGGACCAACCGTCTCCGCTTGGTCAAATACGTGCGGGTGCCGAAGCAGGGAGTGAACTCGTAAAGGCCCGAAGGAGAAAAACTGTGCAGATTTCCAGCCGGCAACTCGATAAGACCACGATTTTCGATGTGTCGGGAGACATCGATCTGGCGAACTCGCCGGCAGTTCGCAAAGCGCTTTTGCGCGAGGTGCGTGAAATTCGCACGCCTCGGGTTGTGATGAACCTCACCAAAGTGCGGTACATCGATAGCTCCGGCGTGGCTTCTTTGGTCGAAGGGCTGAAAGCGTCGCGCGATGTCGGCTCGCGCTTCATCCTTTTTGGATTGAGCACCTCCGCGCGGGAAGTCTTGCAGCTCTCGCGTTTGCTGAAAATTTTTGAAGTTTACGACAACGAAGAGCAAGCTCTGGCGGCTGAGAAGCTTATTTAAGGGCGGCACATTTTCCTAAGTTTAGTGAATTGCGTTATAAGGACCTGAGTCACACAGGATAGCGATGCAATTCGTGTCACAAATCGGCGGCGGCGTGACGAACAGCCTGGCCTATGTCGGTTCCCTCGCTTCCCTGGGAGGCCGCGCGGCCTACTACACATTTGTTGGGCCGTTCCAGGGCAAGCCGCTGCGTTTGCAGCGCGCCGTTTCGCAGGCCATGGACGTCGGCGTCCGCGCTTTGCCGATTCTCTCTCTGATTACATTTTTTATTGGATTGATTCTCGCGCTCCAAGCCGCGTATGAATTGCGGCGGTTTGGTGCGATGAACTACGTCGCCACCGCCGTGGCGATTTCGATGTCGCGCGAACTTGGCCCGCTCATTACGGCCATCGTAGTGATCGGCCGTTCGGGTTCGGCGTTTGCGGCGGAAATCGGCACCATGAAGGTCACAGAGGAAATTGATGCGTTGGAGACGATGGCCATCAGCCCGATCCGGTTTTTGGTCACGCCAAAATTTCTGGCCATGATTGTCATGTTACCTTGCCTCACGATCTGGGCCAACGCGATGGGCATTATGGGTGGATCGCTGTTTGGCGTAGCCCAGGCAGATTTTACGTTCATGCGTTATATCCAAGTCTCGTTGGATTCGCTTCTCCTGCGCGACATCATGACCGGACTCGTCAAGAGCGTGATGTTTGGAATTACGATTACCGCGGTGGGATGCCAGGAAGGACTAGCCACAGGCGCGGGCGCCGAGCAAGTCGGCCGCTCAACGACAAGGGCTGTTGTCGTGTCGATTTTTCTTGTCGTGCTGGTGGATCTGGTTTTTACGACCCTGTTCTTTTTCATTAGCGGAAGTTAGGGACGTGTGATTTTGGCAGCAGAAATGGAAAACACGAATTCGCTCGATTCGCAGGTGATGATCTCACTGCGCGGTGTGCGCGTGAGCTATGGCGAAGTTGAAATTCTGCACGGCATCACGTTTGACGTGAAGCGCGGCGAGACACTTGTAATCCTCGGAGGCTCTGGCTCTGGCAAGAGCACGCTATTGCGGACACTGGTCGGTTTGGAAAAACCGACCTCCGGAGAAATCTGGATCAAAGGCAAGAACATCGCGGCCATTCCTGATGCGGAAATGGACGAGATTCGCAAAAAGATTGGCATGTCGTTTCAGGGAAGCGCGCTCTTTGGCTCAATGACCGTCGGTGAGAACGTAGCGTTGCCTCTGCGCGAGCACACCAAGCTGGAAGACTCGACGATCGAAATCATGCTGCGTCTCAAGCTGGAGCAAGTCGGGCTCGCCGGATTTGAGTATTACATGCCGTCGCAACTCAGCGGCGGAATGAAAAAGCGCGCGGCCGTCGCTCGCGCTTTGGCGATGGACCCGGAGATTCTTTTCTTCGATGAACCCTCGGCGGGATTGGATCCAATTATCGCTGCTGGCATCGACCAGTTGATCTTGGAATTGAAGCAAGCCTTCCGCATGACCATCATCGTGGTCACGCACGAATTGGCCAGCGCCTACTTGATCGCCGATCGCATGGTGCTCATCGACAAGGGGCATGTCGTGGCCATTGGCACGACCGCGGAAATGCGGGCAAGCACGCAGCCGCGTCTGCGGCAGTTTCTGGACCGCGTGCCCGAGCCGGAAGTAGCGCGCGAAATGGATTATCTGCAAATGCTCACACAAGACCGCCGCTTGTGATGGGCACAGGCAGAGGAAAGAGGACGTGATGGCAGGAAAGCGCGACCAGGTTTTTGTGGGGCTTTTCGTTATTGTCGCCGCAGCAGTTCTGATAGGCATGGTGTTTGCCATCACCGGAGCCTTTGGCCGGACCGCGAAGACCTATCATGCTTACTTTCCGTTCGCTGGCGGGCTCGAGCAGGGCGCGACGGTGCGTTACGCTGGTGGCCCGAAAGTGGGGCGTGTGGAGAAGTTATCGATCGATCCAAAAAATCCCGCGCAAATCGACGTGGTTTTCAGCGTGCAAACCGATCTGCCGGTGAAGACTGACAGCCACGCCAAAATCATGAGCATGAGCCCTCTTGGCGACAATCATTTGGAGATTCTCCCAGGCGGCGCGCAGGCCGCGCTCGCACCTCCCGGCTCTGTGTTGCCCTCGGATATTTACGTGGATTTCAATGCACTGACCGCGCAGATCAACGACCTCGCGCCCCAAGCCAAGCAACTCATTCAATCGCTGAACGATCGCGCCACGGAATTGAAAGTGACCGTCGACCGTGTCAATGACCTCTTGAATGCTCAGAACCGCGCGAATCTCTCCGCTACGCTTGCGGACACCCGCGGCATGATCGAAGAAAACCGTCCGCAGATCAAATCCACAATACAGCACCTGGACAACGTGAGCCAGAAGCTGGCGCCGCTCCTTCAGGACCTGCGCGAGACTTCCGATGAAGCCAACAAAGCCCTCACGCACATCGACGAAGTTCTCGGAGAAAACCGCGCTGATGTGCGCCAGGCCGTCATCGAGCTTCGCAAATCCCTCACGACCCTCACGGATATTACCGGGCGCGTGGACCAGACACTCGACGTCAACACCGAAAATATCGACGAGCTCTTGGATAATTTCCGCCGCGTCTCACAGAATCTCAAGGAATTCACGGACACCATCAAAAAGCGTCCTTACACTCTCATTCGAGCTACAAATCCGCGCGAACACAAACCTGGTACGCAGCAATGAAGCGAGGAAGCGAAGAACTCATGACGAAACCTATCGAAATGTCGCGCGCCGGCCGCAAACGCCCGGTTTTTCGAAGGCCGCCAAGCTCGAAACTCACGCTCTCGCTGCTT
>JGI12635J15846_10003023_pt1 | contig 14669 bp, 15 predicted proteins | sample BlaSpr_A8_OM2_M2_FD_15846 | JGI IMG/M metagenome (IMG submission 15846) | reverse complement strand
TGTTCCCGCCACGATCGTCGGCGAGGCCGGCTGCGCCGAGCCGTCGCGCACCATGGACCAGATGCTGGGCGCGATCGGACTCTGAGTTCGAAAACCACGGGTTGCCGCCCTCGGACTTGATCCGAGGGCTCGCGCGCACAGCGTGTACAATTTCCGCAAGTTAGGCTAGCAGTTCGCCCCATCTCGTCCTAAACCTTCCCCAGAACCTAAATCCGATTGGAGACTGCCGTGGACGTTCAGGAAGTCAGGAAGCTCGACGCTTATCTCAAGCGCCTGTTCGGCAATCCCAAAATCCGCGTGGTGCCGCGGCCGAAGAAGGACGATTCGGCGGAGGTCTATATCGGCGAGGAATTCATCGGCGTGCTGTTCGTCGACGACGAAGACGACGACCGCTCATTTCAGTTCCAGATGGCAATTCTCGAGGACGACCTGGTCGAGCAGGGCTGAATTACCCCTTCGGCCCTTTCATTTGCACCGTCAACCGGTCCATGGCGTTGGCGACGTCGCGCCATTGCGCAAGCCAGCTTCGCGGAAAACGAAACGTCAGGTCAGCGCCGTCGATGCGGCGCTCGCTCAGGCACATCCCGGGGGTGGCGGCCTCGCGCGTGCAGCGCGCGGTGATGTTCGGCGTATTGGCAAAGAACAGATCTTCGCCGCCGTAAGGCGTGCCTTCCCGAAACGCCCGCATCGTCAGCCCGTCCTCGCCGGGCGTCGATGCCTGCTCGAGGTAGCGCGGATAGATGGTGCGCACCCGCATATCCGGCGCCAGCGTGTCATGATGCGCCGCGATCGACAGGAAAATCCGGTCGATCGGCTGCACCGCTTCTTCGACGGTGTCGGCGCTGAGGTGCTTTGGCGCTTCCGGAGGTTCGAGCGACGGAAAGCTGAAGGACAGATCGACCCGCTCCTGCGGCCCGGAGTGGCGCTGGATTTTCATCCGGATCGCCTCGGTCGGTACATTGAAGAGGGTGGCCCCGATGCTGACTGGCAGCCGTTCCGGCGCGCTGGAAGCGTCCGCCCCCCAGGTCGGCCACAGCAGATAGGCGACCAGCGTGATCGCGCCGGCCGCCATTGCGCAGCCCAGCACGATCGGAATCAAGTGGCCATGCGAACGCTCGCGCGAACCGCGCGCGATGTGCTGGGCCGTCGAGAAGAACGTCATGAACGGAGCATCCGAAAGGCTTGGCCGAATCACTGCCGAATATGCCATGCGGCAGCGAAATTCCGCACGGTTTCGCGCGCGACCAGCAGCCGTGAGCCATGCCTCGGCCGCGGTTCCCGGTTCCGCGCGTTAACCCTTCTTTAAGGATGATGTGGCGGCGGCCAGCCAATTTTGCGAAGCAATGGCGGTTCTGGTCCGGTAGCGGAAGTGCGTGCGATGTCGCCTGATGCATTGAATTCCCTGTTTGCGCTTTGCATCGGGTTCGCATTGGCTGGCGCGCTGTCCAGCGGATATCAGGCGGTGGTGCAGCGCCCGGCCGGCTTCGGACTGCTGCAGGAGGGCGTGGCGCCGCAAACCTTCGCCGCGGTGCCGTTCCTGGTGTTCGCCGCACCCTTCATCATCATGCGCAATACGCTGCGTGGCGCCAAGATCGAACGACGCCGCTTCGAATTCGTCATGCTGGCAACCGTGCTGGCGGGGTTCTGGAGCATGATGTCCGGCACGTTCTTCCTGATGACGCTGCGTGCCGCCGGATTGCTGGCCTGAGCAGCGCGGCTGTGCCAAAGTCTCCGCGGAACCAGGAGACTGATGCGATATGGCGATCTACGAACTAGACGGGCAGGCGCCCGACCTCCCTGCCGACGGAAACTACTTCATTGCCGACACCGCCACCGTGATCGGCAAGGTGCGTCTTTTGAACTCAGCCAGCGTCTGGTTCGGCGCGGTGCTGCGCGGCGACAACGAGTGGATCGAGATCGGCGAAGGCTCCAACGTCCAGGATAACTCGACCTGTCACACCGATATGGGTTTTCCGCTGACCATCGGAAAAAACTGCACGGTCGGCCATAACGTCATCCTGCACGGCTGCACGCTGGAGGATGGCGCATTGGTCGGGATGGGCTCGATCGTCATGAACGGCGCCAGGATCCGACGCGGCAGCATTGTCGGCGCGGGCGCGGTGATCACCGAAGGCAAGGAATTTCCCGAACATTCCCTGATCATCGGCGCACCGGCACGGGTGATCCGCACGCTCGATCCCGCGCAGGTTGCGGAGATAGGAAGTACTGTGAAATTCTACGTCGCCAACGGGGCGCGCTACCGAAGAGGCCTGAGGAAAGTCGGCTGAGCGCGGCTTGCGCGGCTTCGCTCCCGCCCGCTTCGTCAGGGTTTCGGCTTCTTCGATCGGCCCGGCTTGACGCCGTCCGTCGCCGTCGCGTTCGAAAGCGACGCGCTCTTGCGCAGCGCGTCCTTCAGGTCGACCGGAATGCCGTGCTTCCCGAGCAGATCGGCGAACGCCTCGTCCGCCAGCTCCTGGATGGTCGCCATCCGGTCGCGCGCCAGCTGCTTCAGCTTGTCGAACGTGTCGTCGTCGAAGGCGATGAGCTTGCGCACGAATCCTCCGCTCCTTCCGCGGTCGGGCGCCCGCATTCGAGCAAGGCCGCCGCAGATGGTTTCCGCAAGGTTATCATCGAATCACCAGACATTCGAAACGTTTGAATGGGTCGCACGGTCGCGGTACGACGGCTTCAGATCGGTGGCCCGGACCGAGAATCCCATTTGTTCGTGGCATGATCGAGGACCGCACCGATCAGGCCGTCGGTGCGGATGCCGCCGCATAGAAATTGAGCCGAGCGTGCAGGTTTCCGATCGCGGTCGAGAACCCGGCGGCTCGCTTCAAGATTCGTGGCCGATTCCCGAGGCACGGCCGCCGGCCCGGTCAATTAAAGTTGAGGGCTCGCAAGTGGCGAAAAAATCGGGTCTTCCCAGTGTATTCTGGCCCGGGCCATCTGACGGAAGCCATCTGCTGGTACGCCGCTTGCATTATCCACCTGCAGGAAGGTGATGAATGCTCACCATACTCACAGTCCCCGGCCTGACGCTGCTCTTTCTGGGCGTCGTCGTCGGCTTGGGTGCGGCCTTTGTGTGGATGCTTTGGGAGATCGAGCAGGTGTCCAAGCCGCGGCGTAACGGCGACCGCTTCTTCGGATAGGTTGCGCCGTTACTTTCCTGAACAAGGCGCGCGGCAAGCGTTGCGCGCCACGGATGGGCTTTCGCCCGAAATCGCTTCAAAGCCGGTCAGCCCAGCACCTTGTATTTCCTGAACCAGGCCTGCATCTGACTCCATCCGTCTTCGGCGGCTTCCTTGCGATAGCTTGCCCGGTAGTCGGCGTGGAAACCGTGCGGTGCGCCCGGATAGATCTTGAACTCGGCGGTCTTGTGCGCCGCCGCCAGCGCTGCCTTCAGCGCCTCGACCTGGGCCACGGGGATGCCGGTATCCGCCGCGCCATAAAGCCCCAGCACCGGCGCCTTCATCTCGGGAGCAAGTTGGGTCGGGCTCTTCGGCCAGAGCGGGTTCGGCGGATCGACCGGCGGCCCATAAAACGCGACACCTGCCTTGAGGCCGCTATTGTGGGCGGAATATTCCCACACCGTCCGTCCACCGCGGCAAAATCCGACAATGCCGAGCCGGCCGGTGTCGCCACCTTGCGACTTGGCCCAGGCCACCGTGCTGTCGAGGTCGGAAAGCAGTTCGGCGTCCGGCTTGGAATCGACGATCGGCAACAGCTGCGAAATATCGGATATCTTGGTGAGATCGACGCCTCTGCGGAAATAATAGTCCGGCGCGACCGCGAAGGCGCCGAGCTTGGCGAGGCGCCGCGTCACGTCCTTGATATATTCGTGCAGGCCGAAAATCTCCATCGCCACCAGCACCACCGGCGGATTGCTCACATTGGCCGGGCGCGCGAAATAACCGGGCATTTCGCCATCGGCCACCTTTATTTTCGCGTCTCCCGCGGTGAGGCCTGCGGTGTCGGTCGTGATGACGTCGGCACGGACGGGGCCCGCCGCCAGCGTATAGCCCGCCGTCACGGCGGCGGAGGCGGTCATGAAGCCGCGGCGCGAAAACGGTGCGCCTTTTGTCAGTCCGATGACATCGGATGTCAGCAGGGGCTCGGCGCTCATACTGGATTTCCCTCGGTGCACTGGTCGGAAAGCGCATACAGCAAGCAATGCCCGGGGAACGCAAATCACCAGCTTGCGAGGACGCCGCCGACATCGGCGGATCGCTCGGCAGGTCAGGCCAGTTGAGCAGGATAAAAAACAAGGCCGTCGGCGCAGTATAACGCTAACGGCCTTGCCAGCCCCGGATATTGAAATTGGCTTGCGCCATCCGGTGATCTGCAGCTTGCCCCGGGAATCCACGGGCATGTGTGATCCATTTCACAATTGGCCAAAAAAGTACCGTCCCTCCCTTGGGCGAGGGTTGGCTCGCGCGGCGAGCAGCACAATGGTTTCGGAAACTGGTTTCGGAGACTGGCCTTGGCCCTTAGCTCCGCGACTTGGCGGGCTTGCGGTGGACGGTCGTCGTCGCGTGCGATCTGGTTCGGATCGGCTTGTTGCGGGCCGACGGCGTGCTGGCCGCGTCGGCGCCTCGTGCGCTGGCGAAGGACTGGCGCAGCCCGTCGATCGCCTCGTTGAGCCCCGACACCTGCTCGGAGAGGCGCTTGGTGTCGGCCTGCTGGGCAGCCAGCAGCCGTTTCATGGTTTGCAACTGATCCTGGACCACCTGCAGCTGGTCGATCGATTCCTGCTGGGTGACTTCCAGCCCCTTGGTCTTCTCCACAAGCTGCTCGGAGGCTTGTGCGGTCCTGGCCTGCAATTGGCGGGCGGCAACGACGCGATCCGGTTCAGGCGTCGTGCCGGTGTAGGCGCGCCATAGCGCGATCGAGCCGACGCCGAGCACGATGACGATGAGGGCGCCCGCGGCAAGCGCGATCGGCTGGGAGCCGAGATGCGCGATGCCGCCGTTCCTTGTATGCGCCGATGTAACCTCGATCATGCGACTCAAAGCCCGCCGAACCCCTGGAACTTGTCAGACTTACCATATCGGCAGGTGCGAGGCCCAGCCAAAAACGCCCCTCGGGCGGCGCAAAAACGTTGCGGCCGGCCCCCGGGGAGCGATAGATCGCAGGGTTGGCCTTTAACTTTTGCGAAGGGCGTTCGGTTGGATCGGCAATCCCCAAGAAGCTGCGGAAGCTGTACGGCGTGTTGCGACGGCTGGCTGCAGATCGAAGTGCGCGGCCATCGGATTCGACCGGGCACGCCGTGTCCGTTCAGCGTCGACCATCGATGTTCGATTTACAGCGAACGCCCGCAGCATCCCTGCCGCGAATTCGTTTGCGGATGGCTGGTCGCCTCAAGTCCGCTGCCTGAATGGATGCGCCCGGACAAGTCCGACATGATCATGCTGGCGGCCAATTTTTTCTGGCACGATATGCCGGTCGACGTGATCGTTGCGGCTGGAGTTCGACCGAAGAAAAAAGCCCTGGACTGGCTGATGAAGTTCAGTTCGGAAAACAAACGGCTGCTGATTTATCAAATCGAAGAGGACTGGTTTGCCTTCGGTCCGCCGGCGTTTCAGGCCGAGATTTCAGAACGCATCGGCCGCGGCGAAAAACCATGGGCCGACTGATCGCGCCCTTCCGCAGTAGCGAAATAGGTGCTGCGATGCACAATCAGGGATTGTGGAACTCGCGGCCGGGAAAAATAAGCCGGGAAGTGAAATTGGGGCAAGGCCCCGAAAAATCAGGCAAATTCGTGACGGGCGCTCCTGCGACACGCCAAAATGGCGCATGTTGCGGAACATTGGTGCGCTGCGGTAAGTACCCCTGTACCATTTTTGTGACAGATCACGAATATTTCATTAACCGTGTCTGCGACCCTTCCTTTTGGCATTTGGTATACATTAGGCTTTCCTCGCTCCGAAGTTGAATCGGCTTCGAACGTGGGGAAAAACGTCATGAGAAGAAATGCACTTCTTTCGGGAACGGCTTGCGCTGCTCTCTGCCTGGTATCGTTCAGCGGTACGGCGCGATCGGCAACACTCGATGACGTGATGGCCCGTCTCGACAAGATCGAGAAGGAAAATGCCGAACTGCGCGCGAAGGTCAAAAGCCTGTCCGGTGCAAAGACGGTCGTGGTTGCGCCGGCGCCTGCGCCGGTCACCGATCCAAGCAAATTCAAGGGCAATCCGGTTCTGCACGGCTCGGTCGCGTTGTCGCCGGCTCCCAAGCCTGGCCCGATGATCGGCGGCATTCCCGTAAAAGCCGGACCTCTCACACCGCTGATCGACAACACCACGGTCACGATTTACGGATCGATCGACGTGTCCGGCGATGTTTTCAATCCGTCGGTTTACGATCAGGGAACGAAGCTCGGTGTAGCAAGCAACATTTCGAGCTTCGGCATTCGGGCCAGGCATAACCTTTCGCCGTATGGCTGGGACGGCTGGGCGGTCGTGGCCCAACTGGAATCGCAGGTCGATATCGCGGCTGCCCCGAACGAGCGTGCGGCGTTCGGAACGCGCGACAGCTTCTTAGGGATCGAGGGGCCTTGGGGCGCCATCAAGGCCGGCAAGACCGATACGCCCTACAAGAAAGCCACCGCGGCGATGGATCCGTTCACGCGGACGCTTGGCGACTACAACTCGATCATGGGCAACACCGGCGGCGACAACCGCGCCGAGTTCGATTGGCGCATGAACCACGCGGTCTGGTACGAATCGCCGATATGGAACGGCTTCCAGTTCAGCGCGCTGGCCTCGCCGGGCCAGAACTACGCCCCGGACAACAGCGATTACGCCTACGGCGACTACTTCCAGTGCAACGGCGCGTCGACCCGCGGCAGCGGCAGCAACTTCCCGAACACCGGCGGCGCGCTTCCCGGCAATATCGGCGGCAACGGCTGTACCGACGGCTCGTACGGCAATGCCTACAGCGTTGCTGCGACCTACAAAAACGCTGGGTTCACGGCGATGGCCGCCTATGAGCTCCATGAAGCGGTCAACCGTCACGGCGACGACGGTCTCGAACCAGCTTTGGCTGGCACGGCGTTGTTTGCTCCGGTCATCCTGGCCGACGGATCCCAGGTCTTCACCGGCACGCATAACGAGTGGGCCGCGAAGATCGGCGGTGGCTATCGCTTCAAGGACGGCATCGGCGATCTGCAGCTGAACGCCTATTACGAATGGATCAGGCGTGAAGTGACCCCGATGGAACAGCCGTTCAACGAGCGCTCACGCGACGGCGTGTTCGCCAGCGCCACGCAGTACATCGGCAAGTGGGCCCTGAGCGCGTCCTATGCCCACGCCTTCAGAACGCCCGGCAACCCAGCGATGCTGAGCTTCAACACCGCGGCGCTTGCACCGCTGGCAACCTTGCAAGGCAATCTGTTCGACGATTCCGCCAGCCAGTATGCGATCGGCGCCCGTTACTACTTCAGCGATTGGGCGAGCTGGTACGTCGTCGCCTCCGAACTCACGCAAGGTCCGGGCGCACATTACTGTCTGGGCGCTAGCGGCCACGGCTACCAGGTCTGCTCCCGCGATCAGTTCAACAATACGATCGGCGGCGCGACCATCAGTGCGGCCACCACAGGCATGACGTTCAACTTCTGAGCGCTCGCGAAGACGGGATGAAGGGGGACTTGATCAAGAGTCCCCCTTTTTCTTATGGTTGAACGATTGTTCCGGGTCGCTTGGCAATCCAACGGCTGCAGCAAATGCCCTGAAGATTTGATTTTGCAAGCGCCTTGCAGAGACAGAACTTGGTAGACTTGCAAGAGTTACAGGGAGCCCGACCATGGATATGCAGTCGCCGCCAGCCTATGTGCAGATGGTGCAGGCCGAGACCCCGCCCGAGGAACCGGTCGAGCCGGCGCCGGTCGAGGTCAACGTTTGGAAATACATTCCGGAATCTGCGTCCTCTGTGACCATGATCGTCACGCTTTCGCCGCCAACCGGCCAGGCCGTCATCTATGCCGCCGGCCACGAGAATGACGGGACCCTGTTCAAGGGGCCGCGCTCGATCGACGAAGTCCGGCTCTCCGGTCCGATGATTTATGTGAAGCTTTACGGCGCAACCAGTTTCAATATCCAGTACACCAACTATCGGGTGCGCGAGTGAAGGTGGTGTTTTTCCGCTGATCGCGAACGGCGCCGTGGCACATTCGACACCTGACCAGTTGCTGAAAGATGCCCTGGCGGCGCAGCGCAGGGGCTCGCTCGTGGATGCCAAGCGGCTGTATGCGTCGGTGTTGAAAATCGACCCCACCAATGCCGACGCGTTCGGCAATCTCGCGATCATCGCGGCCCAGCAGGGCGATCTTGCCGGCGCCGAACGGCTGATCCGCCGCGAGATCGAGCTGAGGCCGAATTATCCGGCGAGCTACAACAATCTCGGATCGGTGCTGCAGCAGCAGGGCAGGCTGGCGAATGCGGTTGCCGCTCACCGGCAGGCGATCGAACTGAAGCCGGATTATGCCCAGGCCCATCTCGCGCTCGGCAACGCGCTGCGGCAGCAAGGCCACCTCGAACAGGCGATGGCGGCCTATCGGTCGGCGATTGCGGCGAAGCGCGATTACGCCGAAGCCCACAACAATCTCGGCGTGCTGCTGCAGATGCAGGGCAGCCTCGACCAGGCGGCCTCCAGCTTTCGCGAAGCGGTCGCGCTGAAGCCGGCCTACGCAGAGGCGCAGTTCAACCTCGGTGCCGTCCTGCACCAACAGCAGCAGTTGGAAGCCGCCGAGGCGGCGTATCGGCGGGTCATCGCGATCCATCCCGGGATTGCCGAGGGCTACAACAATCTGGGCACTGTCCTGAAAGACCGCGGCCTTCCCGACGATGCGCTTTCGGCCTTCGCCAGGGCGGTCGAGCTGAAAGCCGATTACGCCGAAGCGTATTACAATCGCGGTACGGTGCTACAGCAGCAGGCCCGGCTGGAGGAGGCACTGCTGGCCTATGGTCAGGCGGCCGGCCTGCGAGCCGACTATCTCGATGCGATCAACAATGCCGGCATCGTGCTGCAGGAACTCGGACGCGCAAGTGAGGCGATCGATCTGTATCGGCATCTGCTCGATCGCATGCCGGCCCACGCCGATGCCAGCAACAACCTGGGAACCGCGTTGTTGGCGGAGGGGCGCGCCGGCGAGGCGCGACTGGCGTTCGAACAGGCGCTGCTGCTCAGGCCGGATTTCCCCGAGGCGTATTACAATCTGGGCAACGCCTGGCGCGAACTCGGCAATCTAGGTCAAGCGATCGCGGCCTATCGCAACGCGCTGCGGCTCCGGCCTGATGATGCGGAAGCGTTCAGCCAACTCGCCTACCATCGCGCCCAGGCCTGCGCGTGGGATGGTCTGGAAGCGGATCAGCAAAGGCTTGTCGAGCTGGTGCGGCAGGGCGTTCGGGTGCCGCCGTTTTACCTGCTTTGGACGCCGGCCTCGGCATCGGATCAACTGCGCTGCGCCCGCAACTGGATCGGGCCGATCCAGCCGGCGCCGCAGGCCGTCTTCCAGCACCGGCCCGGCATCGAACGGCAACGCATTCGTCTCGGCTACCTGTCCGGAGATTTTCATCAGCACGCCACCGCGCAGCTGATTGCGGAATTGTTCGAGCGCCACGATCGCAGCCGCTTCGAGGTGTTCGCCTATTCCTACGGCCCGGACGACAACAGCCCGATGCGGGCGCGGCTGGTGCGCGGCTTCGACCGCTTCACCGACATTCAGGCCCGGTCGCACCGCGACGCCGCCGGGCTGATCCATGCCGACGAGGTCGACATCCTGATCGATCTCAAGGGCTACACCCATCATGCCCGCCCGGCGATAGCGGCCTGGCGCCCGGCGCCGGTGCAGGTGAGTTATCTCGGCTACCCCGCCACCATGGGGGCGGATTTCATCGACTACATCATCGTCGACCCCTTCGTCGTGCCCGACGACCAGCAAGCCTTTTTCTCCGAGAAGCTGGTTCACCTTCCGGGCAGCTATCAGGCCAACGACCGGCGGCGCGAGGTGGCGGCCGCGGCCACCTCGCGGCGCGACTGCGGGCTGCCGGCGGAGGGGCTGGTGTTCTGCAGCTTCAACAACAGCTACAAGATCTCGCCGGCTTTCTTCGATATCTGGATGCGCCTGCTGCGGTCGGTTCCCGGCAGCGTGTTGTGGCTGCTCGAGACCAACGAACTGGTCAAAGGCAATCTGCAGAAGGAGGCCGAACAACGCGGGGTGGATTCGAACCGGCTGATCTTCGCGCCGCTGGTTCGATTCCCCGAGCATCTCGGGCGTCACCGGCACGCCGACCTGTTTCTCGACACCTTGCCCTGCAACGCCCACACCACCGCCAGCGATGCGTTGTGGACGGGATTGCCGGTGCTGACCTGCAGCGGCGACACCTTTGCGGGCCGCGTCGCCGGCAGTCTCCTCACCGCGATCGGCCTGCCGGAACTGGTGACGCGATCGCTTGCGGAATATGAACAGCTGGCGCTGGCGCTGGCGCGCGATCCGCCACGTTTGACCGCGCTGCGGCAAAAACTGCAAGGCAACCGCGACACCAGCGCCTTGTTCGATCTTCCAAAATTGACTGGAAATATCGAAGCGGCCTACCTGCGGATGTGGCAAACTTGGCTTTCCGGCGATCGGCCGGCCGCGTTTTCGATTCAAGACGGAAGAGAATAGGGGACAGCAGTCATGTTGATGCGAACCGTTATTGCGCTCGCCTCCATCCTGGCATTTGGCACCGGCCCTGGGTGGGCCGATGCCTCCAAGGCCTCGAGGCATCATCGCCACGCGCGCGCGCCAGTTCAGGAGCAACCGGTCGCGCCCTATGGCGGCCCGACGCTCGTCCTGCATCCGGCCAACAACATCGCCTGCAATACGCCCTATCGGGCGACGCGCGCGCTGCCCTGCGATCAGCCGGTCTGGGTCTATGGCAGTCCCTGCGAAATCGACCTGGGGCTGGGGCGCTATCGGTCCTGCGACTGACGGCCGCCAATCATCGTCATGAATGCCGGGGCCCGTTCGGAACAGATGCTCGCAGCTGCGACGGCGCAGCATCGCGCTGGCCACCTCGCCGAAGCGGAGCGGCTTTACCGGCTGGTCTGCGATGCCGATCCCGGCAATGCACGCGCCTTCCATCTGCTCGGCGTGGTCGCGCATCAGCTCGGACGACCTGAGGCGGCGTCGCTGGTCGGCCGGGCGGTCACCCTCGCGCCGGATTACGCCGAGGCGCACAATGACAGGGGCGCGATCCTCGCCGCCAATGGACTGTTCGCGGAAGCCTTGTCCTGCTTCGAACGGGCGGTGGCGCTCAATCCCGGCTATCACGAGGCCCGCAACAATCTTGCACGGGGATTGCGGTCGTTGGGCCGCTTCAACGAGGCGCTGGCGCAGTTCGAACTGATCCTGAGGAGCATGCCGGATTCTCCGGTGGCGCATTTCAATCTCGCGTCCGTGTTCGAACTCGCCGGCAACACCGCGGATGCCGAGCAGCATTATCGAAGCGCGATCTCGCTGCGCCCGGATTTTGTCGACGCTCGTCTCCATCTGGCCTTGCTGCTTCAGGGGCTGGATCGGCTGCCGGAGGCGCTCGCGCATGCCGAGCGCGCGGTGGCGCTGCGGCCGGACAGCGCCGGGCTGCGCAACAATCTCGGCAATATCCTGCGCGGTCTCGGCCGCCGCGACGAGGCGATCGTGCAATACGAGGCGGCGCTCGGGATCGATCCGAACTTTTTCATGGCGCATTATAATTGCGGCGTGGCGCTGCGCGGCGAAACACGGATTGCGGATGCGCGCACGCATTTCGCCCGGGCGTTGGCGCTCAAGCCGGATTTCCTGGAGGCGGAGCTTGCGCTCTGCATGGCGGAGCTTCCGGCGCTTTACCGGGACGAATCCGAGATCGCCGAGCGGCGGCAGGCTTATGCAAGCCGGCTGAGGCAACTGGCCTCGGATGTCGAAAGCGCCGGCGTTGCCGCGAGCCTTGCCGAGGCGATCGGTTCGCATCAGCCGTTCTATCTGCCCTATCAGGGCCGCAACGACCGCGAACTTCAGGCCATCTACGGCGCGCTGGCCTGCAAGATCATGGCGGCCAGATACGCCGCGCCGCGGCTGCCGAAATCCCCCGGCCCGGGCGAGCCGATCAGGCTCGGCATCGTCAGCGGATTTTTCCGGCGGCACTCGAACTGGAAGATTCCAGTCAAGGGTTGGCTCAGCGGGCTCGACCGGACCCGGTTTCGTGTATCCGGCTATCATACCGGCACCGAGCGGGACGCCGAGACCGATGTGGCGGCGGCGTTGTGCGAACGTTTCGTGCAGGGCCCGCTGTCGCTGGATGCGTGGCGGCGCACGATCCTGGACGACGCGCCGCATGTCCTGATCTTTCCCGAAATCGGCATGGACAAGGTATCGGCGCAACTGGCGGCGCAGCGGCTCGCGGCCATGCAATGCGCTTCCTGGGGGCACCCGGTCACCAGCGGCTTTCCGACCATCGACCATTTCATCAGCAGCGATCTCATGGAACCGGCGGGCGCCGAGGATCACTATACCGAGCAGCTCGTCCGGTTGCCGAACCTTTCGATCTATTACGAGCCGTCGGACGTTTTGCTGCCGCCGATGGACCGCGCACAACTCGGGCTACGTGCGGGCGCAGTCGCCTTTTGGTGTTGTCAATCCTTGCCAAAATACCTGCCGCAATTCGACGAGGTCTTTGCCCGCATCGCCGCCGAAGTCCCCGGCTGTCAGTTCACCTTCATCGAATTCGGCGGCGGCAGCGGCGTCACTGCGATGTTTCGCGACAGGCTCGACCGCGCCTTCCGGGCGGCCGGGCTCGACGCCGGCGACCGCTGCGTGTTCCTGCCGCGATTGACCCCGGATCGTTTTGTCGCGGCGATCGGCCAGTGCGATATCGTGCTGGACAGCATTGGCTGGTCCGGCTGCAACTCGATCCTGGAGAGCCTGGTGCACGATCTCCCGGTCGTGACGCTCGCCGGCGAGATGATGCGGGGACGGCACACCGCCGCCCTTCTTCAGATGATGGACATCCGCGAGACCACCGCGCAAACGATCGACGAATACGTCTCGATCGCGGGCGCACTGGGCCGCGACGCCGCGCGCCGGAGCGAGTTGTCGGCTCGGATCGCCGGCAACAAGCATCGCGTCTACCGCGATCGCGAATGCATCGCGGCGCTGGAAGCATTCCTGGAGCGGGCGGTTCGCCGCGGTGCCGCGCGGTCACCTCCATAACCTGAAGGCGGCCGTCGAATTTTCCGCGGAGCGCATTTAGTCGGTCCAAAAAAGTTGCGGCCAGCCCTTGGGGGAGGGCTGGCCGCGCGCGATCCGGTCTGGGACGGGGAGGGGTGGGGATGTGACCGGGTCGCGTGTCTCCGTTAAGTCGTTAGTGATCGCGGGCGCTGGCGGTGGAAACCGCCGGGCGGCTGTCGCCGAGCGCGACCCACACATTGGGGTCGCCCTGCGACTGCCGCTTGACGAAGCGGTATCCGGTCTCGGTCCAGGCCACGACGGTTTCGTTCTGGTTGTCGAGAATGAACTCGCCCTTGTCGGTCTTCACGGTCAGCACCGCGTGGCCTTCGCCCTTCTTGTCGCGCACCACCGTGATCAGCAGCGCCTCGCGCGGCCAGCCGGCGTCGATCAGCATCTTGCGCTTCAACAGCACGTAGTCCTCGCAGTCGCCGTAGCCGTCCGTCGGCAACGACCATTTCTCGATCACGCCCCAATGATCCATATCGGTCATCGGCTTGACGGTTTCGTTGACCCAGCGGTTGACCCGCAGCAGGTCTCGCCATGCCGTTTGCGACATCACGATATCGCGTGGCTGCGACGCTCCGCCGGTGCATTCGCCGGGATTGTCGGCGCAGAATTCAACCCAGCCGATCGGCGAACGCGTGGTGTCGCCAAGGCTCGCATAAAGAATTCGTTCGTCTCCGGCCTTTGCCGTCGCACTCAACCCCAACAGGATGGCGGCAATCGCCAATCCCTTTCCCCTGATCCCGAACATATGGCCCCCGTTTCTTGTTGGGACCACATTTCGCATAAACGTTTTGCGCCGCCGCTAAGTAAGCCAAGTACAATTGAGACGAATACAGCTAAAAGCCGCGCTAAATTCGATCTATACTTGAATCGAATTCGATTAAAATTTGAAACGACTGCAATTGATTCAAATTTTATGCATTAATGCGTTGCGAACTGTCGCATCAACGGTTTGCGGCGGCAAAGGTGGGCTGCGTTAACCCGTCGTGGCGCGCGCCAAACGGCGACAGGCGGCATCCGGCAACGCGGATACCGCCTTCAGATTTCACGAAAGGGAGAAATCGCGGCGAGCCGCGCTTTACCGCGCGGTAACGCTGTCTTCGAGCGTTTCGGCGAGTTGCTCGTGAACGAACTCAAGCGCGAAGCCTTCTTCGAGGTTTCGCACCACCCGGGCCTGGACCTTGCCCAGCAGCACCAGGGATTTCAGCGGCGGCCGGTTTTCCGCGGCAATGGCGGCACCCGACAGCGACATGTCGATAACCCGGCAGGTCATCTTGCTGCCGTCTTCGAGCGTGAGCAGCGCAATCGGATTACGCGGCACGATACGGTCGTGGCGGCGGTCTTCCGGCAAATTGAGGATGTCGCGATTGGCAAGCCAGGTCAGCTGNGCGGCNAGCTTGTCGCGNTTGCGCGCGGT
>JGI12635J15846_10003022_pt1 | contig 14670 bp, 12 predicted proteins | sample BlaSpr_A8_OM2_M2_FD_15846 | JGI IMG/M metagenome (IMG submission 15846) | reverse complement strand
CGGCTACGAGTCGATCGAGCGCTTTCGATCTCCCGTAGATGTGGTCGAAAGCTGGATGATTTGGACCTCGGTCGCGGCACTCGCGGTGAACGGCGGCATCACCCTCGCGCTGGTTCGCGGACGCGGCGATCTGAACTTGCGCAGCATCCTGGTCCACAATTTCGGCGACGCTCTCTCCAATATCGCCATCATCGTTGGCGCCATCGTCATCGGAGCGACCGGCCTTCACTGGATCGATCCGCTGCTCGGCCTCGCGATCGGCATCCTCGTGCTTTGGTCCAGCATCGGCATCCTTCAAGAGTCCGCCCACGTTCTGCTCGAAGGTCGCCCGCACGACTGCAGCGTCGAAGATGTGGCCCGCGCCATGCTTACGATCGAGGGCGTCTACGAAGTTCACGATGTCCACATCTGGTCCCTCGGCGCCGGTCACAACGCGCTGAGCCTGCACGCCCGCATACCGGACATGCACATGGACGAATGTGAGCGCATCCTCTCGGCCATCCAGGAAAAAGCGGCCCACGATTTCAACATCGACCACTCCACAGTCCAGTTCGAAAGAGCCGGCCTGCCTGCGACCTCTGGCTACGTGATGCCCGAACCCGCGAAGTAAGCTATAGGCCGGTTTTCCCGAAGAACGCCATTCGCCGAAATGGCGTTTTCGCGGACGCCAAATCCGAATACTGTAGCTCTCCCGAGATCAGCCCGAACAGTTTTGCCGTGATTTTTTGTTGTGGTTCAAACGGTCCGCGTGCAGAAACCGTCTAGGCAGGAACTCGAAAACTCAATCCCCGTTGCTCGTTAAACTGCTGCGTGGCATCCATATCCAAAGCGTCTTGTGTGACGCTTTTGCGCACTCCGTCGCGCGTCACATAGTGCAACGTGCCGTTGTCCCAGGAGTACGCCACCGCAAACAGCAACCCACCGTCGCGCCGCACAAAAACATACTCCGAGGTATCCACCGGGGGTTCCGGCGCAGGCCTGGAATAATATTGTCGCTCCGCGCCGTTCCCGGCGTCACCCGCAACAGGATTTGGCCCGGAATCGTCGGGAGGACCCTGCTGCGCCTCTTCTACCGCCTGCGGATTCTCAACAACAATCTCGGGGGACAGCAAGTACCCTCCGTAGCCATAGCCGAACGGCACGCCCTGTCCAAATCCGGAACGTCCGCGCCCATGCTGAGGGTTCACTGCTGCCAAATGAGGATAGTCAAATCCGAGTCCTGGAACATTCATTCCGTTGGAAAATACAGGAAGGTTTGTCAGCCCGGAAGCGACGCTGCTATTGCGGATTGGTGTTCCGGCCGCTCGCGTACGACGCACAACGGTCGCTGGGCGTGTTCCAGCCGGCACGCGCCCGACGACGTGCGGCGCAGCGCCAGCAACTCCACGCGGAGCCGCAGCAACAACTGGCCCCGCCATTCCCATTCCCCCACGATGTTGCGCCAGCGCAACAACCGGAAGAACCAGCAAAAAACTCCCCATCATCCAGATTCGGCGCATGTGCACCTTCCCCGGAACTCGAGCGGGAACCCTGGGTCCGTTGTACAGCCCTTGCCTGCTGCAGTTACGCATTCAACCTACACTTAAAGGATGCGCCCATTGGCCTATAGGTTTCAAGCTCGGTGGTCGCCATGCGAATGGAGCACTCCTGCTCGCGCTCGTCCCGTCGACCAGATATTCTCTGCGTGGCCGACACTGCCCGACCGGCCCGCTTTTCCCTTGCTAGGGGATGTGCTATAACCGTCGGGCCGTGGAACGTGTCACGAAAGAACGAGGGGTTCCGGCGCCACCGAAGCCGCGAGGTGTTTTCCTTGCGCACCCTGTGCCTGCGCAGGAGGATTCAGATTCGGCTGCAGCAGAGCCGAGCGACTTCTCGGCCGTGGCGCACGAAGACGCTTCCCGGTATTGCCCGGTCTGTTCGCAGCGGCTGGAGTCCCGGCGCTGCAAGTTGATTTGCCCGGTCTGCGGATATTACATGTCCTGCGCGGACTATTACTGATAAGCTGTGCGGTCCCAGGCTGGTTGCCCTTGGAACCGCTTCCGATAACTTGAGCCATACCTTGAGGAGGATACGAACGTGGCATTGAAGATGACGAACCGCGAAGTGGATGGCGTGTCCGTGGTGGCGCTGGACGGGCGCATTGTTCTTGGAGAAGAGAGCAACGCGTTGCGCGAAAAAGTAAAAGGCTTGCTCGCCGAGGGCAAAAAGAAAATTGTCCTCAACATGGACAACATCACGTTTATCGACAGCGCCGGCCTGGGCACCCTGGTCGCCGCGCACCATAGCGCCAAGGGCCAGGGCGCCTCGCTGCGCCTCTGCCACCTCGGCAGCAAGTTCCAGGAAGTCCTGCAAATCACCAAGCTGCTCACCGTCTTCGACGTGTATGACACCGAAGCCGCTGCCGTCTCTAGCTTTTCCAAGGGCGCCGGAGCCTAGCGGTCGCCGGAGAATTTGCTCCGAACGCTTCCGTGATCTAGCTGGCCATCACGAAGGGCACGCGTGCGCGTGTCCTTTTTTGTTCACGCCCCCGTCGCTTGTTCCGGCTTTCCTCCACCGGGCGGGAAACTACATTTAACCAGCGCGCAACACTCCCGTAATGTGATCGGAAGTAGTTTGCGCCACCAGGCTGCGTTTCGCCGGAAGCCCAAGCCCTGCCGGAGGCCGGACGATGTTTCTCCCGAAGCGGATCCTTTCGCCCATCGACTTCAGCGATTCCTCACTGGAGGCCTTGTACGCGGCTCGCGACCTGGCCGCCCACTATTCCTCCGATCTTTTGCTTGTTCACGCCGTCCCGGTCATACCGGACGACACCTCCATTCTTCACGAGGCTGCCGACGAGGAAACCCTCATCGAAGCCGCCCGTCGCCGCTTGACCGAACTCGCGGAAAAGCTAAAAGCGCAAGGCCTGCGAGCAAGCGCTACCATAGGTCTCGCGAACGACGCGGCGTCGGAGATACTTCGCGTGGCGGAAGCGGAAGGTATCGATCTGATTGTCATCGCCACTCACGGGGTGACCGGGCTGCGCCACCTGGCTTTCGGCTCGGTCGCCGAAAAGGTTGTACGCACCGCTGGCTGCCCCGTCCTGTTTCTGCGCAACAGCGCCGCAACGCGGTCAGGCGATGCCAACGTCAAATCCGCTGCCACCTCGGCTTAAGTCAGCAGCCCAAAAACAATCCGCGCGATCTGCGCTTCTTCGTCACTGGTCAGCACACGGACGCGCGCCGCGCTGTCCCCCGAACTGATGGTCCCAGCGTTTTCTTGATTCGCTTCCCGGTCCAGCCGCACGCCAAAGCACTCCATCCCTTCGCAGATTTTCTCCCGCACCGCGGCGTCGTGCTCTCCGATTCCTCCGGTAAACACCAGCAGATCGAGCCCGCCGAGAACCGCCACGTAACTCCCAATCGCTTTCTTCGCCGAGCGCGCAAACATCTCGATCGCCAATCGCGCCCGCGGATTTTCTCGCGTCGCTTCGTGAAGTGACCGCATGTCCTGCGAAGTCCCGGAAATCCCCAACAACCCCGATTCTTTATCCAACAGCCGCTCCAGCCTTTCCACGTTGATTCCGTTCCCACGGAGAATGTGCAGCAACACGCCCGGGTCCAGATCGCCCGGCCGCGTCCCCATCACGATGCCGCCGGTCGGCGTGAGCCCCATCGTGGTGTCCACCGACGAACCCTCGACGATCGCCGTGACGCTTGCTCCATTGCCGAGATGCGCCACGATCAATCGCGCGGGCGCCTCCCTCCCGAGCGCGTGCAGAATCGATTCGCAGGACAACCCGTGGAAACCGTACTTGCGGACGCCCGCGTCCCAGAATTTTTCCGGCAGCGGCAGACGTGCCGCCTCCTCGGGCAGGGTCCGGTGAAAGGCCGTATCGAAGCATGCGAATTGCGACACTTCAGGAAAGAGTTGCTGCGTTTCGCGAATCAACTCGAGCGCCACCGGAACGTGCAGCGGGGCGAAGTGCGCCGCCGCTTCTAATTTCTGCAAGACCTCGGGCGTAATTTTCTGATGAGTGGTGAGCGACGGCCCGCCGTGTACTACGCGGTGTCCCACGGCTCGCAAACTCGGCACCGCGATCCCCGACAATTCTCCGGCGACCGCCCGCGCCGCGTCGGTCTGCGTGGGAAAAGCCCGCGCTTTGTCGAGCAGCATCTCCCCAGTGTCCGCGCGCAGCCAAATCTTCCCCTGCCCGCCGCCGATTCCCTCCACGGCCCCGCGGTACAATGCCCGCACGTCGGCACGCAGGTGACCCTGCACTTCGGCTTGTCCGTCACCCTCGCGCTTGATGAACACACCGAACTTCAGCGAAGACGACCCGCTATTCACCACAAAAACAGCATCGCCGCTCATCGTTTGATTTACCCGGAATCAACCACGCTGGCACGATGTCATCCTCGGGCTATCCGACAAGGAAGCCGAAGGATCTCAACCTCGACGTTCACTCCCAAAAGACTCCCGGCTTCTGGCGATACTCCCCGGGCGACTCATCTCGCCGTCCATTTCCAATTGGCAATTTCGGGCATGTCCTCGCCGTGCTCCATCACGTAAAGCTTGTGCCGCTGCATCGCCTCCGTGAATCGCTGCGTGGCCTGGTCGGCAATGCTCTTCACCCGCGGCACACGCCGGATCACGTCCAGCGCCAGCTGAAACCGGTCCATGCGATTCAGTACCACCATGTCGAACGGCGTAGTCGTCGTCCCCTCTTCCACATAACCTCGCACGTGGATGTTGTCGTGGTTCCGCCGCCGGTAGGTCAGCCGGTGAATCAACGTGGGATACCCGTGGAACGCGAACACCACCGGCTTGTTGGTGGTGAACAGCGCATCAAAATCCTCATCCGCCAGCCCGTGCGGGTGCTCGCTCATCGGCTGCAGCGTCATCAGGTCCACTACGTTCACCACGCGAATCCGCAGCTCGGGCAATTCTTCCCGCAGCAGCGACACCGCCGCCAGAATTTCCAGCGTGGGCACATCCCCCGCGCAGGCCATCACCACGTCAGGATTGTCGGACTCATGTCCGGCCCAATCCCACGCCCCCAGGCCCGCCGTGCAATGCGTCACCGCTGCGTCCATGTTCAGCCAGTTAGGCTCCAGTTGCTTTCCCGCGATGATAAGGTTCACGTAGTTCCGGCTGCGCAAGCAGTGGTCCGCTACCGACAGCAGGCAATTGGTGTCTGGCGGCAGATAAATCCGCACCACGTCCGCCTTCTTGTTCGCCACGTGGTCGATAAAGCCTGGGTCTTGATGCGAAAACCCGTTGTGGTCCTGCCGCCACACGTGAGAGGTCAGCAAATAATTCAGCGACGCAATGGGTTCCCTCCAGGGAATCGTTCGCGTAACTTTCAGCCACTTCGCGTGCTGGTTGAACATGGAGTCGATGATGTGAATGAACGCCTCGTAGCACGAAAAAAAACCGTGCCGCCCGGTCAGCAGATAGCCTTCCAGCCATCCCTGGCACATATGCTCGCTCAGAATTTCCATCACCCGGCCGTCGATCGCCAGGTGCTCGTCCACCGGCAACGTCGCCGCCTCCCAGGTCTTGCCGGTGACCTCCAGGATCGCCTCGAGCCGGTTCGACGCCGTTTCGTCCGGCCCGAACACCCGAAAATTCCGCGATTCCAGATTGCACTTCATCACTTCCCGCAGATATTTGCCCAGCACGCGCGTGGCTTCGCCATCCGGCGAGCCCGGCTCGTTCACCTCCACCGCAAAGCTGCGAAACGCCGGCAACCGCAAAGGCTGCAGCAGCAGCCCTCCGTTCGCGTGCGGGTTCATCCCCATCCGCCGCCGGCCCTTCGGCGAAAGCTCGGCGAGCTCCGGAACCAAAGCTCCGTCGGCATCAAACAACTCTTCCGGCTTGTAGCTACGCATCCACTGCTCGAGGATCCTCAGGTGCTCCGGCTTTTCGTGAACCTCCGCAACCGGCACCTGGTGCGCCCGCCAGGTCCCTTCGACAGGTTTCCCGTCCACCACCTTCGGCCCCGTCCAGCCCTTCGGCGTGCGCAGAATCAACATCGGCCATCGCGGCCGCTCGGTGTTCCCGCCTTCCCGCGCCGATTTCTGAATCGCCGCAATCTCATCCAACATTTTGTCCAGCACCGCCGCCATCTGCGGGTGCATAACGTCGGGATCGTGGCCCTCCAGAAGGTGCGGCGTGTACCCATAGCCGCGAAACAGCGATTCCAGCTCGTCCTGCGAAATCCGCGCCAGCACGGTAGGGTTCGCGATCTTGTACCCGTTTAAATGCAGAATCGGCAGTACCGCGCCGTCCTGCGCCGCATCCAAAAACTTGTTCGCATGCCAGCTCGTCGCGCACGGCCCGGTTTCCGCCTCGCCATCCCCCACAATGCACGCCACCACCAAATCCGGATTGTCGAAAGCCGCCCCATACGCGTGCAGCAGGGAATACCCGAGCTCCCCTCCCTCGTGAATCGAACCCGGCGTCTCCGGCGCGACATGGCTCGGAATCCCGTAAGGCCATGAAAATTGCCGGAATAATCTCTTGATCCCGTCGCGGTTTCTCTCGATGTTGGGGTAAATTTCCGTGTACGTCCCTTCCAGATACGTGTGCGCCACAATGCCCGGCCCGCCATGTCCCGGCCCGATGATGTACATCATGTTCAGATCGCGCTCGTTGATCACCCGGTTCAAATGCGTATAGATAAAATTCAACCCCGTAGTAGTCCCCCAATGCCCCAAAAGCCGCGGCTTCACATCTTCCAAAGTAAGCGGCTTCTCCAAAAGCGGATTGTCCTTCAAATAAATTTGTCCCACAGAAAGGTAATTCGCCGCCCGCCAATACGCGTGCATCCGCCGAACCTGTTCCGCCGTCAACACCGCAGTCATGTCCGCCTCCCGCCATTCATCCCAAAATCAATTCCGCGTAACAGCGCAAGGCCCAGTATGCACCTCCGGCAATTCTTCGTCATGAAAGCCTCATGACTTTCATGGGAAAGTGTCCGTAAGTCTTTTGTATTCGGCATTTACAAAAACGATAGAGGGAAGGAAAATTACGTGAACCTATAGCGCAGCGGCTGCAGGCGATTTCTCGCTGCCTTATTTTCAACTCTACGCTGTCGACCGTTCCGAACTCCTCAGTCCACCCGGTACATGGTGATCCCGCTCAACAGCTTCGGATAAAAGTCCGTAGACTTCTGCGGCATCACTTCACCCGACGTTGCGATATGCACGACTTGCTCGACATCGCACGCGTTCAACAAAAACGCCACCTGCGCCGCGCCGCGATCCACGGCATCCAGCGCCGCCGCAGCTTCGCGCTCGTAGGTCAGGTTCTTCTCCGCGGTCACCGCTTGTGGCGTGATCCCCAGCGCCGGCTCGAGGATTCCTTCGTGCAGCAGCACCACGTCCAGCTCGCGCTGCAGCGGCGAAACATTCGGCAGCAGCAACGACAAGTCCGCGCCGGGCCGAAGCGTCAGCACGTAAAACGCCTGCTTGCCGGTCGCCGCAGCCGGATACACGCCGATGGCCCGCAGGCCGCGCGCTTCCACCAGACGGCGCAGGAACTGGCCGCGCGCCTCGGCTTTCGCACCCTCGTCAGCGAAGGAAAACGCCTCCGCCGCGAACCACGGCTCCAGGTACCGCCGCATGCTGGTCCACGAAAAATCGGGCAGGTTCGCCACCACGCGGTGCGTCGGCAAAATCGTCAAACCCTCGCTGCGAGTGTTGACGAAGGTCATCATCGCCAGCTCGTAGGGTTCCCGTGCGCGCGGCGCGTCTTCGCCGCCTGCCGCTGGATGGCTTCCCCCCGCTGCGGCACTCCGTTCGCTGCGCCTTTGGTTACGATAATTCAGCGCGGTCTCATACCGGTGGTGCCCGTCGGCGATCACCAGTTTCAAGCTGGCCATCGCCTCCTGGATGGCCGCAACCTTCGCGGGCTCCGACACCACCCACAAGCGGTGCACCACGCCGTATTCGTCGCACAGTTCGGTCGCCGGCGAAGATGCCGCTTCCACTTCGGCCAGAACGGCATCCACGCGCCGCTGCTCGTCGCTGTACAACATGAATAGTTGCCCGGTGTGCGTGCGCGTGTGGCGCAGCAACTCCAACCGGTCGGCCTTCGGCCCTGAAAGGGTATGCTCGTGACGGAACACCACCCCGGCCGAATATTCCTCGAGCTTTCCCGCGCCGATAAAGCCCCGCCGGGTGCGCCGCTGGTCCGTTCCCGGCACGGTGTACTCCTGCGTGTATGCGTACAACGAAGGCTCCGCCTCTTTCACGACGATACCGTCGCGAATCCAACTCTCCAGCGCCTCGGCCGCGCGCGTATACACGTTGTGCTGCGGCCCATCGTCGGGAAGAACGCGGCCTTTCTCCACGGTGATCAGGTTGTGCGGGTCCGCAGCGTAATACTTCTCCTGGGCCGCGGGCGAAATTTTGTCGTAAGGCTGGGTCAGGACGCGATCGAACGAAACGCGAGACGCATTGTAGCGATAGGCGGGAAAGGGATAGACCTGGGCCATGGAATCTCCGATGTCGGTGTGAGCCACATTTGAATCTCCCTAGTTTACGCGAACTCGGTGAATTTCCGAACGGGCGCAAGAACAAGTAGAGATGTAAGGACGCAACGAAGTAAGAAAAGGATTCCGACGTAGAGGAACACAGCAAGACAAAGGTGAACCAACTGGGAGGAACGACGCCGCGGGCGAACTGCCTTCGTTCTAGCGACGTTTATCCCTCGGGCAGTTTTCCTCGCGCCATCAAGCCGGAGGTTTCCGGTGTTCCATTTTGCAATTCGTTTGGTCCTCAATCGGCATCAGATCGCGTCTGCACGTCGTGCCACGGTGGACTCTTGTTTCCGTCGAAGGGAAATACAAAGGCCCCCGGTTTTCCGGAGGCCTTCTCGTTGAATTTGTCGCTGTCGAAAAAACAGGCTCGGCGGGCCCGACTAGCGCCGCTTTTTCTTCGCGGGCTTTTTCACCGCCTTCTTGGGTTTGGCTTTCTTGGCGGCCTTTTTCGGCTTTTTGACCGCAGCCTTTTTCGCCGGTTTCTTGGCGGCCGGCTTCTTGGCTGCTGGTTTCTTGGCGGCCGGTTTTGCGGCAGGCTTCGCGGCCGGTGCCGGGGCTTCGTCCGGCTCCTCGTCCGTGATAATCAGCTCTTCCTCTTCGGTTTCGACCACGTCCGAATCGCCGGCCAGCTCATCCTCTTCTTCCAGCCCTGACAGCTCGTTGTCTTCTTCGAAATTATCCTTCTCGAGATCCATTCCATCCTCCCCAGGGGGAATCCCGCCCGAGGCAGCGAACCGGGTGAACCGGGACGCAGGTGTCGAGTCGGAATCGCTGCAACGGCTGGAGTATACCGCTCCAAAGCCTTGCGCCGTTGTTATCGCACTCGCTGGAAGTTGTCAAGCATTCTGCGCGAACAGGCCGCAGATTGCGATTTGCGGCTATCGCGCAACCCTACCGTACCGAGCGTAGTACCAGCGGCGACCCGCCGCGGTTTCCGGGGAGCGCCCTTGTGTCCTTGTACGTAACAGTAAAGGAAAGGTTTAATTCTTGCTTGGGGAAGACGTCGTGGACTGCGCCACGCTGGTGCCCGCGTGGGGCTTCTTTTTCGGCGCAGTTCGCGAATGCGCCGGATTCGCTTCCGGCGCCCCGCCCATAGTATAGATCCGCAGAACCATGCCACGGCCGACATGATTGCCTTGCAAGCGATTCCACTTGCGCACATCGTCGGCTTCCACGCTGAAACGGTCGGCAATTCCGAGCAGCGTGTCGCCTTTACGCACCCGGTAGCTCACCAGCCGCCGCTTGGTCTCCGACTGCGCGGGCGCCGCGGGAATGATCAGCTTCTCGCCGGGATCAAGCGCCGCGAGATGCTCCAGATTATTGGCCTCCGCGATGGATGCCGACGTGACATGATATTTTTTCCCGATGGAGGTCAGCGTCTCACCTGCTTCCACGCGATGCCGTCGCCAGCTCACCCATTTGTCCGCAGGAATATCCGCGATCTCCGCGGAAAATTTCTCGGCCGTGCCCGCGGGTAGATGTAATTCGAACGCGGGATCGTCCGGCGTGGCCAAACGCAGCAGCGGGGGGTTCAGCGCGCGTAGCGTCTCCACGTCTACGTCAATCGTCTCCGCCACCAGGCGCAGATCGATAGCCCGTCCGGGTTTTACCACGTCGGTCGGCACCGGCGATTCCGGTTCGACCTGAATTCCGTAGTGCGCGGCATCCTTGGCAATCAGGGTGAGCGCCAGAATGATGGGCACGTAGTTTTTGGTCTCTTTCGGCAATACGTTGCGTTTATACAGCTCCCAGAAATCCGCGTACCCGGTCCGCTCGATGGCTTTCTGCACGTTGCCCGGACCGCAGTTGTAGGCCGCGATCGCCAGATACCAGTCCCCGAACAGCCCGTACAGATCGCGCAAATGCTGCGCCGCCGCGCGCGTGGCTTTTTCGGGATCTTGCCGCTCATCGATCCACCAGGTATGCCGCAGTCCGTACTGCTGCCCCCGATAAGCCACGAATTGCCACATCCCCCGCGCCCCGGCCCGCGATAACGCCAGCGGCTGGAAGGCACTCTCCGCCTGCGCCAGATAGATCAAATCCTGCGGGACACCTTCTTCCTTCAATACGCGCGAGATCATCTGGTGATAGCGGCCCCGGCGCTGCAAACCGGTTTCGACGATTGCGCGGCCCCGCGGCGTCTGGAAAAAATTCAAGAACGACAGCACCTCGTCGTTTACCGTCAACGGAAGATCGTGCGAGATATTCTTGGCGTCCTGCTCGGCGCGCTCCTTCAACCGCGGATCGACCGGAAACGTCATCTCCGCCACTTCATCAATGGGAGCCGGTACCGCGGGAGCCTCCTGGAATCCATCCCCCGCCCGAAACGCTTGTAATTCGTAGGTGTACACCGTATCGACTACGCGGTGAAACACTTCGCTCAACTTGGGGTCGGCGTACGGGTCGTACCCGCTTTCGAGCATCAGGTCCATAGCTTCGTCGAAATCTTTGCGCGCCGCTTCCAGATGCCCGGCTTTGTAGTTCTGCTGCCCGGATGCAAATTTCTGTTCGACTTGGGCGACCAACGAGTCCTTGTCGCCGGCGATTTGCGGCTTCAGCAGCAGGAGAGGGTGCGTCGCCGCCGTCAACGGCAATGGCGGAAGCTGTACCGGTCCAGGCACCGAAGTACCCGCCTTGACGGTTTGTGGCCCAGGAACCGTCGCGGGCACACGCGCTTGTACCGGCCGCTTGGCCGCGTCGTCGCATCCAACCACCGCGCTGACAACTGCCGCCAGCAGCGCAACGCCGCACACGACCTGAAGTTTCCGGTTCATCGTTAACATGGTAAGGAGCCCGCACGACCCTGGTCAACGCTTTCGAAGGACAGGGGGTTGGCGGACTGACTACACGCGTCTGTGACGAACTGCCCACCGGCTTTGCAGGTCGGTTTGAGAACCGAGAGGATTGCGACACCCAACCCGCCGGCCACCTTTAGAAATCTCCGGGCAACGGTCGGCTGCGGCTGCAAATTCGACGTGGACAAATTCCCCTTGACAGCAGCGCGGCGCGCGACGATATTAAACCATATGGTTAACTATTCGACGGCGCCCCTCGACGCCACTTTCGGGGCCCTGGCTGACCCCACCCGCCGCGCCATCCTCGCGCGCCTGGCCCTCTGCGAAGCCACGGTGAGCGAGCTCGCTGCGCCGTTCGATGTTTCGCTCCCGGCCGTCTCCAAGCACCTGCGCGTTCTCGAATCCGCCGGACTGCTCCACCGCGAAATCGATGGCCGCATCCATCGCTGTCGCCTGGCGTCGCAGCCGATGAAGGATGCCGCCGCATGGATCGAGACCTATCGCAGCTTCTGGGAGGCCCAGTTCGACGCCCTGGCGAAATACCTGGAATCTACTCATTCCTCGGGCCATGGTCCGGTCCGTGCATCAGGCCATCCTTCGGGCAACAAATCCCGTAAATCCACCAAAAACACCATAGAGGAGAAACCAGAATGGCCACGCCTCAGAACCGTCCCGACTTCACGCTCCAAATCCGGCGCACCTTCGCGGCCCCGCGGGAAAAAGTCTTCGCCGCGTGGACCCAGCCCGAACAGCTAGAAAAGTGGATGTGCCGGGATGTCGCGGCGCACACGGTCATTCACCACCGGCAGGACATCCGCACCGGCGGGAGCTACCTTATGGAGGTGCGGGACTCCGCCAAGAACGAAGTGTATTGGGGGCAAGGCGTGTACCTCGAACTGACGCCGCCCGAGAAGCTGCGCTTTACCTGGAGTTGGTCGAAGGACCGGCCTGAGGGCGAAAATATGCATCCCGGCGCGGAGCAAACCGAAGTGGCCGTCGAATTCTTCGACCGTGGCGCGACAACCGAACTGGTCCTGACCCACAGCGGCTTCAAGAACGAGAAGCTGCGCAAGGAGCACGACGGCGGCTGGAACGGCTGCTTCGACGTCCTGGAAGGCGTCTTGCGGCAGGGCCGCTCGTAAACGGCGCCGACGGCGCGCCTCGGAGTTCCGGGACCTCGGAGGCGGCCCTTCCCAAACAGGGATTACCCCCAATACGCACGTATAAAACGATTCAAAAAATCGCTGGACAACCGCCCGGGCTTGTGGTACTTTACACATGCGTTTGTTGCTCTTGTATCGCGTACGTCAGTGTGAAGCGGTCGCAAGGTTCAAACTTGCGGCCTTTTTTTACGCCCGGACGCGGCCCGTAACTCTGTTGAGGGGTTCGGAGTCGAGGCACCAGATAGCTCAATTAATCGAGATCGGCCCCTAACCCGGCCGGACTCAAAGTATGATCGCAACGCGGTCAACAGAAAAGAGTACAGCAGTGAGTAAAGAACAAGGAACAGTGAAGTGGTTCAACGCCAGCAAGGGCTTTGGATTCATCCAGCGCCAGAGCGGTGAAGACGTTTTCGTCCATTTCTCCGCAATCGTGGCTGATGGCTACAAATCGTTGAACGACGGCCAAGCGGTTGAATTCGAAGTGACCAAGGGCCCCAAGGGCCTGCAGGCCTCGAACGTCCAACCCCTCTAAGCCACTTCACAAAAACACATCCGGGCGGAGCGCGAAAGCGCCCCGCCCGTTTTTTTTGCGATAGCCCGGCCACTTGTGTTCAAACCGCTTGGCGCGCAGCAACCGAACGCCGCTAAAATCCGGGGCCTAAAGAATTGCCTGGGGCAGCGGGCCGCTAGCCCAACCCGCCGCTAACCGAAATCGTCTCTCCCGTCACCCACCGCCCCGCATCGCTGGCCAAAAAACAAACCACCTCCGCAATATCCTGCGGCGTCCCCAATCGCCCCAAAGCGGTCCGCTTCACCAGCGCGTCCTTGTATTCCTGAGGCGTGTCACTGGCCAATTCGGTCTCAACAAACCCGGGCAAAACGTTGTTGATGGTAATCCCCCGCGCGCCAAGTTCCCGCACATAGCAGCGTGCCAACTGTTCCAGAGCCCCCTTCGACATCTGGTACACGGCGAGCAAACCAGACACCTGCGCAACATGCGTCCCGCACGACGAAATATTGATGATCCGCCCGCCATCGCGCATCCGCGGCACGGCCGCTTGAATCGCGAACATCGGTCCCCTCGCGTTCACGGATATCGTCCAGTCAAACTCCTTCTCGGTCATGTCCGCCATCGCCGTGCGGTTGCCGACGCCCGCGTTGTTGACCAGAATGTCCAGGCCGCCGAGTTTCTCGACAGTTGTGTCCACCAGCCGCCGCACCTGCTCAAGCGAACCCATGTCCGCTTGCACGGCGAGGGCGCGCCCTCCCGCGCGTTCAATCGACGCCACGGTTTCCGCCGCTTGCCCCGCGCTAGCCCGATGATTGACGACCACCGCAGCGCCCGCCCGAGCCAAGCTCTCGGCAATGGCCCGCCCAATCCCGCGCGACGCACCCGTAATGAGGGCCACCCTCCGGTCCTGCGAAATAGTCATGTGTCGTGCCCGAGCATCAGATCGGTCTCGTCGAAGGGCATCCTAGCGCAGCGCTTGCCGCAAGTCCTCGATCAAATCCTGCGCATCCTCAATTCCGATCGACACGCGCACCGTCCCCGGCTTCACGTACGCCTTCGCCAACTCTTCCACGGTCATGTTGTAGTGCGATGTATACGCTGGCAAAACCACCAGCGACTCCACCCCGCCCAAACTGGCCGCCAACATAAACAGCCGCACCCCGTCGCAAAACTTCCGCGCCGCGGCCAAACCGCCCTTCAAATCAAACGCCAACATCGACCCGAACCCGCGCATCTGCCGCTTCGCCAATTTGTGGTCCGGATGCGAAGCCAGCCCCGGATAATGCACGCGCGCCACCTTGGGATGCTTCTCCAGGAATTTCGCCACCGCCAGGGCGTTCTCTCCCTGCCGCTTCACCCGCAAAGCCAGCGTCTTGATCCCCCGGCTCAACAAAAACGCCGCTTCCGGATCCATCGAGCCGCCAAGATAAATCACCATGTGCTGAACGCGGTCCATCCAAAACCTGCTGCCCGCAGCCACGCCGGCAATCACGTCGGAATGTCCGGCCAGTGCTTTGGTAGCACTGTGCACCACCATGTCGAAACCCAGCGCTAGCGGCTGCTGCAGGACCGGCGTAGCGAACGTATTGTCGATGATGGAGACCAGTCGGTATTTCTTCGCGAACGCGATCGCTTTATCGAGGTCGACAAGCCGCACCGTGGGATTCGTGGGCG
>JGI12635J15846_10003021_pt1 | contig 14675 bp, 12 predicted proteins | sample BlaSpr_A8_OM2_M2_FD_15846 | JGI IMG/M metagenome (IMG submission 15846) | reverse complement strand
AGACGCGCTGGTGCCGCAAGGATGCTGCAAAGATGCTGGGGATCAGTTACAAGGCCCTGCTCTACAAGATGCGGCAATTCAACCTGGATACGCCGCGGACGCGGAAAGCAGTTTCAACGACCGCGATAGAAGAACCTGCCTCGGCGGTAGGGACGCGGCGTGACTAGCGCTACCAGCCTTTGCAGTTTTCGCCCCGGGGCGCGGCAGGAGGAAGGCATTTTAGGAAGCCTATTGGTGCGATCGTCCCGCTCGTGCGGTAGAAATCAAAGCTTCAGATCTCGATGGTTGACTGATCCTTGCGCTGCAACAAATGTTTCACTGTCGTAGTTTGTATAGACTATGGATCAAGCTGAGTCCAGGCCGAGGCAACCCAGGGAAACATTCGTCAGCGCAAATCTCACTGCAGGACGTTGCGATCGAGAACGCACTATTGGCCTTGCGTCGCATACCCGCGGCGGGAATGGGAGCATGAGGCATGACGGAACGCCGCACAGCTCGAAGATATGACTTATCCTTACCGATCATCGTTCGCTTGCCCGCCGAACGGGCACTAGATTCGCAGCATGGTAAGACCCGCGATATCTCCACACGCGGCCTTTATTTTGTCGTGGATCAGAACCTGGAATCTGGCTCACAACTGGACCTCACGCTGACGCTGCCCGCGGAGATAACCCATGGTTCAGAGGTTTTTGTCCGAGCCCTGGGCAAAGTGGTGCGTGTCGAGCGCCGAATGGAAGACGGCAGCGCACGGATGGGCGTGGCCGCGGTGATTGAACGCTACGACATTATCCGCGGGGAAGCCGCGCGAGCCTGAGCTCGTTTCCTAGGCCGGCGAATATTCCTTCCTGCCGAACGGTTTGCCGGAGTCTCTCCTCTCTTCTTTCGTCCAGTGTTTTTTTCCTGGGCGGGAGTGTTCTGGAAATCATCTTGCAATCGAGGCCGGGTTGGGCCTACTATCCGGCAAGAGTGTCCCTCGGAGGGTCGAGTGAAAGTGTCGGATCTCATCGGGTCCCGCAAGGAAATTTTTTCCATCACCGAAGAGACGAGTGTGCATCAAGCCGCGCAATATCTGCGCGAGAAACAGGTGCGCTCGGTCGGGGTGATGAATGCAAGCGGCAAGCTTACCGGCGTGATCTCCCAGAGTGACGTATCCGACAAGGTCGCCGCAGAGAACAAGTGTCCCGCCTGGATGAAGACCTCGGATATCATGACGCGCGAACTCGTCACGGTGACGGCGGAAAAGACGCTCGACGAATGCTTGCGGCTGATGGAGCAGAACGGCATCTTTCACTTAATTGTGCTGGATGAACGGGGAGAGTTCCGGGGGATGCTATCGATCAGCGACATCTTGCGAGTAGTAGCGTCAGACGAAAAGGCGCGCGCAGACCTGCTGGAAGCGTTCATATTTCCGCAGAGGTAGGCTCACGGCAACAATTTGTTGACACGTGAGCGCCATTCCTCCTATTTAATTCCTTCTAAGAGCCTAACAGGGAATAGTTTGTCTGCTTTGCACAATCATTTTTCGCACTCCCCACAGATCTGGTTGTGGCGATGCCCCCCTCCCTCGACCATGAGTCCAGCATTCCTCTCTCTCAATAAGATACGTATATTCAAGCATATACGAGGGAAACCGAGGTGATCTCAAGTTCTTCTTCTTCGGAGGATGCTGAGTACCAGTTTGGTTCTATGTGTGCAACGGGAAGAGGAGGGATGTTCCCACCGGAAACACGAAGGGATCAAGATGGCGGTTCCCGAGAATACCAACAGTGGATTGGCTCCGAGAGCAGGTGGGCTGCCTCCTGAAGAGATTATCTTTGGCCGCTCCGTGGCGATGATTTCTATTCGGCACAAAGTGCAGAAGGTGCTGGCAACCGACGTCCCTATCCTGATTCAAGGAGAGAACGGAACAGGGAAGGGGCTGCTCGCGCAGTACATTCACTCGCGTTCGGCGTTGTGCTCCGGTGCGTTTGTAAAGGTGAACTGTGCAGCAATCCCAGGAGCTCTTCTTGAGAGTGAATTGTTCGGCTACGAAAAGGGATCATTCACGGATGCGCATACATCAAAGCCGGGCTACGTGGAAATGGCGCACCGAGGAACACTCTTTCTCGATGAGATCGCGGATCTGGATTTGAGCCTGCAAGCCAAAGTCTTGCAATTTCTTCAAGATGGACATTTTAGCCGAATCGGAGATAAACAAGAAAGACGAGCCGAAACGCGCGTCATCTGCGCCACCAATCGAGATTTACAGACCGAGATCGAGGCCGGGCGCTTCCGGCAGGATTTGTTTTACCGGATCAACGTAATCAGCATCAATTTGCCGAGCCTGCGCGAGCGGCGTGAAGACGTCGCGCTGCTTGCGGACTACTTCCTGGGGCAACTGAACACGCGCTTCGAGCGCGATACGCCGACCTTTTCCGAAGAAAACCTCGAGAGCTTATCGTGCCGGGAATGGCGAGGAAACATTCGCGAACTGGAGAATGTGGTTGCGCGGTACGCGATTCTTGGTTCGCTCGATACTGCTGAGGCGGAGCGGCTGCCGAGACCTTGCTCCGGAACTCCATTCCGAGTGGCTCTTGACGGCACCATCCCGCTCAAGCGAATTGCCAAGCAAGCGGTCCGCGAGATGGAAGGGAACCTGATACTCAATGCGCTGCGTGAAAACAAATGGAACCGCCGAAAGGCGGCGCTGGCGCTGAACATCAGCTACCGGGCGCTGATTTATAAGATTCGGGAGGCGGGCCTGTCCGCGAAAAGCAAGCGCAAGAGACCTCAGGCAGACTTTCCCCATGACCACGCGGCAGGGATAGATTAGGAGTTATAACTAACTGCCGACGTTCAGAGACCGTTCGAAGCTGCAGTCCCCATCCTAGCGATTCAGATGCGATCGCAAATGCTTCCTGGAGCACGCGTCTTGATGCCTCTCCGAGAGTAAGTGATTTCCAAAGTTCTTGCGAAGCTGGAAGTGTTTCGGGCTGGAGCCCCTGGATTGCGTATGCCGAGAATCCGGGAGGGCGCCGATGGACCGAGATCGCTTGCGCGGGCAAACGGAGCGCCAAGAGAACGTACCAAGAATGAAAGCAGTCACAATTAGTGAGGCCTTTCGACAAAACGCGCTGTCGATGCTGCTGATTGCGCTGGCCAAGACGAAGCCTGGGTGCAACGGAGTCGCAATTTCCAATCAAGGTGGGGGTACTGCCTGGCGGATAACGCAGGGACGGTAGCGGAATATCTGGCGTATGCGCCGAACGGGGGTTACGTTCACGGTGGGCCTTGGAGCGACGACCCGGGCGCTGAGTGTGGAGTTGTTCAACCCGGCGACGGGGGCGACCGCGGGCGGTGGAACCGACGAAGAGCTTCACGGTGCCGTTCAGCGGCGATGCGGTGCTCTACATCGTGGATGCCGCCGGGCATAACTGACGCTTGTCCTGTTGGCAGAAAACCTGTACTTTCTTTGCTAAATTTTGTTCCTTGGTTCAGGGTGGGGCAGTCACCCCCCTGCTCCGAAATTGGCCCCCAGGCCAGTAGCCGCATCGGCTAGTCCCTCCTAGCCTTGTAACAGGGGGAAACAGGCCTGTTTTCCCGCCGGCACTCGGCGCACCGCAGCCACTGAAACTGCAGCTGATCTTGGGAGGTCGGGGAGAGCTATGAGGGGTTTCCGCAATGCTCTGGGGATTTCTGGCCGTCAATTCTTACCAAGCATACTGATCTTGTCCAGTGTAGGTGCCGTGCTTTTCAACAGCGGCTGTACAGGCTTGACGAGCGCATCGGGTGGCGGGGGAGGAAACCCGGGGCTGCTGACGATCACGAATATAGCGACGACGAACGCCACGGCTACGGGTGTTGCCGTGAACTGGCAGACGAGTGTCACGTCCAATTCGCAGGTGGAGTTTGGAGCTACGTCGAGCTATGGCTCAACCTCGCAACTGGACTTGACAATGGTCACGAGCCATCAGGTAGCACTTGGCAGCTTGAAGCCAGCAACTTTGTACCATTACCGAGTGCATTCCACCGATGCGGCCAATAACGCAGCGGTAAGCAATGACCTGACGTTTACCACTGCCGCCGATACAAGTGCCCCGACCGTGACGAGCTTGAATCCGGCGTCGGGAGTTGTGGGGACGCCGGTGACGATCGTGGGTGCAAACTTCGGAGCCACGCAGGGAACAAGTACTGTGACGTTTAACGGGATCGCGGCGACGCCGACGAGTTGGAGCGCGACGAGCGTTGTAGTGAAGGTGCCAGCAGGTGCTACGACGGGAAACGTTGTGGTGACGGTTGGCGGAGCGGCGAGCAACGGCGTGAGCTTTACGGTCCAAGCCGGCGGGGGCGGCCCGGTGATTTCCGGCGTGAGCGTGGGAACCATTACCACGAGTGGCGCAACAGTGACGTGGACAACAGATGTGGCAGCAACCTCGCAGGTCGAATACGGAACAACCACTGCGTACGGAAACCTGACGACACTCAATTCCAGCCTGGTGACGAGCCATATGATCTCGCTCGTCAGCCTGGCAACGAATACTCTCTTTCACTACCGCGTTCACTCGAAGAACTCCGGTGGAGTCGAATCCATCAGTGGCGACTTCGCTTTTCAGACGAGCAGCGTGACGGATACTACGCCGCCGACGATCTCGATCACTGCCCCGGCGAACGGCGCGACCGTGTCCGGCACAGTTACAGTGTCGGCGAACGCCAGCGACAACGTGGCTGTCACGGGTGTGCAGTTCTTCCTCGACGGCGCGAGCCTCGGGTTACAGCTCGTTTCCGGACCGTATTCCGTTTCCTGGAGCTCAACCTCCACGACCAACGGTGCTCATATGCTGACAGCGCAAGCACGCGATGCGGCTGGCAACGTGGGCAACGCCGTGGCTGTGAGCGTGACAGTCTCCAATACCACTTCGACGGCGCTTCAAGACTTCCAGACGCGCTGCGGCCAGACGGGCGTGATCGTCTGCCAGGGCTTCGATGATCCGGCGGTCTTTACATCTGCGAAGTGGCCAGCGTCGGGGCTATATCCCAACGCTAACGGCACAATCCAGGGCACCATGGACACGACCATCGCGGCATCCGGTGCGGGTTCGTTGAAATTCACAGTGCCGTCGCTGGCCTCAGCGAATTCGTCGGGGTACTGGCGGCAACTCTTCACACCCAATCTGTCGGATGGTCCGGCGAACGCGAAGATGTTTGGCGCGAACTCGACATTTTATCTGCAGTTCCGCCAGCGCTTCTCGATTGAATACCTGACGAACAACTGGGTAACGAGCAGCGGCTCCAAGACCTTCTGGAAGCAGGAGATCATGTCTAACGACAATTCAACCTGCGGTAACATCGAACTCACGACCGTCAATTGGAACCAGAGGCGCTATCCGACGATGTACAGCCAGTGCGGCGCTGATGGATTCGTGGTCGATCTCCACAATGGAGACTATCTAGAGGAGCAGGGAGACGCTTCAGGTAACGGCTACAACTGTCACTATCAAACCGCGAACAACACGGCTACTTCCTGCTTCACTTACCCGGCGGACACCTGGGTAACCTTCTACTATAAGGTGAGCATCGGAACCTGGGGTCAGCCCAACAGCACGATTCAGGCCTGGGTGTCGGTGGGCGGCGGACCATACGCGGAGTTTGTCAACATGACGAATCACACCCTGCATGAAGACACGCCTGCCGGCGCCGACTACGACATGGTCACGCTGCTGACCTACATGACAGGTAGAAGCTCGACCGTCTCCGCAGGACCGACGGCTTACACGTGGTATGACGAGTTGATCGTCTCAGGTCAACCGATCGCGCCGCCTAACAACTAATTTCATTCCGGTCAGCTTGCTTTGGAGGGCCTGGACAATTCTGGGCGATTGACATCCAGGCAGGGTCCAAATCCGCAGCACAAGATTGGTTGCACAACGTCGCCGGCTGCGAGCCCTGGCTCCATGCACGCTCCCCGGGTCTGGCCTACGATCCGGAGAGATCCGGGGCCCCTGGCCCGGCGCAGCCAAACGGCACATTCGGCCGCTTCCGTTATTTCCCTCAGCATGGTGTATTCGCACTTGTGAATGATTGGAAGCAAGACGCATTCCTCCTGCGACCGGCACCCACGACGAATCCAGTTGCGACGCCCGCGCAGCCCAGCAATAATTGATGGCGAACAATTGCTGAAAGACTGGCGGAGCCATGAAAACCTTGGGAGTCACCATTCTAGCGGGANTAATTTTCTGTGGTCTCGCTTCAGAGCAAAGATGGAATCCAAATCGAGCGATGGTACCTGCACAGCCAGCATTGCCTTCCGGGAGCGGCGAGACCGAGGCGTCCACTTCTACAAAACAAGAAACTACCGAGCCGCAGCCGCAGGATTTCAATGCGCGCTGCCACGCGTCGGGAGTCGTGGTCTGCCAAGGTTTCGATTCTCCCCTCATCAATATCGCGGCAAGGTGGCCCGCTCCCGGCCTTTATCCGAGTGGAGACAATTCCATCCACGGAAAGTTCGACCGATCAGAAAAAGCTTCCGGAGAAGGATCGCTGCGATTTGAAATCCTCACGCACACGGGGGCGAACGCAGCGGGGTACTGGCGGCAACCCCTAGGCAGAAATTTCGGAGCGGGGTCAACGTTTTACGTTCAGTTCCGTGAGCGTTTTTCACCGGAAATGTTGGCGAATAATTGGGGCGACACGACGTGGAAACAGATCATATTTCACAACGAAAGCGCCACCTGCGGGCAAGTGGAGCTATCGACAGCGCAATATTACCATGCAGGTTTTCCAATCATGTACACCGACTGTGGTGGCCGCGGTATCGTCACCAACGACGGCACGCCCCCTTACAAACTTGAGCAAGGTGATTACAATTGCTGGTACGGAAGGACGAATGCGAAGGACTGCTTTGTCTATCCTGCGAATCAGTGGGTGACTTTCTATTACCAAATTTCCATCGGACATTGGGGCAAGCCGGACAGCACTATCAACGCGTGGGTCGGCCTGGATGGAAAGCCGATGCAGGAATGGATCAAGATGGTAGACTTCCTACTGAAGAATGACAATCCAGGACACGACTACGATTGCGTGACGCTGCTCACTTACATGACGAACAAAAGCGCGGGCCTCGACCTTCCCACCGCTTATGCCTGGTACGACGAACTGATCGTTTCCACCAAGCCAATCGCCCCGCCAACGCCGACAAGAGCGCATTGAGGTGCGTCCGGCGGGGAGCGGGGCAGCATTAAGGATGCCCGGCGAGGGCTACCTGCGGTGTGCGGACTGATTCCCACTCATTGCCATCCAGAACAATCTGACACCAAAGTTCCAACATAACCAGTGCAAACAAATGATCCGTGTGATCCGTGCGCTCAGCACCATGGTCGGAAATCAGCCGCTGAATCGCCGGCCAGTGGAACAGTCCGCGGCGGCGAATTTGATCTTCGGAGAGCAGCTCCGAAACCATCGGCTGGAGATCCTTGCGAAGCCAGGCGCCGATGGGTGCGCCAAACCCGCGCTTCTTTCGCTCCAGGATTTCGCGGGGCAGCCAGGGCGCTACCGCCTTTTTCATCAAATACTTCATGGTGAAGCCGCGGACCTTGAACGATGAAGGCATGCGGGCCATCAGTTCCACCAGTTCGTAATCCACCAGCGGTGCGCGGCATTCGAGGGATGCGGCCATGCTCATGCGATCGGTCATGGCCAGGAGATCATCCGGCAGAGAAGTCTTCAAATCCGCATAGAGGATGCGGTTGAGGCTATCCGGATCAGCGCAGCGAGTGAAGCAGTCTTGAAGGGCGGCCGCGGCCAGATTCGAGACGCGAGAGTCCGTAGACGTTGCCTGCCGGAGTAGTTCATGCTGCACTTGGGGAGCAAAGAGGGTGACGTAGGCCATATAGCGCGAAGCGGGCTCAAGCTCGGCTGACTTCACGAATGCCGCGGCATACCGCGCGTAGTCTTTCCAAGTGGAGTGGCGGTCCTGGGGGATCCGATCGAGCAGCGCTGGAAGCCATTTCCTGCGCACGGGTCCGGGAAGGAAACTGTAATAGCGCATCAGACTGTTGCCCAGATAACGGCGGTAGCCACCGAAGAGCTCGTCGCCTCCGACGCCCGAGAGAATCACTGTTACGCTTTCGCGCGCGAGTTTTGAAACGAGAAAGGTGGTGAGACATGCAGAGTCTGCCACGGGCTCATCGAGATGCCAAACGAGCTTTGGCAGGAGTTCGCCAACGGCGGGCCGCACCACGATCTCGTGATGGTCGGTGTTGAAAGCTTTTGCGACAACGCTCGCGTACGGGAGCTCGTTGTAGTAGCTGTGCTCCCCCTGATACCCGATCGAATACGTCTTCACGGGCCGGCCGGTCAGACCCGCCATTACCGCAACGATGGTGCTTGAATCCAGCCCGCCGCTCAGGAACGCGCCCAGCGGCACGTCGCTGACCAATTGCATCCGCACCGTTTCTTGAATCTTGACGCGGATTTGTTCGACCCATTCCTCTTCGCTGTGCTTTTCCGGCTGGCCAAAGGGCACATCCCAGTATTGGCGGATTTCTGTGCGGCCTTTTTCGGCGAGCAGATAATGGCCGGCTGGCAGCTTCTCCATTCCTTCGAGCAAGCACAACGGGGCGGGAACAAAGCCTAGCGCAAGGTACTCTCCGAGGGCGGCGTGGTTCAAACGCCGCGGAACATTCTCTACTTGCAAAATGGACTTCAGTTCCGACGCAAAGAGAAGCCGACCTGGTTCGCGGCAGATATACAGCGGTTTTTCGCCGATGCGGTCACGGCCAAGGACTAGACGTTCGCGTCTCGCATCCCAGATCGCCAGGCCAAACATCCCGCGAAGGCGCTTGAAGAATTCAAGGCCCTCTTGTTCGTAGAGGTGGACGATCACTTCGGTGTCGGTGCGCGTGCGGAAAATATGGCCTTTTGCTTCCAGCTCGTCCCGGAGCGATTGGAAGTTGTAAATCTCGCCGTTGAGAACGATCCAGATGCTCCCATCCTCGTTGCTGATGGGCTGGTGGCCGCCGGAAACGTCAATGATGGAAAGCCGTCGCATACCCAGGCCGACGCCGCGGCCGCGATATTGGCCGAAGTCGTCCGGGCCCCGATGCGTGATGACTCCGCCCATGGCGGCGAGAATGGAGTCGGAGGGCTGCTCAGGACGGTCGAAATTCAGGATGCCGTAAATTCCGCACATGGCTTCTTTAGTGTCTCGATGTTTTAGCGTTGAGCGGGTGCACTGCCACCTCGCAACGCACTGCGTCCGCACGATTTTCCGCGCGGGGCGCGCTGTCGGTCAGTCCATCCAAGACCTTCCCCAACTGGCCTGTCTGAGCCTCGCGTGTATAGCGCTGGATCTTATCCTTGTCGGGAAGAGGATGAGTGCCAACTCGCAAAGTATCAACAAATGCGGACAATCCCTCATAAATCTCATCTTCGGATGCGAGGTTGACGATAGTAGCTCCGCCGACTTCGCGCAGGAGAGCCGCGGTGTCACCGGTGTGCGTTGTCAAAGCGAGAATGGGCTTGCCAATTCGAAGGTACTCGTAGGCTTTGGCGGGAATCTGCTTATCACAATCTGCGGCCTGAAAGAGCAAAAGCCCATCGGCGTCGGCACATTCCTGCAAGGCCTGCCGGTAAGGCATGTGGGGCTCAAGAACGATCAGATCCTCGATGTCCCTCTCCGCGAGGAGCCTGCGGTACAAGTCTTCCGAGCCAGGTGCACGAAAAACAATTTGAACTTTGTCGGCGCTGAGGTGACCCATCTTTTTCAGGCGTCCGACCGCGCTGAACATAGGTCTTGGGTCACGCTCGACGGGATAGATCAGTCCGGAGTGAACGAGCCGGATGGGACGGCCCGCCGGAACAGGACCCGGCGTGGGAATATGCAAGTATCGAAAATCTTCTTCGTCATAACCATTTGGAATGAGGACACACATGTCCGGCGTGAGCAAATCCGGGTAACGGTCGAGGTACATCTGCCGTGTAGCTTCTGCCGTAAAAATCACGCGGGAGACACGGCGCATGCAGGCGTGCTCAATGGCGCCCCACACGCGGCGGACCAGGGGATCGTGAGGATAGTCGTCCTGGCGCATGGGATCGCGAAGATCGAGAACCCAAGGCAATCCGGTCAGGCGCTGCAATCCAAGCCCGATCGCAGCCGCCGACATAATCGGAAATGTAGAGTAGAGAACGTCAGTCTTATGATCTCGAACCGCGCGCAATCCGGCCGGAACTCCTCCGAGAATCCAACTGACCCAGCGGTCCGGCAGGGCCATGTACCTGAGATAGCGGCCCCCGATGCCCATGTGCTTCTTTGTGTCCAACGCGAAAGCGCGAATGACCGGCACATTCCTGGGAATGGAATCCAGGCTCCTCTCGTCGATTTTCTCATACGCACGAGCGTGGGGAGTCAGCACAGCGGGCTGCCAGCCGAAGGTGGGCAGGTAGCGGCAGTACTTCAGCGATCGCAGTAGTCCACTGCTGCCTGCTTGGGGCGGAAAGTGGTACGCGATGATTAGAACATTTCCCAAGGGGTCCAATCTCACTATACTCGGCCGGTGCAATCTCTTTGAAGAGTCTCTCTCGGCCCATGTGTGCGTCTACTCACTGTTCATTCCTAGCGTGTAGTCCTGCGTCAACCCAAATTTCCGCCGGCAAAGGGTGGCTGAGGAAACCCACGGGGCTCGCTGACCGGCCGTAAGCGCCGGACTGAAAGATGCCGACAAGGTCGCCGATTTCCGCGTGCGGGAGGACGATTCCGCGCGCGAGGGTATCGAGCGGGGTGCAAAGGGGGCCCACGATATCCACGGCTTCGCCCGCTGGCGCGGTCAGCTTATTCACCAGGGCGATGGGGTAATTCCGTTTGATAGTCTGGCCCAGATTGCCAGAAGCGGCCAAATGATGGTTCATTCCACCATCGACAATGAGGAACTTCTTGCCGCGTGAAATCTTGATGTCGCTGATGCGCGTCAGGTAGACGCCTGCTTCGCCGGCGAGAAATCTACCGGGTTCGACGAGAAAATGGGTGCCCTCGAAGCACCGATCGGTATCCACTTCCTCGCAAAGTGTTACCAGCCCTTTTCGCAAACAGTCGAGATTCAGTTCCTGTTCGTGTGCGAAATACGGGATTCCCAGACCCCCGCCGAAATCCAGCGTGCGGAGAGGGCGGCCCAGCCGCTTCACCACGCGCCGGGCAATGCCTAATCCATGGCGATATTGATTGTGCAGGGTGGCCGCATCGAGAATCTGAGTTCCCGTGAAAAGGTGGATTCCGCAGAGATCGAGCTCTGGCTCGGCAAGAACAGCCTCCAGTACTTGATCCAGGATCTCTTCGTCCATGCCGAATGGCGTCGGACGACCACCCATGCGCATCGCTCCGCCTTCGGCTTCGGCCGCAGGATTGACGCGAATGGCGACCTGAGCACGGCGACCCAGGTGGCGGCAAATTGCAGCGATTCGCTGGGCTTCGGTCAGCGATTCCATGTGGATCTCACCGATGCCCTGCGAGAGCACCAGTTCGAGTTCCGCTCGGGATTTTCCAGGTCCGGCGAATAAAATACGGTCCGGCGGACAGCCTGCCCCCAGCGCTTTCCGGAACTCTCCCATCGACGCAATTTCGAGCCCGCAGCCTCGGCTTAGGAAGTGCTTCACGACGGCAAGACAAGGATTGGCTTTGATGGAGTAATAGATGGTGAAGCGTTCCGGAAGAGCGGAACGAAACGCGTCGTACTTGACATCCAGCACGGCGCGGTCATAAACAAACATCGGCGTGCCGTAGATTTCCGCGAGTTGATTGACCGGAAAGTTGCCAAGAACGAGCGACTCCCCGGACTTCGGGAAATACTTTGCCGTCAGGAATGCCGCCAGATCAGCCATCAAAGCCCTTCACGGTGCCGTAGCGCCGGGTAGTCCACTTTTCCGCTCGAAGTTTTCGGCAGCTCGCCCAGGATTTCAAATGTTTTCGGAACCATATACCGGGGCATTTTTTCGGCGCAATAAGCAAACAGCGCGTTGATGTCCAAGGGATTGCCGTCTTTCGATACGACAAACGCCTTAATGGTCTGCCCGAGAGTCTCGTCAGGAATGCCGATTACTGCTGCCCCGCGTATTTTTCCGCTCTGGAACAGCACCTCTTCCACTTCGGTGGGGCTGATGCGAAATCCACTGGACTTGATCATCGTGTCGCGCCGGCCAATGAAGTACAGAAAACCGTCTTCATCCATTTTTACGAGGTCGCCCGAATAGCAAACCTTTTCGCAGTCACCCAATTCGGGAGGCAACAGCGGATTTGGCCGAAGGGCACGGGCTGTGTCTTCCGGCCGGTTCCAATAGCCGAGCGAAACCGTCGGCCCGCGATGCACAAGCTCACCATGCTCGCCAGGTTTGCAAAGCTGACCTTGTTCGTTGAGCACAAGAATTTCAGTGTCTGGAATGGCTTTGCCCATAGAAGTCGGCCGCCGATCGAGTTCTTCCGGCGGAAGATAAGTCGAACGGAAAGCTTCGGTGAGCCCGTACATCAGAAACACTTTCGTTGCGGGAAGCACTTCTCGCAACACTTTGAGCACCGCCTGTGGCATTGCGCCGCCCGTATTCGTGATGTAGCGCAAGTGAGGCAGCGGTTGCTTGGCGAGAGTCGAATTGGGCTGCGCCAGCAGGCTCCACAACGTGGGCACGCCCGCGAGACCGGTGATTTTTTCCTTGAGCAGGACCTGCACGATTTCGCGCGCAAAAATAAAATTGATGAGCACGCAGGTGCCGCCCTTTTCGAACGCGGTCATCAGTTGATTCATTCCGGCATCGAAACTGAAAGGCAGAACGGCGAGGATACGCTCGCTGTCGGTGATGCCGAGATAAGTGGAGACGATCCGGCTGCCGGCGACGACGTTCGCATGACTCAGCATCACGCCTTTAGGCTTGCCTGTTGAACCGGAGGTGTAGAGGATGGCCGCTAGATCCTTTTCGATGCTCATCTCGCGCCAGTCTGCTGGGAGAGTCCGGGCGCAGAACTCCTCGAAAGGGTGAACCGTGAGTTGCGCCGTCACTTCTCCAGAACCGACCACAACTAGAAACTCAAGCGAGGGGATTTGTGGGAGCACCTCAGAAAGCGAAGCGAGTTTCGCAGCCGTGGTAATCAGACCTTTCATCCCGCAATCGCGAGCGATGTGCATTACCTGCTCGGCGTGCAAAAGTGCGTTGATGGGAACATAGACAGCCTCCGCGCGCGAAATGCCGAAGATGGAGATGACCTGGGGAACGGAGGCTTCCAGATAGATGCCCATTCTGTCGCCGCGGCGGAGTCCGGCGCTTCGCAATCCAACGGCGAGTCCGTCGACACGGCGTGCGACTTGACCGTAATGCAGCCGCTCTTCTCCGTGGGCGAGGGCTTCTTTTTCCGGCGAACGCCGGGCGCTCTCACGCAATAGATGCCAAATCAGGAAGTCCATAGCGACTATTCCAAAACCTTTTCTCCTTTGATTCAGCGATTTCTGCTTATGCAGTGCTGTTCCGCGATTTGCCGCGCCGGAATGGGTTAGCAAACGACATGGCTGCGCGCTTCACGGCGCGTCCACCGACGTGCCGCGCGATGGCCAGAATGCCCCGCGGTGTGCGGGAGCTCAGCGCCAAAATTCCCCAGCGCTCCCGCCGTTGAGACATCCAATCCTTCTTGTACGCATCGTCTCCGGACAGGTAATCCACCTCGATGACCTTGTCCACGTCCAGAGCATGCTGGAAGAGCGTGGCGGAGAGAATCGTGCCCACGGACAATTCCCCGAAACGTTCGTCGTAGGCGAGCTTGTAGATCAACGCGTTTCCGTGGTGAACGATCCAAAGCTGAACTGCCGCCGGCTCGCCGTCCACGTAGATGATTCCCATGCGCAACGCTCCCATTGCCGCGCACATGCGGATGAGTCCTGGAATGAATTGCGGGTAAAGCTCCGGCCGTTTCCAGCTTGAGAGATAAACTTTCATATAGGCATCAATCGCAGCATCAAGACCTTGCCCCCCGGTCACGATTTCTATTTTCGCCCGTCCGGTCTTTTCCAGTTTTTTTCTTTTGCGGTTCAGTGTGTTTTTCAGCACCGAAGGCAGGCTTTCCGTGTATTGTGCGAAACTCCGCCCGTTCACGGGCAGGTACCAGTTGCCAAAAGAAAAGAATGTTTGCACGATGAAGCCGGCTGCCTTAAACGCTTCGACGAGTTCGGGAAATTCTGTCGAGTTGAGGTCCATTGGTTTGACCTCGACGGCGTCCCAACGTGGATTTTCCTGGGCCATCGCTAGTGTGAGGGCCCGAATGGTTTCGCGTGATTCACTCGCGGAGACAGCGAGGTGCGGTGCGTAAAAACAGCTGTAGTAGTTGGCCAGTGCCTCAAGCTTTCGGGGGGAAAAGAATGAGTTCGAATTGTTCGAGCCGCGCATTAGCAGCATTCCTGCGGGCGTTCCTTGCCGACCTACTGCTGTGGCACAATAAATCCGCACGCGATCTTCAGGGGCCATCGCCGTCTGAATGAAATTTTGAAACCAAGGTAGGGCCAAGAAGATGCTTTGGCGCCCGGCTTCCTCGAAAAGATTCAGGACAGACTCGGGTAGTTCCTCCAATCCCGAGTAGACACGTACGTGAGGGGGAACTCCCGCTTCGCGCGCCGTGAAATCGGCGGGCACCGATCCGGTGATTTGATCTTCGGTCTTTGCCAAAGGAAGGCTCA
>JGI12635J15846_10003018_pt1 | contig 14679 bp, 16 predicted proteins | sample BlaSpr_A8_OM2_M2_FD_15846 | JGI IMG/M metagenome (IMG submission 15846) | reverse complement strand
AAATCCATCGAGCGAAACAGCGAGAGCGGCAGCATCGGAGATTTGCTTCGCGCTTCGACAAGGATGAAGAGAGCCGAGGCAACGATGCCGGCTGCAAGCGCGCCCAAAACCATTCTGTTCCCGAAGCCATGCGACGAGGATTCGATCAGGCCGTAGACGAGCGCGCCAAGACTGCCGGTCGCAAGCGAAGCACCGAGCCAATCGAGTTCGCTCGCGGATTTGACGTCGCGACTTTCGGGAACAAACCGGAACGTGAGCACAAGAACAGCAATCGCGATAGGCGCATTGATGAAGAAAACGGCGCGCCAGGAAATATGCTCGATGAGCCAGCCGCCCATGACTGGACCGACTGCGGCAGTGATCGCAGTGAACGCGGACCAGGTACCGATCGCCTGGCCGCGCTCTTCCTGCGGAAACGAAGTCGTGATGATCGCGAGGCTGCCCGGCACGAGCAACGCTCCGCCAATTCCCTGCACCGCGCGCGCGGCGATCAAGTGCGTAACGTTGGGAGCGAGGCCACACCAAACCGAAGCAAGCGTGAACAGCACCACGCCGGTGCTGTAGATCAGGCGGCGGCCGAAATGGTCGCCGAGGGAACCTCCCACTAGCAACAGAGCGGCGAGGAAGAGCGCATACGATTCGATGACCCATTGCACGTCGACGGCAGTGGCGTGGAATGCGGCTTGAAGCGCGGGCAGAGCGACGTTCACGACGGTGCCATCGATGAACGCCATGCTCGAGCCGAGAATGGTAGCGGCGAGCACGTAGCGGCGAGCAGACTTTTCGCGAGGAGCGCTGGATGTGGTGGACATGGAGCAGCAGGAAGATGAGATGAGCGCGAGGTCAGGAAGGATAGAGAGTTGGTAGCGCTAACGGGAATCGAACCCGTATTTCGGCCTTGAAAGGGCCGCGTGCTAACCGTTGCACCATAGCGCCAAACACGGTGGGAAGAACTCAATAATTCTAGCAGAGAGAGGGCGATTCGCAGAATCGTTTGCGCAGCTGCACGCCGGTTATTTGAGGGCAGCGTCGATCTGCTTCAGGGCTACTTCAGAGTCGGGCAGCCATGCGGCGCCGAGTTTGCGGACGGCGGCTTGGATTACGGGAAGCGGCTGGCCCGCGAGCTTTTCGCGAAGCTTCTGCCATTCGCTGCGAAGAGCTTGACCGTCTTCGGGCGATGCATCGGCCAAGTAGTGCTTCGCGGCTTTCGTTGCCGAGCCGTATTCGTTTCGAAAATCCTGGTGCAGGTAGGCGGAGAAGAAGTCGCTGAGGGTCGGATAGTCTTCGGCGACGATCGGCGACTGCAGTGGGGCAGGTTTCGCTTCGCTCCTGTTGACGCGCGTCATTCGCGGTCCTCAGGGTAAGTGGTGAGCACGAAAAATCCTCCGTCCCGGCCGGCTTTGAGAACTACTACGGCACCTGAGCAGGGTTCGGATGAGTTTTCACCGTGGCGCATGGTGCGCCCGATAGGACGGCCTGCGTCGAAGTGCAGCGCGAGATTTGTGCGCGGATAGGCGCGTTCGTTCCAGCGATCGATTTTAGCCTGGTTTGCACGGAGAGCGGCGGCAACGGTTTCTTCGGCGGCATTGAGGTCGGACCAAGTGGAAGCGGCGGAGATATCTCGTTCGCGATCAAGGCGTTCGCGAAGCTGATCGTCGGTGCGGCCGACGTGCTTGTCGAGCGTGTGGCCACCGCGCTGTTCGTCGCGTGCGAGATCGTAGCGCTCGCTCGAGCTCGCGCGACTATCAGCGGTTCGCGGCTGCGCGTCTCTCGACGGTGCTGCGGCTGACGTTTCACCGCTTGTGGCGTGATTTTCGGAAGATGACTGGCAAGCGACGAGTGCGAACGATAGAAAAAGAAGCGCCACGAACGCGGATGTCTGGTTCCGAGTCGAGTGTCGCATCAACCAAGATCGCGCACTACATGAAAGTGAAGGCGAACAGGGCAATTTTAGCTCTTACGGTCTTCCCACTCTTCGTGCCAAGCCTGTTGGATAGCTTCGAGTTTTGATTCGTTGGATTTTTGTGGATCGCCGGCGAAGCCTGGAAGTTCGGTGACCCATTTGTGCATATCGGTGAATCGAACGGTGTAGGGATCAACGTCGGGGTGCGCATCGGTCAGGCCGATGGCGATGTCGTCGAGATTTTCCCAGTCGAACGAGGGCATTTTTGCTCCTAAGAGGCTGGAGAAGATTTCACCACAGAGTGCGTTGAGTTCACAGAGTTAAGACTCGGCGCGCGCGTCTGATATCAGTGGTCTTTTTCTTTGACGTGATTTTTGTTCCACTCGGGGATTTCGACGACGATATCAGTGGTTCCGTCGGGTACGGTCTGGCAGCCGAGACGCGATTTCGGCGTGATGCCGGGGGCTTCGTCGAGCTCGTCGAGTTCAGCGTCCGTGGCTTCGTTGCAGGATTCGAGGCCCTGCTTGACGATGACGTGGCACGTCGAGCACGCGCAAACACCGCCGCAAGCGTGATCGAGCCCGGCTTTGATGCCTTCGGAAATATCGAGAATGCTGCCGGGTAGGCCGTTGTGGCCGTATGGAACCTGCGCGGGATCGACTTCGATCGTTTTGCCGCTGGGAAGAAATGTAACTTTATATTTCTTCGTGGCGGGAGTGTATTTGACTTCTTCAATGTACGGGTTGCTGCCGCCCATTTGCTCTCTCCTTCAGAAAATCGTGCGCTGGTGCTGCGCGCGTTAGACTTCGGCCAGTTTGCGGCCTTCCAGTGCTGTTGATACTGCGCCGTTCATCACCAATTCCGCAAGACGCTCCGTTGCATGATTCAGTTCGTCGATCCGCTTACGAATGAGTTTGTAATCGTCGCCGGCGACGGATTCTTTTAGTGCGGCGACGGACTTGTCGATCGCGCTGCGCTCTTCCTGCGGAAGCGAGACGCCGGCGGGACTTGTCAGCGCTTTTTGCGTCGCGGTGAGAATCGATTCGGATTCGGTGCGCGCTTCGATGACCTGACGCTGCGCGAAATCTTGTTCGGCGTATTCGATCGACTCTTCGAGCATGCGTTCGATCTCGGTATCGTTGAGGCCGTAGCTGGGTTGGACATCGATGGAATGCTGCTCGCCGTTGCGCAAATCTTTGGCGGCGACTTGCAGGATGCCGTTGGCGTCGATCAGGAACTTGACTTCGATGCGCGGCAAACCCGCGGGCGATGGCGGAACTTTCAGGATGAAACGTGCGAGTGAGCGGCAATCTTTGGCGAGTTCGCGCTCGCCTTGAAGGACATGGATGTCGATGCCGGTCTGATTGTCGACGCCGGTGGTGTACATCTCTTGCGCGCTCGCGGGAATTGTGGAGTTGCGCGGGATGACTTTGGCGACAGCGCCGCCGTAAGTCTCGATGCCGAGCGATAGTGGCGTGACGTCGAGCAGAAGCATGTTTTGCACGCCGCGATCGAGAATGTTGGCTTGCACCGCCGCGCCGAGCGCGACGACTTCGTCGGGATTGAGTTCGGTGTGCGGCTTGCGCCCGAAATAATTTTCGACCGTCGCGCGAATGAGCGGCGTGCGCGTAGTGCCGCCGACGAGGACAACTTCGTCGATTTCGCTGGGCTTGAGGTGCGCGTCGGCGAGAGCTTGTTTCACCGGACCCATGGTGCGATCGACGATCGGCTTGATGATGGCTTCGAAATCGGCACGAGTGAAATCGTGAGCGAAGACGGCGCCGCCGGTGAGCGCGAAGCGGACGCTGGCGTTTTGCGATTCCGAGAGTTGATGCTTCGCGGTGATCAGCGCTTTGCGGAGTTCCTGCGCGAGTTCTGGCTGAGCGGATACATCAACACGATGATGCTCAAGGATCTTTGCGCGAATGAGCGATTGCAGAGCGTTGTCGATATCGTCGCCGCCGAGGTGCGTGTCGCCGTTGGTCGAAAGGACTTGATAAATGTCGCCTTCGCTGGTCGAGATTAGCTTAAGAACGGAAATATCGAAGGTGCCGCCACCCAGGTCGTAGACGGCGACGTGGCCGCGCTGTTTTTCATGCAGGCCGTAGGCCAGAGCCGCTGCGGTCGGCTCGTTGACGAGGCGCAGGACTTCGAGTCCGGCGATTTTGCCAGCGTCCTTCGTGGCTTGGCGTTGCGCGTCGTTGAAGTACGCGGGAACAGTGACAACGGCGCGATCTACCGTTTCGCCGAAATGAGCTTCCGCCCAGTTTTTCAGTTCGCGAAGAATGAACGCAGAGATTTCTGGCGGCGTGAAAGTCTTATCGCCGAGCTTCACGCGGATGACGTTCTTGCCGGACGGGTCGACGCGAAATGGAAAAAGCTTCAGTTCGTCCTGAATGTCGGCAACGCTGCGGCCCATCAGGCGCTTCACCGAATAGATACTGCGCTCGGACTGGGTGAGCAGGCGGCGGCGCGCAGGTTCGCCCACGATGACGCTGCCGTCGGGATCGATACTCACGACCGATGGGCAAAGCGTGCTGCCGTTCGGGCCAACGATGCATTTCGGCGCATTCGTCGCCGGATCGATATACGCGACGAGACTGTTCGTTGTACCTAAATCAATTCCTACGATTCTTCCCATGTCTTTAAGCTAATTCCTTTGCAACACCATTCACCAGGTTGCGGATGTACGAACGGCGATTGAGCAGCTCGTTCAGCCGAACTTTGATCGCATCACGGTCTGAGTCAGCAGCATCCGCGTCGATTGCCGCGTCCCATTGTTTTGCTGCGGCAAAAAGCTGCTGATCGACGTCAAGCAACCTCTCTTGAAAGCCGGTCTGGGCGATTTCCAGACGGGATTTCAAACTTTCGAGATCGCCGCCGCTCGCCTTCGCTTCGCGTAATTCATCGAGCGATTCGTTTAATTCAAAGACTTCTTCGAGCAATTCGGGCGGGGCTTGCTGCTTCTGCTCGCCTTCCTTGCGAGCGCCTTCGATTTCGAGCAGATACTCAACGCGCGCGACCGGATCGCGAAGCACGCGGTAAGCGTCGTTGAGAGCCGAGCTGCGCTTCAGCGAATCGGCCTGCTCTTCTGCGGTGGCATTCACAAAGTTGTCCGGATGCAGCTTCCAGCTGAGCTGCAAAAACCTCTGCTCAAGGCCCGGCATTTCGATCCATAGCTTGCGCGGCAAGCTGAAGACCGCGAAAAAGTCTTGCGGCTCGGGAGCTTTGGAAGGAGTTGCCATTGGATTTACGATCTCGCTCAAAACTCGCAGACCTTGGTCGTGCTGAAAACAAAAAAAAGTGGCTGGCAACCGGCTGCCGGCCACTTCAAGACCGCTAAGGTTCGCTTCACTCTGGCCGGGGTAACTCCGGCTCCGATTACGCGGTGAACGAACTGCCGCAGCCGCAGCTTCGCGCGGCATTGGGATTCTGGAACACGAATCCCTGGCGCATCAGGGTCTCTTCGTATTCGAGGACAGTGCCGCTGAGATACAAAAGGCTCTTCGGATCGACGAAGATGCGCGCACCAAACTCCTCGAAAATTTTGTCGCGATCGCGGGACTGCGTATCGAGACGCATGGCGTAGGAAAGCCCGGAGCAACCACCGCCTTGCACACCGACGCGAAGGCCTCCCTGATCGAGAGGCACGCCGTCTTTTTCGAGCAACGCGCGGATCTTCTGCGCGGCGCGCTCGGTGACGCGAATCGTCGGAACGCTTGGCGAAATTGTTTCGAGTGTTGCCATCTCTAAACCTAACGGTTAGTGCGCGGCAGCCTTTTCGTGCGCCGGAACTTCGATGCCGTGCTTCTTCTTCCAATCGCCGATTGCCGCCTTGATGGCGTCTTCGGCGAGAACCGAGCAGTGAATCTTGACCGGCGGAAGCGCGAGTTCGCGAACGATATCCGTGTTCTTGATGTTCAACGCTTCTTCGACCGTCTTGCCCTTCACCCATTCCGTCGCAAGTGACGAACTGGCGATCGCCGAGCCGCAACCGAAGGTTTTGAACTTCGCTTCTTCGATCACGTTCGTATCGGGATTGATCTTCATCTGCAACTTCATTACGTCGCCGCATTCAGGCGCACCGACAAGACCGGTCCCGACGTTGGGATCTTCCTTCGGCAGGCTGCCGACGTTACGCGGGTTGTTGTAGTGATCGACTACCTTTTCACTGTAAGCCATGTCGTCTGCTCCTTTACTTCCAAACCTTTAGATTCGACAGCTGTAGCTCTATATCCGTGCGAAAAGACTTAGCGTCCCGCAGCGACTTTCGCAGTCGCCTGCAGACCGGAACTTTTCACGAGGTCTTCCGCGATCGCCACGTTGGGAACCGACGCCGAACGTCCGGCAGTAAGTTGCCGCTGCACGTCGCGAATCACATCCGCATGCACGCCGAGACTTTTCAAGAACGTGCGAACCTGCTGCACTTCGTGAAACGAACGAACGCCAGCAACGCCCTCACCGTCGGAGTCGTAGGGCACGAACGATACCCGAAAGGCTGCTCCAACGCCACCGATGGAACGGTGAATCCGAATTGTCCCTTCATTAGCCATGTTCTGTTTCTTCCTCTTCCTTCAGCGATATTTCTCAGTCGATGAATAATTTTGTCAGGCGGTCGTCCACTTTACCTTCGATATATCGATGCCTTCCTTGGCCATCTCATACAGCGGCGAAAGCTCACGGAGTTTGCTGACGACCTGAACCATCTTGTCGACCACGTAATCGACCTCTTCCTCGGTATTGAAGCGTCCGAGGCCGAAACGAATCGAGGTGTGGGCCAGGTCTTCGCCCACGCCTAATGCTTTGAGTACATAACTGGGTTCGAGGGTTGCAGAGGTGCAAGCAGAGCCGCTCGAAACCGCGATATCGTTGATGCCCATCAAGAGCGACTCGCCCTCGACATAGGCAAAGCTCATGTTCAGGTTGTTCGGCAGGCGATGCTCCATCGAACCGTTGATGAAGACCTCGTCGAGCTTGGCTTCGAGGCCCTTCCTCAGCCGCTCGCGGAGCGCAAGAAGCCGCGCGCCCTCGCTGGCCATCTCTTGCTGTGCGATCTCGCAAGCCTTGCCGAGGCCGATGATGCCCGTGACGTTGAGCGTGCCGGAACGCATGCCGCGCTCGTGACCGCCGCCATCGATGATGGCTGACAGCTGAACGCGCGGGTTTCGGCGGCGAACATACAGCGCGCCGACGCCCTTCGGCCCGTAAATTTTGTGCCCCGAAATCGCGAGCAGATCGATGTTGTCTTTCTGCACGTCAACCGGAATCTTGCCGACCGCCTGAACGCCGTCGACCGCGAAAATAATCCCGTGTTCCTTGGCAATCTTGCCGATTTCCTGGATTGGATTGATCACGCCAATCTCGTTATTGGCGTACATGATCGTGATCAAAATCGTCTTCGGCGTAATCGCCTTGCGAACGTCTTCGGGATCGACGCGGCCGTCCTTCCGCACCGGCAGATAGGTCACTTCATAGCCGTACTTTTCGAGGCGCTTGCACGTGTCGAGCACAGCCTTGTGCTCAATCGCCTGCGTGATGATGTGGTTGCCCTTTTCGCGATACATCTCGGCAACGCCCTTGATCATCAGGTTGTCGGATTCCGTCGCGCCGCTCGTGAAGATAATTTCCTTCGGCGTAGCGCCGATCAGCGATGCGATCTGCTGACGTGCGGTCTCGATCGCTTCTTCACCGGCCCAGCCGAACGAGTGGTTCCGGCTCGCCGCGTTGCCAAACTTTTCCGTGAAATACGGCAGCATCGCATCGACAACCCGGGGATCGACCGGCGTGGTCGCGTGATTGTCCATGTAAATCGGGAGCTTCACAGCCATTGTTCCGTCTCCTACTCCATGAAAATTGCTCGCTGCCTTCACCTATCGTGTTAAGGACAGCGCGACGAGCGCAGGTTCATGCGGATCTTCGCTCATCTGAGAAATCGTTACCGTGCCCAGAACTTGCAAGATGCTATCGTTCACGCGGCGCAGCGGCTCTCGCACCGAGCACTTATCCGTCGCGTCGCAAGTTCCATGACTCGTCACGCACGACGTAATCAGCACCGGACCATCGATCGCCGAAATCACATCGAGCGCGCTGATTGCACCTGGCTCCTTCGCCAACTGATACCCGCCGCTCGAACCGTGCTTCGCGGCGACCAGCCCTTGTCGCGCCAACTTCTGAAGAACCTTCGCCATCAGCGTCGTCGAAATGCCGTACTCTTCCGAAATTTCATTCGCGCTGCACGCATGCGCATTGCGGTGCGTCGCCAAATGCTTCACGGCGATCAAGCCGTAGTCGGCTTTCTTGGACAGCTTAAACATCTGCTAGCACTGCTCCTCGACTCAAATACGACAAAATCGGTCCCAGTTAAGATACTATCCTCTTCTTCGACGGCTGTCAAACCGAAAGGCTGTCCTTGAAGCTGTGCAAAATGTTGATTTCGAGCGGGTTATAGTACTACGCGACGAGACTCGCCGTCGACTCTCTGGCTACCCCACGTGATAGGCTAACCTGCGCATTGGATGAGGAGAACCGGATGTCGCGTTACATACATTGGGGCTATTTCCTGAGGATTTTGGCGATCGGACTGGCACTTGTGGCAGCTAGCGGCAGTGCTTGGGCACAATCGGATCAATCGGCTGCTCACAGCAAAAAGGCTCCCCCCACCTCAAGTACCCCTCAAACCACTGAAGATACAGTCTTTACACTTGTCGGTGCCGGGGACATCGCCGGCTGCGGCGCGGCCCTTGCCGGAGCGGAAGCCACCGCCAAGCTCATCGAGAAAATTCCAGGCGAGGTCTTCGCCTCGGGCGACTTGGCCTATGAACACGGCGACGCCGCCGAATTCCACGAGTGCTACGGCAAGACCTGGGGCCGGTTTAAGGATCGCACCCACCCTTCGTTGGGCAACCACGAGTACGGCACGCCGGAGGCGCGCGACTACTTCCGGTATTGGGGCGATCGCGCCGGACCCGTCGGCAAGGGCTACTACAGCTTCGACCTCGGCGTCTGGCACATCATCGCCTTGAACTCAAACTGCGATGCTCCCGGCCTCGGAGGTTGCGCCGCAGGCTCGCCCGAAGAGACGTGGCTGAAGCAAGACCTCAGCGAGCATCCCGGTTCCTGCATCATCGCCTACGGCCACCACGCGTTGTTCAGCAGCGGAATTTTTCGCAAGCACGCGGTGCATCCCGAACTCAAACAAATCGTGCAGGATTTATACGCCGCGGACGCTGACCTGCTGCTCGTCGGCCACGAACATTCTTACGAGCGCTTCGCGCCGCAAGACCCTGACGGAAAAGTCGATCCCGAACACGGCATCCGCGAAATCGTCGTCGGCACCGGCGGCCGTAGCCACGACCCACTGGGATTTACGATGGATAACAGTGAAGTGCGGAACTCGAGCACGTTCGGCGTGCTCAAGGTCACGCTGATGCCGCACGCCTACACGTGGGAATTCATTCCCGTCGAAGGGCAGACATTCACCGACTCAGGTTCGGGCGTATGCCACAATCGCGCGCCGCAAGAAGCGAGAGCGCATAACCCGAAGTAGAAAACGCGAAGTTCGCCTGAAAAAATAAAACCTATCTCGCGCAGCTCCCGCCCGCACTAGCCGCATCGACCAACTTTTGCACCGCTCCAGTCGGGACCAAGAGCAACTGCGCTCTCGGCTCTTGCAGCTTCGTAAGCGCCGCCGCCTGGCTCGCCTTCCAATCCGCCGGCGCAGCCGAACCCTTCGCGATGTAGTCGAGCGCTGCCAATCCCGCCGTGCCCAACGCAGACAAATTCTGCGACACCTGCGCGATATCCTTCACCAGAAACGATCGCTGCTCCAGCGGCTGCAGTTTCGCGTCGTTGTCGCGCCAAATAATAAATTGCGCGCGTAAACGAGCCGCCAGATCCGCATCGTGACAGCTCGACGCTAGAAACTTGTCCACAAGCTCGCCGAACTCCCGCGCCTTGTCGCTCTCGAGCAGCACCGCGTCAACAACTCGATTCAGCGCCGTCATGCTCGTCGGCTCAGCCGGAGCCAACTTCTCCCGATCGTAATCCTTCACCGGCTCAACCACGTCCGCAACCGTCTTCAGCGCCTCAAACTCATCCGGACTCGCCGCGCCCGCAATCCGCTGCAACATTGCCCGGTAATACGTACGGTGCGTCAGATCAAACAGTTCCAGCCGCGCGCTCTCCGCATTCATCCGCACATACATCGACGCAACATCGGTCACGCTCTGCGGCGACCACAACCGTTCCGCAATCGCAACGCTTCGCGGCCACACGCGCGAATCCATGTTTTGCGCGTTGACGTACTCCGACCACATCGTCGCTTCGCCACCGAGGATCAGTTTCTGCTGTTCGGGCGTCAGATTCGCCGCCGCGCCGCCCATCGGATCGACCGCATAGTGTCGCGCCGCGGTCCAGCCGAGGTCGATGTAGTAGCCGTTCGAAAGTATTCCGCGATAACCCTGCGACGCCGCTTCCGCGAGCGATGCCTGTCCGCGCCACGACTGAATCACGATGTCTTTCGGCACGCCGGGAATGAACACCTCATCCCATCCGACAACCGCTTTGCCGTGCTTCGTCACAATCTTCTGCACGCGCCCGCTGAAGTACGCCTGCAGCTCTTTGTTATCCTTGATGTTGTGCGCTTTTTTGAATTCCTGAACCTTCGGATTCGCGTCCCACTGCTTTCCGTTTACTTCGTCTCCGCCGATGTGGAAGAAGTGGTCGGGAAAAACCTTCGTCATCTCCCCAATAAACTCGTCGAGAAATTTGTAAGTCTTCTCATTCGTTGGATCCATCGCCGGATCCATCACACCCCATTTGCGCTCGATCTGATACGGACCCGGACCGCTCGCCAACTCCGGATAGCCGACAAACCACGCAGTGCTGTGGCCCGGCATGTCGAACTCCGGCACGACGCGAATGCCGCGCTCTCGTGCATACGCGATAAAATCGCGAACCTCATCTTGCGTGTAGTAAAGATTGTCCGATCCCTGCTCCTGCAGCTTCGGAAACTTCTTGCTCTCGATTCGGAACCCTTGATTCTCAGAAAGGTGCCAGTGGAAGACGTTCATCTTCACGGCTTCCATGCCATCCACGTTTCGGCGCAATACGTCGAGCGGAATAAAGTGCCGTCCGACGTCGAACATGATTCCTCGCCACGGAAAGCGCGGCTGATCGTTGATCGTCACAACCGGAACGTCGAATCCCTCGGCACCGGGTTCAACCATTTGCAGAAAAGTTTGCAGCCCATGCATCGTGCCGAGCGGAGTCGCGGCGTTCAGCTTCGCGCCGTCCGGTGTGACTTCGAGCGTGTAACTCTCGTCCTCGCCAAGCTCCTGGATTTCTTTGCTGGCGTGATCGGTGTGAATCGTCAGCGTCGCCTTGCCGTTCATCGCCCCTTTGGAAAGGTTCGGAAACGCTGTTTCGCGGTTGAGCTGCGTCAGAAATCGCGCGACGGCATGATCGAGCCGCGGCTCCGTATGACCGGTCAGTGCAACCGCGAACGATGCATCGACGCGAAGCTCGCCGCTGCCCTGCTGCACGCTCGACGGCCACGGCATCAGGCTCAACGCCCTTTGCGATTGCGCGTTCGCCGACGACGATTGCATGAGTGCGCTCAAAGCCAAAATCCCCAGCAGCAGTATTCCCCGAATCGACGAACCGTGCATCATCTTCGCGAGCCCTCCGCGCAAATTTCCTTCACTGATACGATTCAATAACGCTTGGCATCCTCGCATAAGCTTTGACGTGGCGAAACTGGTTTGTGGGTCAGGAGTTCATGACACCGAGGTTCGTAAGGCGGATCAGCGGGCCGATTTGGCCACCGCTCTGAAGGGTTGCAATAAGATTTGCGGCGCGTCCGTCCAAAGGGCTGAGTTAGAATAGCGCCAGCGGTTTGTCACGATGAAAACATCGATCGCCATCTATCCGGGCTCATTTGACCCGGTCACGAACGGCCACCTCGACCTGATCGAGCGTGGCGAGAAGATGTTCGACCTCGTCATCGTCGCCGTGCTCAAGAATGCCGAGAAGCAGCCGCTTTTCACGGTGCCCGAGCGCGTCGAGATGCTGCGCGAGGTTACGAGCCGCTGGAGCGGTGTCGAAGTCGATGTGTTCGATGGCCTGCTCGTCGATTACGCGCGCAAGCGGGGCGCCGGAGTGATCCTGCGCGGAATCCGCGCCGTCTCCGACTATGAATACGAACTCCAGATGGCGCTGATGAATCGCAAGCTCGAGCCGCGTCTCGAAACCGTCTTCATGCTACCCGGGCAGGACTACAGTTACCTCAGCTCGAAACTGGTGCGCGAAGTCGCGCAACTCGGCGGCCCTTTGAAGGGACTTGTGCCGACCGTCGTCGAAGAAAGATTACGCGCCAAGATCGCATAACGCGCGCCACAGGAGACACAGTGCAACTCACCGATCGCATCAATCGCATTCAAATCTCGCCAACGTCCGCCGTGATCGCGGAGGCGGACAAGCTCAAGGCAAAAGGCGTAGATATCGCCGACTTCGGCCCCGGCGAACCGGACTTCCCGACTCCTGACCACATCAAAAAAGCCGCGATTCGCGCGATCGAGCAGAACTACACGAAGTACACGCCGACCGGCGGCATCCTTCCTCTGCGCGAAGCGATCGTCGCGTGGCACAAGCGCGAGCTTGCCTCAAACTATGAGCCGAAAGAGTGCGTGGTCAACGTCGGCGGTAAGCACTCCATCTTCAATTGCGTCAGCGTGCTCGTGCAGCAGGGCGACGAAGTCATCATCCCGGCGCCGTATTGGGTCAGCTATCCCGACATCGTGAAGTATGCCGGCGGCACGCCGGTCTACGTAGACAGCAAGCCCGAAGATGGATTCAGCGTGAAAGCCTCGGTGATCGAAAAAGCGATCACGCCGAAAACAAAGATGGTGATTTTGAGTTCGCCGAATAATCCGACGGGCGGCGTCATTCCTCCGGACGAATACGAGCGCATCCTCGCAGCCTGCAAGAAGCACAATGTCTGGCTGATGGGCGACGAGTGCTATTCGCATTTCGTCTACGAGCAGAACAAGCCCTACTCGATCGCCAGCGCCGCCGGCTCGAAAGAAAACGTCATCATCATCGGCTCGATGTCCAAGACGTTCGCGATGACCGGCTGGCGCGTCGGCTACACGCTCGCACCCGAAGCGTTGATTCAGGCGACGGTGAAGTTGCAAAGCCAATCGACGTCGAACCCGACTTCGATCGCCCAACACGCCGCGCTCGAAGCCATGCGCGGCTCGATGGACACCGTGCCCGTGATGCTCGCTGAGTATGAAAAGCGTCGCAAGCGCATCGTCGAAGGCTTGCGCGCCATCAACGGAGTGACCTGCGAATGGCCCGGCGGCGCGTTTTACGCTTTCCCGAATGTCTCGGCGCATCTCGCCAACGGCCAGAGCGGACAAGCACTGGCGAAGGACACGACCGAACTCGCAAAGCTGCTACTCGACAAGGCGCGCGTCGCACTTGTCCCCGGCGATGCCTTTGGCGCGCCTGGATATTTGCGGCTTTCGTACGCAACATCGATCGAACGCATCGACGAGGGCCTGCGCCGTCTCGATCGCTTCTTCTCGCGGGTCGAGGCCGCGGCCTGATTTGAAGCCGGCGCCTCAGCGGTTTGAGCCGATCTTCAGCCCGCGCATCTGGGGCGCACGGTCGCTCGCTCCGCTCTTTCCTGAAAAATCAAATCTCGCCGAGCCGCTTGGCGAAGCATGGCTCACTGGTCTCGACTGCCGCGTTGCAACCTCGGAATTTCGTGGCAAGACGCTGCGGGATGCGTGGCATGCAATGCCTCGAGAGTGGCGCGGCACACAGTTTGCCAATGTCGGCGAATTCCCGCTGCTCGTGAAATTCATTTTCCCAACGGACATGCTTTCCTTGCAGGTGCATCCCGACGACGCTTACGCGGCAGCGCATGAACGCGACGCTGGCGGTCGCGGCAAAACCGAGATGTGGCACTTCGTTGCAACAGAGCAAAACGCCCAGATATTGCTCGGCCTCAAGCCTGGCGTAGACAGATCCGCATTTCTGGAAGGGCTGAAAAATCAGACGCTGGAATCCTTGTTCCAGGAAGTCCATGTCCATAGCGGCGACACGGTCTTCGTTCCCGCAGGCACGCCGCATGCAATCGGCCCTGGCATGATCGTCTGCGAAGTGCAGGAATATTCCGACCTCACCTATCGCGTTTACGATTACGGCCGCGTCGATTCGCTCGGAAGGCCGCGCGAGCTGCACATAGAAAAGGCTTTGGATGTAACGAATTTCGGCGCGACCCTCGCTGGCAAAACGAAGAAGCTCCCATTGCCCACCGAGATCGACGAAACAGCCGAGCGATCGTTGCTCGCCGCATGTCCGTTTTTCGCGACCGAGTTGTGGGCGTCGGACTCGACCTGCACGATTCCAGTGACTCCGTCACATTTCGATCTCGTCGTTCTGCTTTCCGGGCGCGGTGTCTTGCGCTCGAAAGATTTCGGATTTCCGATCGAGCAAGGCGAGTGCTGGTTTTTGCCGGCAAACCTGGAAGACTGCCGCTTTGTTCCGATCGAACCATCGAAAATGATTCGCACCTACGTACCCAATCTCTCGGTTTTGCGTGAGGAACTCCAACGCGGCTCAAAGCCCGTGTCGGTGGATAATACTGTCTTCGATTGAGCTGACGGATTGCCAATGGCCGCGGAAAAACTTTCAACGCATGCCGTAATTCTCGCCGGGGGACGCGGGACCCGCTTTTGGCCGCGCAGCCGCACGCGCACGCCCAAGCA
>JGI12635J15846_10003011_pt1 | contig 14704 bp, 16 predicted proteins | sample BlaSpr_A8_OM2_M2_FD_15846 | JGI IMG/M metagenome (IMG submission 15846) | reverse complement strand
CGAGACTCTCAAAGCCATGAAGGAAGCGGGATGCCGCTTGCTCATCGTGGGCTATGAATCGGGAGATCAGCAGATTCTGAAAAACATCAAGAAGGGCGCGACCATAGAACGGGCGCGACAGTTTACCAAGGATTGCCACAAGCTGGGGTTAGTGATCCACGGCGATTTCATTCTGGGATTGCCCGGTGAAACGCGCGAGACCATCAACAACACAATCGCGTTTGCGAAAGAGCTGGACGTGGAAACGATTCAGGTTTCTGTGGCGCATGCATATCCTGGAACGGAACTTTACGACTACGCGATCAAGAACGGCTTTATGGTCGCGGACACAAAGATGGTGGACGAAGGCGGCCATCAGCTGGCGCATATTCAGTATCCTGGATTGCCAGCCGACGAGATCCTCGACTCAGTACATCGTTTCTATGATGAGTATTACTTCCGTCCAAAGGCAGCGTTCCGCATCTTGAGGAAGGCAGCATTCGACAGCAATGACCGCAAACGGCTTTACAAGGAAGCAAAGACGTTCCTGAAAGTGCGCGCCATGCGTCACAAGTGGGTCAAAGACAAGCGCCACAACGACGCAGTCGCGGCGGCAGAACCGGTCAAGGCTTAGTTCAGGTTACAGAGTGACTTCAAGCAAGTATTTGGTGCTGGCCGGCGTGACTGTTTGTGCGGCGGCCGGCGATTCCCTCCTCTCCCGCGGCATGAGGGAAGTCGGAAATATATCCTTTCAGAATCTCCCTAGCATTGTTTTGGCTATTCTTAATCCCTGGGTAGCCATCGGAATTGTATTTTTGCTGGGCTTCTTCGCCTCATATATGACCGCTCTTTCCTGGGCAGACCTCACCTATGTCCTTCCTGCAACCTCCCTCGGGTATGTTTTGCTGGCGCTGATTGCTAAATTTGCGCTGCACGAACAGATTTCGGTTACGCGGTGGCTTGGAATACTTTTGATTTCAACGGGAGTAGGATTCGTTACTCGCGGGCCGGAGTTGACTCACAATCCTAGTCGCGAAATCTCCCCGCGTTCAGCGCGGGCTCTTGCCGCGAGGCAGAAATGACGAAAGAGATTTACACGTGGGAGGCTATCTCGGCGATCGTCATCGCGTCGTGCGCTGGAGACGTTTTCCTCTCCCACGCCATGAAGCAGGTCGGGGATGTTGGAGAACTGTGGCGGCGAAAGGGTCTGGTCACCGTTATAGGAAGAATTCTTCGGAATCCCTGGTTCATCGGTGGTGTGCTCTGCATGACAATTGCGTTTTATAGTTTGCTATTTGCACTCTCATGGGAAGACGTGAGTCTTGTAGGGCCTGCTGCTGCTGCTTTGACCTTTGTAGCAAATGCTGTCGCCGCGAGAATCTTTCTCCACGAGAGGGTGGATCGCCGGAGATGGATTGCTGCGCTATTAGTGGCGGGCGGCGTCTTGCTGCTGGCGGCCTAGGGAAGTCGCAAATCGATAGCTAAGACTTTGCACAGCTCTTAAGCTGTCCACTCGAATCCACTCCCCGTACACTCCGCCTCCGACCAATAGCGAGAGTATTGACGAGCATTCGGTCCATCATGTTTTGCGTTTAGCTCGGCGGCGCATTTGTCTGCGGCCGCCTGAGTATCAAATCGAACAATATTTCCATCAGCCCCCTTTAGGACGGACCATCGCGTACCTGTATCGCCTACGCTAACCATGCATCGAACGATAAATCTCCCGGTGACGCCGAGCATTTGATTTACTTCTCGCTTGTTAAGCACTTGATCCTTCCTTTTAAGGTATTGCGACGTTTCGAGGCCAGGTCCAAACGTCCTGTGGGCGGCCTAAGTCGATAAAATTCTATTCGAACGGCGTGGTCACAGACAATCGCAAACCTATCCTATGGCAAAAATAGCAATTAATCGAACAGCCGCATCAGTCCAGTCGCGCGAAGATTTGGAACAAGGAAGTTGGATCCTGAAAGCCCCGAGGCACGTGCAACAACTTCGGCTGCGGCATATCCGCTTCTAACCGCCCCCTCCATGGTGGCGGGCCAGCCGGTTGCAGTCCAGTCGCCAGCTAGAAAAACCCGGGGCCAAATCGTCTCCGACTTTGGACGATAGTCGTCGGCACCGGGCAGCGGCGAGTAAGTCGCGTGGACTTCTTTGATCACCGTGGACTTGACCAACTTGGCGTCGCGAGCCTGCGGAAAGAACTCACATAACTCTGCTACCGCGAGGTCAATAATCTCGGCGCGCGATTTCTCTACAAGCTGCTTCGACGCGCTCACTACTAACTCGACATAGCTCCCTGCATTGCTCCGGCTCGTTTCCAGCAGTTTAGACTTGTTAAACATCCATTGAATGTTCCGATCCAGAAGAACTGCATGATCGAGATCGGTGATCTGGCGGTCAAACCACAGGTGTATCCCGGTGATCGGGGATATCTCAAACTTCGCCAATGACAGCCGCAGTGGTTCTGCGTCCGTTGTCTGCGGCAGGAGCTTGGATAAAATGTCGAACGGCACCGCCGAAATCACCCTGTCGAATAACATGTTCTCGCCGTTTACCGACAACGTCACCGATTCGGATCCCGGCAGTAAACAGTCAACTCCTGCCCGCAATCGGACTTCTCCGCCGCGTTCTTTGATGTATTCTCCTGCGACGCTATACAACTCAGTTAGGGGAACCGTGGGGATCCCCATCCGGCCTGCTGCGGGCGACTTCAAAAACGATTCCCGGATAACCTGCGCCGCGTATGGAATGGATACTCGATCCAAATACTCATTCAACGCGCTAACCAGAACCGTTTTCCAGAAACGTTCAATGGCGCGCTCCGTTTGATAATGCTCGCGCAACCATGCCAGGAACGACCTTCCCGTGTCTCGGGGCATTTTAGGAGCGAGCACTGCCATTGCATACGCAATGCCAAGTTTGTCGGCAATACCGAGGCAGTCCGCCCCAAGAAATGCTGGAGCCATATGGAACGGAGCAGGGAGGGCGGATGGCCTCAGTGCGGAGGCGCGCCCTCCAGGTTCAAGGAATGCAAGCTGATCGTACCAACGGATCTTATCTTGCACATTCAACCGCCGGTAAAAATCGATCAAATTCGTGCAACACCCCAGCAACACATGCTGGCAGTTGTCGACGGTTTCGCCGGTTCCGGGATGTTGATAGGAGGAAGCCCGTCCGCCAAGAAAGGGACGACGTTCAAAAACTGTGACAGCAAATCCGATTTCAGCCAACGCGCAGCCTGCAGCCAGTCCAGCCAATCCGCCGCCAATAATCGCGACTTTCAAGCTTGTATTTCGAGGTCGCTCGGGATGCTCAGACAATGCAGGATCGTTCGTCAAGCGAGGCGTTTAAGGAAGCCCTTCCCAAGAATGGCAAGCTTCTCGGAAGTGCTGAGGCTGATTTTGCCGGTAAAGACGTCGAATTCACGGCTGGCAATTTTCTCGAGCAACCGTCTGTATATGGTGAGCAACACCCACAGCGCGGGCTGACTGTCTTCATCAATATATGGGATCAATTCTGCCCCCGCTTGATAGTATTCGCGTGCCCTGTCCGCTTCCAACGCCAGCAGCGGGCGAAACCGGGCTGCGTCAGTCGCCGTCGCCAACTCGGACGGGGCGATTCCAAAGCGGGCGAGATCTTCTTCCGGCAGATAGACTCGCCCCATGGCCGCGTCTTCTTTCACGTCCCGAATGATATTAGTCAGCTGGAAAGCAAGCCCACAACGTTCGGCCAAGGATTCGGCAGCGGGATCGCGGTATCCAAATATCCGAATGCACACCAGGCCCACTACCGACGCAACGCGGTAACAATAGAGGCGGAGATCTTCGAAAGTACGATAGCTCACGGCAACTGCGCCTGACGTTGCGGCGGCGCTGCCTTCAGCCCCTTCCCAATCCACTAAATCCATCTCGGTTCCATAGGCCAACTGATCCAGCCAGCCAATTTGAATATTGAAACGCTGCTGGGCATCGGTAAGCGCGAGTAAGATGGGATCGTCGGTCGGCTCGCCGGCCAGTGCGCGATGGAAGGCATTTAACCAGGCACCAAGTCTTTCGCGCCGTTCGCGCGGAGGGACGCTAACGTCGTCTGTTATGTCATCGCACCTTCGCATGAAGGCGTACACCGCACACAATGCCTGTCGTTTGTGCCGGGGAAGCACCAGGAACGCATAATAGAAATTCTTGGCTCTCGATCGAGTAATGCCTCGGCAGACCGAATAAGCCATCGCAAGCTGCGAAGCACTCGGTTCCGCGCGAGTAGGAATCTGTTGGAGGACCGTACTCATGTCAGGTTCCCCCACACCGCCCGAGCGAGCAACGACAATTTTCGAAATTTGGAAATTGCAGGACGCTTCCCTAAGACCGAGTAGTTCTGCCGTTCTATCGCGCTCAGTACTGCCTCACCACCCCGCGTAAATAGCTCCAGGTCGATAGCGAGCTTGCGATCCACTTTTCCCACCAGTGGATATCCGCGGCGGAACCAATCTCTCGTTCGTTCGACCTCGAAGCGAATCAAGTCACAGAATTTTGAAGTATTTTCTGCCGCAGGGATATCAGCCTCAACAACTCCAAACCGGCTAATATCTTCCAGCGGAAGATAAATCCTTCCCTTCGCGTAATCCCTGCTCACATCCTGCCAGAAGTTCGCCAGTTGCAACGCGGTGCAAGTGTAGTCCGACAACGCTTGACGTGGCGCATCGCGATAGCCGCAGAGATACAGCACAAGGTGACCAACCGGATTGGCGGAATAGTGGCAATAACCGACGACATCTTCGAAACTGGAATATCGCGTTACGGTCTGATCTTGTCTAAACGCTTGCAGCAGGTCCGCGAATGGCTGTTGAGGAATATCGAACTTGCGAATGGTCTCACCTAGTGCCACAAAGACAGGATGCCGAGCGTAACCTGAATAGCAGGCATCGAGTTCGGTTCCCCATTGATCAAGCAATTGCAGCGATATTTCAGGATCGCCTACTTCATCGCCGAGGTCATCGGAAATGCGGCAGTAAGCGTACACATTGTAGAAATGCTGACGCAGACTGCGAGGCAGAAACCACGAAGCTACGGAAAAGTTTTCGTAGTGCGAGCGAGCCAGCCGACAGCAGTATTCTTGGGCCTCCGCCATGGAAGGAGCGCGCTCAGGAATCGCGTACGCCGCAGGCAGGTGACGCCACTCCACGCCAATCGGATTTTCGAGGAGATGGGAGTCGTTGCTGGCAATGGATGACAAAGGTCCTTGCGTCTCCCAAAGTGTCGGATATGAACAACTGTTCTCAGACACTAGCTTTGACTTCGACTGCGATCTCAGTGCCCCGGAATAATCGCGGTTTTTATATCTCCGTTGCGGTTGAGCATGTGATGAAGAACCTGCTGTAATCGCGAGAGTGGCGCTTCTCCGGTGATGTAGTCGTTGGAACGGATCTTTTTCTCCGCGATCAATGTGAATGCTTTGCGCACGGTCTCAGGCGTGTGGTGGAATGTCGCCTTCAGTGTGACCTCAGAGTAGTGAAGCCGGTTGGTATCCAGTTGGACCTTGGTTCCACTGGCGCATCCGCCGAAGAAGTTAACCGTGCCACCCTTGCGGACCATGTCAATCGCCCACTCCCACGCCTCGGGACGGCCGACGGCCTCAATGGCCACGTCGCTTCCACGTTTTTCAGGAGAAAGCTCCCGCACCGCTTCGACCGGATCTTTGACTTTTGTGATTTGCACTACTTCATGCGCGCCCATATGCCTGGCGGCTGCAACCTGAGAATCTCGCTTTACCACCGAAATGACGTTGCAACCCACCGCATTGGCTACCTGCACAAACATGAGGCCGATCGGGCCGCCGCCAATGACCGTAACCGTATCGCCGATCTCCACACCAGTTTCATGCAGACCACGGAGAACACACGCGAGAGGTTCCACCATGGCAGCTTCTTCAAAAGTAACGTGAGGAGGAATCGCCAGCATATTGAGCTCGACGATCCGTTTGGGAATTCTGATGTATTCGGCGTAGGCACCATTGTTGAACAACAGATCTTCGCAAAGATTCGCCTGATGCTTGGAGCAATAGAAGCACTTCTGGCAGGGGGCGGAATTCAGCGCTACAACCCGCATCCCCCTCTTAAAACCACGAACGCCCTGGCCGACTTCTTCGATCACTCCAGCCAGTTCGTGGCCGAATAGCGCAGGAGGGACAATCATTCGCGCGTGATATCCACGCTGATATACCTTGAGGTCAGTGCCACAGGTAAGAGCGACCTGTACCTTGACCAAAACCTCGCCTTCCCCAACTCGCGGGATCGGCACTCTCTCAATTTTCACGTCCTCTTTTCCGTAGAGGACAGCTGCGGTCATCTTTCCGTTCACTTATGAGTTTCCTTTGGCATTACTCTGCCACGAACTTCCGGGCTGCATCACAATCTTCATAGAATCGGGACCAGGATGGGCTGCCAGGTCCAGTGCCTCGAGACTGTGGGACAAGGGGAAGCGATGGCTAATCAAACTCTCTAAATTCATCTCACCCCCCATGACGAACCGCACCGATGCTTCCTGCAGATCTACCGATGCGCTATACGATCCCAACAATGTTTTCTCGTCCACGCAAACAGCCGCGGGATCAATCGTAGCCTCGCCCCGGGCGGTTTGTGCGAACAGCAGTACTCGGCCACCGGGCCGCACTGCATCCATTGCTGTCTTAATCAGACTATTTCCGCCAACAGCCAAAATAGCCGCATCCGCGCCACGCCCTTCCGTCATCGCCCGAACAGCCTGGACGACATCGACACGCGACGCATCAATCGAATTTTCCAAACCGAGGTCTTTAGATATTGTAAGCCTCTGCTCATACAAATCGGAAGTAATTACCCTTGTGCCTGCACGTTGGGTCAATGCACCCAACAAGATACCGATGGGTCCCTGCCCGATCACGAGAACGGTCTCATTGGGAGAAGGCCCCAGTCGCTCGATTCCCTTGATGCAGGTATTCACTGGCTCAACGAAAGAGGCTTGTTCGTAGGACACTCCATCGGGAATTCGAACGGTGCCGCGCTCAACAATCCAATCCATCACCCGAACGTACTCCGCGAACCCTCCACCGGAAGGCTCAAAGCCGGCGGTCGTGCCGACCTTCTTGTAAGTCTCGCACTGCGCGAAAGTCTTATGTTGGCAGTAGTAACAGTTACCGCAGGGGATGTGGTGGAAAAATACGACTCTGTCGCCCACTTTGAATTGGTCAACGCCCTGACCAATCGCCGCAACCACTCCAGAAGTTTCGTGCCCGAAAATGCGCGGAGCCGAATGTGATCCGGTTGCGATCTTCTTAAGATCGGTGCCGCAGACGCCGCAGGTGTTAACTCGGACGAGCAACTCACCGGCGCTTATTTCTGGAACCGGGACGGTTTCAAGCCGGACATCATTTCGACCGCGATAAACCGCAGCCTGCATTGTCGTAGGAATCGATGAAGTCGATGCTTCGATCAGGGATTGGTCGGCTGTCGCCATTATCTTGTAGTTTGGGGGAAGGCTCTTTTATTTGGATGCAGTTCGGGCCCTGAATTCTCCAATTTTTCCGCATCGTGATCGTATTGATGCAACCATCTGCAGAGCGCTCGCGACGCCTTCGCAGTGTTTCTCGCAAGTCTCATAGTTCCAGCCCAGAGCCATGGCCGAATAGCGATAAATACCGCGAAGGCTGTGTTGCGGAATTGTCCGTCGGGGCCGACGAAACGCTCCATCGGCGGAAGGTCGAAATCATATTCATCAGAAATCGCCTTCACTGCGATGAATGGGAGCGAACGCGACTGAGCTACACGCGCGACCGCTGCTGCTTCCATATCAATCGCGGCCGCGCCATAATCTTTCAAGTACTTTGCCTTTTGGTCAGCTCCAGCAACGCTTGAAACGGTTAGAAGCGTGCCTGTGCCGGAACTCATTTCGACCGTGCTTCCATCGTTCGCATCAACTACGAATCGCGGAAGAAAGATGTTCCCTACCCTCAGTGTCGGGTCGAGGGCTCCGGCAAATCCAACGGAAGTGATCCGAGCCGGATGATAGAAATAAAAAGTAGCTTCGGCCGCTCTTCGCGCAGGGTCCGCGCCGATTCCGCCGCATACCACTACCGAGCGGTCTCGTTCGAAAAATCTGAACCGGTAGCCTTGGTGCTCCCGTTCGACGATTCGCCAGTCTTTCACGAACGGACGGACTTCTCGTTCGAGCGCGGCGACGATAGCGAGTTTGCAGGAGTCTGACAGGTTAGTCTCCGGCGAGCCTTGCTCGCCCTGGACCCTTCGACTACGCTCAGGGCAAGCTCACGAGGGCGCCCGTCCCCACACAGTCATACGTAGTCATTGCTTTTGAACCAATCGACGGCGCGGCGCAATGCGCCATCGACCGGGGACGGCTTCCATCCTAATTCACGCTCGCCTTTTGCTGACGACACGAACATTTTTTTTCGTCCCATGCGAACCGAATCGATCGTTGCGCGCGGCTCTCGCCCGAGAATGCGACCCGTAACCGTTTCATCGATTACGCCCGCGGCCAAGGCAACAAAATACGGAACCTTAATTGTAGGCGACGGCAACCCGGTGATCACAGCTAGCTTGTCCAGAATCTGTTTCAGGGTCAAGTTTTCGCCGCCCAGAATATAACGCTCGCCACTTCGCCCCTTTTCCAATGCTAGCAGGTGGCCCCGGGCGCAGTCGGTTACGTCCACGAGATTCAATCCAGTATCAACGTAAGCAGGAAACTTCTTCTTCAGAAAATCCAAAATAATTCTACCGGTCGGGGTCGGCTTGATATCGCGTTCACCCACTGGCGTACTTGGATTCACAATGACAACATCGAGCCCGCTTTTCCCCGCAGCAACCGCAACTTCTTCCGCCATATACTTCGACCGCTTGTAGTGACCGATCATTTTATGTACGGATACCGGAGAATTTTCATCAACGGAATGCCCGTCGGCGGTGAATCCCATGGTGGCCACGCTGGATGTGTAAACCACTTTTCTTACTCGATTCATGCGGGCGGCGTCCAGAATTGCGCGTGTGCCCTCGACATTCGATTGATACATCTGCGCTGAATCAGGCACCCACAGCCTATAGTCGGCGGCAACGTGAAAAACCACCTCGCATCCAGCCATCGCTGTTTCTATGGACGCGGCATCACGGAGATCCCCGGTGACGCGATCAGCCTTCAGGCCATCGATATTTCTAACATCACTACTGGACCGCACCAGCAATCGCAGATCCGCGCCTTGCTCAGCCAAAACCCGCGCAACGTGGCTCCCGACGAATCCGGTGGCGCCGGTGACGAAGGCTAGCACCAGCGTGAAATGTGCCGTATGGTTTCGTTCATCGCGATGCTATAAGTATCACATGCCGAAAGCGTCGGTCGGCGATCTGAGATACCGGTTCCGTAAGCTCGAAGACTTACTGCGCCAGGGAGAAGAGATACAGATTACTAAGCGCAATCGCGTGATCGCACGTCTGGTTCCTGAGCGCGGTAATAAGCCTCTTGAAATTCCGGATTTCATGGCTCGCTTGAAAAAGATTTACGGTAACCGGATGTTAAAAGTTAGCGGTGCGGAACTGATCGCCAAGGACCGCGAAGACCATTTCTAAAGCACGTTCGCGGATACGAGCTTTCACGTTCAAGAAAAAAGTTAAGCTGAGATTGCGATTGCAAATAGTAGTTGAGGTTAGATTCAATCTCATTTTCATCACCGGGATGGCCAATGCCAGGAGGGGTTTCATACTATTCCCGATCCCACGACCTTAGTTTCGCCAAATTTCTTTTCCAGGATCACTGAGTTACAAGCGGCCTGTTCTTCGAGTGCCAGAACTATAGTTTTCGCGTGGGTTACAACTACAACCTGAGTCCGTTCGGCAGCTTTAGCAATTAAGCGTGAAAGGGCGGGCAGTAGGTCCGGGTGAAGACTGGTCTCCGGCTCATTCAGGACCATTAGTGCGGGAGGTCGCGGCGTTAAGAGCGCAGCGATCCACAGCAAGTACCGCAGCGTTCCGTCGGAGAGTTCTGCGGTGCCCAATGGGCGAAGCAAACCATGCTGGGCCATAGTCAACGCGAATCGCCCTTCCACATTAGCTACTGACAGCCGGCTGCCGGGAAACGCATCTTCAACGGCCTCGTCCAGCAGATGGTTGGATCCAATTTCCCGGATGGTCTGTATTGCTGCCGCCAGATCGGCTCCGTCGTTGCCGAGTATAGGTGTCCACGTGCCCACTTGAGGTGATCGTACGGGCGCGCTCGCATCGGTTCTAAAATGATCATAGAAACGCCATTCCCGGATTAAATCTCGCAATGTCAGCATTTCCGGAGCATTTCTCGGGTCGGAAAGACTTGCCATCATGCTGTCAAAGGCGGAAAGTCTGTCTGTCGCTAAATCCCACTTTCCGTCGTCGGTGCGAATGCGAACTACAGGACCGTTCCGATCCACCAGCATTGTGCTTGGGCGAAGTAGAGGGCCATGCCAGATACACTCGGTTTTAATTTGGGGGTCGAGGCTAAAGGCTGAGGAAGAGGGCGACGGCAGTCCTAGGTCTATGAGATAACCATAATCGTCGCCCGCAAATCCCAATCGAAGGCTCACGGGCACGGTTCGCCGGGTGCCTTGAACTGGTTGATCTCCTCTTAGCATGGTCCGCGAAATTGTCTCTGGGCCTGCCTACAGCGTGGATTGGAGACCTCCTTCACGCGCGACCGAAGAAACTACCCGCCCTTGAGCCGTATCAGCGAGAAGGAGCAGCGCACGATAGAGGCTAGACTTGCCGCTGCCATTGGGACCGGTAACGACATTTAGGCTGCTCAGAGGAATAACTAAATTGCGCAGGGAACGGTAATTCGAAATTGCTAGGGCGGTGAGCATGCCTCACAAAGTTAGCCACGGTTCGACTCAGATCGGATAGACGCCGCTCTAATGTATCAAACGGTATGAATGGAGTTGCTTGACCGAGTTCCCGAAGGAAACGCTCATTTACACGATCGCAGATGCCTAACTTCGGCGCCTAACTCTTCTCGATCATGACCTTCTTGTAGGTAGTCAGCGCGATCATGGGGAAATATTGCCGATACATGTGGTACTTCAGATAGAACACCCGAGGAAATCCCGTACCGGTGTAGTAACTCTCATCCCATGAACCATCTTTATTCTGAGTTCGCAAGAGATAAGCGACGCCGCGGGCTACGCAGTCGCTGCGCGTGTCATTGGCGGCAAGTAATCCCATGATTGCCCACGCGGTTTGCGATGGAGTGCTCGGGCCGACGCCTCTCGTGTTCGGGTCGTCGTAGGAACCGCAGGTCTCCCCCCAACCGCCATCGGCGTTTTGCATCATGCGTATCCACTCGGCAGCCTGCTGAATTTGCGGTTCGTGATGGTCAACTCCCATCGCCTCCAGCCCGCGAAGCACCAGCATGGTTCCGTAGATATAGTTGACGCCCCAGCGTCCAAACCATGAGCCGTCCGGTTCTTGCTCATCCCATATGAATTTCATCGCCCTTTTTACGGCTGGATGGCTCTTGTCGTATCCATAGGCCGCGAGCATCTCGAGAATGCGCCCGGTTATGTCGACACTTGCGGGATCCAGCATCGCATTGTGGTCAGCAAATGGGATATGCTGAAACACCATGCGATCGTTGTCCTTGTCGAATGAAGCCCATCCCCCATTCCGGCACTGCATCGACATGATCCAGTCAATGGCCCGTTGAATCGACTCGCGCTGATATCGTCCGTTTGGGTGCTCGGTATGGCCCAAACCTAGGCAGACCATCGCACTGTCGTCCACGTCGGGATAAAACTCATTGTTAAATTCAAAATACCAGCCGCCGGGCTGACCTTTTTTGTTTTTTACTTTCCAATCGCCGACCGTGCGAACCTGTTTTTGCAGCATCCAATCGGCGCTCTTCACCATGCGCGGATCATCGGCCGGAACGCCGCTCTCCCCGAGAGCAAATAGGGCATAGGCCGTATCCCATACAGGAGGCTTGCAAGGCTGCATGCGGAACGTATCTTCTTCCTCGATACCCAGCTTCTCAAACTCGTCGAGGGCGCGAATCACTTGAGGATCGTCCAGCGAATATCCCAGGCATCGCAGCGCGATAATCGCGTTCATCATGGAAGGATAGATCGCGCCCAGACCGTCGCTCATTTCAAAGCGTTCTAACATCCATTTCTCCGCTTTCTTAAGCGCGATGGAACGCAGAGGGCGAATATGTACCCGTTCGAACCAATGGGTCATGCGATCGAGAGCCAGGAAGAAGTTCCGCCACGAAACTAGTTTCTTGTCCCGAAGCAGATGCATGCGGGATTTGTCCCGACCGCCGGCGAACAACTCGGCGACACCCATTTCGTCCGGAATCTTCTTAAATGGCTTTTTCGCGTAAGCGATGGAAAGCGGCACCAGAATGGCCCGCGACCAGGAAGAAATCTCGTAGATATTGAACCAGAACCAATTGGGAAACAGCACAATCTCTGGCGGAATCGCGGGAACTGCGTCGTAATCGTACTGACCAAAAAAGCAGAGATAGATCTTGGTGAAGGTATTGACCTTTGTAACTCCACCCATCTCGAGAATCTTCTTGCGGGCATGAGCCATAGCAGGATGGTCCGCCATGTATCCCGCAAGCTTTAATCCAAAATAAGCTTTAACTGAGGCGCTGACGTTTGAGGGCCCGCCGGCGTAGATACTCCAGCCACCATCTTCATTCTGGTGCCGGAGAATGTAGTTGGCAGCCTTCTGGAAACGCTCCGCATTTCCGGAGCCTAGAAGAGTATGAAGCAGGATGTAGTCCGATTCCAGACTCGTGTCGGCTTCGAGCTCTCCGCACCAATACCCCTCTTCGTGCTGCTGCGAAAACAGATATTGCCGAGCTCCGCCGATTGCGGCAGACACACGGCTCCCTAGGTCATCGATCTTGCCAAAATGGAATTGCGGCGCGGCCTTAGCCTGCGGGAATGAGGAGGAGGTCTCTTCCATGGTTAATCTAATGTCGCTTTACGCGGGTGCGCTCGCAATGGCCTCCACGATCTCTGGAGGCAGTCCGAAGCGCACATTTTCCGGCATCACTTCCACTTCCTGAACGTTATCGAAACCTTTCGAACCTAGAAACTTTGCTACTTCTTCCACCAGGCACTCTGGAGCGGATGCGCCCGCCGTTAAGGCGATTGTCTTCACGCCATCGAGCCACGTCTGCTGGATGTCACGGTAACTGTCTATTAGATGTGACGAGGTTCCTAAATTACGCGCCACTTCCACAAGGCGGTTGGAATTCGAGCTATTATCCGAACCCACAACCAGCAATAGCTCAGCGTCGGACGCCACATGTTTCACCGCAACTTGCCGGTTTTCTGTGGCATAGCAAATATCCTGTGCCGCCGGAGCCTTGATATTCGGAAAGCGCACCTTCAGTGCCGCGATGATGTCCTTGGTCTCGTCGAGGCTCAAAGTGGTCTGAGTGAGGTAAGCAACCCGGTCAGGATTCGGAACCGTAACCGATGCCGCCTCCTCTGGAGAGCCTACGACCTGCGTCACGACCGGAGCCTCGCCGAGCGTTCCAATTACTTCGTCGTGGTCGCGATGCCCGATAAGCACCAGCGAATAGCCCTCCTTGGCAAACTTTACGGCTTCCACATGTACCTTGGTGACCAGAGGGCAGGTCGCATCGATCACGCGCAATCCTCGCTGCTGGCTGGCTTCGCGGACCTCCGGGGAAACTCCGTGCGCGCTATAAATTACGCGCTCCCCATTGGGGACCTCTTCCACGCTGTCCACGAATATCGCGCCCTTGCCCTGAAGTTCTTCGACTACAAAGCGGTTGTGGACGATCTCCTTGCGCACGTAGATCGGAGGCCCGAACGCCTCAAGGGCGATCCGGACAATATCAATGGCACGGACGACCCCGGCGCAAAAACCTCGCGGTTTCAGTAACAGCAGCGTTTTCCCAGTTTCAGACACGTAGGTTTCCTGTTTCAAAGATACACTTCCCCATCCTGAAGATTCTTTTAAAAACTATCTGAATGTATCTATTTGGTCAATGTAACTCAAAGAATCGCAGGGGATTAGCAGCGATTGGGGATTATTAAGAGGTGAATGGGAGTCAGCTACTGTAGGCGTGTCGCGATTGGAGCTTCGACGACGCCGAAAGTCTTACACCGAAGCCAGTTCGGGTTCGGGAGCAGACGCCACTTTTTGTTGAAGCTCTCGTTCGCGCTGCTGAAGTTCATCCAGCTTTACACGGTAAACGTGCCGGGCCAACCCCAGCTTCTTAAGCATCCAGATGCCATACCAGTTGACGTCGACTTCATACCACTTCAGGCCATGTCGCGCGGAAACCGGGTGCGCGTGATGATTGTTGTGCCAACCCTCTCCAAAAGTCAGGATTGCCACCCACCAGTTATTGGTGGAATCGTCGCGAGTGGTGAAGCGGCGTGATCCCCAGGTATGGGTCGCGGAATTGACCAGCCAGGTCGCGTGCAGGCCGATAACGGTGCGCATGAAAATACCCCACATCACGAACGGCCATCCGCCAATGGCTAAGAGCGCCAGACCCAGAACGATCATAGGGATGTAGTGATATTTGGTCAGCCAAACATGGTACTTATCTTTTGCGAGATCAGGCACGTACCGTGCCAACGTTGTCGTGTCATGGTGCATGGATTTTCCCATCAGAATCCAGCCCATATGCGCCCACCACTTCCCTTCGCGCGGAGAGTGCGGATCGCCTTCCTG
>JGI12635J15846_10003010_pt1 | contig 14710 bp, 8 predicted proteins | sample BlaSpr_A8_OM2_M2_FD_15846 | JGI IMG/M metagenome (IMG submission 15846) | reverse complement strand
GACGGGGATTTCCTGAGCGATGTTTCGCTTCTCCCATTTGGCGGTGCCGGTGGGGAAGGTGCCGTCAGGCGGGAGGGCGCTGACGGGCAAATCATCGCCGCGACCTGCGACAATTTCGCCGAGCACATTGCGAACGAACTGAGGAGCGTTCGGTGACACAGGCGGAAGGATGTCAAATGGAGCCGTTACCTGATTCGGGATCTGCACTTCAGACAAATGAGACAGGGCCTGGTCGACCGCGTCAAAATTCCTTTTGAGGACGGCTTCACCGCGGTTGCTATAAGTTTGTTCAATAGCCTTCTTGATGGCCGCGATCGCGTCGGCGGGAGGCAGGATGCCGCTAATGGCGAAGAAGCAGGTCTGCATGATGGTGTTGATGCGGCGGCCCATGCCGGTCTCGCGGGCTACGGCGTAGGCATCAATGACGAAAACACGCAAATGTTTCTCGATGACCTGCTGCTGGAATTTCCGGGGCAGGTGATTCCACACTTCGGTGGGAGCAAACGGCGCATTCAACAGCACGCTCGCGCGAGGAACGGCCCGCGACAGCACGTCCATGTGTTCGACGAACGGGAAATGGTGGCAGCCGATGAAATTGGCTCTATCAATCAGATAGGAGGAGCGAATTGGCAGCGGGCCAAACCGCAGATGCGAGACCGTCACGGAGCCCGCCTTCTTCGAGTCATAGACGAAGTAGCCTTGCGCGTAATTCCCAGTCTGCTTGCCGATAATCTTGATGGAGTTCTTGTTTGCGCCGACCGTACCGTCGGACCCGAGGCCGTAGAAAACCGCGCGGACGGTGTCAGGGCGCTCGGTGGAAAAAGCGGAATTGTATTCGAGGCTGGTATGCGTGACGTCGTCGTGAATGCCAATCGTGAAATGATTGCGCGGCGCGGAACTATTGAGCTCGTCGAAAACGGCCTTGGCCATGGCCGGCGTGAACTCCTTAGAAGACAGCCCGTAACGCCCGCCAATAACACGGAGGTTGCGCCCTATTTCGGCAAGGGAAGCGACAACATCGAGGTAGAGCGGTTCGCCAATGCTTCCCGGTTCCTTGGTGCGATCCAGGACGACAATGGCACGAGTGGTACGCGGCAATGCGTTCATGAACGCCTGAACCGCAAAGGGGCGGAAGAGACGCACCTTAAGAAGGCCGACTTTTTCGCCGTGGGCGTTGAGCCATTCCACTGTTTCCTCGATCGCGCCTGTCGCGGATCCCATCAGAACCACGACGCGCTCAGCATCGGCCGCCCCGACATAATCGAACAAGTGATAGCTGCGGCCGGTACGACGGGCAAAGCCGTCCATGATGCCTTGTACGATCGCGGGGCAGGCAAGGTAAAACGCGTTGCACGCCTCGCGAGCCTGGAAAAAAACGTCGGGGTTCTGCGCAGTGCCGCGGAGCACCGGCCGATCGGGGCGCAGCGCGCGTTCACGGTGTCGGCGAACAGCCTGGCTGTCGATCATGATGCGGAGGTCATCATCCGAGAGCAGAGAGAGGTTGTTCAGTTCGTGCGAGGTACGGAACCCGTCGAAAAAGTGGAGGAAGGGAATCCGCGTTTCCAGTGTGGAGGCGTGGGCGATAGCAGCCAGGTCGTGGGCTTCCTGCACGGAGCCCGAGGCGAGTAGCGCGAAGCCGGTCTGGCGAGCAGCCATCACGTCGCTGTGATCGCCAAAAATAGAGAGCGCGTGCGTGGCGACGGAGCGTGCGGCGACATGAATCACAGCGGGAGTAAGCTCGCCCGCGATCTTGTACATGTTGGGGAGCATCAACAGAAGTCCCTGGGACGCGGTGAAGGTCGTGCCCAGCGATCCGGCCTGGAGGGCGCCGTGGAGCGCGCCTGCGGCGCCGCCTTCGCTTTGCATCTCGACGACTTGAGGAACGGCGCCCCAGATATTCTTGCCGCCTTCGACCATCCACTGATCGGCTAGCTCACCCATGGGCGAAGAAGGGGTAATCGGATAAATCGCAATCACTTCGCTGAGGCGGTATGCGACCGAGGCAGCAGCTTCGTTCCCGTCAACGATGGCCATAGCCTTTGTCATCGTTCCCTCCTGCGGTGATTAACAGGATACGGGACATGACTCTCGGATGCCTGTGACACGCGGCACAATTGAATGTGACCCAGGTCACAACCGATTGGACATTCGAGGAGGCCTCTTCTGGCGTAGGTGCTCCATGAATCCCGCCGTCACGGTTTGCTGCACGCGGCGCGACAGGCGGAGCGCGCCCCGCCGCTCCAGCTGAGACGAAGAGCTGTTCAGGAGCTATGTGTATATAGGGGTCGCTGAACGATGCGCCGGGCGGCAAACAGAGGGCGGAGCATCCGGCAGTGCGATGCTCCACCCTTTCCGTCTAAGCTTCTTTTTGTTACTGTCCCAATTGGAATGTGATCGTCACAATCATCTCGACAGCAATCGGCTGATCGTTTAAATACGTCGGTTCATACTTCCATTTTTTCAACGCATCCAACGCAGCTTGGTACAGAAGAGGTGGTCCAGAGACGACCTTCATGTCGATAACATTTCCTTGCTCATCCAAGACTGCGTCGATCTGTACTTGGCCCTGAATGTGCGCCTGTCGCGCGAGTACCGGGTATTCGGGGTGCGTCTGCACGATCGCTTTCGGCGGCCGTACGCGCCCGCCTACACGCAGCGGCGCTCCCTTTCCCGTTGGCGGCGGGGCAACGGGTTTCGCAGCCGTATTCAACACTCCACCAATCACACCGCCAAGTACTCCACCCATCTGCCCACCGGGCACTCCACCAGGCACACCGCCAACTACTCCGCCGAGACTATCCGGCGCCAGTGGCGCTTCCTTGATCTCCGCGATTTGCCTGGGGATCACCGTAGGCGCAACGAGCTTGCCGCCAGTCATGAAAACGCGCTTCGGTGTATGCGCCTTGACGATAGCAGCTGCGGCTGCGGGAGGTGGGGGTGGTGGAGGTGGCGGCGCAACCAACAGCGTTGTCGCAAACGCCTTGAGATTGAGAGTGTCCGTGTAGTATAGGCCTGCGAGAATCGGACCGCCGAGGACTACCACATGAAGACATAACGCAACCAGTAAATCCAAGGTCTTGGAGCTGCTCTTGAAGCGATGGCGTTCCAAGAGCGATTCATCGAAAAGCGCTTTGGTGCGCGCCGGGCCGCGGTCGCCGGTGGGACGCGGCGGTGGAACAGGCTGCGGCGTCGGGCCGGTAACTTGTGGATGGGTTTCTTTGCGGACTAGAACTTCTGCGGTGGCGGACGGTGCCACGGGAGTTTACCTCCGCGGGTCGCAATCAGACCCTACTTAATCGCCATGAGTCTGCCCCGGCAGGTGCAATAGCCGCAGTGACATGGGTCACGGTCCTTTGTGAGGAACGTCATACCCATTAATGACTAGTCCGACCCTGAATGGTGACGGTGGTTCGAAAAACGATGCACTCCCCCGAGGATTCCGCACGCGGGCGACGCAGGACCGAAAGCTAAGGTCAGCGTCGTACGCTCCAGCTAATCTAGGTTCCTTACTCGGCTCACCTACGTCCACTCTCCCAAGCATGCAAAGCTTTCCACTGTGAGAGAGGAAGAAGTTGTTTAAAAACGTAAAGTGCTGTGAACGGATGACTCGCGAAACCGTGAGAAGAGATCTGTAGCTGTTGATGTATTTTCATTGCAGTGAAACGTATCCTTCTTCATGGATCCTCTGCCGCACATCCCCNGTGCTTTGCAAAACCTACTCTTGCCTCAATTAAACTTGCATGGCTATGGCGAACAAAAGACGAATATGATATTTTCCTGCTATGCAGGTGCGCTCATGCCGCGTGACGATCCAGACATGAATGGCGTTTCGCATACGGTTGAGATCACTGCCGCTGCATTTTATGAAGCGGTGGCACCATGTCTCGCGGCGACGAATAGGTTGCCGGAATTTCCCCGGGGCTCAAACGCCGTTAAGGTGTCGGTCGCGGATGTTCGTGTCGAGCATGAGGTTAAGACCATGGATTTCACGAAGTGGTTCGAAGAAACGGACGGCTCGCCACGCGAGGTAAGTAACTGTCTGAATTCGATCGATCCTCGGCCGCCCCTGTTGTATCCAGCAACGACGATGAAAGCTAAATCGTGCGGACCTGATAGCGGGCGAGAGGAGGTTCGTTCTCAGCGCGTTCCGCTGTGGAATCTCACCGGCGTCTGGAACTGGGCGGTGCGCAAAATCGAGCTCGATGCCAAGGACAAAATATATTATGACGCGAAAGACTTCCAGAACTTGCTGGCGAACCACGGCGAGAAGATGGAGATACCCAGTCATACATTGCAGGGCATACTTTCACAAGCACATTGGTATGGCGATACTTTTTGGCCCGCATCTGCAGGCAAAGCAAAGATTCCACTCGCGTCGATGATGAGGAAGTAGGAGGGCTAGGGTTGACACCGTCGTCAAACTACAACGTCTTTGCACATCTCTCAGCCGAAAAGTGCGTGACGTATCGCACCGTTCTGAATGTCTTTGTGCAGGCCAAGGCCCGGTTTGTCATACATCTCCGGCCAACGGATGTGGAACGGCACTTGGCGGACGATGGCGTGAGGTACGCGGATGGGACGGCAGTTGAAATGATGTTGCAGCAGTTAATGGCGTGGGGGAATCTGGAGGCGCATCCCGACACTGCGGAAGTGTTGACGGTGGATGACTTTTGGCGGGTCCGGAACCTGTATCAGATGTCTCCTGCGGGGGAGGCGGCGGAAGCGGCGCTGGCGGTGTTCGAGCAATCGCTCCGGCAGCCAGGCGAATTGCAGGCGGCGGCGCTCGACGACATACGCAAACAGCTCGACCAGGTCATCTTTCTTTCGCAGCAGGTAAAAGTTGACGATGCGGACGTATTCAATGCGTTTTCGCTCTTGAGGCAACGGTTTGATGAGCTCACGGCGCAGGCGCAGCGGTTCATTGGCGGCTTGCAGCGGCGGATTGAGCTGCAGGGGCTGAATGTCGAATCCTTTCTTACCTACAAACAACGCCTGATCGACTACCTGGAGCGGTTCTTGTCGCAGCTCGTTCTGGCGGGGCATGAAATAGCCATGACGATTCGGTCGATCGAGCCGGAGAGGATCGCACCCCTGCTACACCGCGTGGCGGAGCGAGAATTGGTTGATCGGCTGACGGTAACCGACGAGGACCGCGCGGTGGCGCGGCGAGCGTGGCAGCAGCGCTGGGAGGGGCTTTGTTCCTGGTTTGTCGGGAGCGACACACGGCCGTCGCAAGCGGAGGAGTTGCGCGGCGCGGCACGGGCGGCGATTCCGTCTCTCGTAGCGGCAGTGACGGGGATCAATGACCGGCGAGCGGGGCGGAGCGACCGGGCGGCCGACCTGCGGGCTCTGGCTCTGTGGTTTGCAGAAGCCGAGGATGATCAGGCGGCCCATCGGCTGTGGCGGGGCGCGTTTGCGCTCGATTCCTGTCGGCATCTGTCGATTGACGGCGACACGCTGGACCAACGCGGCGCCGAGCCTGTGTCCTCAACGACGCGTTGGATTGATGCCCCGCCGGTACGGATTTCGCCGCGGCTGCACAATTCCGGGCGATACGCGGCGCGGGGACGGCCGCAGAACGTGATTGACCGGAGCGCGGAAAGAGCGAAGCTCGGCCAGCTGGCAGTTCAGGAGGCGGGGGAGATCCGCCGGTGGCGGCGGATGCTGGCGACCGGGCGGCGCCTACGTTTGTCGCAGCTTGACGAGTTGCCGGAGGGAGCGTTTCAGTTGTTTCTTGATCTGCTCGGCGATGCGCTAGCGGGCAAAACAGGATCCGCAGCGGCGGTCTCGGTGACATCCAGCGATGGCGTTCTGCAGATCGATCTTGAGCGAACCGAGGATGGTGCCATGGCTGTTATCCGCGCGACTGCCGGTGTGCTGATCGGCGAAGACCACTATCTGACGATTCGTCCCCTGGTGGAGGATGGCGAAGAAGCGGATGAAGCGTGGGGGCTGGGAGTTGCGCAATCGCTGGTGGCGGGGGGATAGATATAGACATGGATACCTCTTTGCCGCGGCAGACGATATCGAGCGGCTTGCAGGCCCAAACCGTGCATGAGCGGCGGCATGCGATTGCAGCGCTGTTGCGGCGGCCGCTGCTGACGCCGGGCGAGAAAGGGGCTTCCGATTTCATGCTCGTTCGCCGGCATGCGGCGTGGCTGCGCGAGTGGTTCATGGGGCATTGCCAATGGACGCTGCAGGTCGAAAGCGAACTGGCGCGCCTGCGCAAGACGCCTGGCGACCTCAACGATTCCACGCGGCCGCTGCTCGATAGCAAGGAGCAGTCATTCACGCGGCGGCGGTACGTGGTGCTGTGTCTGGCGCTGGCAGTGCTGGAGAAATCCGAGCGACAAACGGTGCTGCGGCGGTTGGCGGATGCTATCGCCGGCGAGTTTGCTTCCGATCCGCAGTTGGATCGCAACGGAGTTTCCTTTGACTTGGCGCTGCGCGAGCATCGCCGGGATCTGGTGGAAGTCATCAAGCACCTGATCGATCTGCGTGTTCTGACGCGGGTGGATGGCGACGAACAGTTCTTCCTGGCCTCTCCGGACCAAGACGTACTGTACAACATCAACGGCGCGGCATTGGCGGCGATGCTAAACGTGCGGCGCGGGCCGTCAACGATGGCTGCACGATCGACCGAAGAGCGCATCAACGCTATCGTGGACGAGCCGTTTCCGGACACCGAAGAGGGCCGGCATCGCCGCCTGCGCACGCGATTGTTTCGCAGATTGCTGAACGACCCGGTAACTTACTATTCGCGGCTCAGCGAGGAGGAACGCGCGTATTTTGTGTCGCAGCGCCCCTCGATCGTGAAAGAAATTGAAGGCGCAACCGGATTGGTTCAGGAGACCCGGCGCGAGGGTGTGGCGATGATCGACCCGGATGAACTGATGACCGACGTGAAGATGCCGGAAGAAGGAACGGACGGCCATGCCACGCTGCTGATTGCCGAGCATCTGGCGAACCGGCTTCGTGACGAACGGACGGACCCCGTGAGCATTTCCGAGCTGGAGGGCTATGTCGAATCGCTGATTCGGCAGCATCGACATCACTGGCGGAAGGACGTCGGCAAGCCAGGCGCAGCCAGCGTATTGCTGTATGAAGCGCTGGGTGGCATGGAAATGTTGAGGTTGATTGATGTAGACCCGAAGAATCTTGTGGTCACGCCCTTGCCGGCGATCGGCCGTTTTGCGGTTGGTACTCCACACGACGATGCATCACCGATGAGAGAAAGGACTCCGTGACTTCAGGACATTACTGAGGGTCTGTGCGGATCGAGTGGAAAACATGGATACGGTGAGACCTCAGGGGATTCCGCTGCCGCAGGCGGCCAGTGCGCGCTGGCAGCCGCTACGATCGGGACTGGTGAATCTGTATCGCTACGACGATCAGGAATTTCATTTCCATTGCGGTCGGCTGCTGCTGCGGGGAAACAACGGCACGGGAAAGAGCCGNGTGCTGGCTCTGCAACTCCCGTTTCTGCTCGATGGAGAGACGTCNCCGCATCGTGTCGAGCCAGANGGCGATTCTGCCAAGCGATTTGAGTGGAACTTGTTAATGGGCAAGTATGACGACCGTCTTGGTTACACCTGGATCGAGTTCGGCCGCCGGGACGATGCCGGCTGCGACCATTACCTCACGCTCGGTTGCGGCGTGCGCGCGGTGAGCGGGAAAGGCATCGCCGGGAGGTGGTTTTTCGTCACGCCGCAAAGGATTGGTAGTGATCTTGCGCTCTGCTCCTCGCAAGGCAACCCGCTGTCAAAAGACGCGCTGCTCGAAGCGCTCGGCGGCGCCGGCCAGCTGTTCACGACCGCTTCGGAATATCGGGTGGAAGTGAACCGCCGGATGTTTGAACTGCGGCAGGATCGCTACGAGGCATTGGTCGATCTGCTGATTGAGCTGCGCCAGCCTCAGCTGGCGCGCCAGTTGGATGAAGGGCGGCTGTCGAATGCGCTGAGCAACGCGCTGCCACCGGTGTCGCAAACGATTATCTCTCAGGTGGCCGAGGCCATGCGCGGGCTGGAGGAAGATCGGCTGGCGCTCGAGAACCTGGTCGCGGCCAAGCGGTCGGCCGATGCATTTCTGAAGGAGTATCGTCAATATGCCGCGATACTCGCGTGCCGACGATCCGCAGAAGTGCGCAAGACGCACAGTGTGTATGAAAGTCGCCAACGGAAACTCCGAGAGGCGGAGAGCGCTTGCGATCAGGCAAAGGAACAAAGCAAGTCATTGCTGGCCCGGCAGGAGGAGCTGTCAATGGAGCTGGCAACTGCGCTGGGAGAGAAGCAGACTCTGGAAAGCAGTCCCGAAATGCGATCCGCACGGGATCTCGATGCCGCCGCGAAACGCGCTGCGGAACGGCGGCGCGATGCCGAAAGAGCTGCCGACGAGCATGCGGAGTCATTGCGGGAGCGGGAATTTTGTGAGCGCGCGGTTGAACGATATCAGGAGCGAGTTCAGACAGTGACTGCCGCTCTAAAGAAATACCTTGATGAAGCGCATCTCGCCGCGGCTGCATGCGGCATGGATAAAGAACACGACGAGGGGATTCTGCAAGGCGTGATAGCAGAAACGAACAACGCGAGGCTCCTGGAGGAAGTCCATCGTTCGCTGACTGAGGCGGTTCGCGAGCGGCGTCGAGCGGCTCGGCTGCTCGATAAGCTGAATGCGGACGTGGATGCTGCGAGGCGGGTACTTCAGGCTGAATCGGACAAGCGCGACCAGGAACAAGGGCGGGTCTCCGAAGCCGCTGAGGCGGTCAGCGCCGCGGAGCGAGAAGTCCTTGGTTCGGTTGGCGCATTGGCGGAAGCGTATCGCCAGTGGTGTGCCGCTGTCGTTGTGTTGGCGCCGGCGTCGGTTCCGGAAGTCGTGTCTGACATCTCCTCGTGGTTTGAGGAAAACATCGCCGCAACTAGCCCTGTGCGTGCGGCCGTGGATCAGGCGATGGAGAACTTCCACCGCGGCGTGGCATCCGAGCGGGCAGCGGAAGAGCAGGAATTGCGGTCGGTTGAAGAAAAACTGCGCGTACTTTGCGACGAACAGGAACGGCTTTCGAAAGGTGAGCATCAGCCTCCGCCACCGCCGTATACGCGCGATCCCGAATCTCGCCGCGCGCGCGATGGGGCGCCATTCTGGATGCTTTGTGAGTTCTTTGAGCATGTGCCTGCCGAGCACAGGGCTGCGATTGAGGCGGCCATGGAATCGTCGGGTTTGCTAGACGCGTGGGTGAATTCTGAGGGAGCGATCCGAAGCAAGGAAGAGCGTTTCGACACGTTCCTGGTGGATGAGGAGCCGCAGGCGGTGTTGCCGAACTATCCGACGCTGGCGGACGTGCTTCGTCCGTCGGGTGACCGCACGAGCGGCCCTGTAGGAGTGCCGGTGGAGGTGATTGGGCGCATTATTCACCGGATCGGGCTTGGCGAAGACAGCGGCCCAGTGTGGGTGGATCTCGCGGGACGATGGCGAATTGGGCCGAAGCTCGGGCGGTGGACGAAGCCTGCCGCGCAACACATTGGCCAGGCGGCACGCGAAGCCGCGCGGTTGCGGCGGCTGCGAGAGTTGGATGGCGAGCTGATCACCTTGCGACAGGCGTTCTCGGAGATTCGCGCGGCACTGACGGAACTCGATCAACGGGACGCCGCGGCAAAGGCGGAAGCGGCACTCACTCCCGATGACGGCGGCGTGCGCCTATCCGTCGCTGAACGGGATGCGCAGCGACAGCAGCTGACCCAGAGACGAGTTCGCTTGCGCGAGACGGAGGCGCGTGTTGGTGCGGCCGCAGAAGTGTTCCGACGCAAGACCGCCGAGAGGGATGCGACGGCGGTCGATCTGGGCCTACGCGAGTGGATCGACCGTTTGCGGTCGCTCGAAGATGCCCTCGGTGAGTACCAGCAGGCCCTGGGCTCGCTCTGGCCTGCGGCGCGCGAGCGGATGTTTACGGACGAGGCCTTGCGTGAGGAGCAATCGCGGTTGGAAAACGACCGCCTTCGCGAGGATCGATTGCACTCGGCGAAGCAGGAGGCGGAGCAGAAGACCGCCGCTGCTGATGTGCAACTCGCCGTGCTTCATCAGACGGTTGGCGCAGCGGTCGAGGAGGTGCAGCGACGGCTGCGCGAGGTTGAGGGGCGTCTCGAGCGCATTCAAAGGGAACAACAGGAAGCTGCTCAAACCTTGGGCGGGGCGCAAGAGCGCGTCCGACTGATGGCATCGTCCATCGGCGACCTTGAGCGGGAGATCGCGGCGGATATGGCCAACCGCGCGCGGGCGATCGAACATCTGTTGCGCTTCGCCAACACGGGCCTGCTCCATCTCGCTGCCGCCGGGGAGCGGCCGCTTTCGGGGCAAGCGCAGGGTGAACTTTCCGTCGCCGCGGCGGTCGATCTAGCAAGGCGAATCGACGTCGCCCTCCAGGCGGTCGATTACAGCGACGGTGCCTGGGAAAGGAATCAGAAATTGATCTATCACCACGTGCAGGAAGTGACCAATGCTCTGCAAAGTCACGACTATCGCCCCGAGCACACGACGGATAACGATGTGTTGGTGGTGACGGTGCTTTTTCAAGGCGAACGGCGACGAATGAACGACTTCAGTTTCTTGCTGGCTGAGGAAATCGTCAATCGCGGCGCATTGTTGACCGCCAAGGAACGCGAGGTGCTTGAGAACTATCTCATTCACGATGTCGCTGTCGAGCTCGGATCGCTCATCCGCCGCGCCGCGGAACTGGTGCGCGATATGAGCAAGCAACTGCAACTGCGCCCGACCAGCACCGGCATGATGCTGCAATTCAAGTGGGAGGCGCTGTCGGAGGGGCCTACTGCGTTTAACGAGGCCAGAAAAAAGCTGATGGGAGAAAGTTCCACCTGGTCGCAGGCGGATCGCATGTTGCTCGGCGATTTCCTTCAGGAGCAGATCCGCTTGGTGCGAGAGACCGAGACGACCGGCACCTGGGCGGAACAACTCACGATCGCCCTCGACTATCGCCGCTGGCATCAATTTTATGTCGAACGGAAACAGGATGGCGATTGGCAGCGACTCACCAAGCGCACGCACGGCACTGCTTCAGGCGGCGAGAAGGCGCTGGCGCTGACCATCCCGCAATTCGCCGCCGCCGCCGCATATTACGGCAGCGCGGGAAAGTTCGCGCCGCGGCTGATCCTGCTCGATGAGGCCTTCGTGGGCATCGATTCCGATATGCGCAGCAAGTGCATGGGCATGCTGCACGAATTCGACCTCGATTTCGTCATGACCAGCGAACGTGAATGGGGCTGTTATGCCACGCTGCCGGGGCTGGCGATTTATCAGCTTTCCGCGCGGGCGGGCGTTGATGCGGTATGGACCTCACGCTGGGTCTGGAATGGCCGCGAACGCTTGCAGGGTAACGGTGCTCAGGATGGCGAACGTTAACGGCAAGGCCCAGGAGACCGCCGAAATCTGTTGGGTCGGGGTCTTTCCCGACCGCAGCGCCAGCCACTCGATATGATCCACGATCCAGATCGCCTCCAGCAGGCACTCGGCAAGTCCACATTGGCCCGCCTCATCCAAGGCATTGCGGCGCGTCTGCGCTTCGGCCAATCGCTTGGCGGCACTTTGACCTTGCCGCACGTATCTGCGGATGAGCGTTCCGCAATCGATCACTTTCTTGGGCGGCGCCCCTCCTCGGGAACACCGTTGGTCGTGCGACTGGCCGAAATGGAACGCATCCTGTGCGAAAGTGGCATGTGCGATTCGCTCGCCGAAGCGGTTCAGGCCATTGCCGGCCCGATTGAAGACCAACGACGCGCTCGTGATTCCGCTTCGCACCGATGGACGGACCTGTTTAGCTCCATCGAAGCGGCCATGGCGGACCTGCCCCAGTACCGCGACTGGCTCGCGAGGATTCGCTCGACCGGCCTGCTCAAAAAATACAGCGGTGACGATTGCGTGTTCGCCGGCATGCTTCTCCGTCAGGCCTTGTTCGTCTTGCGCCAGCTTCCCCAGCCCGCGGTTCCACTGGCTGAACTTGCGACGCGCACGACCGGCGACAGCCACGCGCTCGATGCCGGAAAACCACTGTCGGCGCTCTGTCTGCAGGCGATCGCGCAGCAGCAAGGGCTCAAGCTGTCCCGTTCTGCCGATTGCCGACGCCAATTGTGGGACTCTGTCGGCGTCGTGGTCGACGAACTCTCTGCGCCTGTGCTCGTGCTCAACCTGCGCGGCGCCGCCTCAACGCTCGTCGGTCAATTGCTCAATCTGATGGCGGACTCGGGCGAACCATGCCATCTCACCGTTCGCCAGCTTCGCAGGGCGGACGAAGCTGTCTTCGGAGAATGGAACAAGCGCACAGTCTCGGTTTGCGAGAATCCCAGCGTCATCGCAGCCGCGGCCCAGCGTCTCGGTCCGCGCAGCCTGCCGCTCATCTGCACCGCAGGGCAACCCGCGTCCGCGGCACAGCTTCTGCTCGACCTTCTGTGCCGAGCCGGCTGCCGGCTTCGCTACCACGGCGATCTGGACCCGCCAGGAATCGCTATCGCTAATATGTTGATGCAGCGGTTCGCCGTCGACCCATGGCGGATGAGCGCCGCCGACTATGTTTCCGCCGTGAGCACCGCTGGGCCATCCGTCCGCGGCCGCGCCCTCGATGCGATGTGGGACGATCAACTTTCCTCACAGATGCATTCGCGTGGGAAGGCCGTGCTGGAAGAGAGTGTTTTGGGTCTGTTGATTGGTGATCTGGAACGTGGGTCTGAGGATGGTGAGCACTCCACAGCGACACCAGCATCGCAAAGATGCGCCGGTGAAAGAGCAGCGCGTCTTGTCCGCGGCGGGTGACCGTCTTGCGCGCGCGGAACGACTTCCGATTACGAGCCCGCTCCACACGGTCTGCCAGGAGTAGGCGTGCCGGTGGAGGAAATCTACCCCTGCCTTGTCCCGTTCCTGGAGTTGGAAGATGGAACTACGATCGCAGCTGCGGACGGCGCAGACGAGATTCATCCGTCCTCGGATGGAAAAAGTGTCACGGCCGCATGGAAGCGATGGGTGGTCGTCGGAGCCAAAGCGGGCGAAACGCTTGACCCAGGTCTCATGACGGAAGTCACTTGGTCGCTGACAAAGAACGGTCTTCGCCGGTCGGAGGTCATCGCGCCATCCAAGACAGTGAAGGTCCGCCGTCTATGGATGGCGGTGCCGACTCGCTCGGATCGTATCAAAACCTCCGAGCTCATCAATGTTCGGAGCGATCGGCTAATATCAAAAGAGGGCACGCTGGAGGTTCGCGTCCTTCGTTCCGATTGGCCGGTTCAAGTTTCTATCTTTGCAACTGGCGATGATCCATTGGGCCGCGGGGATCGCGGGCCGATCCCTTTACATCTGATCCTGGAGACAACTAAGAACCTATCCTTCGCACCGGGTGCCCCGCAAGGGTGGGACATCGAGTTTTCGATTCTCCGCGATACGCATTTCTAGGACCAAATAGAACCAAAGACAATCACCTTGCAGAATTTTCAGCTTCGCATATGTAGACTGTAGTCTCGATCAGGAAAGATTGACGTGATTTCTCGGTCCATCTTCGCGAGGCGAGTTCTCATCGCCATCATCACCATCGCCGCGGCTATTTACGTCGGGGATTACCTCTTTCTCCGCGCCCGCATGCTCCACCCGAAGCCCGCCGACCCCTTCGAGTCCCTCAAGACCCTGCGTGTCCTCGCCATCCCCGAAAAGAACGGCAAGACAGAATATGAAGTGGACGCCCAGAATCCTGAGCAGACCATTACCTGCGTCCACGCGCTCTTCCCGCACAGCGGCTATTCGCCCTGCTGGTACGTCAAGCCGAGGATCAACCAACCGATCCCTATGTGATCCGCTCAGCATCAATCATTCCCATTCAGTGAGTGGGAGGTTGGAATGTGCTCACTTTTTTTCGGGAAACTTTGGAGGAATTTCCGCATACCCCGGCGCAGCCTGCTTCAAATTCACATCCACTTGAGCGCTGGCGTCTCCGATACTCCAGCGAATTCCACCGGCGAGCGAATTCAGGAAAAACTCATTCTTCCAATTCTCCAGCCGGTCGCCCATCGCTGTAAAGAACACGCGGCCTTTCCCGTGCATCCGCGCCCACATCACCGGATACGGCGCGCGCTGGTAGCACTCTCCCTTCATGCCATGCGTGTCCAACGTGAGGATCACGTGTAGATCGGGCATGAAATCCTTCAACGAGTACCACTCTTCGTTAAAACTCACCGGCGAAGTCACGCCTTCCAGCCCAGGAAATTTCGGGTCATTCACGATCAGATTCGCGTCCTGCAGCCGCGGCTCACGTCCGTGTATGATGAACTCGCCGCCGAGCATCTTCAGGTAAGGATCTTGCTGCTCTCCATGTGCGATATATCGATTCGCAAGGTCAGGGGTGTCTGGCGGCGTATGAAACGTGTCGCTCGCCGCATGCACGCCCACAAATCCCATTCCATTCCTTACCGCGTCCAGCAGGGCCTGTTTGCCACCCAGTGACATCGCTGGCTTGCCGTCCGTTCCCAAAGTCGTGAGATCGCCAGTCGTGAAAAACACCATGCCCCCGTAGGAGTGAAACTCTTTCGAATCGAAAATGCGCCCGTCCTTCGTCACGCCGACTTTGAATCCATGCTTGTTCCCCATCTCGGTCACGACGTCGTCCATGATGCTCGGTTTCCCGTCCACTCTTTTCACCGCCGCATGTTCGAATCCCGACGATTTTGTG
>JGI12635J15846_10003009_pt1 | contig 14714 bp, 10 predicted proteins | sample BlaSpr_A8_OM2_M2_FD_15846 | JGI IMG/M metagenome (IMG submission 15846) | reverse complement strand
TTTGGGCGTGATCCGTCCCCGCTCGCCACGTTCCAGCCGCACCAATCCATAGCCTGCCATCGTTTTCAACGTGCGCGAGAGGTTCGACTTCGCCTTGCCGGTGATCCGCGACAGTTCATCGAGCGATGAAGGCGCCTGCTCCGCGATCACCCGGAGCAGATCACGGTTGCCCGCCGACAGGATTTTGGCGAAGGACTCGGTCGAGGTGAACCAAACCTTTGGTTCGCCTGACGTAATGCGCCGCTTGCCATGCGCCACCGCCATCGTGCGGGCCTTCATCTCCGCGTAGTTGGCGATGCCCACTTTCAGGGTTGTCATATCCGAGGATTATCAGACTGAAGCAACCGAATCCAGAAAAATGGCTGGATGGCGTCGGACGGGTCGCCTCAAGTCCTCCCGCAGCCCAGGCTGTCCTCGAAAAAACCCGTGGATGCCCGTCCTAAAGCCGGGCATGAGAGGAGGGAACGGTCTTAGGTTTTCCCGATGCGCCCCCAACTGCTCAACCCGCTGTTTGCGCCGATCACGAGCCTTGCCGGCGTCGGACCGAAGCAGGACAAGTTGTTCCGCTATCTGCTGTCCCGCGACGAGACCCCGCGCATCGTCGATCTGTTGCTGCATCTGCCGGCGAGCGTGATCGACCGCCGGGCGCGGCCAAAAGTCCGCGACGCGGTGCCGGGAACCGTGGTCACGCTGGAGGTGACCGTCGACCGGCATCGCCCGACGCCGCCGCGCAACCCGCGCGCGCCGCATCTGGTCTATGCCAGCGACGACACCGGCGACGTGGTGCTGACCTATTTTCGCAGCCCACCTGGCTATGTCGAAAAACTGCTGCCGGTGGGGGCAAAACGTTACGTCTCCGGCACCGTGCAAATGTACGACGGGATGCTGCAGATCACCCATCCCGACCGCGTCGTCGATGAAGCCGGATTTGCAAAGCTGTCCGGCATCGATCCCGTCTATCCCCTCACGGAGGGCCTGGCGCTGGGCTCGCTGCGGCGGGCGGTGGCGCAAGCGCTGCAGAAGCTGCCCGCGCTGCCCGAGTGGATCAGCCCCGAAGTCATCCGCCGCTGCAAATTTCCGCCGATTGCGCAAGCGCTGCAGCGCGTGCATGTGCCGGTCGAACTGACGGATATCCTGCCTGACGGTCCCTATTGGTCGCGGCTTGCCTTCGACGAGTTGCTGGCCGGTCAACTGGCGCTGGCGCTGGTGCGCGCGCAATTGCGGCGGCCGGCGGGTGATCGCCACGCCGGCGATGGCCACCTGCGCAAGAAAATCATCGACGCGCTGCCTTACGCGCTCACAGCCTCGCAACGCCAGGCTTCGGCGGCCATATCGGAGGATTTGCGCCAGCCGGTCCGCATGCTGCGGCTGCTGCAGGGCGATGTCGGCTCGGGCAAGACCGTGGTGGCGCTACTCGCCGCCGCCGCCGTCGCCGAGGCCGGCAAGCAGGCCGCGTTGATGGCGCCGACCGAAATTCTGGCGCGGCAGCACATCAAGACCATCGCGCCGCTCGCCGAACGCGCTGGCCTCGGGGTCGCGATCCTCACCGGCCGCGAAAAGGGCAAGGAGCGCCGCGAGATTCTGGCGCGGCTTGAAGCCCGCGAGATCGACCTTTTGGTCGGCACCCACGCGCTGATCCAGGACGACGTCGCGTTCAAGGCGCTGGCCCTCGCCGTGGTCGACGAGCAGCATCGCTTTGGGGTACGCGAACGCCTGGCGCTGACGGCAAAAGGCGAGGCCATCGACGTGCTGGTGCTGAGCGCCACGCCGATCCCGCGCACGCTGGTGCTGACTTATTTCGGCGACATGGATGTCTCGGAGTTACGCGAGAAGCCGGCCGGACGCCAGCCGATCGACACCCGCACGGTGCCTTCCAGCCGCATCGACGAGGTGATCGACGCCGTCGGTCGCGCAGTTGACGCCGGCAAGCTGGTCTACTGGATTTGCCCGCTGGTAGAAGAGTCCGAAGCCGAAGGCATCGATCATCTGACCAACGCCACCCAACGCTTCGAGTCCTTGCAAAAACGCTTTGGCGACCGCGTCGGCCTGGTTCACGGGCAGATGAAGGGCGCGGACAAGGATCGCGTGATGGCACAGTTCGCCGAGGGCGAGATCGGGCTATTGGTGGCGACCACCGTGGTCGAGGTCGGCGTCGACGTTCCCGCCGCCAGCATCATGGTGATCGAGAACGCCGAGCGCTTTGGCCTGGCGCAACTGCACCAGTTGCGCGGCCGGATCGGCCGTGGCGCCGAGGCTTCCACCTGCCTCCTGCTCTACAAGGAACCGCTCAACGAGATGTCGAAAGCGCGGCTGAAAGTGATCCGGGAAACCACCGACGGCTTCCGGATCGCCGAGGAAGACCTGAAGCTGCGTGGTGAAGGCGACGTGCTCGGTATCCGGCAGAGCGGCCTGCCCGGCTATCGCATCGCGCGCTCCGATGTCCACGCCCAGCTCATCACGCAGGCGCGCGACGAAGCGCTGCGCATCATGAAGGACAACCCGAAGCTAAAGGGCGAGCGCGGCGAGGCGCTGCGCTGCCTGCTCTATCTGTTCGAGCGGGACGAGGCGATACCGCTGCTCGGGGCGGGGTAGATCTAAAGGTGTTTTTGAATAATGATCAGTTTGAAATGTGGCGTTTGATTAGCTTGATTTGTAACGCCAGTTTTCGCGGTCTGGATGATCCCCGGCGATCAGGCGCACAAGAATTTCTTCGGCAATGATCTTGGTCGCACGATCCTTCTCGGCCTCCATCAGGATTTTGGCGTGAATCAGCGTAGCGGATGCAAATCCAGCAACAGAGAGGCTCCAGGCAGAGTCGATCTCGTTATCGGTCATGATGGCGCTCCCCGACTGATCGCTGTCATTTCGGGATACGCCACTTGGCGCAGACCCGGATCCATTTGCGATGGCCTCTTCTCCCCTCCTCCCGCGCGCATCGCGCGTGGTGGGGAGGGGTCGGGGGTGGGGGTCTATCCGCAGACTCGCCAGCAGCGGCGCCTGCTGAGACACCCCCCACCCTTGATCCCTCCCCACCGCTTCGCGGGGGGAGGGAAAAAAAGATCACTCCACCTTCGCCGGTTCCGGCTGCAGCGAACCTGAATTCGCGACTCGCGCGGCGTTCGCCATGCCGGCTAACGCGGCGATCTTCTTCTGTCCGTCGGATCCCGGCTGCACCACGCCGCAGGACATGATCAGGGTCGCGGCATCCTCGGCGCTCATGTCGACTTCGATGATCCTGCTTTTGGGCACGTAGAAAAAGAAGCCGGTGGTCGGGTTGGGCGCACAGGGCAGGAACACCGAGATGTGCTCCTCCTGGCCGGGAAGCGTGCTGGCAATCTCCACGCTCGGGGCCTGCGAGATCAGCACGATCGACCACATGCCGGGCGACGGGAATTCGACCAGGCCGACCCGGCGGAAGCTCGATCCCTGCCCCGAAAACAGCGTCTCGAACACCTGCTTCAAGCCGCGGTAGATCGCGCGCACGGCCGGAATCCTGCCGAGCAGTTTCTCGCCGAGATCGACCAGCGTCCGCCCGATCAGGTTGGCGGTGAGGAAGCCCAAAAGCGTCAGCGCGATCACGGCGACGATCAGGCCTGAGCCGGGCAGTCCGAACGGCAGGTAGGTCTCCGGCCGATAGGCAATTGGAACAAACGGCCGCACCAGGCCATCGACCCAGGTGACGAACCACCAGGTCAGATAGAAGGTGATGGCGATCGGACCTGCGACGACCAGCCCGGTCAAAAAGTAGTTCCGGAACCGGGCCATAAAGCCGGCGTGGGCGTCCGGCGGCAGTTGGAGCGGGGGCACGGGCGGCGGCGGATCGTCGCGGTTCATTGGGGTTCCAGGGGGTGGTCCAAGGGTGGTCCAAGGATGGTCAAAGTCCGCCGGAGCGGCCATCCATGTCAGCTAGGGTCTTTTAGCAGATTTTGGAAGGGCTGAAGCGGCGAAGCCGGCTTTGCCTGGCCTATTCGACGGTGACGGATTTGGCGAGATTGCGCGGCTGATCGACGTCGGTGCCCATGATCACGGCGGTATGGTAGGCCAAAAGCTGCACCGGAACCGCATAAACCATCGGCGTGAAGGTCGCGCCCATGTCGGGCAGCACGATCGTCACCAGCGATTCAATGGTCGCTTCGGCCGCGCCCTTGGCGTCGGTCATCAAGATAATGTTGCCGCCGCGGGCGGCGACTTCCTGCATGTTGGAGACGGTCTTCTCGAATACCCGGTCGAACGGCGCGATCACCACCACCGGCATGTTCTCGTCGATCAGCGCGATCGGCCCGTGCTTGAGTTCGCCGGCGGCGTAACCTTCGGCGTGGATATAGGAGATTTCCTTCAGTTTCAGCGCGCCTTCCAAAGCCAACGGGTAACTGGTGCCGCGGCCGAGATAGAGCACGTCCTTGGATTTGGCGATGTCGCGGGCCAGTTTTTCGATCTGCGGTTCGGTCGCAAGCGCGGCCGACATCAGACGCGGGATTTCCACCAGTCCGTGAACGAGTTTTGCTTCGTCGGCATCGGACAACTCGCCCCGCGCCTTGCCGGCTGCGATTGCGATCGCCGCCAGCACCATCAACTGGCAGGTGAAAGCCTTGGTCGAGGCGACGCCGATTTCCGGGCCGGCCAGCGTCGGCAACATGGTCTCGCTTTCGCGCGCGATCGTCGAACTCGGGACATTGACGACGGAGAGCGTATGCACGCCCTGCGCCTTGGCGTAGCGCAGCGCCGCCAGCGTGTCGGCGGTCTCGCCGGACTGCGAGATGAAGATCGCCAGATCCCCCTTGCGCAACGGCGCCTCGCGATAACGGAATTCGGAGGCGACATCGAGCTCGACCGGCACGCGGCCGAGCCGCTCGAACCAGTATTTGGCGACGTAACCGGCATAGCTCGCGGTGCCGCAGGCGACGATCGAGATGCGCTGGATGTCCTTGAAGTCGAACGGCAGCTTGATCGGCAGCGCCACCCGCTCGGTCGCCATATCGACATAGCGCGCCAAAGTGTGTCCGACCACCTCGGGCTGCTCGTGAATCTCCTTGGCCATGAAGTGGCGATAATTCGCCTTGTCGACCAAAAAAGACGACGCGCCGGATTTCAGTACCTCGCGATTCACCACCGCGCCGTGCGCGTCGTAAATCACCCCGACTTCGCGGGTCAGAACTACCCAGTCGCCATCCTCGAGATAGCTGATGGTGTCGGTAAATGGCGCGAGCGCAATCGCATCCGAGCCCAAATACATCTCGCCATCGCCATGGCCGATCGCCAGCGGCGAGCCCTTGCGCGCGCCGATCATCAGATCGCCATGGCCCCTGAACACGAACGCCAGCGCGAAGGCGCCGCGCAACTGCGGCAGCGAGGCCTTTACCGCCTCCTGCGGCGACATTCCCCTGAGCAGATAAGAATTGACCAAGTGAACCACGGTTTCGGTATCGGTTTCGCTCGCGAATTTAGCGCCCTGTTTTTCTAGCATCTGCCGCAATTCGCGGAAATTCTCGATGATGCCGTTGTGGACCACCGCGACGTTATCGGTGGCATGCGGGTGCGCGTTGCTCTCGGTCGGCTTGCCGTGGGTGGCCCAGCGGGTGTGTCCGATGCCGGTATGGCCGCCAAGCGGCTCGGACTTCAGACGCGTTTCGAGGTTTTTCAGCTTGCCCTCGGCGCGGCGGCGCTCGAGGTGATCGCCTTCGAGCGTGGCGACGCCCGCGGAATCGTAGCCGCGATATTCGAGACGTTTCAGCGAATCCACGATCTGATCCGCTACCGGCCCGCGTCCCAAAATCCCGACAATGCCGCACATGCGGGTCAATATCTCCAAATCGCCGAAAATGCGCCCGTTTCTCTTAACGAGAATCGTAGTTCGCCCGATACTCAATAATTATTGCGGATTGAAACAGCATTAAGCCGAAAGCTTAACGAGTGCCAGCGCTAACCTTCCTTCGGCGCCTTCGCCTTGGTTTTCATCTCGCGGATTCGCTTGGCACCGCCCTCGCGGTTGGTCTGCTGGCTGCGCTCGACCGCCAGCGCGTCGGCGGGCACGTCCTTGGTGATCACCGAACCCGAACCGACATAGGCGCCTTTGCCGATCTTGACCGGCGCCACCAGCGAGGAATTGGTGCCGACGAAGGCACCCTCGCCGATCTCGGTTCGGTGCTTGGCAAAGCCGTCATAGTTGCAGGTGATGGTGCCGGCGCCGATGTTGGCGTTGGCGCCGACATGGGCGTCGCCGATGTAACTGAGATGATTGACCTTGACGCCGGCCTCCAGCGTCGCGGCCTTGGTCTCGACGAAGTTGCCGATCCTGGCGCCGTCGCCGAGCGAAGTGCCCGGCCGCAACCGCGCATAAGGGCCGACGGAGGCATTCTTGCCGATCCGCGCCTGCACGATGTGCGAGAACGAATGGATCACCGCGCCGTCGGCGATGCTGACGCCGGGACCGATCACCACGAAGGGCTCGATGGTGACGTCACTGCCGAATTTTGTGTCGGCGGCGAGGTAGACGGTGTCGGGCGCGACCATGGTGACGCCGGCCTCCAGCGCCGCCTTGCGCAGCCGCGCCTGCATCACCGCTTCCGCTTCGGCAAGCTGGGCCTTGGTGTTGATGCCGCGCACTTCATCCTCGCTGGTTTCGATCACGACGGCCTCCAGTCCCAATTGACGGGCGATGCCAACCGCATCGACCAGATAATACTCGGCCTTGCTGTTGGCGTGGCCGATTTTTTCGAGGATTTGCAACGCCCGGCGGCCATCGAAGGCCATCATGCCGGCGTTGCAGAGCGTGATCGCGCGTTCCGCGGGCGTCGCCTCGGCATGCTCGCGGATCGCCGCCAGCCTGCCGCCCTCGACCAGAAGCCGGCCATAACCGGTCGGATCGGCGGCCTGAAAGCCGAGCACGGCCAGACCGGCGCCATTCTTCAGTGGCGCGCGCAGACGGGCGAAGGTCGAGGCCGAAATCAGCGGCGTATCGCCGAACACAACCAGCAGATCATCCGCGCCGCGGGCGATGGCGTCGCGGGCGGCAAGCACCGCATGCGCGGTACCGAGACGCTCGCGCTGAATGAACGTGTTCGCGTCCGGACGCAGGCGTTTTATCTCTTCCGCGACGGCGCTGTGGTTCGGCCCGATCACCACCGCCAGCGCGGCGCCGGGGCCTTTCGGCGCCGCTCCCAGCACATGCGCCAGCAGCGATTGACCGGCCACCGGATGCAGCACTTTTGGCGTCAGGGAACGCATCCGCGTGCCCTCACCGGCCGCGAGCACGACGGTGAGGCTGGATCGAGCGGTCATCCTGTTCCCTGAGGAGTTGCGGCGAAGCATCTGTGCCGTCGTCATAAAGCGTTTTCGCCGTGCATGGAAACCCGTTTCGCATCCCCTCCGGCCCCCGTTTTCAAGATGCAGGCGCTTTTCCTGTTAATGTTTGTGGCGTGATTCGGGGGCTCGGGAGGGCCACAGGCTTCGTATGGCAAAGAACTCCAACCAGCAAACTGACAGCTTCGACACCGAAAATACCGGCGGGGCGCTGTCGGGCCTTTTGGCCGAGGAGGATGCTTTCGACCGGCGCGCGCTGTGGCGGATCGGGTCATGGGGCGTGGGCGCGGTCGGCGCCGTCATCCTCGCCCTGCTCGCCAGCCAATCCTCGATGTCGTTGCGCCGCGAAGAGGTCGCGGCCGATGAGCTGGCGCGCCAGGCGCAGCAAATCCGGCTTGCGGCGAGGGAAAGCCAGAGCGAGACGCGGCGGCTGGCGTCCGCGGTCGACACCCTCAATGGCGATCGCGACCGGCTGTACTCCCGTGTCACCGTGCTGGAGCAGGGTCTGGATTCCGTGACGGGCGCGATTGCGCGACAAAGTGCGGCCGCGGCATCCTCGCCGCAAGCGGCTGCCGCGCCGCCTGCGGCAACCGCCGAGCCGTCGCCGGCAGCGCAGAACGCGCCTCCCGCCCCGGTCGTGGCGCCGGTGGCGACGGCGGCCGCCAAAACCACCGATAAGCCTCCGGTAGACGCGACCGCCGCCGAGCCAGGTCCCTTGACGGTTTCATCCGTAGCCAAGAAGTCCTCGGCGACGCCGGCAACCCCGCTGGTAGCCGCACAGTCGATGATGGCCCCGCCCGATCCGGCCGCGACAAAACTGATCGAACCGGAGAAACCGGCCAAAACCGTCACTTCGGCGCCGATCCCGGAAGCCATGGCGTCAGCCCCTCCGCCCGATGAGGCTGAGCCGGATGAGGCGGAGGCGAACGCGCCCAAGCTCGCGGTTCAGCAAACCGAATTTGGCGTCGATGTCGGCGGCGCCAATTCGGTTGGCGGGCTGCGCGCGCTGTGGCGTGGGCTGTTGAAGTCGAGATCGAATGCGGCGCTGACGACGTTGCGTCCGATCATCGTGATCAAGGAAGGCCGCAACGGGCTCGGCATGCAGCTGCGGCTGGTCGCTGGTCCGCTCGTTGATGCCGCCGCGGCCGCGAAAATCTGTGCCGCGTTGATCGAAAACGAGCGCACCTGCGAGACCACCGTGTTCGACGGTCAGCGCCTGGCGATGAAGGCCGACGAGCCGGTGGCCGGCGACAAGCCCGGCGCGGCCAAGACGCCAGCCGCCAAACCAGCCTATATGCACCGGCGGGGCGTTTCAAAGCGGGCCGCCAATGAAGATGCGGCGAAGAAATCCGATTCAACCTCCACGCTGTCGTCATTCTTCAGCCGAAGCAAATAAGCCTCGCTGTCTCAATATGTTGAGACGGACTTCTAATGCCAGCGAGACCGGCGTTCCGTGGACTGTCCTGGGTTGTCCTGCCTCGCATTCCCGACCATATTCGCGCGATGAAAAAAACTCCGTTTCGGCTGACCCCCTATCAGGTGCAATTTCTGCTGGTGGTCGGCTTCGTCACCGTCGGCTATGCGCTTTATCTGCGCTATCTCGCGGTCGAATTCTCAGCGGTGGCTTTGGCCTGCGATGCCGGCCTGCCGACCATGCTGTGCAAGACCCGGATTCTCGCGACCGCTCTGTTCAGGAATTCGGTTTTCGGCGTGGTCGCGCTGGTCATCGCAACGCTTCACCTGATCCGGCCTTCCATTGTGTTGCTGACGCTCGGCCTGATCGCCGCCGGCTTCGGCATCGTGCTCTACAATGTCGCGCTGTCGGGGATCGCGATCGGTCTGCTTATTTTGGGGTTTGCACGACCCGCGCCTGCCACAGCGTAAGCGCGAGCAGCGCATAGACCGCGCAGGTCCACAGTGACTGCCAGTTGTCGGATCCCTCGTTGAACACGGTATACAGCGCCGACGCCGCCAACAGGCCGGCAAATACCGCTTCCGCGATCGGGCGCACACCCTCCTGCGGGCGGTTGAGCAGCATCAACGCCGAAAACGGCACCACCGCCATGGTCAGCGCCGCATAAGGGAAATCCTTGTAGCGCGGGTCGAACACGAAGCCGAGCGCGGTCTCGGCGCCGATCAAGGTCGTCACCACCAGGGCTGCCCCCAGCATCGCCGCCAGCGCCGATCGGGTGCGCATCTCGCGGGGACCGAGCAGTTCCAGAAAGGTCGGCAGCGAGCGGCCGGACATCAACGCGTTGGCGCAGAGCAAGGGCGAGGCGATGGCGGCCGCGAACAGCGAGCCCCACATCAGCCAGCCGCCAACCCCGTAGCTCTCATAAAGCAACTTGTGGGCGGCAACCCCGAGCAGGATTCCGCCTGATGTCGCCGATAGTCCGACCGCGATCCAGGAGGCCAGCCGCGGCTTCCAGGGCCGGCGGCGCAGCGTCAGCCAGGCCACGCCGAATACGCAGAAACTTAAGCCAAGGCCGCTTGCCATCTGCAGCTTCCAGTACGGAAAATTGCTGATGGGCTCGCCGGGCGGGTACTTCACCGCGCGCTGCACGGAATCGAACAGGCCCCAATAGCCGCCGACCGTGCCCTCGAGCTCGCGCTTCCACGGCTGGTCATAGGCCTCGATCAGGTTGACGCGAAACCCCTCCCGCTTCGCCAGATCGAGGATTTCCGCGACCACGCGGGCCTGGTTGGTGCGCGAGGGCAGTGCGGCGTCCCGCATCCGCCCTTCGCTCGGCCAGCCGGTTTCCCCGATCAGGATTTCCTTGCCCGGAAACGCCACCGCCATGCGCCTGCGAATGGAGTCGACATGGGCCGCGGCAAATTTGGCCCGGATCGGGAAATCCTCCCAATAGGGCAGGATATGGATCGTGACGAAATCGACGGCCTCGTAGACCTCGCGGTTGCGCAGCCAATATTCCCAGACATCGGCATAGGTGACGGGAACGGCGACCTGCGCCTTGACCGAGCGGATGGTGGCGGCCAGATCGGTGGTCGTCATCTCCCCGCGCAACAGCACCTCGTTGCCGACCACGACCGAGGTGATGACCCCTGGAAATTCCTTGGTCAGGCGCACCACGGTCGAAATCTGCGCGAGATTTTTCAGCCGGTTGCTGCCGAGCCAGATGCCCTGGATGACTTTAAGCCCGACCTTTGCGGCCTGCCCGGGAACCTGGTCGAGGCCGTTTTCGATCGAATAAGTCCGCACGCAATCGGATATTTTGGCGAGTTGCGCCAGGTCCTGGGCGATCTGATCGGGCCCGATATGGGTGGTCAGCTGCAACGGCGTCTGGGCGTCACGGAACGGGGCGTAGGAGACGCATTGCAGTTTTGCCTGCGGATCGATCGGGGCGCGCGGCAGCGTGATCGGCGTGGCCAGCCACCACCACACCGCGGCAATCGCACTGAGGGATATGAGGAGAAGCGCCAGCGGCGTACGAAGAGAAATCGGTTCCATCCTTCAGGGCGGGGACCGTCGATTAGCCGGTCACCGGGCCTGTGCCAAGAGCAGGATATGCGCAATCGACGGCGGTCTCGTGCCCCGGCTTTACCACAACGCGATAAAGTTGTGAGTTTGCTGGACAAAATTCGAAATGTCCGTCATGGGATTCGGCCGGACATCCCCGCCGCATTGGGGACCTATTTGAACGGCATCAAACCAGCCAAGTCCGGGCTGGCTCTGGGCAGCAACATAATCGGGGAATTTATGCGTCGGGGTGTGCTTCAGCTTCAAAATGCGGTCTTGCGCCACCTCGCCGTCTCCGGGCTCGCACTATTGATCGGTATCGGAAGCGCGGTTGCCCAGAGCGGCGACAGCAAGGCCCAGGACCAGTCCGGCAAGCCGGCCAACGCCACCCCGGCGGACGCTGCCAAGGAAAACCAGCGCAAGACCGACGAATTCGCCGAGGCCGCGCAGGCCATCAATGGCCCCGCCGGAAACCCGGAATGCGTCTGGTTCGGCCGCCGGGTGGTGCGCCTGATGTGGCTCGACGACATCGACACCGCGCTCCGGCATCTCGACCTCTACGACCGGTTTGGCTGTCCCGGCGGCCACGTCCAGGCGACCTTCCGCTGCCTGACCCGGTTTGGCGCCCTGATCGATCCCAAGGTCGCCGATACCCTGAACAACCGCGTTCACGCCTGCTGGGTCAATCCGGCCGCGCAGCCGCAAGCCGCTGCTGCGCCGCCAGCCGCGCCCTCGACCGCCGGCAGCGCCGCCGCGGCGCCCGCTACCGCGGCTGCGCCGGCCTCAGCCCCGGCGCCCGCGGCCGCGCCAGCCAAATAGTCGAACCGCCGGCGGAACGTTTCAAAATTTTCGCGGTTGGCTTTTTTTGCTCCCTTGGTGCGTGATTGGCATTCTTTGCGCCTTCAAAACGCCACGGCGTCATATGAGTTGTTAAATCGCGTGGCAGATATATGTATTATTTGCCGCTGATCTGGTCGGATCTCGGGGACGGATCCGCCTCCCCGCCAAACTGGCCCCTTATGGTTTAGTGCGATGCGTGCCGTCGTCGCTGTTCTCTTGCTTGTGACCGCGGTTCACGCTGCGATGTGGGGCGCATTCCGGGAGAGGCAGCAGGCCCCTGACTTCACCGGCGTGCTGCCCAGCGTGTCCTATGCGCCGTTCGAGGGAACCGGCCATCCCGACGTCGACAACATCCCCTCCGCCGAGAAAATCCGCGCCGACATGAAGCGGCTGGCACCGCTGACGCGGGCGATACGGCTGTATTCCTCGACCGGCGGCGTCGAACTGGTGCCGCCGATCGCCGCCGAGTTCGGGCTGAAGGTCACCGTCGGCGCCTGGATCGACAAGAACGCCGAGCGCAACGAGCGCGAGATCGACGCAGCGATCAATCTCGCCCGGCACAACAGCAACGTCATCGGCGTCGTGGTCGGCAACGAGACGGTGTACCGCGGCGAGCAGAAGGTCGACGACCTCATCGAGCTGATCAAGCGGGTCAAGAAATCCGTCAACGTCCCGGTCACCACCGGCGAGATCTGGAACATCTGGCGCGACAATCCGCAGCTCGGCTACTCCGTCGATTTCATCGCCGCGCACGTCCTGCCCTATTGGGAAAACTTCACCTCCGATCAGGCGGTCGACCAGGCGGTTTCGATGTACCAGCTGTTGCGGGACCAGTTCCCCGGCAAGCGGATCGTGATCGCCGAATTCGGCTGGCCCAGCGCCGGCTACAATCTGAGGAGCGCCGTTCCCGGCCCGTTCGAGCAAGCAAAGGTGCTGCGCAACTTCGTCACCCGCGCCGATGCCATCGGCATGGAATACAACATCGTCGAGGCGATCGATCAGCCCTGGAAATTCTTCGAAGGCGGCGTCGGCCCCTATTGGGGCATCTTGAACGCCTCTCGCGAGCCGAAATTTTCCTGGACCGGGCCGATTCAGAACCCGGACTTCTGGAAGCTCGCGACCATCGCCGTCCTGGTCGGCATCCTGATGTCGCTGCCGATCCTGCGATTGGCGCAACCGACCGTGCTGCAGGCCCTGATGCTGTCGGCGGCGGCCAACGGCGTCGGCGCCTGGGCCGCGACCGTGTTCGCCTATTGGGCCGGCCATTACTTCGTGTTCGGCTCCGCCTTCGCGCTGACGCTGGGACTGATCCTGCTGGTGCCGCTGGTGCTGATTGCGATGGCGCGGATCGAGGAGATCGCCGCCATCGCCTTCGGCCGCAAGCCGCGCCGGCTGATCGTGAAGGGCGAGCCGGTGGCGCCCGCCACCATCGGCGAAAACCTGACCTTCCCGAAAGTCTCGATCCATGTGCCGGCCTATTTCGAACCGCCGGAGATGCTCAAGCAGACTTTGGACGCGGTCGCGCGTCTGGAATATCCGAACTTCGAATGCGTGGTCATCATCAACAACACGCCCGACCCCGCCTTCTGGCAACCGATCCAGGATCATTGCCGCGCGCTCGGCGAGCGCTTCAAGTTCATCAACGTCGAGAAGGTCCAGGGTTTCAAGGCCGGCGCCCTGCGCATCGCCATGGACCGAACGGCGGCCGACGCCGAGATCATCGGCATCATCGACGCCGACTATGTCGTGGATCCGGACTGGCTGAAGGATCTGGTGCCGGTGTTCGCCGATTCCCGCGTCGGCCTGGTGCAGGCGCCGCAGGACCATCGCGACAGCGACCGCTCGCTGATGCACTACATGATGAACGGCGAATATGCCGGGTTCTTCGACATCGGCATGGTCCAGCGCAACGAGGAAAACGCCATCATCGTGCACGGCACGATGTGCCTGATGCGCCGCGCGGCGATGGACATGGCCGGCGGCTGGGCCGGCGACACCATCTGCGAGGATACCGATCTCGGGCTCGCGATCATCGAGCACGGCTGGCTGACGCATTACACCAACCACCGTTACGGCCACGGGCTGTTGCCCGACACCTACGAGGCCTTCAAGAAACAACGCCACCGCTGGGCCTATGGCGGCTTCCAGATCGTCAAGAAACACTGGCGGCGCTTTCTGCCCCGCGCCAGCCGGCTGACGCCGGACCAGCGGCGGGAATTCACGCTGGGCTGGCTGAACTGGCTCGGCGCCGAAAGCCTCGGCGTGCTGGTGGCGATCCTCAATCTGATCTGGGTGCCGATCGTCGCCTTTGCCGACATCGCCATTCCCGACAAGATCCTGACGCTGCCGATCATCGCTTCGTTCGTGGTCTCGCTGGTGCATTTCGTCGCGCTGTACCGGCTGCGCGTGCCGGTGAAATGGGGCCAGATGCTGGGCGCGATGGTGACGGCGATGTCGGTGCAATGGACGGTGTCGCGCGCGGTCGCCAACGGGCTGATCACCGATCATCTCGCCTTCGCGCGGACCTCGAAGGGCGGCTTCTCGCTGATGTCGGTCGAGTTCCAGGCGTTCTGGGAGGCGGTGATCGGGGTGCTGCTGCTGGTCGGCGCGGCGGTGCTGGTCGTCACCAACAGTTTCAAGGAAGTCCGCGAAATCTATGTGTTCGCGGTCGTGCTGGTGCTCGAAAGCCTGCCGTTCCTGTCGGCGGTCGCGATCGCGATTCTGGAAAATTCGCGCCTCAACGCGTTCGCCTTCTGGCGCAATACCGGCATCCGGACCGCCGAACTGATCGGTCTGCGCCCGGTGGCGATGCCGACGGTGGTTGGCACCTCCCAGCCGGTGGCGTCGGAGATTCGCCGCGAGGCCAGCTAACCGGTGCGGATTTCGCAAGCCGCGGCTGGCTCGAAGAACCGGGGCTAACCGCAGGCATGGCCTTGTAAATCCGGATTATCCGGACCACCTGTTGGCAGGTGTCCACGCTATTGACCCACACCCGGCCGCCCCCTACACAGCGCGGCAAGTGAGCGCGTAGCTCAGGCGGTAGAGCACGTGACTTTTAATCATGGGGTCGAGGGTTCGAGTCCCTCCGCGCTCACCA
>JGI12635J15846_10003008_pt1 | contig 14718 bp, 12 predicted proteins | sample BlaSpr_A8_OM2_M2_FD_15846 | JGI IMG/M metagenome (IMG submission 15846) | reverse complement strand
TTCCGGCGACCACATTCTCTTGCATGACTACAGGAAATTCCATTCCAGCAAGGGAACTGGAGGCTGAGGAAGTTGTTTGACCGAGCAACGCTGTGGAAGCGAGGATGACTACGAATAGATCCTGCCCGACGGCCCTTGTTTTTCTGAGCATAGTTTTTCTGAACATAGTTTTTCTGAACATTCGCGTCTCCTCCCAGTTGGCCAGTCGAGATTCGTGTTCGTCGAGCACTGTTGTCATCGGCGAATGACCGCCAGTAAATGATCCTCAGCGAATGATCAGCCAATCATCAGCTAATTCCGGCCGCCGCGCAAACGGCGATAACGGCCGATCAGCGCATTCGTCGAGCTATCGTGCTTGAGCTTGAGATCGGCGGAGCTTTGTGGCTCAGGAATGATGCGCTGCGCGAGGACTTTGCCGAGCTCTACACCGACTGATCAAAGGAGTCGATATTCCAGATCGCGCCTTGCGTGAAAACATGGTGCTCGTAGAGGGCTACCAGTGAGCCGACAACCCGCGGCGTCAGCTTTGCAGACAGGATCAGATTCGTCGGCCGGTTGCCTTCGCAAATCCGGAACGGAGTTTGAAAATCGGGCGAGCCTTCCGACTTTAATTCCTCTGGGGTTTGCCGAAGGCCAATGCTTCAGCCTGGGCAAACAGATTCGTCATCAGCAGATCATGATGGTCGGTAAATTCACTCAGCGGCTGGCAAAATCAATCAGATCGCACGGGATCAACTTTGTCCCTTGATGAATGAGTTGGTAGAACGAGTGCTGCCCGTCGGTTCCGGGCTCGCCCCAGAGGATCGGGCCGGTCTGGTAGCTTACAGTCGCGGTCGAGGTCCACGTGCTTGCCGTTGCTTTCCATCTGGAGTTGTTGTAAGTAGGCGGGAAAGCGCTTGAGATTGTCTGAGTACGGCATGACGCCGACGCGGGAAAAATTGTTGTACCAGACCGTAAGCAAGCCCATCAGCAGCGGAAGATTGTTTTCCGGCGCAGCGGTGCGAAAATGCTCGTCCATATCGTGGAATCCGGCGAGCAGCTCTTCGAAACCCTTTGGCCCAATCGCGATCATGGTAGAGAGTCCGATCGCGGAATCCATGGAATAGCGGCCCCCCGACCCAGTCCCAGAAACCGAACATGTTGGCGGTGTCGATTCCGAATTTGCTGACGCCTTCGGCGTTGGTTGACACTGCGACGAAATGCTTGGCTACGGCGAGCGCGTTCACGATCCATCGGCGGGCAGTCGCCGCGTTGGTCATGGTCTCCAGCGTAGTGAAAGTTTTCGAAGACAGAATGAACAAAGTTTCAGCAGGATCAAGATTGTGCGTGGCTTCGGCGAACGCCGCGCCGTCCACGTTCGCTACAAAACGGAACTCCCTGGTGCGGTCGGTAAAAGTGCGTAGCGCGTCGTAATCCATCTCCGGTCCCAGGTAGGAGCCGCCGATGCCAACGTTGATCACATTCTTGATGGCTTTGCCGGTGTGGCCTTTCCACTCGCGCCTGCGCACGCGGTTGCTAAACGCAGCCATCTTATCCAGCACCCAGTGCACTTCGGGCACAACGTCCACGCCGCCCACGTTGATATGCGTGCCGCGGGGAGCGCGTAAAACTACGTGCAGCACCGCGCGGCGTTCGTCTTCTCCTCCAGCTGGCTGGCGTCCTCGACAACGAACCGTTCGCCGCGTCCGGGATCATCGGCAAACAACTGCCGGAGTTGAACATTCTTGATCTTCTCGTAGTGCGCCTGCAGCGCCCGCCAAGTCGGCGATTCGATGAGTCGCTAGGTCGTCTCCTGCCCCTTATTATTTCTCCGTCATTATCTTTTGCTGGACCTTCGGGGTCATCCATGGACCGTCGCCGGCGATGAGCTGTTGAGCTTCCTCGGGTCCCCATGTACCCGGCTCATACCGGTAGAACGGCGCGATATTGTCTAAGATCGGCTCGACAGCCCGCCATTGCGCTTCCACCAGATCCTGACGGGCAAAGAGTTCACTTTGTCCACGCATAGCGTCGCCCAGGAGTCTTTCATAGGGAGGCATGTCGTCGGCGTCCTGCTCTGTCAGAGTGAGTTCCACGTCGCTCCCGGTCATTCGCTCACCGGGTGTCTTGACGCGCACGCCCATTCCAATGGCGATGTCCGGATCGATGCGCAGACGCAGATGTGAGGATGTTCCGGGGACGATTTCGTCGAAGGTCTCCATCGGCGGGCGCTTGAACTCAACAAAAATCTCGGTCGCGGTTACCGGCATCAGCTTACCTGCACGGATGTAGATCGGAACCCCTGCCCATTTCCATGAATCAATAAATAGCTTGAGCGCGACGAAAGTTTCAACCGTGGAAGCGGGGTTTACCCCGGAAACAGAACGGTAGCCGTTGTATTGGCCGCGTACCACGTCGCCGGGAGCGATAGGCCGAACCGCCTTGAGCAGCGCCGCCTTCTGGTCGCGCGCAGCATCGTGATTTTCGCCGGCGGGCGGATCCATGGCGAGGTTGGCCAGGACCTGCAGCAAGTGGTTCTGCACTACGTCACGCAACGCGCCGGTATCGTCGTAGAACTGGCCGCGATCCTCGACGCCGAACTGTTCCGCCATGGTGATCTGGATGTTGCGTACGAAGTTGCGATTCCAGATCGGCTCAAATATGGGGTTGGCAAAGCGCGTATAGAGAATGTTCTGCACCGCCTCCTTCCCCAGAAAATGATCGATGCGGAAGATCCGTTCCTCGGGAAAATATTTGTGAAGAACCCGGTTGAGCTCTTGGGCCGAAGCCAGGTCGTGCCCGAATGGTTTTTCCACTACGACGCTGGCATTCTCGGCGCAGCCCGACTTGGCCAATCCTTCAGCAACGTTGCCAAACAAGTTCGGCGGAATCGCCAGATAATGCAGCGGCTGTTTCGCCGGGCCTAACTCTTTGCGCAGTTGAGCAAAAGTGTTCGGATCGTTGTAGTCGCCGTCGACGTAGTGCAAGAGCGCAGTCAGTTTGCGGAAAGGGTCCTCATTAAGACCGCCGCGTTTCTCCAGGCTGTCTTTGGCGCGAGCTTTGAGCTGATCAAGATTCCAGCCTGCTTTGGCAACACCAATGATCGGCAAATTGAAACCCTCATCGCGAATCAGCCCTTGCAGGGAAGGGAATATTTGCTTATGCGCGAGATCGCCGGTGGCACCGAAAAATACAAACGCGTCAGACTGGAAATTCTGCACTAGGCCGCCTCCTATACGTTGTTCGCGAAGTCGGCGAGACTGGCTGACGGTTATTTCAGCCGGGCGCCCACCTCTACATCCTCCAGAAAGCCCGCTAACACCGGCTTCCCGCCCTCGAGCGATGCGGCCACAATCATTCCGTTCGATTCCATCCCGCGCAACTTGCGCGGCGCAAGATTGGCAACGATCACCACCTTACGCCCAACCAAAGTTTCCGGTGCATACGCCTCAGCGATCCCCGCCAACACTTGCCGCACTTCAGTGCCAATATCAATCTCCAGCCGCAGAAGTTTGTCCGCCTTCGGAACCCTTTCGGCGACTTTCACCAACCCTACACGCAGTTCGACCTTGGCAAAGTCGTCGATGGAAATTTTTTCAGCCGTCGCTGCCGGTGCTGCCGCCGCAGGAACCTGTTGCGGAACGGTTACGGCCGCCGCGGCCACGGGCGTTTCTGCCGCCGGCGTTCCTCTTTGCTCCTCTTCCATCTTCTGCATCCTTTCAATCGCGCTCTTGTCAGCGCGCGGAAACACCGGCTGGATCTCGCCCAGCTTCGTGCCTAACGGCAGTTGTCCCCAGGCCAATTTGCTCAGGTCCAGCTTCTTGATGTCTCCCAAACCTAACTGTACCCAGATTTTTGCGGTAGCGTCGGGCAGTACGGGATAAGCCAACGCGGTCGCAATCCGCAACGCTTCCGCCGCCGTGTAGAGCACCGTAGCCAAGCGTGAGCGGCTGTCTTCATCCTGTTTTTCACCCAGTGCCCAGGGTTCATTCTCCACGATGTATTTGTCCACCGCCGCGACCAGCGCCCATGCACTTTCCAGAGCGCGCGAAAATTGAAATTGATCAAACAGCGTCCCGAATTCTCCAATCGTTTTCCGTGCCGTCTCGGCAATCGCATCATCAGCCGCCGTTCTTGACGCCGCATGGGACGGATACGGCACCTCGCCCTTGAAATAGCGGTTGATCATGGTCAGCGTGCGGCTGGCCAGATTTCCCAGTCCGTTCGCCAGATCGGAGTTGTAGCGCTGCACCAGCGCGTCGAAGGAAAACGATCCATCCTGCCCGAATACGACTTCGCGCAGCAGGAAGTAACGCAGCGCATCTGCGCCAAGGACGTCGAGTATGGTCTCTGTGCGCACAATGTTGCCGCGCGACTTCGACATCTTGCTCTCTTCAAACAGAAGCCAGCCGTGGGCCACAATCGCTTTCGGCACGGGCAACCCCGCCGCCATCAAAAATGCCGGCCAGTACACACAATGGAAGCGGACAATTTCTTTCCCAATCATCTGCACATCAGCGGGCCAGAATTTTTTGAACGCCTCCTGCGCCCCGGCGTGCGAAGAGCCGTAGCCAATGGCCGTAATGTAGTTCGCAAGCGCGTCCAGCCATACATAAATCACGTGCTTAGGATCGTCTGGCACCGGAATGCCCCATGTAAATGTGGATCGGCTGATCGATAAGTCGCGTAACCCAGAGCGCACGAAGGAAATTACTTCATTGCGCCGCGCTTCGGGGCGAATGAAATCGGGATTCTCATACAGCGCCAGGAGCTGGTCCTGAAACGCGGAGAGCTTGAAGAAGTAGTTCTCTTCCTTGACGGTCTCGGTGATGCGGCCGCAGGTCGGGCAAGCGTCGCCCGGCTGGGCGCCATCGACGTAGAGTTCATCGGAAACGCAATATTGTCCGGTGTAGGTGCCCTTGTAGATGCAGCCGTTGTCGCGAATCCGTCGAAACAATTCCTGCACCCGCTTCTTGTGCCGGTCTTCGGTGGTGCGGATGAAATCGTCGTTCGAGATTCCCATTCGCTTCCAGAGCCGGCGGAACTCCGCCGAAATTTCGTCCGCATATTGTTGCGGAGTCTTTCCCGCAGCCTGCGCCGCGCGCTCGATCTTCTGCCCATGCTCGTCGGTACCAGTGAGAAAAAATGTCTCCGCGCCCAACAGTCGCTGCCGCCGGGCAATCGTGTCGCAAGCGATCGTCGTGTACGCGTGTCCGATGTGCGGACGTGCATTTACGTAGTAAATCGGGGTCGTGATGTAAAACTTCTTGCTCATGCTGTTGTCGTCTTCCGGGACGGCTTTCGCGCAAGAATGTAAGCCCGTCGACTTTGGTATTCAACTTCGGGAGCGTACGGCTTACGCTCAATAACCTCGTCGATGTCAAAACCGGCATTTCGTAGAGCGCCCGCCACATCCTCGGTACGAAAAAAATAATAATCCAGACACACTGTGCAGCCCCACAAATCCTCTATGTGCAATGTCTCGTCGCCGATGTGAAAACTTAGCAAGAGCAGTCTCCCCGGCCGCAAGACCCGCTCCATCTCTCTCATGGCCTGCGCGACATCGGCAGGCGCAAGATTAACGATGGCGTAGAACGCCGCAATCCCGGCCCAAGCTTCGTCCAGCACGTCAAGCTCTCTCATATCGCCGCGACGGAATTCAATTCCCGGATTGAGCTGGCGCGCGCGCTCGACCATTCCTGGCGACAGTCGACCCCACACACAGCTATTCCGCGCTCGCGTAAATAGTGAGCTACCTGTCCGGGCCCGCAGCCCCAGGTCGCACACCAATCCTGCGTCCCACACCTTGTGGGCAAATCGATCAAGCAGTTGCCGGTCGAGCGGTTTGTGCAGCAGTTCGTCGTACACGCGCCGGACGTATTCATCGGCCACGCGGTCATAGCTTGCTTGCACGTCGTCGATTTTTGGGTCAACCATCGAGTGTTCGATTACGCTGGAATCGTGCCGGCAATAGCCGCGGTGTAAGCCCGCGCGGCTTCCTGCATTACTATCTTCAGCGGCACGTGATGCTCTGCCGCGATCCGCCGGCAATCCTCGTACTCCGGGGCGTAGTTTGTCACCGTCCCATTCATGCTGGCGATCTTTATCCGTACCGCGCCCCACCGCGTGCCTACGCTTTCCCAGCGTCGTGCCAAAGTTCGCCGCATTTCATCGCGCCGCCGCACGCCGAGCGTCGTCGTCTCCGCAAAGATGAGATGCGTCAGCCTACTCGCATCCTCGGGCTTGCACAGGATCGTGATCAGCATTCCCGGGCGATTTTTCTTCATTTGGGCGGGCACACCAAACACATCCAGCGCACCTTCTTTGAAAAGCCGGTCCATCACGTAACCAAACACCTGTGGATTCAGATCGTCGAGGTTCGCTTCCAACACCGTGATGGTTTCTGAAGCCGTCTTTTCGGCCAGAGCGAACGAAGCAGACTCTCCGATGGTCAAGCGCACAACATTCGGATGCCCAGGAAAATCTCGCGTTCCCGCGCCGTAGCCAGACTTTTCAATCTTCATCTCCGGAAATGCCGCGAAGCGCGATGCCAATATCTTAACGATTGCCGCGCCTGTTGGAGTAACCAGTTCGGCTTGCACGCCTGACGAATATACCGGCGCATCTTTCAGCAGTTCTACCGTGGCTGGAGCGGGAACCGGAAAGGTGCCATGGGCGCACGTTACTGTCCCTCCGCCCACGTTCAAGGGCGAACAAATAATCTCATCTACACCCAAGGCCTCGGCCCCCACAGCCGCGCACACCATATCGACCATCGCATCCACCGCGCCGACTTCGTGGAAGTGGATAGTCTCGACGGGAGCGTCATGAATCTTTGCTTCCGCCGCACCCAGCACCTCGAAGATGGCGATGGCCGTATTTTTTGCGCCCTGCGAAATTGAAGCGGCGGAAATGATTCGGCGAATCTCAGCCAGGCCCCGGCCATGCTCATGGGAATGGGAATGGGAATGCTCATGCGAATGCTGGTGCGGGTGCTGATGTTCGTGCTCGGGATGATCTGAGTCGTGCTTCTTCCAGTGCTCCTCGCCCGGCAAATCCTTCTGCCCGTCCACGTAAACATCGACCTTGGTAGCCGAAATCCCGCTGCGTATTACCCGGGAAAACTCCAGCCGTGCCCCAACTGCGAGTGCCGCAACAGCCTGCTCCAGCGTGCGACGCGGAACTCCTGCATCAACGAGCGCACCCAGGAACATGTCGCCGCTCATGCCGGAGAAACACTCAAGGTAGGCAATGGGCATAAAAATCAGACCGATTTTTCATCATAGGGAAGGCTGCATCTCGCGTCAAACGTTTCGTGTCAAACCAGCGTTGGCCGCGCAGTCTGCTAAAATCACTAACTCTTCAGCATCTCAGAGGACTGCTTGTATCGTTATCTCGAACATCGTCTAGTCCAACGCGTTGCGGAGTTCCTGCGCGGCCGCTACCCTGACGCGATTCTGCCCAAGGTTGTGCTTGAGCAGCCTCCGAAAGTCGAGCTTGGCGATTTTGCCATTCCAGTTTTCCCATTCGCCAAGCCACTTCGTACTGCCCCGTTGCGGATTGCTGAAGCCATCCGCGCTGAAATCGGTTCGATCAAGGGTATAGCTGCGATGCAGGTCGCGCCGCCCGGCTACCTGAACGTTACGATCGACCGGGCGTGGATGGCCGCCGCTCTGGCCGCCGACAAAAAACCTACCGCTCATATTCCCTTAGGCAAAATTCTGGTCGAGCACACCAGCATCAATCCCAACAAGGCCGCCCACATCGGACACCTGCGCAATGCCATTCTTGGCGACACCTTTGTCCGGCTGCTGCGCTACGCTGGCAGGGAAGTCGACGTTCAAAATTACATCGACAACACTGGAGTGCAGGTTGCGGACGTAGTTGTGGGCTTCACATACATTGAGAAAAAGTCCCGCGGAGAGATCGAAGCCCTCGCCAGCCAGCCACGCTTCGATTATTACTGCTGGGATCTCTACGCTCGCGTGTCGCAATGGTATGAGCAGGATAAGCAAAACACGCAGGTACGACGCGAAACTCTGCACGAGATTGAGGACCCGGCGAGCGAGACGGCCGCCGTCGCCGACCTGATCTCGACCGCCGTCTTGCGGCGACATCTCGAGACTATGGATCGCCTGGACATTGAATACGACTTTCTGCCCCGGGAGAGCGAAATCCTGCACCTGCATTTTTGGGATGCAGCTTTCAAAAAGCTCAAAGAAGCAGCAGTGTTGACTTACGAGAGTGGGGGCAAGAACAAAGGTTGCTGGGTGATGCGGCGCGCGGGAACGTCACGACGAAACGAAGAAATGATCTCCGAAGAGGAAGACTTGGACGACGTGCTGACGAGCATTGGGATTTCTGGCCGCGGAGACATTGCTGAAGAGGATCAGAAAGTCATCGTCCGCTCCAATGGCACAGTCGGCTATGTCGGCAAAGATATTGCCTACCACATGTGGAAGTTCGGTCTGCTTGGGCGCGATTTCGGCTATCGCAAGTTCTACCGCTATCCCAATCAGCACGACTGTTGGATCTCCGCGATGGAGGGCGAGAAAGATCATCCTCACTTCGGCGAGGTTGCGGAAATTTATAACGTGATCGACGCGCGCCAGTCCGAGGCGCAGAATACGGTAATCGAAGCCTTGCGCGGACTCGGCCACAACGAAGCCGCGGATCACTACACGCATTTTTCTTACGAGATGGTCGCCCTCACACCGCGCTGCGCGGCCGAACTCGGCTATACACTCAGCGAAGAAGACAAGACGCGTTCTTACATTGAAGTCAGCGGCCGTAAGGGTTTTGGAGTCAAAGCGGATGACCTGCTCGATCAGCTCATCACCTCCGCCAAGAATGAAGTCGACTCCCGCCATCCTCAGCTTACCGACGCTGAACGCCTGGCCATCGCCAGGCAAATCGCCATTGGCGCCCTTCGTTACTTCATGCTGAAGTTCACCAAACAATCGGTCATAGCCTTCGATTTCAAAGAGGCTCTTAGCTTCGAAGGCGAAACCGGTCCGTACGCGCAGTATGCCGTGGTCCGCGCGACCAGCATCTTCAAAAAGGCTGCCATCGATCCTGAGACGTTTTCTCGCGACATTGCTGCAAACCTTTCTCCCGCGGACTTGGCTCAGTTCCTGACCGCCGGCGACGCCAATGAGATTTGGGAGTTGTGGCTTGCCGCATCCAAAACGTCATACATTGTCGACCAATGCATCGCGACGACGGAGCCGGCTTATCTTGCCAAGCACACCTTCCAACTGGCGCAACTCTTCAACGCCTTCTACCATCGTCATCCCATCCTCAGCGAGCCGCATGAAAAGCGAAAACAATTTTTGCTCGCCACTGTGGCGATGCTTCGCCGGGAACTGATTCGCACTCTGGACGTGATGGGCATTACCGTACCACCCGTCATGTAGAAGAGATAGACTGTTTGTCGACGCGGCAGCCCGCGCTTCTGTCTAGTCAGGAATGTCGGAGATTTCGAATCAGTCCGGATCGGGCCGTCCCTGGCTTCGCATTATCGTGCGAGGCTTTCTCATTCTTCTGGTCCTGCTAGCGGCTGCGGGGTTCTTCTACGAGAACACCTCCGAGTCCCGCGACCACCGCTTTCATCCCATGCCCGGCCGGCTTGTCGATGTGGGCAGCTACAGATTGCATATCAACTGCGCCGGCCAGGGAACTCCCGTGGTGATTCTCGACTCGGGCTTGGGCGATAGTTACATCTCGTGGAGCAAGGTGCAGCCGGAGATCGCCAAATCTACTCGTGTCTGTTCGTATGATCGCGCCGGGTTTGGCTACAGCGATTCCAGCGCGCCGCCGCGCACCAGCAAAGTTATGGCCGAAGAGTTGCACACGCTTTTGCACAACTCCGGAATCTCGCCGCCGTACGTTCTTGTGGGCCACTCCATGGGAGGGTACAACGTTCGCCTGTTCGCCCGTTTTTATCGTAACGAAATGGCTGGCGTGGTTTTGGTGGATTCTTCCCACCCCGAGCAGGAAAAGCGTTTTCCGCAAGCATTGAACGACATGGACAAAACCTGGGTGCGAGAGCAAGAATTTCTCGCGTACTCGATGCCTTTTGGAATTCCGCGACTACTTGGCTTCTGTGAGACGGATCCCAAGGTTCGCGCCGCCGATTGTAACTTTCACAGCGCACGCGAGGGTTTAAGGGAATTGAAAATGTTTCCCGAGAGCGCGGCGGAAGCTGCCACCGCTGGCTCCCTTGGCGATCTGCCGCTCGCCGTGCTCACTCACGATCCGGATAAGCCCCAGCCCGATCTTCCTGCCGATCTCGAAAAGCCGGTCAACGATGCCTGGCAGCAGATGCAGGAAGAGTTGGCGCATCTCTCGACAAGAAGCACGCATGTGATCGCGAAGAACAGTGGACACTACATCCAACTCGATCGCCCCGACCTGGTGATCGAAGCTGTCCGCCACGTTGTCGATCAGGTTAGCCAGCCGCGGCCCGCACCGTAACCCAATCGCTGAACAACAATTTGATCTGCGTCAGCACGCGCACAGCAAACCTGCTAATGTGAAATTTTTTCCAGGTGGTATTCGCTGGTTAGGGTGGAGGAATAATGTCTTCGCTACCAGACTGCCGCAATTGTAGTGCGCGGCTCGTTGTCATCACTCTATTTTTATTTCCCGGCACTATGACCTTGGCGTAGAATACGCCGCCGGGTGAGAATCTGAATCAAAATCAAGCCCAGCAAGCGTCTCCGTCCGCATCAGTTCAGCGTCCGCGCATCGGTCTTGCTCTCAGTGGCGGCGGCGCGCTCGGCTTGGCACAGATCGGCGTGATTGAGTGGCTGGAACAGAATCACATTCCCGTCGACCGCATTGCGGGCACCAGCATGGGAAGCATCATTGGCGTGATGTACGCGACGGGGATGTCGCCTGATGAAATCCAGAAATTTGCCGAAGGCATCTACTCACACGACGCGCTTCTTCCCGAGCCAACCTACCGCCAGTTCGCCTATCGCCGCAAGCAGGATCGCCGCAATTATCAGGTCGGGGCCGAGGTTGGGCTGAAGCACGGTTTCAAAGGCCCGAACGGTCTCGATCCTGGCCTCGGCGTGGGACTACTGCTCGATCGCGTTGCCTTTCCTGAGTCCGGCATCGCCAGCTTTGAGGAGCTTCCTATTCCTTTTCACTGCGTGGCCACCGACATGCCGAGCGGAGATCGCGTGGTGCTGCATGACGGTTCATTGCCCATGGCCGTGCGCGCCAGCATGGCAATCCCGGGTGTCTTCACTCCTGTTGAAATTAATGGCCATGTGCTGGCTGATGGCGGCATGGTTGAAAATATTCCCGTCGAGGCCGTCCGCGAAATGGCTGCCGACAAGGTAATTGCAATCGATGTTCAACTGCCGCTTGGTGAACATGAACAACTTGAGACCCTCGCCGGCGTACTCTCGCGTGCCGTGAGCGTAATGATTCTGCAAAATGAGCGCCGTTCTCTTGCACTGGCCCTCGCCGGCGGCGGCAACCCCAAGAAGTGCAGTCTCTGAAAGTGCAAGGGGGAGACTCGGACACGAACAGTAGACTCGAACAACGTCTGAAATCAGGTGTCGGCGAGCCGTTGAACCTGCCGAAGGTTGAGACTCAACTCACGCGCATCGCCGGCCAGGGTGAGGTCGACCGGCTGGGTTACGAGGGGTTCACGCAGGATGGCGTGCCAGCGCTGCGAGTGACGGCGCATGAAAAGGCCTACGGCCCGCCTTTCGTTGATCTCGCGGTCAACGTCGACGGCTCAGGCGTGGCCACTTTCGATTTTTCGGCCGGCGCGCGAATCACTTTCATGGACGTGGAACATCACGGCGGAGAATGGCGCAACGATCTGATGCCGGGCTCGAGCAACCTGGCCGCCACTGAGTTTTATCAACCCATCGCCAATACGCATTTTTTCATGGCGCCTTATGCTTTTGTCTCAAAATTGCCGCGCAATGCATTCGATGGACAGACCCGCGTTGCGGTCTTTGGCGACGAACCCGCGGGCGGTGGATTCGATCTAGGCTATGATTCCGGGCGCCGCAGCGAACTTCGCTTCGGCTACCAAATCTTCAGCGGAAAACTCGCGCCTTTGATCGGCAGCAGCGGCTTGCCCATACTCAGTTGGAGCACTGGAGAATTTCGCACGCGCTATGTCTGGGATGGCCAGGATAGTCCTGCGATTCCCAGCACCGGAGCGCGCATTGTCGCTAGCCTGTCGCGCGTGCTGCAAAGCCCCGGGCTCGTCCATCCCATCGATCAGCTCGACGTCCAGACCTCCACTTTCATCCCCACAGGCGAAAAGACTTCGCTGTTTTTTGCTGCCGCTGGAGGAACTACGTTTCACGGAACCGCGAGTCAATTCCAAATTGTTTCGCTGGGTGGACCGTTCCGGTTGGGCGCGTACTTGCCCAGTGAATTCGTGGGCAACGATTATGGATACGCTTCGTTCGGATTCCGCCGCGAGCTCTACCGCCTGCCCCCATCGTGGGAAAGAAAATCTATTGGGGCGGATGGTATGAAGCGGGGTCGGCGTTTGACAATCCCGATTCGCTGATCGTGCGCGGTAGCGCGAACGTGGGAGTGATCGGCGATACCATCGTCGGCCCAATCGCGATCTTTGGCAGCGTCAGCCTGACCGGACAAAGCAGAGTGAATTTTTCTATAGGCAGGATTTTTTAGGCCTGTTTCCGCATGCGGCCTCTGTGCCAAACTAATGGTGACTCGACCCTTCAAATCGGGCCGGCTGGAGGTCATGCTGCAATGTGCAGGAATATCAAAACTCTTTTCAACTTCGATCCGCCGGTCAATGGCGAAGAGATTCGAGCGGCATCGCTACAGTTCGTGAGAAAGATCACCGGTTTTAACAAACCATCGAAGGCTAACGAGGCGTCGTTCTTGGCTGCAATCGATGAAATCGCCGAGATTTCAGCTCGGCTGCTGCACTCGCTCGAAACCACCGCGCCACCCAAGAATCGGGAGGAAGAGGCGGCCAAAGCGAAAGCTCGGGCAGCGGAGCGGTTCGGCAACTGACAATTGGAGACTTTGTCACCTGCGGGAATATGGCCGGAGACGTAGTGAGCCTCTGGTGCCATTTTCTGTAAACTTTATAGCTTCAATAATTTCAATAACTTAGGAGAAATCCCTCCGGTAGCCCGTGCAACTCGCGCTCCGATGGGACCATCTAATTGACTAAGGGCTGGGAGCCCCAAATTATGAAGAGTCGAGCTAGTCTTCAGATTATATCTTCCGCTGTAGTTTTCTTAGCCGCCAGTCTAGCGTGGGCGGCCCCGAAGACGGCACCGCAAAATCTGCCGCTGTTTCCTGGCACACTGGTCAATGCGCGTTTTGTCTACGTCACCAGTTATGATGGCGACCAATTTAATATCAACTTGATTCCCGAAGATCGCCAAGCCATCGGCACTGTACAGGACGCGATGCAGAAGTGGGGAAAGTTCACGCTGGTTTATGAAGCGCAACAGGCTGACATCGTGCTCATGGTGACGAGCCGGCCGTCGGAAGACGTTCTCGCGGTGTACGACGCGCGTGGCTGGCCGCGCAATGAATATCTGTGGCGGATGATGGGCCGCAGCGGATTGCAGAAAGGCGAAGCTCCGTTGATCACGAATCTGGAGAAGGCGTTCAATCAGGCCGCAACAAAATAATAAGGCCTCGGGGCGTTAAGCCTTTCTTCCAGCGATCATCAGCCCAGCGCCAGCGACCACCAAAATGATGCTGAGAGCAGGGGGAACTTTCCGGTCATGCTCTGTCGTGATGCCAACGTGCGCATCGCCCACGTTAAAGCCATGATGTTCAGGATGCGGCATGGGGACGAAGAACGAAATAACCCCCAGAATCAACACAGCCACTCCGGCTAGAACCATGCCCTTCATGAAATGTCTCCGCACTCAGAATTCGGCCCAAGATTCGACTTGGCCGTTGTAGCGCGGATTAGGATGCTGCTGGCCGGGAAAAGGCTGGCACGAAAACGGATAGGCGTTCAAAAAGCAACGGCCACGGACTGCAGGGGCTTGTATTCGCGAAGACCGACAAAGTCCGTGGCCGTGCTTTTGAGAGGAACGTCTCTAGCTCGTGAAGCTCTTCACGAACTCGACCAGGCTGCGCAACGCGATTCCCGAGGGACCTTTCGCGATCCAGGGCTTTTGATCTTCCATCCATGCCGTGCCGGCGATATCGAGGTGAATCCACGGCGTGTCCTCGGCGAACTCTTTCAGGAACATCGCGGCATTGATGGCCCCGCCCCAGCGCCCGCCGGAGTTGACGATGTCGGCGATGGTGGACTTGATGTTGTCTTTGTATTCGTCGTCGAGTGGCAGCCGCCACATTTTTTCCCCGGCCTCATGATTCGCTTTGTGGAAGCGCCCGTAAATCGCTTCATCGTTGGCGAAAACACCCGCATTGGTATAGCCGAGCGCCACCACTACTGCGCCGGTCAGGGTGGCTGCATCGACCAGATGAGTGCAGCCCAGTTGACGTGCGTAGAAAAGACCGTCCGCCAGAACCAGGCGGCCTTCGGCGTCGGTATTGATGATTTCGATGCTCTTGCCGGACATTGCAATCTGCACGTCTCCCGGCTTCTGCGCTTTGCCGGATGGCATATTTTCAGTAGCGCACACAATGCCGATGACTTTCACTTTTGGCTTCAGCAGTGCGATCGCGCGCATAGTTCCGATCATGGTGGCGCCGCCCGCCATGTCGTATTTCATCTTCTCCATGCCATCGGCG
>JGI12635J15846_10003005_pt1 | contig 14723 bp, 18 predicted proteins | sample BlaSpr_A8_OM2_M2_FD_15846 | JGI IMG/M metagenome (IMG submission 15846) | reverse complement strand
GCGTGCCGGATGCGATGTTAGAAGTATGGCAGGCGAATGGCGCAGGCAAATATGCGCATCCGGAAGACTCGCAGGACAAAACGATCGAGCCGGGATTCCAAGGGTTTGGAAGGATTGCCACCGACGAAAAAGGCGGATTCCGATTTTCGACAATCAAGCCCGGACCGGTGCCTGGACCCGCTGGAAAAGCGCAAGCGCCGCACATCGTCGTTTCGGTGTTCATGCGTGGATTGCTGCGGCGCTTGGTGACGCGGATCTATTTCCCGGACGACGCGGCGAACCAGGAAGACCCCATCCTGCGTTACGTGGAACCGGCGCGTCGGACAACGTTGATTGCGAAAAAAGCCGGGGTGACCGGCGGGCTGGAATGGAACGTCGTGTTGCAGGGAGAACACGAGACGGTTTTCTTTGACATTGGTCTCTGAAGTCAAGGCGGCCTGTTTGTTCGCGTCCGAGTATCGACAGAATTTTCTGAACACACTCGACGGACCCATCCGAAGATCGGCCCCTCCGATTGAACTCTTTGCTGTTTCGGGTGCGGCAATCAACAACTGCCAGCCTGACCAAGTTTGCGCAGACGGTCAGTTCCAGATGCGGCGCGCGGTATCGACCACGAGCTTGAGCTTGGCCCATTGGCAGTCCTCGGTGACGAGGTTGCCTTCGGCCGTGGACGCAAAACCACATTGAGGGCTGAGAGCGAGATTCTCCAGAGGCACAAAGCGTGAGGCTTGGTCGACGCGTTTGAGCAGCTCGTCGGGACTTTCCATTTTCGGAACCTTTGAGCTGATCAGGCCAAGGACAACGGCTTTGGCCCTGGGCACGAAGCGCAACGGGGCGAAGGTGCCGGAGCGCGCGTCGTCGTATTCGAGAAGAAAGCGGTCCACATCCAGAGTGCCGAAGAGTTTTTCGGCGATGGCGTCGTAGCCACCTTCTGCGTACCAGTGGCTGCGATTGTTTCCGCGGCAGAGATGGATGGCGAGTGTAACGCCAGGTTTGCGCGCCGCCTGGAAGCAGGCGTTGTCGGCGCGCACGGCTTCGTCTAGCGCAAGGTCCGGGTCGACGTTCATTTCGGTTCTAATCCAATCGCGCCATTTTGGATCCATGTAGTAGCTGTAGCGAGGTGCATCGATTTGTATGTACTTGACGCCTTGGGAAGAGAGTTGGGCCAGGTCTTTCTTCATGATGTCAACGATGGCCCAAAGGAGCGCGGAATGGTCCTTGTAGACTTTGCCGGTGACGCCTTGCTTAAAAGAGATAGCTGGAAATTGCGTGGCGCTGGGCAGCGTAACTTTGGGAATGACGTTGCAGTGGGACAGCAAGAACGGAACTTCGTGTGCGGTGAGGGGCCGGACCTGCCGAAGTTCCTTGATGACGATGCCAGTGACGCTGCTGACCTGCGCAACTTTCATTTCGCCGGCTTTCCAACTGCGCGCGGTGGAATCGCCCAGATCGAATCCCTCGACCGCGTCGGTAAAATCGCTCATGAAATTGCGGCGGCGGAGTTCGCCGTCGGAGGCTAGTTCGAAGCCGAGTTCCTGCTGTCTGGCGATTACGCGTTGAATGTGAGCGTCTTCGAGTTGGCGCAAACGCTCCGGGTCGGAGGCGGCGTTCTTTCGCGCTTCTAGCAACTCGGGTGGCCGGAGAAAGCTTCCGACGTGGTCAGCTCGGAATGATGCTGGCATTTTCTTTTGCCTCCGAAGAAAGGGAGCGTAAATAGTACCGCGTTGAAGGCGGTAATTAATCCGGAAGCGCGTGCCGAGTCCGAAAAGTCGCTGCGTTTGATTTGACGATGGAACAAAAAAGCGTGCATCTCGAGGAAAAACAGGACGTAAGCGGTTAGCATTATGGAGCGGCCTATCGGAAAGCAGAGATTCCGGCGGTCCGCTGCCGCTCCCATGCGTGTTTCAGAGCGCCCCGTATTCCGAAAGCGAATTTAGCATTTTCTATTAAAATAGATGGTATTCCAGCGGCTAAAGTCGAAAAACCGTATCCGAACTCGGCCGATCGCATTTCGGGGCCTTCCTCGCCGCGGCGGATCCCAAAATCTGGCCTCTCGGCTGGAAATCCCTTGCGGCTACCTAGTCGATACTTCTCTTTCCCATTCTCCCCTACCCTTGCTGGGGCAACCCCTGCGCTCGGACCACGCGCTTGCTCTGTCGAGGATCTTCGCTGCACTGCGGGGATGCCAACCCCGCGAACGTCTGGGTTTCGTTGGAGGATGAGGGTGCAGCCAACGTCCGATGCCGAAGCCCGCGAACGCGCTCTCTCCTCCGGCTCCGCTCTGAAACTCACCGTTGAACCGGGGCGCTCGGCATCGCGGCACTGGCTAGCGCAAAATCCACTGAGATAGATATATTATTCTCTGACAATGATCGAGGCGGCGAAGAATGTATTGCTGATTGTAAGCGCGCTGTTTCCGATAGTGGATCCGCTCGGAGGCAGCCCGTTCTTTCTAGCTGTGACAAACGACTATGCACCTGAAGCGCGAAGAACCCTTTCGTATCGAATTGCTTTAAACAGCTTCTTTCTGCTGGTTGGCTCGTACTTTATCGGAACGTACATTCTTGCCTTCTTCGGAATCTCTGTACCTATCGTGCAGGTGGGCGGGGGAATCGTGCTGATTGCTATGGGGTGGGCGATCCTGATGCAAAAGGACGAAGGCGGCGACTCAGGGAACCGGAGGAGCATTCATCCGCAAGATGTATTCCGTCGCGCGTTTTACCCCTTGACCCTCCCGCTGACGGTCGGTCCGGGGTCGATTTCCGTGGCGATCACGTTGGGGGCGAATGCGGCTCATAGTCACGCGCTTCATCCTTTGACCGCTTTGGCTGCGCTTGTCGGCTCGGCGCTAATCGCTTTAAGTATTTTTGTGTGTTACGGGTTTGCAGACCGACTCGCACGGGTCCTCGGGCCTACCGGGATGTCGGTAATGATAAAACTCTCGTCGTTTCTACTGTTGTGTATCGGTGCGCAAATCGTATGGAACGGCGTGAAGGCCCTGTTGGAATCCGTTTCGCTCCACATTGCCTGACGGCAGCCCGCACTCATAACTGGCTGCTGTCTGAAGCGATTCGCAGGGGGCCCAGATGCAATGCAATATCGAATTCCTCTGAAATGTAAAGAATGCCGAGCTCCAACCAGCACCTAATCAAAAAGGTATCGTTTAGCTGCAGTTTGGAAAACAAGGAAAAAGGGACGTGGTTCCGGCTGACGATGCGTGGTCAAGATTTGCTTCTGGGTAAGCAACGCCGATCGCAGCCTCCGACGACCAGAACGACGACGACCGAAGCCGACTAGGCCAACGTAAAGTCTGCTGATATTCGCATCAACCTTGTCGCGCTGCGTCGATGGCGGCCACATCGATTTTCTTCATCGTCATCATTGCCTCGAAGGCACGCGCTGCCTCACCGCCACCAGCAGCAAGCGCATCGGTTAGCGCGCGCGGAGTGATCTGCCAGGAGAGGCCCCAGCGGTCTTTGCACCAACCGCACGCGCTTTCGGTTCCGCCATTGCCGATGATCGCGTTCCAGTAACGGTCCGTCTCTTCCTGATTGTCCGTCGCGATCTGGAAGGAAAAGGCTTCGCTGTGCTTGAACGTCGGGCCGCCGTTGAGACCGAGACAGGGAATGCCGACTACGGTGAACTCAACCGTCAGCACGTCGCCCTTTTTACCGCCCGGATAGTCGCCGGGAGCCTCATGAACTGCGGTTACTTTGCTGTCCGGAAAAGTGGCGGCGTAGAAGCGCGCCGCATCCTGCGCGTTTTTGTCGAACCAGAGGCAAATTGTATTCTTTGGCTTCATGTTCATGTGCTCCTTGTGCTCGATCAGGGCGAACGCCGCTGGTCGTGATCCCCACGGATTATAGAAGAAAAGCAGAAAGCGTCGACCCCTGGGTACGCGGGAACTGTGGCGGTAGACAAGTACCCTCGTGGGGAAAACCATAAGTCTACGGGTTAGTCGACCTCCGAGAATTCCGGACAACGTTGGTGTCTCAAATCTCGGACGTTTCAATGCCAGCAATGAAGAACCCTCAGGTCCCGACTTCCGACGTCGTGGAATTTCAACAGCGTGCGAGTAGCCACAGTACGACGCTCCCGGTCGGGCGGGTCGCTGCTCGAACCACTGTTCTGAATCAGGGCCTGCATCCTGCTTTGAAATCACTAGGTCTACCGAAAGGTGGGCTGCACGGATTCCGTAGGGGGTGCAACCGGAGCTGGGAACCGGCCGGAATCAACCCCGCCGTGATCCGCCAGCAGATGGGACATACATCCGCTCGCATGACAACGTTGTACAGCGGCAAGATTCCTCTAGGTCAAGTCCGCGCAGCATTCTCCAAGAAGGCTGGCACCAAAATTGATGTAATGGAAAATATGGAAAATGAGGTTGCGACGTAAGTGACTGAAAAGAATGGAGCGGCCTATCGGAATCGAACCGACACCTGAACCTTGGCAAGGTTCCGTACTACCACTATACTAAGGCCGCTTAACTTCAATTCTCTTTATAGCACGCTGGCTCAGCAGCGACAAGTACCGCCTGATCGGTGTCTTCGTACATTCAACAGTAAACCATGAAAAGCGTCGTCGTCAGGAGACTTGACTGACGCGCGCGGACTTCACGACCGGCGAGCGACGCTGCCGCTCGGCAAAGCGCGAGGCTTTGTCTTTGTCGGTGTACACGCGGCCGAATTTCTCGCCATCCGCGTAGTAAACAGTTACCAGCCAATGATGATGTTTCCGCCGTCGATCCTTGCCGAAAGTACTTTTCTCTTTACTCGTCGTTTTCTTGGTCGCTAGTTTGGTCACAGTGATTTTCCTGTAATGGAAGGTCGTTGAGGCCACTATCGCAGGTAAACAAAGCCCGCGCAAGTACCATAGTAAATAGTCACGTGCACTGTATCATAACGGAAGTCGCAGCCACCAAGATTTCAAACTCGACGATGAACAGGAATATGGCCTTACCGAGAATGTATATACAACTCCGCTTTCCAGTGCGAAACGTTGGACTCGCAGAACTAGTATGCGGCGATGAAGCTGAGACCGGTCGCGATCGGACGGACGATACGCCGAGGCCGAAGCGGCCCAATTCTCGAAATTACGCGGTAGTAACATTATCTATAACAATTACGAAACCGGCCCGCGTCCTGGAATCGGTCGGCGGTAAGTTAAGACAAACTCACCTCCCGGCGAGGACAGGGCACCAGGCTTAACTTCGGCGAAATACGGTCGCCCCAACTAACCGCCCTTTTTCGTCGATTCGCGCTTTGCACCCAGCAGAAACATGCGAGACACAATCGTTACACCCGTCCGATGCCCCTCCCGCATCCAAGGAGGTGAGTCAATTGGGCGGTATGCGTGCCGGCTGAAACAGTTGCAACCCATGAAACTTTTGCCGAATTCTTACGTCTTTATAGGTGAGGACAAAGCTAAGCTATATGTGGCGGAGAAATATGATGACCATAACAGTACAAAAACAGCCGCCTCTTCTGGAAGACCTCCGGAATCATCCCCAGGAGCAGGTTTCCGAGCTTCGTATGCTCCTGAGTGCGGGCGCGCCTTTGCGTGCCGATACGCGGCGACCGGGTTTTTTTGAAGTGGACGGCGATACGAACGTTTTTTATATCTTTAAGTACCCCACCGGCACCAAAGTGCTTCTGTTGGGTGTGTGGGAACGCGATCGCGTCGCCGAAATGGTGGCGTGCGCGTGCAGCGCGGCGTAGCTCGCGCGTCCTTTTACAAACCCTTACAGATTTCTCACAAACCTTTCCAGAGCGCGTTGCGGCGACCCCGCAGCGCGTTTTGCTTTAGTCCTTGTCCAATTTTAACGACAGCGAATTGATGCAATAGCGCAAACCCGTGGGCTGCGGCCCGTCCTCGAAGACGTGCCCCAGGTGCGCGTCGCACTTGCTGCACTTCACTTCCGTGCGCGACATTCCGTGGCTCCCATCGGTCTCGGTTTCTACCGCGCCGTTTTCCGCGGGCGCGTAGAAGCTCGGCCAACCCGAGCCGGAGTGATACTTCGTTTCCGAGCGAAACAACGTCTGGCCACAGCAGACACATTTGTAGGTCCCCGGCGTGTCTTCGTCCTCGTACACGCCGGTAAAGGGCGGCTCAGTCCCTTTCTGCCGCGTCACATGGTATTGATTCGGCGTGAGTTGCTTCTTCCATTCCGCATCCTTCTTTTGAAGTTTCTCCGCCATGTCCATCCTCCGCGGAATCCAATTTGAACTATTTCCGTACAATATCTGATTCGCCGCATCGGCTTGACGTTGCAACCCAGTATGCCAACATTAGAACAAGAAAGTGCCCACTAAGAACGAAATCGCGCCCGAAGGGGCGGAAAAGCAGTACCCCGAACAACGACGGAGTCGCCGGGCGAAGATCGCCCGGACGTTGCGCGTGCGTCCTTCCGAACCTAAAGATGAGCCTTTTGAAGACTTGCCCGTCAGCATCAACGTGTCGAAAGAAGGAATTTTGTTCAGGACCCGGCAGGCCACGTACTACCCCGGAATGCGCGTGTTCGTCACCTTCCCTTATAGTTCCCCGCACGATCCGATGAATTGCGAGTATGTAGCCCAGGTCGTGCGCGTCGACAAACTGCCCAACGGCAGGTTCGGAATCGCCGTAAACCTGCTGATGACCGTGAACTACAGCCCGGGGAAGCCCGGATCAACCGGACGACCCTGATCGCGTCTCGCACTTTTTGAGTCACAAACAATCGGTTGACTCTGGCCACGACTTTCCTTATTCTGCCTTTTCGCGATGAACTCACTTGCCCATCGGCACCATCATCATCACGGCCACGCGCCGCGTCCGATGAGGTGTGCATAGCGATTCGCTAGACAAAGCACTCATCGGCCCGCTGGCGCAAGAAAGCCCAGCGGGTTTTTTGTTTTTAGGCCAGGGTTTTCGCATTTCAGGGGAGAACACTCGTGGAGCTTGCGTTCGGAAAGGCCGGCGGCCTGGTTCCCGCCATCATCCAAGACGATCGCACGGGGGACGTGCTGATGCTGGGATTCATGAATGAAGACGCGCTGGCGGAAACACGTCGCACGGGCCAAGTTGTTTTCTACAGCCGGTCGCGCGATCGCCTTTGGAAGAAGGGCGAATCCAGCGGGCATGTCCTGAAAGTTTGCGACCTTCGCGTGGACTGCGACGCCGACGCGCTCTTGATTCGAGTCGAAGCCGTGGGGCCTGGCGTTTGCCACGCCGGATATCGAAGCTGCTTCTTCCGGCGAATCGAGGACGACGGCGTCCCGAAGATCATCGCGGAGCGTACCTTCGAGCCGGATCAAGTGTATGGCCAGGAGAAAAAGCGATGAAACGCCTGAAGCTGGGCATTCCCAAAGGCAGCTTGCAGGACGCAACTCTCGATCTCTTCGCGCGCGCTGGGTGGAAAATTGCCGTCAGTTCGCGCAGTTACGTCCCGTCGATCGACGACACCGAAATCGAATGCTTGCTGGTCCGTGCGCAGGAGATGGCGCGTTACGTCGAAACCGGAGCGCTGGATGCAGGCATCACCGGACACGACTGGGTCGTCGAAACAGGGTCAGCGGTCGATGAACTCGCCGAGTTGGTCTATGCCAAGCAGCGCCTGGCGCGCGTGCGCTGGGTCCTCGCGGTGCCGGAGGATTCCACCATTCAAGGACCCCGCGACTTGGCCGGAAAAGTGATCGCCACCGAGATCGTGCGCATCACCGAAAACTACCTAGCCCGCCACAGCGTAAGCGCGCGCGTCGACTTTTCTTGGGGCGCGACCGAGGTGAAGGTTCCGCAGCTCGCCGATGCCATCGTAGAAGTTACCGAAACCGGATCCTCGCTCCGCGCCAACCGCTTGCGCATCATCGACACTGTCCTGGAGTCGGCGACCGTCTTCATCATGAACCGCAACGCCGCAGCGGACCCTTGGAAGCGCGAGAAAGCCGAAAACCTGATCTTGATGCTGCAGGGCGCGATCGCCGCGGCAACCAAGGTTGGTCTGCTGCTGAATGTGCGACGCGACGATCTGCACCGCGTGCTCGAGATTCTTCCCGCACTGAAGAAGCCGACCATTTCGACGTTAAGCGATCCCGATTGGGTGGCCGTGAACACCATCATTGAGGAAGCTGTCGTCCGGCAGATCCTGCCGAAACTCAAAGGCGCCAACGCGCAAGGGATCGTCGAGTATCCCTTGAACAAGATCGTGCTTTGATGCGGATCCTGAAACTTACACCAGCCGTCGAGAAGCGCCTTCTATGCGCGCGCCAGCACCACGGCGTGCAGGCAGCACGCATCGCTGCGCGGATCGTTGGGGATGTGCGACGGCGAGGGGATTCGGCGCTTTTTGCCTGGACGGAAAAACTGGATGGCATTCAGCTGGCCGACGAGGGCGTCTGGATTCCGCGCCGAGAAGTCAACGAAGCTGCCGCTCGCGTTGGAAACGATTTTCTGCGGGCGGTGGAACACGCTGCAAGAAACGTGCGACGCGTGGCGGAGAAACAATTACCGCAGCCCTGGACAATGGAAGTCGAGCCCGGCGTGAGCATCGCACAAGTAGTGCGTCCGATCGAAACCATCGGCTGCTACATTCCCGGTGGCCGCCATGCTCTGGTGTCAACGATGGTGATGACCGTGATACCTGCAAAGGTGGCCGGAGTAGGACGAATCGTGATGGTTTGCCCGAGGCCGAATGCGGAATTGTTTGCGGCAGCGAAGCTTCTGGGCGTTTCGGAAATCGCTCGCATTGGCGGCGCGCAAGCGATCGCCGCGCTGGCCTATGGAACCAAGATCGTGCCACGCGTGGAGAAGATTTTCGGCCCCGGCAATCGCTACGTGACCGCGGCAAAGCAACTCGTCAGCAGCGATTGCGCGATCGATCTGCCCGCGGGCCCCACCGAAGCCATTGTTCTAGCCACGCAGGGCAATCCGCAATGGATAGCCGCGGACCTGCTTGCACAAGCCGAGCACGCGCCGGACGCGGGCAGCTTCTTTGTCACCACGTCGAAAGCCCTGGCGGAAAAAGTACAATCCGAAATCGCGACGCAATTGCGGCAACTCCCGCGAACAAATCCCGCTCACGCTTCGAGCCCGGGAAGCGGCGCGATCTTGCTCGCGCCATCGATCGACGCAGCCGGCGAATTCGTCAATCGCTTCGCTCCGGAACACCTCAGCCTTCCTCACAACGCCGCAGCCTTGCTGAGAAAGTGCCAAGCGGCGGGAACCGTGTTTCTTGGTCCGTGGGCGGCGCAACCCCTGGGCGACTACGCCAGCGGCAGCAATCACGTGCTGCCGACCGGAGGATGGGCACGACGCCGAGGCGGACTCGGCGCCGCCGACTTCGTGAAATGCATCAGCGTGCAATCTATCGGACGCCGAGGTTTTGCCCGGCTTGCGGATGATGTGGAAACACTGGCCCGCGCGGAAGGGCTGCAAGCGCACGCGAACGCCGTGGAGGTACGCCGATGAAGGTGCAATTGCCGGTGCGCCAGGCGATTCTGGATCGCCGCACCTACGAACCGCCCGGAGAAGACCGCGCCGGCAAGCTGCGCCTCGATTTCAACGAGAACACGGCCGGCTGCTCGCCCGCGGTCAAGCGCGCGCTCGCGAGACTTTCGCTCAAGCAACTAGCCATGTATCCCGAGTACGAGCGAGGAACCCGGCGTTTGGCACGGCATTTCAAAGTGAAGCCCGACGAATTGCTGCTCACAAACGGCGGCGATGATGCTCTTCGTTTGTTTTTTGACGCTTTTGTCGATTCCGGCGGCAGCGTCGTGATCTGCGAACCCACTTTTCCGATGTATCGCTATTGGGGAGAAGTCGCCGGAGCCAAGATCGAGGTATTGCGCTATGGCCCGGCGATGGAATTTCCGCTCGAAGGCGTCCTTGGCGCGCTTGAGACCCATCCTGGCGCCGTATTCCTTTGCAATCCCAACAATCCGACCGGCACGTTGATTTCCACGGAAGCGATCGAAACGATTTTGCAGGCGGCAACGCACACCGCTGTGGTCATCGATGAAGCCTACGCCGAATTCTCCGGCGTAACCGTCATTCCTTGGATCCAGAAATATCCGCAGCTCTTCGTGGCCCGCACCTTCTCGAAAGCAGCCGGATTGGCAGGCTTGCGGCTTGGCGCGGTCATCGCCTGCGCGGATTCCCTGGCCATTCTCCGCCGCGCGACGGCCCCCTTTCCCGTCAACGTCGCGGCGCTCGCCGCCGCGGAAGCAGCTGTCGGCGATCGACAAACAATGAAGCGCTACGTGCGCGACATCCTGCGCATGCGCGTATGGTTCGAGAAAGAACTCCTCAAGCTCGGTGTGAAGACTTACCCGAGCGCAGGCAACTTCCTGCTGGCGGATTTCGGACCCGGCGGAACGGACATGTGCCGGCGACTAGAAGTTGAGGGGATTCTGCTGCGAGATCGCTCCAAGGAAATCGGGCCGGGTTTCGTACGCGTCAGTATCGGAACAAGAACGGAAATGGAGCGTTTGGTCCGGCTGATCAAGCGCTACCGGTAAGACTCCTATGCCAAGGACCGCGACAATTCATCGAAAGACGAAGGAGACCGATATCCACATTCGCCTGAATCTGGATGGGCGAGGCACTTCGCGCGTTTCCACCGGAATCCACTTCCTCGATCACATGCTGGACCTCGTGGCACGGCACGGGGCCTTCGACCTGACGCTCGATGCAAAGGGCGACCTCGAGGTCGATCAACATCACACCGTGGAAGACACGGGAATTGCGCTTGGCGAGACCGTGCTGCAAGCGCTGGGAACGAAACGTGGCATCCTGCGCGCGGGTTATTTCCTGATGCCCATGGACGATACGCTCGCCGCCGCGGCTATCGACCTAAGCGGCCGGGCTCATTGTGTCTGCAGCGGAAAAATAAACGCCAAGCGCGTCGGCGATTTCCAAACCGAATTGACCGAAGACTTTTTCCAGGGCTTCGCCCAAGCGGCGCGAGCCAACGTTCACTTGCGCGTCCTCTACGGCCGCTCCTCGCATCACCAGATCGAAGCCATGTTCAAAGCCTTTGCCCGCGCGCTGCGTTTCGCGGTTTCCCGTGACAAGCGATTGCGCAATGTTCTGCCGAGCACGAAAGGCCTGATGTGAAGGTCACCTTGATCGACTACGGTGCGGGAAATGTGGCCTCGGTCGAGCGCGCTTTGCAGAGGCTTGGTGCGGAATCACAAAGGGCGGCCACTGCGGAAAGTCTCGGGAGCGCCGAAGCACTGATTCTTCCCGGCGTCGGACATTTCGCCGCGCTGATTCGCGCGCTCGATGAACGTGGTTTGCGCGCGCCCCTTCTCAACGCTTTGCGCCGCGGTGTGTCCTTTCTCGGAATTTGCCTGGGATTGCAAGCTCTCTATGATTCCAGTGAAGAAGCCCCTGAGCTTCACGGTCTGCGGATTTTCCCCGGACGCATCGGGGCGCTCCCGGCGAGTGTGAAATTGCCACATATGGGCTGGAATCAGCTGCGTCTTGTCGGCAAATCCCGATTGCTCCAAGGGATCGCGCCCGAAGCGCATTTTTACTTCGCGCATTCGTACGCCGTCCGAGCCGACGGTACCGCTCACTCCGTCGCGACATGCACCCATGGATCGGAATTTCTAGCCGTACTCGAGCAAGACAACATCAACGCAGTGCAGTTCCATCCGGAAAAGAGCGGCGCGCCGGGCGCCCAGCTTTTGAGCAATTTTCTGAGGCTTGCGGCATGACCCTGGTGCACCGCATCATTCCCTGCCTCGATACCGACGGCGCCCGCGTCGTCAAGGGCGTCAATTTCGTTGGTCTCCGAGATGCCGGCGATCCCGTGGTGCTTGCGGCGCGCTACAACGCCGAAGGCGCCGATGAACTCGTGGTCCTCGATATCGCTGCCTCCCGCGACCGCCGGCCCACCTTCCTCGAGACCATCCGGCGCGTCGCCGCCGAACTCGCCATTCCCCTCACCGCTGGCGGCGGCATCCGCACTCTGGACGATGCTCGCGCCGTCGTACGCGCAGGCGCCGACAAGATCACCGTGAATACCGCCGCCGTCGTGCGCCCGGCGCTGATCGCGGAACTCTCCGGCGAATTCGGCGCGCAAGCCGTGGTGTTGGCTATCGATGCCAAGCGTACCAGCGACCACTGGGAAGTAATGGTTCGCGGCGGGCGTGATGACACCGGAATCGACGCCCAAGCGTGGGCAGAACAAGGCGTCTCGCTCGGCGCGGGAGAGATTCTGCTGACCTCGGTCGATCGCGACGGCACGCAGAAGGGTTTCGACATCCAGCTGACCTCCGCGATCGCCTGCGCGGTCTCCGTGCCGGTAATCGCCTCCGGCGGCGCGAAACTTCCTGAACATTTCGCCGAGGTTTTTCACGATGGCGGAGCCGACGCCGCGCTCGCCGCGTCCATTTTTCACGACAGCGTGCAACCCATTCGCGGCCTCAAAGAATTCCTCGCGGCAAGAAGCATCGAGGTCCGCCTCCCGTGCTGATTCCCTGCATCGACCTGCAAGACGGTCAAGCCGTGCAACTGGTACACGGACGACGCCGCGAACTTGTGGTCGCGGACGTATTCGGCCTGCTCGATAAATTTCGCAAGTATCCGTGGCTGCACATCATCGACCTCGATGCCGCGATGGGAAAGCCCGGAAACGACAAGCTCGTGCGCGACCTCTGCGTGAAAGCCCGCGCCAAATATAAAATGAAAGTGCGTGTAGGAGGCGGAATTCGCAGCGTCGCGCGTGCCGCGGGAATCGCCAAATTCGGGGTCGAGCAGCTCATCATCGGCAGCTCCGCGTTCAAAGCCGGCAAGGTGAACGCCCGCTTCTTCGGTCAACTCGTGAAGAGGGTCGGTCCAGGACAAGTTGTCGTGGCGCTCGACACCGCAAAAGGCCGCATCGTAACCAACGCCTGGCGCCACAAGCTGAAACTTCGCGCCGAAACGGTAATGGCCGAACTAGAGCCGTTCTGCGCCGCATTCCTGTGCACCGACGTAGACCGCGAAGGCACCATGACCGGCGCAAATCTAGAATGGTTCAAATGCCTGCGCGCAGCCACGTCGCATCCCATCATCGCCGCAGGGGGAATCAAGACCCGCCGCGAAATCGCAGCCCTAGAGAAAATCGGCATGGACGCCGCGGTAGGAATGGCCATCTATACGAACCGCCTTCGCTAGTGCTTCCTAGCCAGGAAGTGTCGGGAACCGCCAATCCCGCGGGGCAGATTTTCCACACCGTTGACAAATCCTTGTCTCAAAGTGAAGTAGGATATTCGCCCATGCGAACTGCAAAATATCTAGCCGTTGCCTTTCTGTTCTTTGCAAGCGCCGCTCGAGCCCAGACACCGGCTGCGCCAGCCGCTAATTCCCTTCCCTTCACTCTCAAGCCCCTCGGCCACAACGTCTGGGCCGCAATCGACGACGCCAAAGGCGACGCAGGGGCCAACGCCGGATTCGTCATCGGCGACGACGGCGTTGCGGTCATCGACACGTTCGAGAATCCCGAAGCCGCTAGGCAAATGCTCGCCGAAATCGGTAAGCTGACCAATCTTCCTGTCAAGTTCGTAATCAACACCCACTATCACATCGACCACGTCGCCGGAAACGAAGTGTTCCAGAAAGCAGGCGCGATCGTCTTCGCGCAGCGCAACGTGCGCTCGTGGATCCACACAGAAAATCTGAAATTCTTCGGCAAGAACATCAAGCCGGAAGAAAAATCGATGGTCGAAGCCCTCGGCTCTCCAGACGCCGTCTACGATTCCGGGGTAACCCTTTTTCTCGGTTCACGCAAAATCGACGTGCGCGTTTTCCCCGGCCACACCGGCGGCGATTCGGTGGTTTTCATTCCCGACACACCCGTCGTCTTCACGGGCGACCTGTTCTGGCGCAATACCCTCCCCAATTTGATTGACGCGACCACCGCCACATGGCTCTCAACTCTCGACACCATAGCGGCATCTTCGCCCTCCGCCACATTTGTCCCGGGACACGGCGACATCGGCAAGGTCGCCGACGTGCAAGCCTTTCGCGGCTACCTGGCCTACCTGCGCGAACAAGTCGCCAACCCCGTTCGTGACGGCAAAATAGGGGACGCGCTCGTAAACGCAGTGCTGCCTCAACTAACGGAAAAATACGGCAACTGGAATTTTTTCAAGGGATTCGCGAAACCAGACATTCTCAACACTGCGGCCGAGATTCGGGGCGACAAGAAAATTCCTCAACCAGAAGCCGGAGCCACCGCCACAAACGCTCCCTAGCGCAAATATGCGTCCGTTACATACTGCTGCACCATGCGCTGGGTATTAAAAAACGATCCATTGATCGCAATCGCGTGCTGCATCAGCGTCAAATACCGGCTGCGCTCCTTGTAAAACATCGGCAGAATCACATTTTCCAATTTCCAGTACAGCGATTGCACTTCGGCAGCCCCGTCAGTCGGAGTAGCGATACCCGCCGACAATCGCGATTCCCCGATCGACCAACCGGTGATGCCCTCGATGTGACCTTCCACCCACCAGCCATCCAGGATGCTCAAACTCGGCACACCATTCAGCGCCGCCTTCATTCCACTTGTCCCGGAAGCCTCCAGCGGAAACTGTGGCGTGTTCAACCACAAATCCACGCCGGCCGTAATCTTCCCACCCACTTCCATATTGTATTCGTCAAGAAAAACCACCGGCACCGCCTTGCGCAGGGCCTTCTTCGCTTGAAAAATGTGCCGGATGATGTCTTTCCCGCCGGTATCGTGGGGATGAGCCTTGCCC
>JGI12635J15846_10003004_pt1 | contig 14727 bp, 13 predicted proteins | sample BlaSpr_A8_OM2_M2_FD_15846 | JGI IMG/M metagenome (IMG submission 15846) | reverse complement strand
CTCGTCGACCACTTCTTCTTTCGTCACCGAACCGGAACTTATCTGTCCCGCGTTCATCCGAAGATGCAGCTCGCGCTCCACAAACCGCTCCAGTCGCCCCAAGTGCGCATTCACATAGGAACGAATATCGTCCGATGACGCAGTCGGGTGGACTTCTTCCCGAGACTGTCCGAATGCAGGATGACCATCCCCACGTGAATCGGAAAGGATGGGGGCCCCGGCACCGCGCCGCCGCCACTTATGCGAGCTACGCAGTAAGTCCATGTGCTTGCCGATCTGCGAAATGAGGTCTTCGAATGCGGCCTTCAGCGCCGCAGATGCATTAGGAGCAGATTCCTGCACTGCCATCTGCCCAGATGGCAAACGAAGGTTCAACGAGACCACTGTGCCCTCACGCGGTGAGTTCTGCTCGATAAGACCCTTCAAGTGCACCAGTTCAGGACGGAAAGCGCGCAGGCGCCGATTTAGTTTCTCCAGGAAGTGGTTGATTTCTTTTTCAATGTCGGGAGTTTTGTGAACTTTGTAACTGATGTGTACGTTCATGCAATGCTCACTGCGGAGAGAAATCCGCTGCTATTTTACACCTCTGCGAAGCTCCGATGAAGAGCGTTCGCTGCCCTCACGCCAGGAGCGGCAAGTCGGAACTAGACGCTGGGTCGGGCAGCGGATCAGCAATACCCTTTAGTTCGGGATAATGCACTAGTAAAGACTCGGGTGCCTTCACACGTTGCTGTGTCAGCATGTGTTTCAGTTGCAGCGCGTTCACTCCAGCTTTCGCCTCGAAATGGTTGTTGGCGACAACATACGTTACTTCCGCCTTTTTGGCGATCCGTTCAATTTTGTCTTTCCACCCCATCAACTCAGACTCTTTGTAGAGATAGTTATAGCGATCATCGCGCTTTTCGGATTCGAACCACTGGTCATAATTGCGTCCGTGCAACCGCACGTATCCGAGAGACGATGTGACGTGTTCAGTTGGCTCCAGAGATCGCCCTATCAGCGGCTGATCGATGTTGCAGAACGCTACATTATTTTGAGCGAATGAGTTGAGAGTTTCGGGATTGTCCCAGCTTGAATGACGCACTTCCAAGACTCGAGGATACTCAATGAATTGCCGCAACAATGTCTCGACATATTCACGGTTAAGCGATGTGTTCTTGAACGACACTGGAAACTGTATAAGAAGCGCGCCAAACTTCCCCGTGGAAGCCAGGGCTTCCAGCCCTTCTCGGGCCAATCGTTCATCTTCATCATTCGGTCGAATACTGGCTGCCGATGTCGGCTCCATCACTGCCAGCGGCGAATGTGTAAACGATCGATGCAGCTTGGCGGTGAATACAAAATTGGGATTCGACGATACGCGACGCGTCCACAGCTTGGCCAGTTCGGGCTTGATGTGTCCGTAAAAAGACGTGTTGATTTCGACCATGTCAAAGCATTGCGCAAGATATTCCAGCGGATGCTCTTTCCTGCGCTGCATTCCTGGGGGATAGAAAATGCCGTCCCAGTCTTTGTAAGACCACCCGGCAGTGCCAATGCGGATTTGGGGGGTTTCATTCATCTCCTGGAATTTGCAGGTTAGCACAACGTAAACGGGCAGACTTTGCCGAGGAGAATGTCGTTCCCAACAATCGAAGCGTGACGGGAGGGCAAGGCTTCAGCCGTGCCGACAAAAAGACGATGACGATGACGGCACGACGAGAGTCGTGCCCTCCCGAGTCAGGATATCTTCCGCTCCCTACTCAGTAGAAAATCAACGCCACGAAGTACGCCCCATTGGGATAGCTCGCAGTCTTCGCGAAGCAGGTACCCGCCGCCACCGAATTCACCGAGCGATCCGAGAGAATCTTTGAAATACCAGAGGGAAGCTCCCCCGGCTGCATTGCCGTATAGCGCAAGATGTAACGCCCTTGCGGGGATTGAGTCTTCAAGGAATCAGCCCGCGCCATCGCACAGGCCGTCGATTTTGCCGCCGCATCGTCCATTCGCCGCAACTCCGGAAGGTTTGCCTCTGAGCGCAGGCGTTTCAGGCTGTCAGCAATCGCCTCTTCCGCTTGCTTGCCGGAGATCGATGGCAAGCTGTGACCAAAATCCTGCACGACGTAAAGCCTCGGACCGCTCTGCACGACGGCAAACCCTGCGACGTTGTAATCCGCGCTCAGGAGATTCGCGCGATGCAGCGGAGAGTGCATAAGATTATCCTCCGCCTGTTCGACGGTTCCGGCAAAAGCAACGTTTTCCCCGGCAACATCCAAATGCAGCTTGCTATCGGCCGCCAGCCGTTGCGGCAACGCTGGTTCACCGGCAAGTTGATGCGAGAGTTGTTGTTGCGCCGCCATCGCGGCTGCATGGGCGCGAGCCGCCTCAGTCAACCCTTCATCCGCACTTAAGGGCGCGAGACCGGCGTCTATTCGAGCCTGATTTGCCAAGTCAAAGAGCTTGCGCTCAGGTTCGGATCCAAAAGAAAACGAGTTCGCCCCAGACGGAATCGAATGGAGCGATACATTATTTACTGTCGCTGGTTTCGGCACGGGATTTTGAGCCATAGCGCAGCCCGCAACCACCAAACTTCCCAGCAAAACTATGATGACTCGAGACATGGTTTTCTTCCCCACGCCCAGAATCGGGAGATACAACTTGTTACTTTGTTCATAGGACGATACGCTCTAGAATTCAGTCACGCATCATTACAATGGAGACACTACTGCTCGGCTTTCTTCTCGTTTCTAACCTAGTACTTCTGGTGCTTGCCGTGTTGCTGTACCAGCGCTTTGCCCGCGCAACGGGCCAAGCCGAGGCATTGACGCATCTGGCTAGCCAGGCTGAGTCGCTTCACCAGACGCTATCGAAGCAATTTGCTGCGTCCACCGCCGACATGGCGATGCGGCTAGAGCAAACCAAGGGAGACCTTCGTCAGCAGGTCGCCGATCGCCTGGGAGACGGGTTTTCGTCCGTTCGCAACGGAGTCGAAGAGCAGATGAAGGCCGCACGCCACGAGCAAGCCGGCCGCCTCGCCGAAGCGCGTACCGAGCTAACTTCTTCACTTGCGTCGACCACTTCGCAGCTCAAATCCGAGTTCGATAATCTGACTCAAAAGACTATGCAGAGTCTCGATTCAATTCGCGATCGCGTGGACGCAAAGCTGCTGGCAATCACAGATCAGGTTCAGCAAAAGCTCGATCAAAATATCAAAGAAGGCTTCGCTCAATTCGAAAAAGTTCAGCAGCACTTGAAAGCCGCAGAAGAACAGTTGCGCGAAGTTGGAGCGCTCGGGCACTCCATCAATGATCTGAATAATTTATTGAAGCTCCCTCACTTGCGAGGAACATTCGGAGAAGCCAGCCTGGAGCGTTTGCTGGCGGACTTTTTGCCAGCTCACATGTTCGAGCTCCAATGCACGGTGCAAGGCGGCGGACGCGTCGACGCCATGATCCAATTCCCTGACCGCCGATTGCCAATTGACGCAAAGTTTCCGCGCGAACAAGTGCTGGCGCTCTTTGAAAGCAATGTAGAAGCGGAGATCGAACTCGCTCGGCACGAATTTGTCCGCGTCATGAAGGCGGAAGCCAGACGCATCAAGGCATACATCCAGCCGGAGTATGGGACCACTGAGATCGCGCTCATGTACCTCCCGAGCGAGACCCTCTACATGGAGGCGGTCCGCAATCGTGAACTCGCCGACTGGCTGAATCAGCAACACGTGTTCCCTGTTTCTCCAAATACGCTGTTAATGACTTTGCAGACCATTGCATTAGTCCACAAATGGTACGAAGTCGCCAGCCGGTTCGAAAAGAGCCGCGTGGAACTGGCTAAGGCGCAAAAGTCGTTCGACCATTTCCAGAACCAATTCGAAAACGTCGGCAAGAGCCTCAACAAAGCGCAGGATGCCTTTGAAACCGCTCAAAGACATTTGAAGACCTATCGCGGCAAAGTAACGGTGCTCAGCGGACAAGAGCAACTGGAACTCGACGCCAAGAATGAAAACGAAGACAACGGACTTCCCTTCGCCGACAAAGCCAGTGCTTGAGGCAGTGAACGAACGCACCACCTCGCACGATCAAGCGCCTACATCTTGTTCATGGTGAACGTCCCTGATCCAGTGCATCCCGGGCCGGTCAAAACCCAGGTACCGGATATCGTGCTATTCGAAACTGTGCCATTCAAGCTCAGTGTGTTTCCGCTGGGACTTGCCGACTGAATTGTCATCGCAAATGTGCCCGTAACGTTGCCATTGAAATTTCCACTCAGGCCGAACGATCCAGTCTCTGTGCTCGCGGTCCCGAAACACGAATCATTTTCCGTGCTAAATGTGAAATTGGTGACGCTCACGTTACTGCCGCTCATCTGAGTAAAAGACGTCCCAAAGGCGAAAGCCGGACCATTTGGATTGTTAGGGTCGGTTAGAGTTGCAGTCCAAGTCCCGTTAATATTTCCTGAATTGTTATTACTTGAACCACCGCCACAGGCAGCGAGCATTAAGCCGAGCAACATAAGTAACGAAATGCCAAATGTCTTCATGAAAAATCCTCCGCGGGGAATGTTTGTAGAATTAGCAACAAGTAAAGATGGCGCGGCTGAAACGCCGCGCCCCTTCACACCAGCGAAAGCTGCTGGATTACTGTTTACGCGCATTGTGTTTGTCGCGATAGATTTGGCGTGAAACTTTATTTTGCTGATGATTTACTTGGGCTCTTTCGGCGCTAGTTAGCTTGCCTCCATTGGCGGCACGGTCATTGTGAATCTCGCGATTAATGCCAGCGTCTTTCGATTCCAGCTTGGCAGTTTCGCCCGCCGTCAACTGGCCACTCTTGACTCCTTGCGCAATTCGATCCTGCTGATTTTCGGCTCGCTTTCCTACTTCACTTGTCGGGTTCGTATTTTGAACGGCCGCATTGTGCTTGTCCTGGTAGATCTTGTTTGAGAGTTGATTTTGCTGCTGATTCAAAGTCGCGCGGTCGGACGAGGTCAAATGTCCGTCATCGAGCTTCCGCATATCGCGCTCTTCCTGGTTAAGGTTCGATTGCTTCTTTTCCAGATTTGCGGTCTCGCCTGCTGTCAACTGTCCGCTCTGAATCCCTTGCCCAATGCGATCTTGCTGGTTTTCCTTGCGTCCTTGGATGGTCGCAGGATCTGTTGCTGGTGCAGTAGTCTGTGAAAACGCCGGCGACGCAACCGCAGCCAACGTCGCTCCGAGAAATATGGTGCCCAAATGCATTTTCATGACTTCAATTCCTCCGTGGGTTAACGTCAGCCTTGTTCGGCCGCTGGAGTTCTGAACCCTTGCAAGGATGGAATGTTGCGGATGGAAGAAAAGCTTTTGAGCGCGAAACTGGTAGTGTAATCGGGTCAACACCTTACCGAGGAATCGGTCAGATTCAGAGGCCGGCTTCGATTCTCGACCGGGGATCCAGCGCCTCCCGCAGTGCGTCGCCGATGAAATTGAAAGACAGAACAGCGAGCATTACAGCAAGGGCGGGGAAAATTACCAGATGCGGGGCATCGAATAAATGCGCGCGACCGTCATTTAACATCGCGCCCCAACTCGCAGTAGGCGGCGGAACTCCAAGACCTAGAAAGCTCATCGTGGCTTCCGCGAGAATGGCGCCAGCCATGCCAATTGCCGCCTGCACCACGATGGGCTGAACAATATTAGGCAGAATGTGACGGACGATCACCCGCAGGTCGGTGGCACCGAGCGCCCTAGCGGCTTCCACAAATTCTCGCTCACGCACCGCCAGTACCTGTGCGCGCACTAAGCGTGCGTATCCCACCCAACCGCCAAGGGAAAGTGCCCATATCAGATTGAAAATTCCCGGGCCGCGAAACGCTACGAATGCTATCGCCAGCAGAATTCCAGGAAACGATAAAAACGCGTTCATGATTACAATATTCACGAAACGATCAACACCGCCGCCGTAATATCCAGCGATAGATCCGATAATCAGCCCCAATGCGAGCGAGGCCGCGACAACGCAGGTCCCGACAAGCATCGAAATTCGCGATCCATAAATCAAGCGCGAAAGAATATCGCGACTCAGTTCGTCAGTGCCACACCAATGTGCGCGAGAGGGTGGTTCCAATCGGTTGGGCAGATCGATTTGCGCGGGATTTTGTGGAGCAAGCCAAGGCGCGAATATCGCGGATATTGTGAAGACTGTCACCAATGCGACGCCAATGACGGCCAGCACATTGTGGCGGGCAACGCGACGAAATGAAACTACAGTAGCCGACATGGCAAGAATGTATCTACCATATCTCGGAACCTCAAGCTTCGAAAACAAACTGTCTGGAATATGTTCTTGGCAAGTGAAGATGTCCGGTTTCTTAGCAAGTGAAATGTCCGGATTCAAAGTTGTGCCCTCGCCGGTGGGGTTGGGTTGGTTTTGGGGATGGGGTTGCAGGGGAAGGGGGCAGTTCCCCTTCCTCTGCTTATCGCCGTAGAAGCGGCGGCAGTCAGAGGCGCACCCGCGGCGTCAAAGCGGCCCAGGCAATGCGGTCCGTAGCTGAGACTCAAGCTTCCGTCCAGGTGCTGGTGTGCGATGACGCTGCAGCCGGCCAGCGTGCCTCTCCACTTCACCGGCTCGATTTGCAAGCTCAGTTTCTGAAAGCTGACGGTGTTGTCGCGGTTCACGGTGCGCTCAAACTGCAGCGAGAAGACCTGCTCCAGATCGCGCCGGCGACAGGGCACAAAAGCACTGCCTCGCTCCGTCGCCGCGACCTGGAAGCGCCGGTTGAACTCGGCTATGTAGTGCTCCCGCAAAAAGCGATTAGCCTGTTCCATGGTGCCGCAGCCAGCCAGTCGCAGTTCCTGCGGCAAGCGTCCTTGCCAGGTTCCGAAGTTGCGTTCGCTGCGGCCGCGCGCCTGCGGCGAGTAGGCGGGAATCATGCCGATCCCCAGTTCGCGCAACGCCCGTCCTACCTGGGTCAGGCGATGCGGATCGACCGCTTCTCCCGCCTTCGGGGTCAACCAGAAATGGCTGCCGCGATCGCTGTACAGGGCGCAGAACACACCCTGGCGCTCGATCACTTCCCGCAGCCCTGCCATCACCGTCACCGTCGACTCTTCTTCCACCAGTTGCGCGTAGTAGATCTGGCTGGTGGCATCGTCGAGAATCACGATCAAGTCGTACCAGCGCTCGTCCTGAAACCAGCGGTGCCGGCTGCCGTCGATATGCAACAACATGCCCGGCAAGGGCCGCCGCGGACGCCGCTTGCGATGCACTCCGCGCTTGCGCCCGCGCGCCACCAGTCCCGCCCCTTGCACGATGCCCTTGACCCAGCTGTAGCTGAGACCGATCTCATGCTCGCTCGCCAGCTTCTCCTGAAAATGCCGCAGGTTCAGATCGAAGTACTGCTCTCGGTAGAGCGCCAGAACCCGCTCCACCACCGCCATCGGGACCTTCTTCGGAGAAGGTTTGCCCCGCCGCCGATCAAACAGTCCGCGAAAGCCAAACTCTTCATAGCGCTCGCGCCAGCGCCGCATGGCGGTCGCTGATTCCGATAATCTCAGCCGCCTGCCACCAGGTAATCTTCTTGGCCATGGCCCGCAAAATTACTTCCTGTACTTTCATTGCCCGCTCCATCGCGGCCCTCGTGTAGGAAATCATGCCTGGCATGGTCTCCTACCCTCGCCGCCCGCAAAGCGGACACATCACGTGCTATCTCATCCGGACATATCATGTGCTAACGACATTACTGTTTGCGCCCCTCGGCAGCTGTCAACGTGCCACCGTTAGCCGCACGGTCATTGTGAAGAATGGGTTGCCAAACTGGGCGATCCCTTAAACTTTGTCATTTCGAACGGGCGCTTAGCCCGGAGGAATCTGCTTTTGGGGATGGACGAGTCACGATTAATGACTGTAACTGTCCTGTTATCAAGATTTTACTTATAAGTCATTATTACTCATAGATTTGAAGAAATTCTTGCAAATCTATGATTTCAATAGATCGAGGGGGAGGGAGGGGTCCGCGGCTCGCGGGGCGAGGCGTCACAAAGCCGAAGACAACACACAGTCCAAAGCAAAAGCGGCGGACAGGAGTGTCCGCCCCACACAATCCAACACGGGCGCGAACCTGGGGCACCGTGCTCTCTTTTTCTCTTACGCCGACTTGGCTAGTACCTGCTCGAAGAATCCTTGTTGGGACGCGGCTTGCCGCAAGGCGTCGTAGCCGTCCACGTGAGGCGGTAGCCACCGCTTCAGTCCTTCGGCGTCGAGTATGGGGCGATGAATCGGGTTGTCGTAGCTCATGGCTGAGAGGGCTTCGGCGAAACGGCGCTCCTGTTCGGGGTCGAGATCGGGACGGGCCGTGAACATGCAGTGGTTGTAGGGCGGAGAGGACCATATCTCACGAAGGCCGCCTTCGGGCACCAGGCGCTCGCTGCGAACCGTGTTCCAGAAGGGGCTGCCGATTGCGCCGGCGTCGGCTCGTCCGTCGAGGACGGCGCGCACCACTTCCACTTCGCTGGTTCCGGTGTCGCCATGTTTGCCTAAGTCGCTATCGAAGCGCAGCGCGCGGTAGTCCCGGCCCTCGCGCATGCCTTGCTGCTCCAAAAAGTGGACGGGAAGAATCGCGGCGTGTCCGCTGTCCCGGCTGCCGAGCGCGAGCGTGCGATTTTTCAGATCCGCGAGTGAAAAAATGGGACCTCCGGTGACCGCGACGATTTTGGTCATCCAGCCGAGATCGGTGTCGCGCATGGCGATCGCACGACAGGCATGGCCACTCCACTCGTCGGCCTGCAGGTAGGCGAGATTTGTGTTCCAGGCGATATCGATACGCGGCACGGCCTCGCCCGGTTTTGCGAGGAGCGCGAGAACCTGCGCCTCGTAGCTCTGGAACAGTACGACCTCAACGGGAAGATGCGCTTCCTCGTGAAAGTAGCGCCGCATGCCCTCCCAGATCGTTACTACTTTCGGATTGTAGGCAACGGCTCCGAGCCAGATTGTTTTAGTCATATCTCTCCGTTCACTGTCATTTCGAGCGGAGTCGAGAAACCTGCTTTTACCGGCGAGAGAACAGCAGGTTCCTCCACTCCGCAGAATGATTCGCGTTGCGAATCATTCCACTCCGGTCGGAATGACAAAAGAGGTGAATTGTATTTATGCAAAGCTCAATTGACCTCAGAACAGCGGCATGCCTAACAGCGATTTGCCGATAAACTCGCGCAGGACATCTCCTGTCGGCGCCATGACAGCGCCTGCGTGCGCATCGCGGAACAGGCGTTCGATGCTCAAATGCTTGGAGAACGCCGCGCCGCCGCAAGCACGCATTGCTGCCGAGGTAACGCTGATCGCGACGTCTCCTGCGGCGGCTTTGGTTTCGAGCACACGCAGCATTGTGGTCTCGCGCGGCTTTTCCAGATGGTCGACCAAATCGTCGATGCGCGCCGACAGACCGTCGGTATCAATCTGCATCGTCGCGAGTTGCGCGCGCAGCGTAGGCAGGCTCTCGCCGAGGCTCTGGCCGAGATGCTCGAATTTCGCATTCTTGAGGTGCGACGCAGTTCCGGCGACCGCAGCTCGGCACAATCCCAGGGCTACCGCTGCCGTCCCCAAACAAAACAGCGGGAGCACCACGTTGAGCATGGCCGGAAAGCCCGCGCCGTCATCAGTAAGCTGAAAATCGGATGCGACTGGGCAGTCGTCCAGCGCAATCGGCGCAGAAGCGTTGGCGCGAAGTCCTAAACCGTCCCAGGGGCCGGCAACTGAAAGGCCGCGTGTGTCTGCTCCAAGAAGATAGAGGGTCGAATCGGTCGGCCCCGCCCCTTCAGGAGCGAGCGCGGAAACGACATAGCTCTGCGCATGACCCGCGCTGGTCACCCACGATTTCTTGGCGCTTATGCGCACGCCGTTACCATTCCGATGTGCGCGGGCTATCGGCGCCCAGAAATGACTGCGCGAGCCGGCTTCACTGAAAGCGAGAGTGGATAAATGGCGGCCCGCACCAATCTCCTTCAGTATGGGCGCGAGTGCCTGAGCCGCGCTTGGGCGCGCTGCCGAAATAGTCGCGGTGCCGAGGATGTGCATCAGGTAAACCATAGCGACAGACGCATCGGCCTCGGCGAGCGTCGCTATCACAGCCGCAAACGTGCGGGGACCTAGACCCGAACCGCCAAAATCTGCGGACAGCATGAGCGCAAGCAGTCCGGACTCACCGAGCGACACGACGGACTCGGTAGAGAATCGTCCCGCCTTGTCGTTTTGCCCTGCGAACGGCGCCAGCACGCGACTGGCGATCTCGCGGGCCTTCGAAACGGCCGCGTCATGATTCATGCGTCGCACCTGTCATCCACAAATTTACTGGATCGAATCAGGATTGTCGCCGAGGACGCGCGAAAGGGTCAAACAGTTTCTGGGGGTTGTGGGCCCCAAAAACACACAGTGATGATTTCGGTCCGGCGACAGGCGAACGGAGAATCCCTAATCAACTCGATCGTCACGATTCGTTGCGCGCTTCCAGTCAGGGTCTAGCGCAGAGATATCCAGACTCAATCTTCAAGGGTCTTGCGTGCTTCGCTATGCCAAGTGCACCAACATCCCGGCCAAGGCAGCGAGAGAGCGGCTACTTTTTGCGAAGGGATGTACCTATTGGCTCGTAAGGCGAGTATATACAGAGTATTTAGCAATATTGCGATGTTAGCCGATTAGCAGGGTCAAGCCACAACCTGAGTGCGACGACTTGTGCCTAATCCTTGTCCAGATATTCGCCAGGAACGTCGTCCTCCGGCACCTCGTGGGTGCGAACTTCCTTCTCGTCGGCATCGTCAGCGCTTTCGACACCAGCGACGACGTCGGCTTCGAATGCATTCCCTTCCTCGATCAACTCGTCGACGCTCTCCGAATCCGCACCTTCGTGGCGGGACAACCCCTGCAAGTCACCGGACTGTTCATCCATGCGCGATGCTCGACGTTCAGGTGAGAACGCCAGCTCACCCACCCGCGTGCTTTTCTTCCGAGGCTGTTTCTTAGCAGCGGCTTTCTTTTTTGGCGCTCTCTTCGGCGCGGGGTTCTTCCTCGTCACTTTCTTAGAACGCTTCTTCGCCTTTGTTAGTGTCGCTGTCTTTCGGACAGTTTTGGTCGCCCTCGTCGGCTTCTTCGTGGGTTTCTTTTTAGTGGCCATTCGCGCAGTCTAGCACCGGAGCCTAGGTGCGGCAAAAGTTCGCGCAGTTGGTTGCATTTTCACGCGAGGCGTATGTTACGTAGTCTCATTCCGAATAGCCATCGTCGTCCTCGTCGTCATCATCTTCACGTCCCTCGCCGGCACCGCCGTCTTCCTCTTCATCTTCTTCATCATCATCGTCCGGCTCTTGTCGAAGGCGGGCTTCGGCTGAGCCGGGCCATTCTGGATGTATTCCGCTCATGCCCAATGTCTCGATACGGGTCATCAGCTAGCCCGATCCGCGGATATTTCCAATTCTGTTCCGGTCTTAGATCCCATGTTTAGCCGACCTGCGCCATCCCCTTTGATAGGAAGTCGCACGCTTACGATGGTGCCGCTGGCAGGCTTTGATGTAATTGAAATCGTGCCATCGACCAGGCTCACTCGCTCGCGCATGCTGACCAAGCCAAGGCCGGAATTATTCTCAACCGTGTCGGCATCGAAACCAACACCTGAATCGCTCACCGTAAGCATGATCTCATTTGACTCGCCGTGCATCTCGACTTCGAAATGCTGAACCCCGCTGTGCTTGACCGCATTATGGAGCGCCTCCTGCAACACTCGAAACATGCAAAGCGAGATATCCGGCGAAACGGTGCGCGGCATGCCTTCATGACGGAAGTCGACCACCACTCCCTGTTGCTCAGAGAACTCTTTGCACAGGCTTTTAGCCGCGGCCACAATTCCAAGGTATTCCAGCTTCGAAGAATGCAGACGATGGGATATTGCCTGCACATCGTTACCAATTTCAACTACCTGAGTGCTGAGCCGATGGATATAGGCGCCGACTTCGCCAACCGTGAGAGGAGGGTTTTGCGCGAGCTGTTGGAGTTCGATCGACAATAATGCGAGACGTTGATTGATATCGTCGTGGAGTTCTCTCGCAATCCGGGCTCTCTCTTTCTCCTGCGCATCGATCAGCTTCCGACTGACGCCTGCGAGAGCCTCTGTGGCAATCTTGCGCTCGGTTACATCGAGGCATGATCCAATATAGCCGGCGAAAGAATCATCCGCATTGAATCTTGGAACTCCAATGTCGACGATCCACCGATATTCTCCGTCGTAGCGGCGCAGCCGATACTCCATCTTGAAGGGGTGACGGCGATCGAAAGCCTGATCGTACGTTGCCAGGCATTTCTGAAGATCTTCGATGTGGACACCTTGTGTCCATCCGCTGCCTAGTTCCGAATCAAGAGGCCGCCCAGTGAAGTCGAGCCATGGCTTGTTGAAGTAGGTGCAGAGTTTGTCAGAGCCGGACATCCAGATCATTACCGGAGCGGTGTTGGCCACCAAACGGAAGCGTTCCTCGCTTTCCCGCAACGCTTCTTCTGCTCGCTTACGGACAGTAATGTCTACAGCTACGCCGAGCATGCGTTCGGGCTGACCGTCCGGTGAGTAATGGGCTTTTCCCGTCGAGGCAAGGTAGCGAATCGTTCCATCCGGCCAAACGACTCGGAACTCACCCACGTGTGGCTTGCCAGTCTGCATTGCATCGGTAGCGGCTTTCGCGAGTTGCTCTCGATCATCAGGGTGCACATAGTGCCGGAGATCCTCAAGCTGTCCCACATACACGCTGGACGGAATTCCGAATATGGTCCGCAGATCGCCGAACCAGGAGTTTCGCCCGCTCTTAACATCCCATTCCCAGACTACTAATTTGCCTGATTCCATCGCCAGATGAAGCCGATCGTTCGCTAGACCAACGTCTGAGGCGAACTCGCGGTTGGCAAGATAATCCTGGATGAAGACCGCGACGGCCAAAAGTACGCTAGCCACCATTACCAAGAGCAGGCGAATTTCATGGGTTCTAAACGGCTCACCAGTGCGGAACAGTTCCCACACGCCGACAATGGGAATTGCGAGCACCGCGAGCATAGCCACGACAGAACTGTATCTGGTGTTCGTGGTGTCCACCTGGACGATTTGCGCCAGATTTGGTGCCAGCCGCCGACCCTGCAGACCGATCCACCCAAACCAGCCGATGGCAGCGGTGAAAACCATTCCAATCAAACCTCTGGCAGCAGGGAAAGACGTTCCAGTTAAGTCTCCCGAAGGGTCCTTCAACGCCCAAACGATGTTAGCGGCCAATGAACCTACTGCGTATAGGGCAGAGGCGCCGAATAGATGCCAATAGATTGACTTCCAAGGGAGTTGGGACCGAAAAATCAGACTGACCAGAATTCCAAGAAGCAAGAGATTTTCCGTGAAGTACAGACTCTCGAAACGCAAGATCATCGCCGACCCTTGAGACCCGTACTGGTAGGGAAATAAGAGGTAGGCATACGCGAAAACCCAAACAAAAAGCAAGATCAGAAAGTTTAGCGTCGCTCGATATGGCCTGTGACTCCGGAGTCGCAAGTGAGGGCGGGAGACAACAGCGGCGATGATCAAAACGATGTGCAGAAATAGCGGAGGATTATCGAAAAGGAAAGCGGGAATTTTGCCGTGCAGGACTACATTGTAGAACCAAGAGAACGGGACCAACGCCCATACCGCATATGCCGCAGCAAGGAAGGACCAAAATAAGCGAATGGTTTGCGTACTCTGGACTGCGTTCCAGATAGCAATGCCACTGGCCAGAAGAAGCAAAACGAGATAACTGATTTCGCAATAGCCGACTAATGCGGGGCCTTGCTTCAGAGTGAGTGAGAGAACTGCCTGGATTGCTAAAAGGGAGACTACGAGGGTGGACCAAGAATAAAGCTTCAACTTGTGAACCCGAGCAGGGAGTTCGGCCAACATTACTTCTCCAGAGCTTGGTGCTGTCACGGATGCTGCCTCAGCGTAGCCATCGGCGGCACTCGAGGATACTAGCCGTTAGGATGCCTCGCCGGGAACCAACCCCCTACATGCCGACGTACAACTGTCACTTTTACTAGTAGGCGTGCCATTGCACTACTGGTACTTTTACCAGTGCCTCTCTGCTTCGGGACATTCCCGCTCTCGGCGGAATTCAGGAACGGGCTTGCACTTGCCCAGGCGCGGCTTTGATGAAGCGATTCTTAACTGCAATCCTCTTTCTGTTATCGGTCGCGGAACTAGCCGGTGCGCAAACTTTCCGGGGCGCCATCAATGGCACCGTAATTGATCGGTCCGGCGCCCTTGTTTCCAACGCGAAGGTTCACGCCACAGAATTCACAACCAGTGTCGACCACAGTACTACAACGAACGCTGAAGGGCAGTTTTCCGTCCCTGATCTTCCTGTTGGAGTCTACACGGTTACTGTGGCGTCCTCCGGATTCGCGGCTTATGTTGCAAATAACGTCCGAGTCTCGGCCGGCTCAATCTACACATTACTGATTAAACTGTCCATTTCACAGGACATTAGGTCGTTGACGGTGTCAGCCGCAGCGCTCAGGGTTGACGCCGCTTCTGCGACCCAGACCGACACCATCCCGGAAGAGGCCGTGCAAAACATACCGCTGAACGGGCGAGACTTCACCCAACTAATGGCCATAACACCCGGGTACGGAGGTTATTCCATAAACGGGGGCGGCACGATCAATGGCGCCCGCAACAATGGCGTCGATTGGCAGCTCGACGGCACAGACAATAATGATTTCTGGTACA